>Ga0163152_10004643_pt1 | contig 16806 bp, 5 predicted proteins | sample OliLakLV19MP8IB2_FD_148635 | JGI IMG/M metagenome (GOLD analysis project Ga0163152, IMG submission 148635) | Freshwater microbial mat bacterial communities from Lake Vanda, McMurdo Dry Valleys, Antarctica - Oligotrophic Lake LV.19.MP8.IB-2 | ecosystem: Environmental > Aquatic > Freshwater > Lake... | reverse complement strand
TGCTCATCCCTCTTTCGTTCGCTTCCATTTTCGGCGGGCTTTGCACGCTCATCGGCACCTCGACCAACATCCTCGTCAGTTCGACGGCGCAGCAACTGGGCCAGCCTCCGCTGGGCATGTTCGAGCTCGGTCGCGCCGGTTGGATTCTGGCGGTGGTGGGCCTGGTTTATCTGCTCACGATTGGCCGCAAGCTTCTGCCCAACCGCGACACGCTCGCTTCCACGCTCCAAACCATCGACAGCAAACAGTATTTGACCGAGGTCCTGGTCGCTGCCGGATCGCCGCTGGTCGGGAAAAAACTGTCCGAGACGCCGCTGGCCAACCAGCCCATGGCGCGCGTCCTCGAGGTCATTCGCGTCGGCGCGCTGGTTTACACTCCGCTGAATGAAATTGTCCTCGCGCCCGGCGACCGCCTGCGGTTGACCACCCCGCTCGCCTCGATCCTCGAACTCAACCAGCTCAAAGGAGTGGAACTGCTGCCCAAGTCGGCCCTGGGCGTGGAACTGATCGGCGCCCAAAAAGCCATCGTGGCCGAGTGCGTCGTCGGCCCGCGCTCGAGCCTGATCGGGCGGAGCGTTCGCGACGTGGACTTTCGCCGCACCTACGGTGTGCTGGTGCTGGCAGTGCATCGGCAGAGCGTGAATTTGAGCCAGGATTTCGCCGACGTGAAACTGCACTACGGCGACACGCTGCTGGTGGAGGGTCCGGAGTCGGCGATGAACCGGTTGCGCGGGCATCGTGACTTTCTCCTGTTGCTGGACGTTCCGGAAACGGCCAAGCGCCGGCAAAAGCAGGTGTTGGCCGTCGGCGCCATCGGACTCGTCGTGGCCCTCGCGACGATGAATGTTTTGCCCATTGGGGCGCTCGCCGTGATGGCCGCGGTAGCGGTGGTCGTCACCGGATGCATTGACGTGGACGAAGCCTACGAAGCCGTGGACTGGAAGATCATCTTCCTCATCTTCGGCATGCTGGCGTTGGGCATGGCTCTGGAGAAAACGAGAGGCGCGGACATGGTGGCCCAAACGCTCATCCGCGGGCTGGGCGGCTGGGGACCGATGGTCGTGCTGGCCGCCGTAGTGGTGCTGACTTCGACCTTGACGAATTTTCTATCGAACAACGCGGTTGCCGTCCTGCTGACGCCCATCGCCATTCAGGCGGCGGTGGCGATGCAGGTGAGCCCGCGACCGTTTCTTATTGCCGTGGCCCTCGGCGCCTCGGCCTGTTTCGCGACGCCGATAGGCTATCAGACCAACACGCTGGTTTACGGCGCGGGCGGCTATAAATTCCGCGACTTCATCAAGGTGGGCCTGCCGCTGAACGTGATCTTCTGTGCGCTGGCGGCGTATCTCATTCCGAAACTCTGGCCGTTCTAAAACTTGACTGCCCAAACTCCAGTCGTTTTCTTTATCGCTGCGATTAATCATGAATCCTTCAAACACTGAAATTCTCGCCTCAGTCTTCTTCGGGCTGGCGGTGCTGCATACGTTTTCCGTCAAACGCTTCGCGGTCTGGGCGCACAAGTGTCCGTCCGGATCGATCCAGCAGAATGTCCTTCACTTCCTGGCGGAGACCGAGGTCGTATTCGGGCTGTGGGCTGCGGCGCTGTTCATGGGCGTCGCGGCGGTCGAAGGCTCCGTCCACGAAGCGGTGGTTTACGTCGAGGGACTGAACTTCACCGAGCCGAAGTTTGTGCTCGTGGTGATGGTGGTTGCCGCGACACGGCCAGTGGTCAAGCTGTCCGAATGGTTCATCTTGTCCGCGTCCCGGCTCATCCCGCTCAAGGAGGGACTCTCGTTTTATCTCGCGGCACTGATTCTCGGGCCGCTCCTGGGATCTTTCATCACCGAGCCGGCCGCGATGACGTTGCTGGCCCTCGTGCTCAAAAAGCGCTACTTCGACCGTGGCATCAGCACGAAGCTGGCTTACGCCACGCTCGGCCTGCTTTTCGTCAATGTCTCCGTCGGCGGAACGCTCACCCATTTCGCCGCCCCGCCGGTGCTGATGGTCGCAGCGAAATGGAACTGGGACACGGCCTTCATGTTAACCCACTTTGGCTGGCGGGCGGCGGGAAGCTGCCTGGTTTCCACCATCGTTATGGCGCTCATCTTTCGCAAGGAACTCGCGGCGCTTTCGTTCGAGAAGGACACCAGCGCCAGCGTTCCCGCCTGGCTCACGGTGATTCACCTCGTGTTTCTCGCCCTGGTCGTGGCGCTGGCCCACTATCCGGATGTGTTCTTTGGTGTGTTTGTCTTGTTCCTCGGCGTCGTCACTGCGACCAGGGAATATCAGGACGAACTGAAGCTGCGCGAAGGGTTGCTCGTCGGCTTTTTCCTGGCGGGACTGGTCACGCTCGGTTCCCTTCAGGCCTATTGGCTGAAACCGCTGATCCAAAGTATGGGCGGCAACGCGCTTTTCTACGGCGCAACCGCCCTGACAGCCATCACGGACAATGCGGCGCTCACCTACCTCGGCTCGCTCGTCGAAGGCATCTCGGACGAACTCAAGTATGCGCTCGTGGCCGGCGCCGTGACCGGCGGCGGTTTGACGGTGATCGCCAACGCGCCGAACCCGGCGGGGATCGGCATTCTGCAAGGGGCGAAAGTTTTCAAGGACGAAGGCATCAGCCCGCTCGGACTCCTGGTGGGAGCGCTCGGACCGACCGCGGTGTCCATCGTGTTTTTTTGGATCCTGCACTGAGCCGATTCCGCGGTGGCGATGAGCCACCGAGGATCCCAGGAACAGAGATCAAAGGCTTGTGAAGGGAACAACCGTTCACGCGACGGATGACGTTGTTCAGAGAGAAAAATTCTTCACGCCCCTTCGGCTCGCAAATCGGAGCCTTCACATCCTGGTGGTTCCACTGCGGTTCCTGATTTTCTAAAGACCGGAGATCTGAGGTCATCGCACCGAGATGCGATAGAATCGCGCGGTGTGGTTTACCGCAGCGGCATCCGTAATCGTGATGTTCGCGGATTCCGCCACATTTGTGGAAATCGGGAGCCAATCGAGAAGATTGGTCGAGGCCTCGACCACGTAGGTCGATCCGTTTGGAACGGAAGCCTGGAAGTTGAATCCCGTCGGCGTCATCGCCGTGGAGTCGGAGACCGACAGCACACTGGGCGGATCGGTCACGGTCAATATCGCCGCGACGCTTGTTGTTGTTCCAGCCATATTCGTCACCGCCACCGTGTAGCTGCCAGAGGCGGCCGATTGAACCGCAGCCAAAAGGAGCGTCGCACTGGTCGCGCCGACCAGGTTCGTGCCATTGAAATTCCACTGATAGCCCAACGGGCCGGTGCCCGTGGCGACCACACTCAAAGCAACGTCCTGCCCCGCCAGTTTCGTCTGGCTTTGCGGTGGCGTCGTGATGGCCGGCGGAATATTCACCGTCAGTGTGGCCACCACGCTCGAGACCACCCCCCCGGTATTGCTGGCAACCAGCGAGTACCCGCCCGCACGGATCGTCTGAACATTCGTCAGCGTCAATGTCAAATTCGTCGCCCCATCCACTGCCACGCCATTGAAATTCCACTGATACCCCGTTGGCAACCCGCCGTTGACCGCTGCGCTGAATGAGGCATTCCCCCCCACCGTGACTTCAGAGTTCGTTGGCTGGCTCTTGATCAGCGGACTCAAATTCGCCCAGTCGATGATTGCCACGGAAACCAACTCCTCGTTGGAGACACCATCGTTCAGACCGACATTGGATCCGTCAAATAGTATGGCAGCGGAGGCTATTGTGTTCGGCGTCGGGTCCTGTTCTGTCGCGCTGATATCCAACACAACCAGGTCTGCCGGCTGCACTGCCAGGCCTTGCGTCGAGGGATTGATCGTGGCCGGCGAGTCGAGACTCACCACTAGCGAACCGGTCGCCAAGTCTGTTGCCCCAACTCGCGTCGGAGTGTTAATCAAGTTCAGGCCCTGGATCTGGCTGGTCCAACCGAGCTTGCTCCCGCTCAAAAGAAGCGTTCCAGCGCCCGACGAGGTCGTCCCGGGTCCAACGCTCGTCGGCCGGTAGGTGTAGACGTTCATGTGCTTGCTCCCGTCCGAGCGTGCCACCAAAAATGTTCCTTTCGGGATCAGCGTGCTGCCCACGAACGTGTCGCTCTCGACCAAGGTGAGGGCATTGATGTTCCGGACCCCTCCATCGTTGATCGGGTTGTCCAGCAACATCGAAAAAGTCCCGTTGGTGTAGTCTCGGAACGGCCCCGGCCGGTAAAGCAGCACGTCATCCCGCTGCACGTTGGGCAAACCGCCGACCGTCGTGGCCGAGCCGATGTTGAACACCAACAGCAAATCGCCCGGTCGCAGTTCCACGTCCGAACCGGGATTGCCCACCCGGTTGGTGCTGTTCACAAAACAAAGCGCGCGGATCGGCAACGATGAGAGAAAGCCGATCATCACACGGAAAGTCCCAAACGTGCTGTTCACGCCGTGGCTCAAGTTCGGTCCGTCGAAGGAAACCACGTGATTGGCACCCCAGTTGGTCGGGGATCCGCCTGTGGCGGTGGTCGCTCCCTTATTGGCCAGCCAGAGGGTCGAGGGCGTCCCCGCCGGAATCGCGACGCTCAAGGTCGCGAGGATGCTGGTCACCGAACCTCCGGCATTCGTCACCACGACGGAATAACTTCCGGCCTGCGACGGACGGGCATTGGTCCGCGTCCAGGTTGCGTTGGTTGCCCCAGCCAGATTGACTCCGTTAAAGCGCCATTGATACCGAAACGGGGCCGTGCCCATGGCACCCACGAAAAATGTCGCGTCATCGCCCGCGAAGACAGACTGGCCGGTGGGCGGGAGAATAATGGTAGGAGGAACGTTCACGATGAGCGTAGCCACGACGCTGGTGACAGAGCCGAGGTAATTGCTGAGCACCACCGTGTAATTTCCCGAGTAATTCGACGGCGAATTATTGAGCTGCAACGTCGGGCTGGTCGCCCCCTCCAAGGGGATCTCATTGAAATACCACTGATAAGAAGGCGCAGGCAGCCCGTTGCCTACGACCGAGAAGGAAGTGTTTCGCCCCAGTATAACGGCCTGATTGGTCGGCTCCGCGGTAATGTAGGGCGGGAATTCCACCGTCAAGGTGGTCACTGCGCTGGTCACCGAGCCGCCGCTGTTGCTGACGATGGCGACGTAAGTTCCAGCCTGGTTGGTTCGAATCCCATCGAAAACCAATGTCGCGTTAGTCGCCCCCGGCAGCGCCGCTCCTTTGAAAACCCATTGGTAGGAAAGCGGTGAGCCACCATTGGCCGACACTCGCAAAAGCGTATTTTCTCCCACTGGCAAAAGCTGGCTGGTTGGGTGCTCGATAATGAGCGGAATCAAGCTGGTCCAATCGATGATGGTGATCGAGCGCAGATGTTCCGAGGCGATTCCATCGTCCAGGCCGACGTTGGATCCGTCGAACAAAATGGAGGCCGTGGCCAATGTATCGGGAACGCCGTCCAACTCCGTGGCGCGCACATCCAGCTCAACAATATCGGTGGGTTGCACCGATAGGTTCTGAGAGAATGGATTCAGCGTGGCGGCCGCCTCCAGCGACACCAGCAACACGCCCGTGGGGACATCGGTTGACCCCATCCTGACGGTGGATTCAATTAGATCCAATCCCTGGACTTGACTGAACCAACCGAGTTTCGCGCCATTGATGAGCAGTTGCCCAGTGCTCGAGGTGGTGGCGCCTGGGCCGACGCTCGCGGGACGGAACATATAGACATTCATGCGTTGCACGGCATCCGACCGCGTCATCAGCAGCGTCCCTTGGGGCAGGATCACGCCGCCGAGCGGGGTGTCGCTCTCCACCAAGGTCAACGCGTGGATGGGCCGCGGACCGTCGTCGTTGATGGGATTCTCCAGCAACATGGAAAAGGTCCCTGATCGGTAATCCCGCCCTGGACCAGGCCGGTAAAGCACGACGTCATCCTGGAATACATTTGAAACTCCGCCGATGGTGGTGGGCTCAGCGACATTGAACACCAAAAGCAAATCGCCCGCCCGCAGGTCGGCATCCGTCCCGGGATTGCCAATGCGCAGAGGAGCGTTCACGAAATAGAGTGCCCGAATCGGATGTGGCGGATCGAAACCAAATTCGACGCGAAAGGCGCCGAAGGTGGAATTAAATCCGTAACTCAACCCCGGTGCGTCAAAAGAGACAACCTGATTGGCCGACCAATTTGTTGGGGATTGGCCCAAGACACTGGAAGGTCCTTCGGTGGATAACCACAAGGTGGCTGGTTTCCCAGTCGGCACGTTGACCGTCAGCGCCACCGCAGCGCTGGTCACCGCTCCGTAAAGATTCGTGACCACAACCGAATAGTCCCCGGCGTGAAACGGCCTGGAATTAACGACGGTCAGCTCGGATCCGGTTTCGCGGTCAATATTGGCACCATTGAATCGCCATTGGTAACCGAACGGCGCGGTGCCAGTGGCCACCACGGTGAACAATGCCTCTTCGGTGACGTTGACCGTTTTTCTCTTCGGCTGGGTGGATATCCCGGCCGGAACAAATACGGTCAAGGTGGCGGCACTGCTCGTGATGGATCCAGCCACGTTCGTAACCACAACGGTGTAATTGCCCGATTGATTGGATTGGATATTACTTAATTGGAGCAAGGCATTGGTCGCTCCGGCCAGCATGGTCCCGTTAAAACGCCACCGATACGTTAAGGGCGTCGTTCCGGTCGCGTCCGCAGAAAAAGAGGTGGATTGCCCCTGAACCACGGCACGGCTCTCCGGGTGGCTCGTGATCCTCGGCGGCACCAGCACCGTCACCGTCGCCACCGCGCTCGTCACGATCCCGGCAATATTCGTCACCACCACCGTGTAGTTGCCGGTCTGGTTTGACTGAATATTGCTCAGGGTCAGGGCAGCGTTCGTCGCCCCGCTCAAGCCCGTCCCGTTAAATCGCCATTGATAATCAAACGGCGCCGTCCCGCTCGCCCCCACCGTCAACGTCGGGCTCTGATTCTGAATCACCGATTGACTCTGGGGCTGGGTCAGAAGCGTGGGCGGTACCAGCACGGTCAGGGTGGCAACTGAACTGGTGATGGAACCGGCCGCATTGGTCACGATCACCGTGTAGCCGCCCGACTGGTTGGATTGGACATTCATTAGGTTCAGCAAAGCGTTGGTGGCGCCGGTCAGCAGAGATCCATTGAGCCGCCATCGATACGTAAACGGCGATGAGCCATTCACCCCAACCGAAAACGATAGGTTGTCCCCGAGAATATTGGTCGAACCCACCGGCTGGCTCGTGATCGTCGGCGGCACCAGTACTGTCACCGTCGCCACCGCGCTCGTCACGACTCCCGCAATATTCGTCACGACCACGATGTAATTGCCGGATTGATTTGATTGAATGTTGCTCAACGGAAGCGTCGCATTTGTCGCCCCCAATAACGCCGCGTCATTAAACCGCCATTGATAACTTAAGGGCGCGGTCCCGCTGGCCAAGACCGATAAAGGGGTGCTCTGATTTTGGATCACCGACTGCGTCAGTGGCTGGGTGAGAATGCTCGGAGGAACCAGGACCGTGAGAGTCGCCACCGTGCTGGTGACCGCCCCCGCCGTATTGGTCACGATGACCGAATAACCCCCGGACTGATTTGACTGAACATTGCCCAGGCTCAACAACGCATTGGTGCCACCCGCCAGAAGGACCCCATTCAACCGCCAGCGGTACGTCAAGGGAGAGGAACCGTTGATGCCGACGGAAAAAGAGGTGTTCTCTCCTTGAATGATGGTCGAGGCTTGCGGCTGGGCGGAGATCGTGGGCGGAACCAAAACCGTGACCGTGGCGACGACACTGGTGATGGAGCCCGCCACATTTGTCACGACCACGATGTAATTGCCGGATTGATTTGATTGAATGTTGCTCAACGGAAGCGTCGCATTCGTTGCCCCAAATAATGCCGCGTCGTTAAACCGCCATTGATAACTGAAGGGCGCGGTGCCGCTGGCCAAGACCGATAAAGTGGTGCTCTGATTTTGGATCACCGACTGCGTCAGTGGCTGGGTGAGAATGCTCGGAGGAACCAGGACCGTGAGTGTCGCCACCGTGCTGGTGACCGCCCCCGCCGTATTGGTGACGATGACCGAATAACCCCCGGACTGATTTGACTGAACATTGCCCAGGCTCAACAACGCATTGGTGCCGCCCGCCAGAAGAACTCCATTCAACCGCCAGCGGTACGTCAAGGGAGAGGAACCGTTGATGCCGACGGAAAAGGAGGTGTTCTCTCCTTGAATGATGGTCGAGGCCAGCGGTTGGGCGGAGATCGTGGGCGGAACCAAAACCGTGACCGTGGCGACAGCGCTGGTGATAGAGCCCGCCACGTTGGTCACCACGACGGTGTAATTCCCCGTTTGATTTGACTGGATGTTGCTCAGCGGGAGAGTGCCGTTTGTAGCACCCGGCAAAATCGATCCATTAAATCGCCATTGGTAATTAAAGGGAGCAGTCCCGCTCGCGCCCACCGAGAGAGTTGTGCTCTGGTTCTGAATCACGGATTGAGTTTGCGGCTGGGTGAGAATCGAGGGCGGAACCAAGACCGTCAGGGAAGCCACCGCACTGGTGATTGAGCCAGCGGCGTTGGTCACGACCACTGTATAATTCCCGGAATAATTCGATTGAACGTTCGGATCCGTGAGAGACGAATTGGTGGCGCCCGCCAAATTGAAACCATTGAAACGCCATTGATAGCGAAGCAATGGTGTTCCCGTCGCACCGACGGAAATCGACGCCGCCTGGCCTTCGATGACCGTTTGGTTTTGTGGCTGACTTACGATGACGGGCGGAACAAGAACAGCCAGCGATGCGTCGTCACTCGTGTCGGAGCCGTAGAGGTTGGTCACAAAAACGGAATAATTGCCCGCCTGATTGGTTTGGACATTGTTGAGCGTCAAAGTTGAACTTGTGGCCAATGGAATATTGATTCCATTATGCTTCCACTGATAATTCACAGGGTCAGTTCCATTGGCCACCACGGAAAACGACACGTTCTGATTCAGGATGGCACTTCGATTTTGTGGCTGGGTGACGATCTGGGCCGGCACAAGGACGGTCAGAGTCGCGTTGCTGCTGATAACCGTTCCACCCCCATTGACGACTTTGACCGAATAAAGCCCCGCATCGGATTCTTTCACCGACGGGATTGTAAAAGAGCTGGCCTTGGCATCTGTGATGTTCGCCCCGTTTTTTCGCCACTGATAGGAAATTGCCGTACCGCTGCTCACCACCACAAAGAATGTCACACTGTTGCTTAATAGGACACTCTGGCTGATCGGTTGGACAGTGATGATCGGGGGCGGACCGGCAGTTCGGCCGATGCTCGAAAGCAAAAAGCAAAATATGAGCGATAAAGCTGCATATTTTGGTACACTGGTTAGCCTCCTTGCTGTCCACTTTTCCATCACAGAATTACCTTAGCGGCTATCGTGCCAAGATTTGGATAGGAGAAAAACCTTTGGAGGCCACATCAACCCCGCTCCAATAAGGCAGAAATCTCGCAAACTTTGAGTTTCCCACGCAATTAGGGTCTGGGAATGAAATTCACTCAACAGGTTAAAAACCCAGCAAGTCTCGAGGCCATGGTTTCCATTCGGAGGAACCGGGAAAAAACGGGATTACAGTGTGCAATCCTAGAGAGCGGACGGAATTGGAAAAGGCGTTTTCGCCTGTCAATCCCAAGGAAGGCTAAAAGCGGTAAGTAATCTTAATTCGAAACGTGCGACCATCACGCCCGATCACCCCTTGTTGGTGAAAACGCGACGCGGGATCCCCGTAATCTCGGTCCAAAAGGTTATAGATGCTGGCCGACATTTCGAGGTTCGGTACGAGTTCGCGGCTGAAAAGCGTGAAGTTCAGCATTCCAAAGCCCCCGGCATCCGACCCGGCCACTGTGTTGCCGGTGGTGGTTGTGCTGAGAGTATGCCGGCTGCTGGTATATTGAAATTCGAGTCCGGCAAAAATCTTTTGCTGATACAGCGGCACGCTCACGTTCAATTTGACAAGCTTCTCGGGTGAATCGGGCAGGTTTCCCCGGCGGGAACGATCCTCCACATTTTGCAATGTATAGCTCATGCGCGTGCGAAAACCGTTGGTCCACGACCCAGTCAAAGCCAGTTCCGTGCCCAGCGTGTCGGCGTTAAAATTGGTGAAGCTGCCATTTTCCAAAACGATCAGGTTATCCATCTCATTGTAAAACCCGGAAATGGAAGATCGCAGCCAGCGACCAATCTCCTGCTCATACACCAGCTCGTAGGAGGTGATTTCCTCGGGGCTAAGGTTCTGAAAACGCGGATCGCTCAACTCCAGAAAATTCGGCGCCCGAAAGGCCGTGCCAAACAGCGCTTTGATCGCCGCCGTTTCGATCGGGTTATAAATCAGGGCCAGGCGCGGATTAAAGGCGGGATCGAAGTCACCATATTGGTCGTACCGGCCGCCGGCGTTGAGGTGGACATTGGTCCGGATGGCAAAATCACCTTGAATAAAAACGCCGTGGCTTTGGCGAGTGCGGTTGATGTCTGTGAAGACCTGCCTGGTGCCGGCATCGAAGACCCTGGCGCTCTGATTAAAATCGTCCCGGTATTCCGCCCCGACCGTTACCACATGCTGCTCCCACAACTTTTTGTTCAACTGGAGTTCCATTCCCCACCACTCGCCCGCTTGCTCCTCCTTGAACAACGATTGACCCGCTGGATAACCCACTTCGAAATCGTTCCGGTCATAATAGACCCGCGCGGTGACGTCCACCACCTCGGGAAAACTGTGCGCATATTTTAAATCGGCGTAGCTTCGGTCGTCCACGGTGCGGAGCCGGGGATCATTGAAGGTGCTGAAAAACTGCGCCGTGGGATTGACCTTTTCCCGGCTGAGAAACGCTCCTTGCAACGTGAAATCCCGATAGCTGAGCGAGCCGAAGAAACTGGAAAAGGCGTCCCCGTCCATGCGACGCGCCACCCCATTGTTCTGCGCGGGAGTATTGAACTCCCGGTAAAACAATCGCTCATCGCCGTTGCTGTCATAGAGTGTGCCGGAAATCAGGAACTGGACACCGTTGGTGAACGACTGCCCAAGGGTGGCACGTCCCCGGCCCGTGTCGAACGAGGCGTAAGATCCTGCCACCTCCGCGCCGTTCAGGTTTTTTCCCTGGCGCGTGATGACGTTGATGACCCCAAAGAACGCGTTGTTTCCGTAGAGAACCGAGCCGGGGCCGCGAATAATCTCGACGCGTTCAATCAAATCAACATCGAGGATGAAGGCTGTGTCAATAAAGGCGCCGTCTGTCAGATTGTTGTTCACTCGATGTCCATCGACGAGAAGCAGGATGCGGCTGTTGAAGTCACCGAGGCTCACCCCTCGCGCGCCGAGGAAAGCGTAATTGCGATCGTAAGACACATGGAATCCCTGCACGCTCTGCAATACATCCGCCAAAGTGCGGTAGCCGTAGCGTTTGATTTCCTCAGCAGTGATGATGGTGACGGACGAGGGCGCCTCCGTGGATTTTTGCTCGACCTTTGACGCGCCGAAAACCATTGGAACCTCCAGTTCCATCAACGCCTCGAGTGAAATCTCGGTCAAGTCGCTCGGAATCTGTTTCGTTCCGGTTTCAGCGGGATAAGCGATCAGCGGCAGGGATAAAATCAAAATCGCAACGCTGCGCTCAATAGCTGTTGGACGCGTAATCGTCTTGCGGCAGGCGGTTTGATTGGCGAGGCCACCTCGATACTTCATGCTTATGAAGCGAGAGAATGAGGCTTCAATTCGGGTAAGCAAGTCGTTTTGTCGCCCGCCGCCATATTTATTTGCGCCTCGGAAAGGGCTTCACCGAGCGGCGACCGTTGTTCAGGAAACACCGCGGGCGGTCTTCAATCTGCTTTTCCGGGACGCATGCGGGCAAAAATTCCGAGTGCGCTCAACGAAAAACCTTGGCATCATAAACCCGCAATAAGCACCTTACTCCCGCTCGGAGTCAAACGAGCACGGGGTCTTGTGATTCGGGTGTGCGGGGAGGGCTCGCCATCTTTTTGATCGTCGATGCGCTTGCGCACCATTAATTTATTTTACTTTTTTTTCGGGCTCCTGATGGGTGCGGCGCAGGGGTCTGCCCAGGCTCCGCCACCGACAGAATACCAGATCAAGGCCGCCTTTCTCTACAACTTCGCCAAATTCGTGGACTGGCCGGCGCAGGCATTCGAGAACCAAAAATCCGAGTTTATCATTGGAATTCTAGGCGACAACCCGTTCGGCGAAGATCTCGCCCGAATCGTCGCCGGAAAAAACGTCAACGAACGCACGATCTCAATCCAAAAATTTACGGACTCCGAAGACATCCTGAAGTGCCATATTCTTTTCATTAGCACCTCCGAGAAGAATCGACTGCCGGAAATAATTGAAAAGCTCAAGGGCCGCGCAGTACTCACCGTCAGCGAGATGGAACGATTTAACGAGTCGGGTGGAATTATCAACTTTGTGCGGGAAGCCAGCAAAATCCGATTTCAAATCAACGACCCGGCCGCCAAAGCCATCCAGCTCAAGATCAGCTCCAAGTTAATGAGCCTGGCCGTGTCAGCCTCTCCATGAACCGGCTCACCGAGTGCGGACATTCTTGTCCGCGCCAAAGCGGTTTCCAGAACTCGCAGACAAGAATGTCCGCGCGCCTGCCCATTGCCGGTCCAAGCCTCCGATGCGCGTTGACTGGTGGGATTTATTCCGGATCGAATATCTGACCGTGCCCGGCGCTCCAACGCGGGGCTAGGGCACGAACGTAGGAAATATCCGCAGAAACGACCGAATCCAATCTCCAGGGCAAACCCGCCAAATCCCCGAACGGCGCTATCCCTATCTCGTTTTGCAGCGCTTGTTTTCCCTTCCACGACGCGGGCTGGAATGGAAATCGCTTTAACCCCTTCCGAACAGCGGGATACAGTCGAAATCAAAACAAAACGTACTCGAATGAGTCATAAGACTGCCTCGCAAATGGAAACAAGACAGAAATGAATTGGGTTAGCAATAGTCTCAGCATTCGCAACCGGATTGCGTCCAGCGTGGGCGCGAGTGCGTCGGCGGCGCGGGTGGGGATAATAATGTCATGAAACAATTCCGGAATTTTCCCATTCAGCAAAAAATGCTGGCGCTGACGCTGATGATCTGTGGCGCAGTCCTTCTCGTCGCCATCGTCGCGCTCTTCATCTTTCAGGTCGTCAACTTCCGCTCCAACTTCCAGCGCGACAACTCCACCCTGGCCGCCATCATCGCCAACAACAGCACCGCAGCAATGGCGTTCAAGGATGACACGGCCGCAACGGAGGTGGTCAATTCCCTCAAGGTGAAACCCACTGTGCTGTCCGCCTCGCTTGTGTTGCCCGACGGCAATTTGTTTGCCCATTTCGGAACAGCGGAGGATGCCAGGACCCTGGCGCAGTTTCCTGGCCCGGGACAAAACCTTTTCACTGGAGATTATCTTCTGCTCACCCAACCGGTCGAGTGGAAGGGTGAACGCGTCGGCATATTATATCTGCGAACCGATTACCAGCGCACGTTTCTGGAATTGCTCGGTTTTTACGGGATGATTATCGTGGGCGTCCTGATCGTATCGGTCAGCCTGGCGGTTTTCCTCTCCACCCGCCTGGGCCGCACGATTACCGGCCCGGTTCTTCAATTGGCACAGACGGCGAACATCATTGGACAGAAAAAAGATTATTCGGTCCGTGCCGTCGTCAGCAACCACGATGAAGTGGGGCAACTTGCGGAGTCGTTCAACGAAATGCTCAGCCGAATTGAAAGCCAGGATGCGGCACTCAGCCTGTCTCAACAAAAAATGGAAGCGCTGATTCATTCGATCGACGGCATCGTTTGGGAGCGAACTCCGGACACCTTCCAATTCACCTTCATCAGCCGCCAGAGCGAGGATATCCTCGGTTACCCGCCACAGGCGTGGCTGGACAATCAAAAATTCTGGGAAGAGAAACTTTACCCCCAGGACGCCGAAAAGGCGTCGCGAACCGGCCACGAAATGGCCACTCGCGGCCAACCCTACAGCTACGAATACCGGATGGTCGCCGCCGATGGCCGAACCGTCTGGATTCGCGAGAGCGGCACCGTGCTGGTGGAGAAGGGTCAGCCCGTCGCCATGCGCGGCATTTTCCAGGACATCACCAAGGCCAAGGCGGATGCCGAACAATTGGACAAGCTGAACCGCCAGTTGATCGACACCTCCCGGCACGCGGGCATGGCGGACGTCGCCACCGGCGTGCTGCACAACGTCGGCAACGTGCTCAACAGCGTCAGCGTCTCGGCCACGCTCGTCGGCGAGCGGTTGCGCCGCTCCAAAGTCACCAACTTGCGCCGCGCCACCACCATGCTGCGCAAGCAGAATGGCCACCTTGCCGAATTTCTGACCACCGATCCGAAAGGAAAAGTTCTTCCCGAGTACCTCGACACCGTTGCCGAACAAATGGCGGAGGAACAAATCCAGTTGATCACACGAATGGAAGCCGTTGCCAAACATATCGAGCACATCAAGGAGATCGTGGCCATGCAACAAAGCTACGCCAAGGTCTCGGGCGTTTACGAATCCCTCCAGTTGCATGATTTGATTGAAGACGCCCTGCGGATGAATCTCGCCGCCTTTGACCGGCATCGCATTGATCTGGTTCGGGATTTCGACGAAAAAGTTCCATCCGTGCGCGTCGATCGCCACAAGGTGTTGCAGATCCTCATCAACCTCCTTCGCAACGCCAAACATGCCATGGAAGACGTAAGCATCCGCGAGAAGCGAATGACCATCCGCGTCGCTAGGGCGGGCGCCGACCGGGTGACGGTTTCCGTGATCGATACCGGCATCGGCATCGGCCCGGAGAACCTGAACAAAGTTTTCAACCACGGTTTCACCACCAAAAAGGACGGGCACGGCTTCGGTCTCCACAGCGGCGCCAACGCGGCGACGGAAATGGGCGGCACCCTCACGGTCCAGAGCGCGGGAGCAGGAAAAGGCGCCGCGTTCACCCTTGAATTACCAGTGGCCACGACAGAGCGGACGGCAGAATCACCAAAACAGACAGGTAAAAATGAAAAGCAGTGACCTTACTCCCAACCACCGCATTCTGATCGTTGACGACAACGAGAGCATCCACGCGGACTTTCGCACCATTCTTTGCCCGGATCACGCCGACGGCGCGACCATGGGCGACCTGGAGGCAACCCTCTTCGAGGACGCCAAGCCCGCCGAAGAAGCTACCAGTTTCGAGTTGGACTCCGCCTTCCAGGGCCAGGAGGCGTTGGAATTGGTGAAAAAATCCCTGGCGGAAAACCGTCCTTACGCCATGGCCTTCGTGGATGTGCGCATGCCGCCGGGTTGGGACGGGATCGAAACCATCGCCCGCATCTGGGAAGTCTATCCCGATCTTCAAATCGTCGTCTGCACCGCCTACTCCGATTACGCGTGGGAGGAGATGCGGGCCAAGGTGGGCCAGCCCGACAACCTGCTCGTCCTCAAGAAACCTTTCGATAACATCGAAGTTCAACAAATCGCCCACGCGCTGACAAAGAAATGGTTGCTCAACCACCAATCCTCATTACAAATCGCCGAACTCGCGCGCGCCAACGAATCACTGGTCACTTCGGAGGAACGGTTCTCCAAAGCGTTTCACGAGAGCCCCGTTCCCAGCGGAATCCAATGCCTGGCCAGCCAGCGCTTTGTCGATGTGAATCAACGCCTGGCCGAGGTCGCCGGTTTGAAACGCGAGGTGATGCTGGGACGGACCCCATCCGAGTTGTTTCTTTGGGAAAAGCCTGAACTCGCTGACGATTGGGTCGAAGCGATATCGCGGCAGGAACGCGTGCGAGACCAGGAGGCAAAAATTCGCACCGAGCGCGGCACCCTGCACGAGGTGCTCGTCTCCCTGTCTCCGGTCAGCCTGGCCGGAAAACCGCACTTGCTCCTGCTCGCGCAGGATGTCGCCGAGCATGCTTTGCTGGAGCGCCAGTTGCGACAGGCCCAGAAGATGGAAGCCATCGGACAGTTGGCGGCAGGTGTGGCGCACGATTTCAACAACATCCTCACCGTCATCCAGGGGCACGCCGGCCTCATGCAGCAGAGACTCGAACCCAACAGCCCTCTGCACAAATCCGTCGAGCAAACCATGAGGGCCTCGGCCCGCGCCGCCACACTCATCCGGCAGTTGCTCATGTTCAGCCGCAAGCAGGTCATGCAATTCCGGCACCTGGACCTCAACGAAACGCTGGGCGACGCCGCCAAGATGCTCGGCCGGCTCGTAGGCGAACACGTCCAGATCGATTTCCGCCCGGAGCAGGGCCTCCCCGCTATCCACGCGGACCCGAGCATGATGGAGCAAATTGCCATGAACCTCGCGGTCAACGCCCGCGACGCCATGCCCAACGGCGGGCGCGTTTCCATCTCCACTTCGCTCGAGAAAATTCATCGCGAGGCATGCCCGCTGGATCCCGACACGCGCAATGGCAATTTCGTCTGCCTGACCTTCAAGGATACTGGCACCGGGATGGACACGCAGGTCCTGGGTAAAATATTCGAACCGTTCTTCACCACCAAACCGGTGGGCAAAGGCACGGGTCTGGGCCTCTCGACCGTTTTCGGAATCGTCCGGCAGCATCATGGCTGGCTCGAGGTGGACAGCAACGTCGGCGAAGGCACCACCTTTCGGATTTATTTTCCGGCAAGCGAACAGACCGCGGAAAAAACGACCCCGATCGTTGACACCATCCCCCGAAGTGGACGCGAAACCGTCCTCGTGGCCGAAGACGAGGAGGACCTTCGCCAGATGGTC
>Ga0163152_10004640_pt1 | contig 16813 bp, 16 predicted proteins | sample OliLakLV19MP8IB2_FD_148635 | JGI IMG/M metagenome (GOLD analysis project Ga0163152, IMG submission 148635) | Freshwater microbial mat bacterial communities from Lake Vanda, McMurdo Dry Valleys, Antarctica - Oligotrophic Lake LV.19.MP8.IB-2 | ecosystem: Environmental > Aquatic > Freshwater >... | reverse complement strand
GATCGCGGCGGCGCGGCGCGAGCTGGCGCCGCCTGCCGAGCGTCGCCGCGGGCGGCGTCCAAAATCGCCGCGTCGCTCATGGCGATTCTCCGCGCGCGTCGCCCGTCGATCGTAAGCGGCCGTAGCGTCGGCGGATGCCGGCAAGGTCTGTAATTGCCCGCAAGAAATCCTTCGCCCGCAGCTTCGAGCCAGCCACGTCGCGCCACGCTTGCAGCGGCAGTTCGTAGATGCAAGCGTCGGGCGGCGGCAACGCGGTGCCACGTCGCGCCTGAATCAGCCGCGCGATGAGCTCGACGTCGAAGATCCACCCGGCGGTAAACGGTTCCGCCAGCAGATGCCGAAGTTCGTCGGTGCCGCGGAACAGCTTCGCGCCGCACTGCGTGTCGTAGATTGGCAGCCGCAACACCAGCGAAACCACCGTCGCGAACATTCGCCCCAAATAATGCCGGGTGCGGCGGCGCTCGATCGAGCGACCCAACAACTGCACCCGCGATCCGAACACCCATTCAATGTCGGGCCGGGCATCGAGCACGTGCGACAGTTCGGGTAGCGCCTCGAGCGGCGTCGCCAGGTCGGCATCGAGAAACCCGACGCGCATCGCCCCCTCGGCCAGGGCCGCCAGCATGCCTCGCCGCACCGCTTCGGCTTTGCCCACGTTGACAGCCAGGTGCAGCACCCGGCACTGCTTCACGTGCGCGACCAGCTCGTCGAGCCGCCTGGCGGTGTCGTCGGTGCTGCCGTCGTTCACAAACAAAAAATGCTGTGGATGGCCAGACGCCACAAACGCCAGAAACGCCTCGCCGTGCAGGCGGCGCGCCTCGTTAAAGCAGGGGATGACGATCACCGTGTGCTTCATGGCGACAGCATTTGGCCCTGTGGAAGAGACGCCTACGCCGCGATCGGTGCCAACACCCTGCGAGCACGCGCTCACGCACTGGCAGCGGAGGCGCCGACAAGCGTGCGACCCGCCGCCACGGGATCGAACAGATCGGCCTCTAGGTCCGCCGGTTTGTCGCGTGGTGCGATGTCGCCGGTCTGGCGGCGCAACACGGCCAACAGACTGACGCCCGCGGCATAACCGGCGCGGCCGCCGGCCAAGGCGCGCTCGAGTCGATTCCCCTCACTAGCATAGAGCGCGGTGAGCAGACGATTGACGGCCCGCGGCGGCAGAAACAGATCGGTGCCGGCCTGCCCGGCAGCCCGCCCCCGCCGGCGATTCAGCGACCGCACCGCCTTGATCGGCAAATACAGCCGGGCGTTAAACGCCGAGACGAGCGCCGCTTCAACCGGCAAACCCTGCCAAATCCGTTCGAAGCGCTCGCGCGTGTAGCGGCGATAGTGCAAATGACTCTCGTCGTGCTCGCTCCACAGCGCGGGATCGGCCGGCACGGTCACGATAAACCACGTGCCGGGCGAGACCGCGGCCAGCAGCCGGCTCGCCAACGCGAAATCGTCGCGCACGTGCTCGAGCACATCGGTCAACAGCACAAGCCGCGCGGCGGGGAGCACGTCGACCAGATCGTCCGGCGCGTTGCCCAGTCGGTATTCCACCTGCGGAAACCGTTCGCGCGCCAGCGCGACCGCTTCGGGCGAAGTATCGATGCCGACTCCGCGGCGACCGGTTGCAACTGCCGCCAGATTCGCGCCGGTGCCGCAACCCACGTCGATGACCAGGCTCGCCGGCTCGCGCGGCACCAGCCGATCGGCCAGCCGCGAGAGGATGCGCCGCCGCCCGACGAACCACCAATGTTCGTCTTCGATGCGGGCGTTGAGGCGAAGCTGTTCGGGATTCATGCGGAACGTTGCGCGCGTGGATGCAGAAATAGGCTTCGAGCGACACCCATCGACGGCAACGACTTACAACCGCCGCACTAGCGCACGTTCATATCGCAGCTCAGGCCGCCGGCCGCCGGCAAATAGCAGGCGTTCACGTAGTCCATCACCATGCGGTCGGCACTGAACCGCCAGGCCAGCGAGCTGATCGAGTTCATCATCAGCTTGAGCCACTGGCGTGGCAGCCCGTCGATGTCGCGATCGTAATAGAGCGGAATCACGTTCTCTTCGAGCACGCGCAGCAGATCGGCGGCGTCGCGGCCGTCGTTAATTTCGTCCGACACATGGCTCGAGCCCGAGCCAATGGCGAAACCGTTCGAGCCGTCGTAGGCTTCGGCCCACCAGCCGTCGAGCACCGAGAGATTCAGGCCGCCGTTGAGCACGACCTTCTCGCCGCTGGTGCCCGAGGCCTCGAGCGGCCGGCGCGGATTGTTGAGCCAGACGTCGACCCCCTGAATCAAATGGCGACAAACGTTGATGTCGTAATCTTCGATGAAGGCGATCCGCGAGGCGAACCGCTCGTCATTGCGCAGGTTGGCGATTCTCTTGATGAGCTGCTTGCCTGGCTCATCGGCGGGGTGTGCCTTGCCGGCGAAGACGAACTGAATCGGCCGCTCGGGGTCGCTCACCAGGGCGTGCAGGCGATCGGGGTCGGCCAGAATCAAGTCGGCCCGCTTGTAGGTGGCAAACCGCCGCGCAAAACCGATCGTCAGCACGTTGGGGTCGAGCACGTTGCGGGCCGCTTCGACCCGATCGTCGCTCTCGCCGCGGCGGCGGCACTGCCGGCTCAACCGGCGCCGTACGAACGCCAGCAGCAGGTTCTTCAGCGCCTGGTGGGTTTCCCACAATTCGCCCGGGTCGACCTTGTGGATCCCCTGCCAGATTTCCGACTCGCCGACGTGATCCATCCAGTTGACCGGAAAGTTGCGGTCGTAAAGCTGCTGCATCTGCCAGGCGAGCCACGTGGGAACGTGTACGCCGTTGGTGATGTGGCCGATGGGGATTTCTTCTTCAACGCGCCAAGGCCACAGATGGGCCCACATCCGCCTTGAGACGTGTCCGTGCAGCGAGCTCACGGCGTTCGCCTTGCGCGACAGCTTGAGCCCCAGCACGGTCATCGTGAACAGTTCGTGGTGGTTCTGCGGCTCGACGCGCCCCAGGCCCATCAGTTGATCGTACGAGATGCCCAGCGCCTCGCGCAGCGGGCCAAGATGCTCTTCGACGAGCTCCCCTTCAAAGCGATCGTGACCGGCCGGCACGGGCGTGTGCGTAGTGAACACCGTGTGCTGGGCCACGGTGCGCAGCGCCTCGTCGAACGAGACGCCGTCGAGCTCCATGCGTTGCCGAATCACTTCGAGCGGACCGAAGGCGCTGTGCCCTTCGTTGAGGTGATAGACACCTGGCGTGATGCCTAGTTTTTGCAGCGCTTTGACGCCACCGACGCCGAGCACCAGCTCCTGACGAATGCGCGTGCGCCGATCGCCGCCGTAGAGCCGGCTGGTCAAATCGCGATCCTCGGGCGCGTTCCCCTCGAAGTCGCAATCGAGCAGATACAAGCGAACGCGGCCGACTCTCAGCAGCCACACCTTGGCCAACAGCGCGCCGGTGCGCGTGGGGATCGTCACCGATACCGGCTCCCCCTTCGCGTTGCGGGCCGGCTCGAGCGGCGTGTTCTCCACCTTGGTGTCGAAATACTCTTCGACCTGATAGCCGTCGTGATTCAGGTGCTGCTTGAAATAGCCCTGATCGTAGAACAGCCCCACGGCCACGAGCGGCACGCCCAAATCGCTGGCGCTCTTGATGTGGTCCCCCGACAGCACGCCGAGGCCGCCCGAGTAAATCGGCACCGACTCGTGCAACCCGAACTCGGCCGAGAAGTAGGCGACCGGCTTCGAGCCCAGCACGCCGACGTGCGTGGTGCTCCAGGTGCGTGCCGCGGCCAGATACTCCTTCAATCGCCGAAACGCCTGATTGATGCGGCTATACAGCACGAGCTCCGCCGCCCGCATGTCGAGCCGCTCGGGCGTGAACTCCGACAGCAGGGCGATCGGGTTGTGGTCCAACTGGCGCCAGCGGATCGGATCGAGGTCGCGGAAGAGGTTGGTCACCTCCGGATGCCAGCTCCACCAGAGGTTTCTCGCCAGCGCAAGGCACTTGTCGTACAGCGATTGCGGCGAAAGCCCGGTCAGGCTGGAGGTCTCGAATTTGAGGTCGGCTTCCGCTTCGGTTTGGCTCATATCAGATCCTTCTGAGGAGACTCTGGCGGGTGCGCCCGGGATTATAGCGATTTTGGCGGCCGGCGCGAGCACCGAAAATACCAGCCCGGCGCCTCGGATTGCACAGCCCGGGGCTGGCCCGTTTCACTCTCCGTGGCACGGCCATCTTGGCCGTGTTCCTCAGGGGCTGGAAGCCCATGCCACGATTAATATCGCGCCAGCTGTTGACTCGTGGTGATACCAAAGGGGCCGGCAGACTGCGAAACGGGTCTGCCGTGCGGTATGCTGTTTGGGCGGCGACCTAGGGGCGTGCCAAACCCCCTCGGGTTGGCGAGTCGCTCGTTTTACTGTTCGTGCTTGCTTGCTCAAGGTGCTCGATGCCCGGCCAACCGACCCACTCGATCCGCTCGCCCGATGATCCGGCTTTTCTCGCACTGTGCCGTGCGCTGGCCCAGCATGCCGACGAGGTCGACTCGTCGGGCCAATGGCCAGCCGAGCAACTGCGGCTCTGCGGCGAGCACGGCGTTTGGGGCTGGTTCATGCCCTTCGAGTGGCAGGGAGACGAATGGAGCGACGCCGATTTGGCCCGCGGTTACATGGGCCTGGCCGGGGCCTGCCTGACGACCGCTTTTATCATCACGCAGCGGATCGCGGCCGTGCGACGCATCGTCTCGAGCAGCAACGATGCGCTCAAAGCAAAGCTGCTCCCGGGGCTGCGCGGCGGCGAGCGGTTTGCCACGGTCGGCATTTCGCAGCTCACCACGAGCCATCAGCACACCGATGAGCCGATCCTGAAAGCGGAAGAAATCGCCACCGGATATCGATTGACCGGATTCATCCCTTGGGTCACCGGCGCCGCGCATGCCGACACGATCGTGCTGGGCGCGGTACTCGGCGACGGCCGCGAGCTGTTGATCGCCCTGCCGACCGATTTGCCGGGCGTGACTGTCGAAGCGCCGCTGCGGCTGCTGGGCGTAAGTGCCAGCGCCACGGGGCAAGTGCGGCTCGATGGCGTCGAAATATCCGAAGAACTCGTGCTGGCGGGGCCCGTGCGCGGCGTGCTCAGTGGCGGGTCGGGCAGCGGGACGGGCGGATTGCAGACGTCGTCGCTGGCCGTCGGACTGGCGAGCGCCGCGATCGATTTTCTGGATCACGAGTCGGTGCAGCGGCCCAACCTGGTCGCCGTGGCAGCCGGCTTGCGCGTCGATCAGACGCAGATCGAAGCCGACCTATTGAACTTGGCCGCCGGCGAACCCGGCTGCACGCAAGATGACCTGCGCGCTCGGGCCAACAGCTTGGCGCTACGAGCCTCGCAAGCGGCGCTCGGCGCGGCGAAGGGGGCGGGCTACGTCTGGGGACACCGCACGGGGCGCTATTGCCGCGAAGCGCTCTTCTTCCTGGTGTGGAGTTGCCCCCACCCGGTGATGCAGGCGAACCTGTGCGAGTTGGCGGGGCTGGAGTGAGCGGCGCGGCACGCCCATCTGCTAGGGCCGCCTGCTTGGACCGCAGCGTAATTATTCCGCCGCGGACCGTTTTACTCGGCTGTCGCCGGACTTACTCCGCTGCCGCGCCTTCAAATTTCGGCGCGGGAGCGGCCTTAGCCGATACCCGGTCGCGAACGCCGACGAATTCCAGAATCGCCCGCGGGCCGGCATCGCCCAGCCGGGGCTTCGATAGCTTGAGAATTCGCGTGTAGCCGCCGGCGCGATCGGCAAACTGGGGCGCCACCTCGGAGAACAGCAACCGCACCGCCCGCTTGTCGCCAATCATCGTCAGCACGCGGCGGCGAGCCAACACGCCACCTGACCGGGCTTTGCACCAACTGCGCCACTGCTCGCTCTCGCGCCACGACTTCCAAGCCTGGCTGCCCGGCGAAGCTTCGGTGGCAAACTGCTTTGCCGAATCCTCGGCCACCAGGCCCTTGCGGGCCAGCGTGATCGATCGCTCGACGAGCGGACGCACCTCTTTGGCTTTGGCCAGCGTGGTGATGATGCGGCCAGGAACCTTGGGCTTGTTGTCGGCCAGCTCGTCTTCGTCCATGGACAGGAACAGCGCACTGGCCAGATTTTTCAAAAGCGCTCGTTGATGGCTGGGGCAACGTCCGAGCGTGCGCCCTTTACGTCGATGTCGCATGGCAGTTGGTGCTTTCTCCGAAAAGGTGTCAGGAACCTTTTCTGGGATTCTCGCTTGCAGTGTCCATCGCGCTACCGAAAAGGTTCCTGACACCTTTTCGGAGGATCAGTTTTCTCAAAGTATCGATCTTAGAACCGCGCGGCGACCGGCAATCGCATGCCCAGCCGCAGCCCGAGTTCGGTCAGTTTCTCACGTACTTCGTTGAGCGTGGTCTCGCCGAAGTTGCGGACATCGAGCAATTGGTCTTCCGACTTCTGCACGAGGTCGCGGACGGTGTTGATGTTCTCGGATTCGAGGCAGTTGGTTGCCCGCACCGAGAGATTCAGTTCGGCCAGGCTGAGATTCAGCTTGGCATCGAGCGCGGCGTCGGAGCCGGCTCCACCCAAGCGGCGCCCTTCGGCGTGAATGGCCGCCCCCAGTTCGGCATACTGCACGAACGGATTGAGGTGCTTACGCATGATCTTGGCCGACTCGACCAGCGCCGACTCGGGCGAGACCGTGCCGTTGGTCCAGATTTCGAGCGTCAGCTTGTCGTAGTTCGTCTTCTGACCGACGCGCGTCTCTTCGATCTCGTAACGCACGCGCACCACGGGGCTGAACACCGCGTCGATCGGAATGATGCCGATCTCCTGCACGTTCGGGCTGTGCTCGTGAGCCGGCACGTAACCACGGCCGTTTTCGATCACCATCTCCATCACGAACGGCACGTCGCTCGTCAGCGTGCAGATGACGTGATTCGGGTTGATGACGTCGACCGATTGATCGGGCTGAATGTCGGCGCCGGTGACCATACCCTTGGTGTTCTTCTCCAAGCGGATCACCTTGGTGCTCTCGCTGTGGTTCTTGACCACCAGCGACTTGACGTTCAGCACGATATCCGTGGCATCTTCGACCACGCCCGGCAGCGTGGTGAACTCGTGCTGCGCGCCCTGAATCTTGATTTGCGTAACCGCGCTCCCCTCGAGGCTCGACAGCAGCACGCGCCGCAGGCTGTTGCCGACGGTCACGCCGAACCCGCGCTCAAACGGTTCAGCCGTGAACTTGCCGTAGGTCGACGTGAGCGTTCCTTGCTCGCATTGCACGATGCTCGGTAATTCCAATCCGCGCCAGCGAATCCGCATGGATAGCACTCCCTAGGGCTTATCTCGACAGCAATTCGACGATGAGTTGTGTTTGCACCGGCAACGAAATGTCATAGGCCTCGGGCAACCGGGTGATGATTGCCTCGGGGATTTCGCCGTCGATGCGCGACACGTAGTCGGGCACCGGGCGATTGCTTTCGGCCAGCGCGGCCTGCACCACTTGCAGGCTCTTCGGACGATTCTTGACGCGAATCACATCCCCCGCACGCAGCAGATAGCTGGGGATGTCGACTCGCTTGCCGTTCACAGTGACGTGTCCGTGATTGATGATCTGCCGTGCTTGCGGCCGGCTTTGGCCGTAACCCAGCCGATGAATGACGTTGTCCAGCCGGCGCTCCAGCAGGCTCATCAGCACCTCGCCGCTGTTGCCCTTCGACCTCAGGGCCTGCTGCATGTAGCCGCGGAACTGCCGCTCGAGCACGCCGTAGTAATGCTTGACCTTCTGCTTCTCACGCAAGTGCACGCCGTAGTCGGTCATCTTGCCGCGACGCGCCTGGTGCATACCCGGCGGGCTGTTGCGCCGCTCGATCGCACATTTCGGGGTTTCGCAGCGCGTGCCCTTCAAAAACAGCTTCATGCCCTCGCGGCGGCAGAAGCGGCAAACCGGACCTACGTAACGAGCCATCGGAAAACAGCCTATCGTTTCGACAAATGAGCGGGTTTGATTACGGGTATGAACGATCTCAATGCGGCGGGAACCAGCGGGCAGCCAACGGCCATACCGGCGAGCCATCTGCCCGACTCGCCTATGCTGCCCCCCGAGCCGTGCTCGCGGGCAGACATTCGACCGGCTATACGCGGCGCTTCTTCGGCGGACGGCAGCCGTTGTGCGGCAGCGGCGTCACGTCTTCGATCGACTTGATGGTCATGCCAGCGGCTTGCAAGGCCGTGATCGCGCTCTCGCGACCCGCGCCAGGCCCACGCACGCGCACTTCCAGTTCCTTCACGCCGAACTTGGCTGCCTTTTCGGCGGCCTGCTGAGCGGCACACTGGCCGGCATAGGGCGTGCTCTTGCGACTTCCCTTGAAGCCACAGGTGCCGCCGCTCGTCCAGCAGAGCGTGTCTCCCTTGGTGTCGGTGATGGTGACGCTCGTGTTGTTGAACGTCGCGACGATATAAGCGATGCCCGCCGACACGTTGCGGCGCGCCTTGCGACGCTTCTTTTCGGCGGTTGCAGCTTGCTTTCCCACGGTCTTGCTCTTTCTTCAGGTGCTGACTGCTTCTTTGGCTACTTGCGGTTGAACGTGAATTTGTCTGCGAATTGCTTGCGGCCCCACGGATCGCGCGATCGGTGGGACGCGGCCGGCCAAAGCGCCAGGCACCGCCCAGGGCGCCAGGCACCGGCCGGCGACAAACCTATCGCATGTCTTTCACGCCCTTCTTGCCGGCCACCGTCTTCTTGGGGCCCTTCCGCGTGCGGGCGTTGGTGCGGGTGCGCTGACCGCGAACCGGCAAACCGCGGCGGTGCCGGATTCCCCGATAGCTGGCGATATCGCGCAGCCGCGCGATGTTCTGCGCCGTTTGCCGACGCAATTGACCCTCGACGACGTAGTCTTTGTCCAAGAGCGCCGCGATGCGGGCCAACTCGTCTTCGTGCAGTTCGCGAGCCTTGGCCTGCGGATTCACGCCACCCTTGTGGCACAACTCGGCCGCCACTTGCTGGCCCACCCCGTACAAGTACTGCAGCGAAATGATGATCGGCTTGTCGTTCGGGATGTCAACGCCCAATAGACGCGGCATGATAACTCTCGGCCCTGAAAGATGATGGAATCGTTAACTGCTTGGACGCGGGGAGCGTGAGCCCGGCGATTGCCCTCGGCAAAAGTCTCGCGCGCCTCGGCCCAAGCCCTCAGGCGGTCTTCGCCCTGTCGCGAGGCTCCCCCTGGGAAGTTGCTAACCCCAATACTGGCTAACCCTGACGCTGCTTGTGGCGCGGATTATCGCACACCACATAAACCGTGCCCTGGCGCCGCACGATCTTGCACTTTTCACAAATCCGTCGAATGCTTGCGCGAACCTTCATCCCCCAACCCTCTGTCGGTCTGGCGGCTATGGGCGAAAGCATATGAATATACGCATTCGGCCCCGAAGTCCGCAAGACGCTCAGTAATAAAGAATTGGGGCTGCTTTTCACCTGCCCCCGGCCGCACCGGCTCACCCCCGCTCACGGCACCGGCTTCGCCCCCCAAAGGGGGCCGCGATATGCTGGCAATCATGGCCGAAAACCCGTATCAGCCCCCTGAAACCACCATTCCCGCTGAGCCACGGCCGACCGCTCGCCCGCCAAGCCCCGCGCCCCTGTTACCGCTCTGGCGGCGGGTCGTTTCGGTGACGCTCATTACCTTGGGCGCGACATTTACCCCGGACCTGCTGGCCAGCCCCGTGGCGTTTGGCATCTGGCTTTTTGATCTTACAGGCCACGGCGAGCCCCACGTCCTGTTGTCCGCCGTTTTCCTCATCGAAGGACTGCTGGCCGTGGCCATGATCTGGGGAGGATTCCGGCTGCGGCGGCGGAAGAACTTGCCGGCCAACCGAATCTTTTGCGATGACATGATCGACCGCTCAGCCCAATTTCGATCCGATCGCGCGAAGCTATAATCCTCCTGCCACGTAACGCCGTGAATGGAACCTGCATCGTCGCTAATCCCTGATCCCTAAACCCTGATCTCTAACCCCTAATCCCGGATGGGTGGCCGAGTGGTCTAAGGCGGCAGTCTTGAAAACTGCTGGGTGCGCAAGTGCCCCGGGGGTTCGAATCCCTCCCCATCCGCTATCTGCGTTTGTCCGCGCCGCTGCCTCTCGACGATAATGATATAGCGCTTGACATATATGTGTCTTGCGCTATATTTCAATGCTGTGGGCAGTCGAGTACACCGACGAATTCGGTATCTGGTGGGCCACACTCAGCGACGAACACCTCGAAGAGCTGCAAAAAGAGGGACTAATCTGATGGCTCGCAATATTCAAGAACTTGAAGCCAAGATGCCGCGCGAGTCGCTGGCCCGCGCCAAGGCCCGCGCCAAAGAGGCGATGGCCGGGATGCTCTTGGCCGAGATTCGTCAGGCGGTCGGGCTGACGCAGGAACAACTCGCTGCCACGCTTGGTATCAAGCAGCCCACGCTGTCGCGACTCGAGTCGCAAAGCGACATGCAGGTCGGCACCTTGCAGCGATTGATTCGAGCCCTGGGAGGCGAACTGGAACTAATTGCCCGTCTGCCCGGCGGCGAGATTCGCATCAGCCAATTCGACGATGCCGCGTAGCAAACGCGTCTGCGGTAGCTCGGCCGACCGGTATTACTGGCGCCGAGGCGCCTCGGGCCGCGACTATCCGCGTCAATCCTTATCCTGGCGACTTTAGACGAGCAGTGCGTACGCCAGGCCGGCGATCGCCACAGCCGCCGCGGCGACTGCACAACCCACCAGCAACCAGTACCGACCGCGATGCCAGGGCGCCCCCGGCGCGTGGACGCGTTGCTCTTGACCGCAGATCCAAAGCCGCCGATCGACGCCGGCGTACATGTACTGCACCTCGAGTTGCGGAATCTGTTTGACGTGCAGCTCTTGTAGCAGCACCCGCTGCTGTCGGGTGTCGACAGCGTGTGACGCGCTGAGCAACGTGCTCACGCACGTGTCGACGTCGGGCGCGACTGGGTCAGCGCGATCGATTTCTCGCCGCCGCACATCGATCACGGTGTCGCCTGACAACCCTCCCAGCACCTTGTCGGCGACCGGGGTATCGTCGAGCACTTTCACCTGCTTGACGACGTGAAACCGCGCGACCAGCTCCTGATAGGTTTTGGTTCGCCCCGAGCCTTCGCAGCGGGCGCAGGTTTGCACGCCGTTGCCGGCACAAGCCGAGCAGCGCACCTGGCCCGTGCCACAGTGGCAGCGCCGCCGCTCCACACGGGCCGTCGACCTGGGATTGTTTCGTGCGGCGCCTGGGCCGGGCACCGCCACCGTGTGCTCAATCATGCCTGTGCCATGACAGTGCGGGCAGAGCGAGCTCCCCTGACCGTTGCACCGTAAGCAGACGACGCGACCATTGCCTGCGCAACCGCCGCACATCTGCACGCGCTCGGTTCCCGGCACCACGACCTTTTCCACACGCTGCTCGAATTCCCTGACCGCCGGCACGCTGACGTGCCACAGGTCGGGCGTGTGGCTGCGATCGTCGACCGGCCCTCCCAGAAACGGGACTTCGGCCGGCTGCACCGCCCGATCCTCATACTGCGTGGTCAACTCGACGACATGGGCGCTACCCGCCGAAATCCCATTGAGGAAGATCTTCTCTCCCATGTACTTGAGGCGGAAGAAACCGCTATTGCCCCACCGATTGAGAATCTCGCGAACAAGCGTTTCTTGCGGTGCGGTGGCGCCGTCGCCATGAACCGAAGGCAGTTGCACGCCATCGGCAGGCAGTGTGGTCGGAGATTGCATGGCCGGCGATTGCTCGGCAGGAACTTGCGCGGGCGGCGATTCTGCGGGTGACTGTTGCTGGGCCGAGTCGGTCAGTGCGCCAGGTTCGCCATCGCGCGATGTGGTTGCCGCACTCGAGGACGTGCGCGATCCCGAGGTTGGCCGCGCTAGCAGTTCTGCGTTTTGGTCAGGGGTGGTTTCGCCCGATGGCGTGGGCATACGGACGTCTCTTGCCTTCAATTGGCCGGCGAATGGAGAGCAAGGCCCGATTATACGGCCGCCAGGCACCGGCTCGCCAGAATGCGGGATGCCGGTAGGGGGTCAGTCTAATGAACGGGGAGACCGAACGGTGTCAGGAACCGATTCAAGCGGCAGGTCACCAATAGCTAGCCCGCATTTGAATCGGTTCCTGACACCGTTCGGATGTCGGGCCCTAATAAACTGACCCACTACCCTCTGACTCGGCGACGTTACCTGGCGACGCCGCCCAGCGAACCTGCCGAGCACTTTCGATGGGGAGCAATCGCGCCGTTCTAACGTGCTAACGGGCGAATAAGTCAGCGCACTCCGCGGCAATCCGCTCGACGTGTCGGTGGTCGGTGCCGCAACAGCCACCGAGCACGTTCAAACCGGGCAACCGGCGCTTGAGCTGGGCGTATTGCCGGCCGAGTTCCGCGGGATCCCCCTGATCCAGCTCGGTCGCTTCATCGAGCTCGGCGTGGCTTTTCGTCGACGCGTTCGCGCGCAGCCCTCGCAACCGAGCTTGCCACGTTCCCTCCTCAGTGATTCCCCGCTCGATATGCAAGGGATGAGCGCAATTGACCAGGTAGTAGGCGGGATAGCCTGCGGTTTCGCTGTCGACCTGCTCGATCGCTGCGCGCAGCGTCTGACCGGTCGGCAAGCGGCCGTCGGTTTCCAGCGTGAACGAAATCGCGATCGGCATGCCGGCCCGTTGAGCGGCGCGGACGATCCCCAACGCCTCGTCGACGTAGTTGATCGTCATGGCCGAGAGCATATCGGCCGCGCTATCGGCGAACACGGCGACTTGTTCCTGGTGATAGCGCTCGGCAGCGGTGGCGGACATCTGTTGCCCCGGCTTGTAGCCGTCGCCCCGGGGGCCAAGGCAGCCGCTGACGACCGATTTCTCGATCGGGACTGCTAATCGCAACTCAGCGCGCAAGTCCACTAGCATTTCGATCGAGCGACGATTGACCGCGGCCAACGACTCGCGCGAGTAGCCCAAGCGCGTCCCCCAATCGGAGCTCGCCCGCCAGGTCGGGGCTTCGAGAATCAGGCCCGCGCCGCGGCGCGCGGCAATCGTGGCGTACGACCGATAGTAGGCGGCGACGTGCGCTTCGCCGCCCTCGCGCCGCAACAGGTCGAAAGCAGCGAACTCGGGGAGCGGCCAGCGATCAAGAAACGCGAACGTCGTTTCTTGACCGCCGTCGGTAAGGTAAAGCTGCCCATCGAGTTGCGGTAGCGCGCTGCGGTGCCGCGAGTCCATACAAAAAGCGCGTGAGGAAAAAAATGCGGGCTGCCTCGTCAGTAACGAGATAGCCCGCGGATGCACCGTGATTATTTGTCGAGACTTACCGTTTAGTGCTTGCTTCGCAAACGTCGGCGGCGAACATAGGCACCGCCAATAACCAGGGCGAAGCCGCACGAGCCCAACGCCATCGTCGCTGGCTCGGGAACCGGCGCGACGACAAACACTCCCGTGAAGGACGCACTGTCGCCAGGCGTAAGCGTGAACTTGAGAGTGATGCCAATATCGGTAGTGACGCCCGGACCCGGCAGATTCGGGATCGGGGTGCCGAAGTTGGCCGAGCGACTATCGCTCAGGAAGGCACCGACAGTGATCGGCAGCGAGCCGCTAGTGGTTGGCGGCAACAAACCAACCCAGTTCTTGCCATCAATCAGCGACATGTACATTGGAGTAACGCCCGACTGACCCAGGGTCGCCCCGTTGCCGTTGTTGTCGGTCACACCCCCCTGCACCGAGCCGCCAGTCAAACTGCTAGCCAGCACGATGGTGACGGGAGAAGTAACAGTGACTGTGTACGTCTTGGTCGTGGGAGCAAGGTTGGTGATGGAGAACGCCAGCGGCGCGATCTCCGGATCGGGGTCCATCGTGAAGTCCAGCTTGCACTCCCACGCACCAGGCAATTTGTAGAGGCCCGATGCATAGCTGAACGTGCCGTTACCGTTGTCCACACCCGATAACACGGGAGCGGCGAAACTGAAGCCGTCGTTCATAGTGAACGTGGCGGCGGGAATGACAACCGCACGCGCCGAGCTCGCACTCAGAAGTGCGCTGGCGAATAGAAACGTTGCGCTGGTCGCAACTGCAATCCGTCGGGCGAGAACGCCGTACATTAGCGTTTCCTTGCAAATATCGAGATCTGATTGTTCTTCACTAGCGTCCGCTTTAACAACGCACATCGCGTGCGACTGCCGCACGAGCTCGCGGCCCAAGCTCCAAAACCGGAATGCCCAGTCCCGGCACGAAACATGTCCCAGCAGATTACCGCCGGCGTCAGTGATTCGTCAAGAAAAAAGATAAAAAGTTTGACAACATTTTTGATTGGCTGAAACCACGTCGCAGCGCTCAAGGTAATGTTCCACTTCGATTCGTGGAGCGAACCATTTTCTTCGCGGGGCGTTTGCATTAAGTGCCGTGACTAATTGTGGTTCCGCCATCGACATTCGGCGTCAACGCGACCCCCCATCACTCCGCTAGCCGACAGGCCTCAACCCCAAACGAGGTCGATTTTTGCGCTCGGCGCCCGCGCCAAATGGGAATCGACAAACGTGACCCATCGGCCCCTGTAACGGTGGGTGTAAGCGATCAGCGTGGCATGAAAGGCCATGCGAAATACGGACGTTCGGCCCCATCGCATGGAACAATTTGCAGGCCAATCGACCGCTCACGCGGCGATTCAGGCAACACATACCTACCCCCTGAAGGCAGGGTCTGGCGTGCCGCTGATCGCTCAGTTCATTCCAGCTCTTCGAGCCACAACCGGATTTCGTTGTCGTACTCGCTCGCCAGATCCCCTTTAATTAGCTGGCGATGGAAGCTCGCCGCCCCCTCTTTGACCAGGTCGGCCGCCTCGGCACTGGGGAATCGCCGCATCGGATCGGCCGCTACGAGCCCTCGGCAGAAGTTCACCAGCAACTCGCTCGAGGCCACTTCCGGTGGCAGAAGCTGCGGCAAACGCTGTGGCAGCGTCCGTTTGGCTTCGAGCAAGTCGCGATACGACGTCAGCCCCGCGAATGGGCAGACCCCCGCCAGCATCTCGATGAGCACGTAACCCAGGCTGGCCAAATCGGTGCGGGGCGACGCGTCCTGCCCATCAAGCACCTCGGGAGCGGCATAGGTGGGCGTGCAGATGCGACGCCCCGGCGCACTTTCCCACTCGAACGCGGCGCCGATGTCGATCAGCTTCGCGTTGCCCGTTCGCTTCAGCATGATATTCGAGGGCTTGAGATCGCCGTGTACGATCCCCTCGCGGTGCAAGGCCGCTACGGCCGCCAGGCAGTCGCGAACGACGGCGATGGCGATGCCCGGCTTCAATCGTGGCTGCCGCGGCCCGGCGGTCACAATCACGTCGTTGAGGTGTTCCCAGCGGCGATTGCTGACGCGGTCGCGCACGCGAGCCAGCGTGTCGGCGGTCAGCAGCCGGCTTAGGTCGTAGCCGTCGACCCATTCCATTTCCATCCAGCGAATGCGATTGCGATCGACGAAGTTCTGCACGTCGACGAGGTTGTCCTGCTGGATTTGGGCCACTTTGGCGGCCACTTGTGCCATTTGGGCCATCGCCTCTTCGTAGGCCCGATCGTCGGCGTAGCGCTCGGGGGAGAAAAACTTGAGCGCCACGGGCAGGGTGAAGTTGTCGGCCCCGCGGCGTTCGCTGAGGTAAACGACACCCTGGCCCCCCGAGCCCAGGCGGCGCAACAGCCGATGGTGTACCGTCCAGCTAAAACGCGGCTCTTCGAGCAACGCATGGTACTGGGCGACCAACTCATCGCTCGATCGGCTGGCTGGCTGGCCATCGACATCCAGAGTCGGAGCGCCGCGCTGAAACGTGGTAGACGTCATGGTGGGCGAACCTTCGTGGTGTGTGCGGAGGGAAGGCGGGGCGGGGTCTCGTATCTTAACCGCTGGAGAAAAAATTCGGCCAGAGCGAATCTCCGCGATAGCAGCTTTTGCGCGCAAATTGCCAACGCGACGATTGAAGTTGGCCTAGACACGCGTGCAAGTACGTGCCGCACACCCAATGTGCTGGCATTTGCATGCTGCGCTGCACCCCCCACGCACGGAGGGGCAAATAGCAAGGCCCTATTGCCCGGCGACGCGAGTCGGAAAGCCCAGCCGCTTGTCGACCAAATTGCGCAGCGGCTCGCCGGCCTGATCGCGGCGCAGATTGTCGCAGAAAAAGTCGGTCATGTTGTCGATCCGCCGTGCGCTTTGCCCGCCGACGTGTGGCGTGATGATCAACTGCGGCAGTTCCCACAGCGCGCTCGTCGTCGGTAGCGGCTCGGTGTGCGTAACATCGACCGCGGCGCCTGCCAGGTGCCCCGAGCGAACGGCCGCGACCAGCGCGTCTTCGACCACCAGCGGGCCGCGCGCCACGTTGACCAATAGCGAGCCGGGCTTCAGCAAGCCGATTTCTCGCGCGCCAATCATGCCGCGCGTGCGGTCGGTCAAAGGCACCGCCAGAATCAGCACGTCGACCAGCGGCAACATCTCGTCGAGTCGCTCGGGGGGCCACAGCGACTCGACCTGTGCCGGCTTGTCGATCGGATACCAATCGGTCGCCAGAATTCTGGTCTTCAGCGCGGCCAGCACTTCGACCAGCCGGCGCCCCACGCCTCCCATGCCGACGATGCCCACTGTTGCCCCGGTCAAGTCGCGCGTGGGCCCGCGCACGAACTCGCGATCTTGTTGCGCGCGAAAGAAGACCGGCAAGCTGCGCGTCAGCGCCGTCAACAGCGCAATCGTGTGCTCGGTCACCTGGTCGGCCAGCACGCCCGACGCACTGGTGACGATCACCGACGACTCGATCATTG
>Ga0163152_10004639_pt1 | contig 16813 bp, 11 predicted proteins | sample OliLakLV19MP8IB2_FD_148635 | JGI IMG/M metagenome (GOLD analysis project Ga0163152, IMG submission 148635) | Freshwater microbial mat bacterial communities from Lake Vanda, McMurdo Dry Valleys, Antarctica - Oligotrophic Lake LV.19.MP8.IB-2 | ecosystem: Environmental > Aquatic > Freshwater >... | reverse complement strand
AGGAGATCGTGGAGAAGATGACATAGGCCGTGTCCTGGGTGTCGCGCACCACGGTGCGGAAGCGCACGATCGACAGAGCGCCGACGAGGCTGAATGCCCTCACGTTGTCGCCGATAGACGTCCTGGTCAGGAGTTTCCGGTGAGTGAGACCAGCCGGACGTCGGTGTTATTCCTGAACGGTCGGGATTAGTGGCGAAAATTCGGCACTCGGCTGGAAAAATTTGCGATCACCGCGCGCAGTTGTGCGGATGCGGACGAGCCCACAACTTGCAGGGTGAGTCAACATGTCGATCGGACTTCGACTCGCCGTTGTCTTCGTGATCGGTACTCCTGCTGGAGTGTTGTGCGATCACGAGTTCGCCCTGGTCGCAGCCCTCGGTGTGTGCAGCGCGGCGTTCGTGATCGCGTGGCCCCGGCAGACGACGATCGGACTTGTCCTGATGACGGGAGCCACCGTGGGCGCTGCGGCACGTGTCCACGCGCTGCGACCCGCGCCGTCACACCTGATCACGCCGGACCCCATTCTCCTGACGGGTGTCCTGCTGTCCGATGCCGCGCCATCGCCCGGAGGCTTCCGGCTCGATCTCCGCATCGACGGATGGCGCGTCCGCGCGGTGGTCGCCGGCGCGATGGCTGAAAACACATACCGTCAGTGGACCCGTGGTCGGACGATTACCGCGCCGATCAGGCTGCGCCAGCCGGACCTTGTGAGAAATCCGGGATCGCCGACTGAGACCTGGCAGCGCCTGACGCGCCGCTTCGATCTGATCGGCACGGTCAAGAGCGCCGCCCTGGTCGACGTCTCCACCGGCCCATGGTGGCAGGAGTGGGCCGCCCGCGTTCGTGCGCACGTGCGGCGCACCACGGCCACGTTGTTCTCCCCCTATTCAGCGTCGGTGGTCACCGCAATTCTGATCGGCGACCGCGCTGGGCTCGACGACGAGGTCACGCGGCGTTTGCAGGCGGCGGGCACCTTCCACGTCATCGCCATCTCCGGCGGGAACGTCGCGATGCTGACGATGGTGTGTTTTGTGCTGCTGCGATTGGTGACGCGGTCGCTGGTGTTTCCCATCGTGGCCACCACCGTCATCGTGATCGTCTACGGGGTGGTGGTGGGAGGGGACCCTGCCGTGACACGGGCCGTCGTGGCCGCCGTGATCTACCTGCTGCTGCGCCTGGTTGGGATCAATCCCCAGCCGGTCAACCTGCTGGCGGTCGTTGCGGTGGTGTGTGTCGTGATGGAACCACTCGCGGTGATCGATGTGGGCGCGTGGCTCTCGTTTGGCGCGACGCTGGGTTTGATCGTCGTGTTGCCGCGACTGCTTCGAGCGGCGCGCGGACCCAACGCACATCCGGTCGGCTGGGCGCGAATGTGGGACTGGTTGCGCGCGGCCGTGCTCGCCACGGTGGCCGCAGAGATCCTCATCATGCCCGTGACGGCCGGAATATTTGCGCGCGTCGGTGTGGCCGGTCTTCTCCTGAACCTTGTCGCGATTCCCGCGATGGCGGTCGTGCAGTTTGCCGGACTGGCCGCCTGTGGACTGGCACTTGTGTGGATCCCGGCGGCGCGTGTGGCGGCCGACGTCGCGCATCTGGCGACGGTGGTGCTGCTTGGGTCGTCGGCAGCGCTGGATGTGGCGCCATGGTTGTCCTGGCGCGTGCCCCCGTCGTCGCTCTGGTGGACAGGTGCGTACTACGTGGCGCTGATTGCAGCCCTCTGGGTGGTGAGGCCGCGCTGGCGGCAGGGCGCTGTCGTGGTGGCGTGTGTGTTGCTGGTGGTGATCGTATCGGCGCCGTTTGTGTCCCTCCGGCGACCGGCCACTGGATGGCTGCGCGTCTCCGTGCTCGACGTGGGGCAGGGCGACGCCATCCTCGTCCAGACGCCGAATGGCCGGTCGCTCCTGGTGGATGCCGGGGGCACACCGGGTGGGACGTATGACATCGGCGGCCGTGTGGTGACGCCGGCGATCTGGGCGCTGGGCGAGCGTCGCCTTGAATGGCTGGTGGTGAGTCACGGCGATCTCGACCACGTGGGTGGGGCACTGCGGGTGATGGATGATCTCGCGCCCAGGGAAGTGTGGGAGGGGATTCCCGTCGAATCCTCAGCGGTGTTGCAGGACTTGCGCCGTGAGGCCCACGCGCGGCGTATCACCTGGCGGCGTGTGCTTGGTGGTCATGAACTGGAAGCCGGCGGTGTGCACGTCATCGTTCGCCACCCGACACCGCCCGATTGGCAACGCCCGCGTGTACGCAATGACGATTCGGTGGTCCTGGAAGTGCGCTACGGCGACGTGTCATTTCTGCTGACCGGTGATGCGGGTGTGGAGTTCGAGTCGATGCCGGTCGAGCCGCTTCGATCCGGCGCGCCGCCGCGCATCCGGGTGCTCAAGGTCGCGCATCACGGCAGCCGGTCGTCAACGGCCGCGACGTTCCTGGACCACCTCGCCCCTCGCGTGGCGCTCATCAGCGCGGGCGCGGGCAACATGTTCGGGCATCCGGCACCGGACGTGCTCGCGCGACTCGCGGCCAGCGGAGTTCACACGTTCAGCACCGATCGTCACGGCGCCATCATCGTCGAGTCCGACGGCCGCGTGGTGCGCGTGCGCGGGATGGTCGGGCCGAGGCTTGAGGTGTTTTGATCCGTTGCCAGGCGGCTTCCATGTCCTGGGTGGTGGCGGCGTGGACAGACGAGCCGCGCTTTTCGAGATCCGCCTCGACCGCAGCGAACCGTTGCGAAAATTTGTCGTTGGCCGCGCGCAACGCCGACTCGGGCTCGATGTTGAGTTTGCGCGCCAGATTCGCCACCGCAAACAACAGATCCCCGAACTCTTCGGCGGCCCGTGCCGGACTTTCCTCGACGGCCTCGCGCAGCTCTCTGACTTCCTCTTCAATCTTGTCGACCACCCCTACGGCATCCGGCCAGTCAAACCCGACGGCGGCGACGCGTGAGCCGATTTCGTGGGCGCGCAGGAGAGACGGCAGGGCTTTCGGGACACCGGCCAGCACGCGCTCTTTTTCGCCCCGGCCCGCCTGTTCGGCGGCCTTGAGTTGTTCCCACTGTGTGAGCACGGCGGCAGGAGTGGCTGGGCGCTTCGGTCCCTTCTTGCGCGTGCGTGGCAGCGGACGGCCGGACTTGGTAAACACATGCGGGTGTCGGCGAATCAATTTGTCGGCGATGCCGGTCAACGCGTCCGCCATCTGCCATCGGCGCGCCTCGGTCGCGATCTGTGCGTGGAACACGACTTGAAAGAGCACATCCCCCAGTTCGCCCGGGAGCGCGTCGTGGTCGCCACGGTCGAGCGCGTCGAGGGCCTCGTACGTTTCTCCGAGGAGAAACGGGCGGAGGGATTTGTGGGTCTGCTTGCGATCCCAGGGACATCCGTGTGGCGCACGCAGTGTGGCCATGATGCGGACAAGACGGGCCATGGCACGTCCGGCTTTGGCGGCGCGGGCGGAAACGGTCGAAGGCATGGCAAGAAGGTAACATCTGTGAGTGATGGAGATCGTATTTCTCGGCACGGGCACCTCGCACGGTGTGCCGATGATTGGGTGTGACTGTGTGGTCTGCCGGTCTGACGACCCGAAGGACAATCGGCTGCGCCCGTCGATTTACATCATTGGCGATGACGGAACGCGGGTGCTCATCGACACCACACCGGATCTGCGGCAGCAGTGCCTGCGCGAGGCGATCGCCAGGGTGGACGCGGTGGTCTACACCCACGCACACGCCGATCACATCCTGGGGTTTGATGAACTGCGCCGGTTCAACATCCTGTCGAAGCGTTCGTTGCCGGTCTACGGCGACTCGGCGACCTTGCAGGCGCTGCGGCGCACGTTCAGTTATGCGTTTGACGCGGGCGCTCCGGTCGGCGGCGGTGTTCCTGATGCCAGCCTGATGGTGATTGACGGGCCGTTTGAGGTGGGGAAGCTGCGGCTCCAGCCCCTGACGGTCATGCACGGCACCCGGCCGGTGTTGGGCTTTCGTCTTGGCCGCTTCGCCTACCTGACCGACTGCAACGCGGTGCCGGATGAGACGATGGCGCAGTTGGGGGGCCTGGACGTGCTGGTGCTCGACGTCCTGCGACACCGGCCTCATCCGACGCATTTTTCGCTCAAGGAAGCCGTGGCCGTCGCCTCAGAGATCGGCGCAGGGTCCACGTACTTTACGCACATGTGCCATGACCTGGGACACGCGGCGACGTGTGCCGCGCTTCCCGACGGGCTGTCGCTGGCATACGATCGGCTGCGCATCTCATGTTCGTAGCGCATTTCCCTGCAGACCAGCGTCCCCGATGGCCCCACGCCGTGGCCGCGCTTGGCAATTTTGATGGCGTGCATCGCGGGCACCAGAAGATCCTGGACCGCGTCTGTCGGCAGGCTGCAGAGCGGGGCGGCACTCCCGTGGTGGTGACGTTTGATCCCCACCCGCCTCGCGTGGTGCGGCCCGACAAGGCCCCCCCGCTGCTGATGACCCTTGAGCAAAAGCTCGAAGCCTTCAGAAGCGCCGGCATTCAGGGCGTGGCCGTGGTGCACTTCACGCCCGACATGGCGCGATGGGAGCCCGAGACGTTTGTGGAGACGGTGCTTATCGACTGGCTGAAGGTCTCGGAGGTGTGGGTCGGGGCCAATTTTTTGTTCGGCCGAGACCGGTCGGGCACCTTCACGCTCCTCAAGGCCCTGGGTGAGGACCGTGGCTTCCGTGTCGACAAAATTGATCCGGTCCGTTTCAAGGACTTCGTGGTGTCGAGCACCCGGGTGCGCCATCTGATTGGGGAGGGGCGCGTGGACGAGGCCGGGGCCCTGCTGGGACGGCACTATGTGCTCGACGGCGTGGTGGTGCACGGCGACGGGCGCGGTCGCGAACTGGGGTATCCGACCGCCAATCTCGAGACCCGGAACGAGCTGTTGCCGGCGTACGGGATCTACGCCACGATCGCCGTCATCGATCAGGTGTTCTATCCGGCGGTGACCAGCGTCGGGATTCGGCCGACCATTGGGGACAACCGGGTCATGATCGAGACGTACCTGCTCGATGCGTCCATGGATTTGTATGGCAAACCGATGCGGGTGGCGTTTGTCCGATGGCTGCGCGAGGAGCAGAAATTCGAGTCACTTGAGATGCTGACCACCCAGATCGGGGCCGATTGTGAAGCCGCCCGTCAAGTCCTGACCGACCTCGGCCTGTGATGTAGACCCGTGATGTAGAATCGACATCACGATGTCGGATCCCGTGACCCTGCTCGTCCCCACGGATGAGCGTTTTCGTGCAATCGGACCTGAACTGGCAGGCAAATACTGCGTGGCGCAGGGTGGGTCCGACGGTGATGGGACCTCGGTGGTCGAGGCCGTCACGACGGCGGTGCAGGATCTGGCCGCCACCGCCGACCATGGGGCGGACGTCACCATGGACCTGCGTACTGTGCCGGGCAACGTGGAAGTGACGCTGCGGTGTTGTGGCCGATCCTCGGTCGTGACCCACGCTCTCCCATCCACTCGCGCCGCAAGGTAGGCAGTCGTCCATGCGCCTCTACAACACCCTCACTCGCACCGAAGAAGATTTCGTCCCCGCCGATGGCAAGACGGTGCGCATGTACACGTGCGGACTGACGGTCTACGCACGCGGCCACATCGGCAACTTCCGCACCTTCGTCGCCCTCGACATCCTGCGTCGTGCCCTCCGGCATCAGGAGGGCTACACGATGCGCCACGTCATGAACTTCACCGACGTGGACGACAAGACGATCCACGCGTCGGCCAAGGCGGGCATGTCCTTGCGTGAATACACCGATCAATACATCCAGGCCTTTCGCGAGGATTGCGCGGCGCTGGGCCTCGAGCCGGTCGAGGAAAATCCGCGTGCCACCGACGAGGCCAATCTCCGCTCGATGGTGGAGATGATTCAGTCGCTCTCCCAGCGCGGTCACACGTACGAGTCGGAAGGTTCCACCTACTTCCGGATCGCGACGATGGACGGGTATGGAAAATTGGCCCGCCTCGATCACGAGGGCATTCAGGCCGGCGCCCGCGTGGACTCCGACGAATACTCCAAGCAAGACGCGCGCGACTTCGTCCTCTGGAAATCCACCAAACCCGGCGAACCCACCTGGGACTACGGGTGTGGCCCCGGGCGCCCAGGCTGGCACATCGAGTGCTCGGCCATGGCGCTGCGACTGCTCGGTGAGGGACCGATCGATATCCACGGCGGTGGCATCGATCTGATCTTCCCACACCACGAAAACGAAATCGCGCAGGCCGAGTGTGCGACCGGCCATCAATTCTCGCGCTTCTGGGTGCACGTGGAGTTTCTCAACCTCGACCACGAGAAGATGTCCAAGTCGTTGGGCAACGTCTACAACCTGCAGGACATCCGCGACCGGGGCTTCCGCGCGTCCGCGCTTCGGTACCTGCTGATGTCGGTGCACTACCGCAAGCAGCTCACCTTCAGCTTCGACATCCTCACGCAGGCCGATGCGGCACTCACACGGCTGACGGACTTCCTCGCGCGTGTCGATCGTGTGGAGGGCGGTGAGGCCCACCCTGACGTGTTGGCCCGCGTTGAATCGGCGCGTCAGGCGTTCCGCACACACATCGCCGACGACCTCAATGTGCCCGGCGCGATGGGTGTGATGTTTGAACTGCTGCGTGAACTCAACGCGACCATCGACGCCAGGGGGATTGGCCGCCCGGACGCCGATGTCATTGGTGAGACATTCGACGAGTTTGATCGGGTGCTTGGCGTGATCAGCCTGCGTCGCACCGAGGACGCCGCGCCGCCGGTGCCCGAGGCGGAGATCACGGCGCTCATCGAGGAGCGACGACTCGCCAGAACCAATCGCCAGTTCGCCCGCGCCGACGACATCCGCAAGGATCTGGAAGCCCGAGGCATCCTGCTCGAAGACTCGACGGCCGGCACCCGCTGGAAACGAAAGTGACGACCGCGCCTGCCAACCCTACCCATCCAGCGTGAGGGTGGGTAGGTAGCGCCCGCGTGAAATAGACGAGGACTACTCGACGCAGAAGGCGCTTTTGATGTGCTGAATGGTGACCGTGTCGGTGGCCACGCCGTCGATGGCGACCACATCGAACCGGCAGGGGGCCTCGAGCCGGTCGGACCAGGCCAGGTAGTCCAGGGCCATGGCGGCAATTCGTCGCTGCTTCCACGGCGTGATGCTTTCGGCGGCCGTGCCATACCGGTCCGTCCGGCGCGCCTTCACTTCCACAAACACGATCGTCTCGCCGTCCTGAGCGACGATGTCAATTTCGCCGTACCGCGTGCGATACCGGCGGGCAAGAATTGCATAGCCCTGATGCCAAAGTTCCACCGTGGCGAGGTCTTCGCCCAGTTTTCCGGTGTCTTGGCGGTAGTGGAGGAGCCGCACGCCCTGAATGTAGCAAGGGCGGTGCCAACGGCTGGTGCGGGGTGCGGGGTGCGGAGTGCGGGGTGCTACTCCCGGAAATTCCCGAATTGGAGTTCGAGGCCGAAGTCCTCGGCACTCAGCACACGAATCGCGTTCTGCAGTTCGTCTTTCGATCCTGACGTCACGCGGAGCTGGTCGCCTTGGATGGTGACCTGCACTTTCTTCATCTTCTGGTCTTTGACGAACTTGACGATGTCGCGTGCGGCGTCGGAGGAGACGCCCTGCTGGAGGTCCACCTTGCGCTTGACCAGGCTTCCGCCGATTTGTTCGATGTCGCCGAGTTTCAGGTTCTTGATCGGCACACCTCGACGGTGGAGCCGGGTCTGGACGATTTCCCAGACCGCATCCATCTTGAAGTTGTCATCGGCCACCAGTTCGATCTGGTTTTCCTTGGCTTTCAGCTCGATCGTGGACTTGGAGCCCTTGAAGTCGAAGCGCTGCGCCAATTCCTTTTTGGCCTGATTAATGGCGTTGTCGACCTCCTGCAGGTCAACCTTGGAAGTGATGTCAAAGGACGGTTGCGAAGCCATGTGCAGATGGTACCTGAGTACCCGCCGCGTCGTGCCGATAAGCAGGGGTACTTCTATGACCCGACTTCCCTCCGCCCTTCTGTCCACGGTGGTTCTTGTGGTGGCCGCAGGCTGCTCGTTTGAGCGGGGCGGCACCTCTGCGCTGCCCACGTCGCCCGCCGGGGGAGGGGCCGGTCAGGTCAGCAGCCCGCTCAAGGGCCGCTGGAGTTCCAGCGGCGCGGCGGGTCTGTCCGGCCTGCAGGACGCCCGGACGGCGGACCTGGGCCCGTTGTCCTGTACCCAGATCGCCTGGACGGCCAATGACCAGCAGGACGATGGCAGTGTGCAGGGCCCGTTTACAGCCGTCTGTTCCAACGGCATGCAACTGTCGGGCTTTGCCAATGGCAGTCTGACCGGGTCGAGCGCCGTGGTCACCGGCAGCGGGACTGGGCAGCTCAGTGGGTCGGCCTGCCCGTTCACCATCACCAGCAACGGTGTGGTGGAAGGCGAGCAGATCCGGTTCCCCTACACAGCGAACACGTGCCTGGGCACCTACGCAGGGACGACATTCCTCGCGCGGTCGGCCTTGCCGGTGCCCCCGCCGCCAAGCTCCGGCGCGTGTGCAGGCCGCGACGGGGATTCGATTGTGGAGTGTGTGGCGTCGCAGCATCCGGGCCGACTCGCCGCCGGCGTCAGCCACGACACCCGCGTCGCCAATATGGTGTTCCTGCGCGACCGCATCATTGAACGCGGCCGATGCAAGGGGCTGGACCTGGCGTGGAACCTCAAGCGCGGCGTGGGACCGCACAGCATCGACGCGCTGGCGTGGCGTGTGAACGGCCGCGACGAGGTTGTGGATATTGGTGTGGGATACGACGACACGTCACAACCGCTGCAGTTGCAGTGGCTGATCGTTGCCGGGCCTCCCGGCTACGACCGTTACACCCCGGCGTTCGGCTGCAACTGAGACACCGACTGCGATGCGGAGACTGGCTCCATGCCCATGCGCCGGATGTAGCGGTAGTGTGACCGAATCGCGTCGATGAACGTCCTGTTCTCGCGGCAGACCACACCGTGTTCGCGGCAGATCTCCTTCACCACCTTCGAGATGGCCGGGTAGTGCGCGTGCGCTACGCGCGGATACAGATGGTGTTCGCGTTGATAGTTCAGACCGCCCAGCAGGTACGTCAGCACGCGGCTCGATGTCGCGAAGTTGGCGGTGGTGTTGACCTGGTGAATGACCCACTCGGGATGTGAGGTGTCCGTCGTTCGCGGATGGTCCACCACATCCACCGAGTGCGCGCACTGGAACACCACGCTGAACAACACCCCCATCGTCATCGACACCAGCACGTAGATGCCAAGGACGTGTCCGACGGAATGGAGCGTCAGCGGGATGACAAACGCGACCGTCAGAAAAAATGCCTTGCCGAGCAGGATGGCGACAAAGTCGCCACCCTTGGGATAACCGGCGGTGAGGCCGTCATTTTTGCCGAGTGCGAGGCGCTGGAAATCGCTCCACAAGTACCGCAGGTGGACCATCGTGTAGAGGATCCAGAGATAGACGTGCTGATAGCGGTGCCACCAGTGCCACGCCTGATCCTCGGCCATGCGGGCGAGCGGCCCGAGGTCGATGTCGGCATCTTCGTGCGTGATGTTCGTGTGCACGTGATGGTTGTGGTTGTGTTTGTCGCCCCAGAAGTAGGAACTGGCGCCCATCAGGTCCAGCGTGAACCCGGCGGCGCGGTTGACCCACACGTGCTTGGAAAACGTCCCGTGGTTGCCATCGTGCTGCACGTTGAAGCCGATGCCGACCATCGCAAGCGCGAGCACGGTGGCTGAGGCCGCCACGGTCAGAATCGATTCCGCCTGAAAGACAAGGACGATGTACGCCCCGACGGCCGCCGCGATCAGGCCAAAGGCCTTCGCATACATGGCCGGGCTGTCCACCGTGCGACGGTCGCCAATAAATAGCCGTACGCGCTCATCAAGAACGAGCTTGAGCGACGCGGGAGCGTAGTGCTGTGTTGTGGTAGCCAAATTGTGTCAAGGCTACCACGCGCATCGCTGTTCGTACCCGTCTGTTTCCGTGTCTATTTCACCGTGATTTGGGAGGACGCGCGACGGCCGTTGGCATCCCTGGCCGTGATGGTATGTGTCCCTCGCGTGAGCGGCCACGTGATGGGAGTATCGCCCAGCGTGGCACCAAGCGACTGGCCGTTGAGGGACCACTCGATCCGTCCGATTCCGCCCTGCGATCTGAGCGGAAGGGACTGGAAGTCGGGTCGCAGCGTGGGGTCGATCAGATACGTGGCGCCTGAGGGGGGCGAGGCAATGGCCAGCGTGGTGCGGTCGGGCCGGGGCGCGGACGCGGGGACGCTGGCTGCCGTCCGGGTCGTGGCGTTCGAGAGAACCCACGTCCGGTATGGCTCAGGATAGACGGTCACGACGCCGCGATCTGACGCGTGGTGCCACGTGCAGGTGTGCCCATCGACGGTTGGTGGCAGGAATTCGCGCACCCGCGCAGGGCAGGACGCCCCGGCGGTCATGCCGGACTCCGCGCACAGGTCCCGCTCCAGCAGGTCGCCCGGCCGGTCGTGGATCGGTGAGGTGTCGAAGAGCGGGAGTGAACCTCGCGAGTGTTCGACCGCAGCGAGTAGCACGTCGTGGAAGATCGGCCCCGCCCCGGTGACTCCGGACGAATATCGAAGCGGCGTCCGGTCGAGGTTGCCGACCCAGACGCCGACGGTGACGTCCCGCGTGAAGCCGATGGTCCAATTGTCGTGGTACGCCTGCGACGTCCCCGTCTTTGCGGCCACGACGAACGGAAAGTCGAGACTGCTGCCTTCCCCGAAGATGTACCGCCGCGCTTCCGGATCCGAGAGGATGTCGCTGATCCAGAACTTCGTCCTCTCCGAAACGACCTCTGAGGTCGTTTTGGTGGACACAAAATTTGCGTAGGCCGAGACCAGTTCATCGAGGCGCACCTCGGCGTTGCCGAGGGTGAGGCCGAGGCCGTAGTGCGCGGCGTTTTTGTCGAGCGTGGAGATGCCCGCGCGGCGCAGCAGGTCGGCGACGACCGGGACGCCGATCTCGGATGCCAGCGCCACGGCGGGGACGTTTTCTGATCCGGCCAGCGCCACCCGCGCACGGAGGGGGCCTCGGAACCGTCCGTCGTAGTTGCGCGGGCTGTACAGGATGCCAGGCTCCGCGGTGGGAAACGTGCTGGGAATATCCGCGAGCACCTGGCCCGGGTGCCAGCCGCGTTCAAAGGCTGCGGCGTAGGTGAAGGGCTTGAGGGCCGAGCCGGGTTGACGCGGGGTCATCGCAGCATCGATGTCCGAGCCATCCGTGACCCACACGCGCCATTCGCGTGTGTGGTTGTCGAGCACCACCACCGACGCCTGTTGCGCGTGATGGGTGTCGAGCCTCTCGCGCTGGGCACGAAGGATGCCGAGCACGGTGCGCTGCAGTCCCGCATCAAGCGTCGTCTTCACCGCCGACTGGTCCGCATGCGCCGGATCATTGAGCGCACGTCGCACCCAGTGCGGGGCGATCGACTCCGGATCCGAGACGTCCACCGTCACACGCTCGGCGAGGGCGACCTGCAGGGACTGTGCGTCGAGCAATCCTTCCTCCGCCATGCGGCGAAGGATCCGATGTTGCCGCGGACGTGCCCGGTCGGTGTCGCGACGCGGGTTAAATCGACCCGGCTGTTGCGGGAGCGCAGCGAGATACGCGGCTTGGGCCGGCGTGAGGTCGGCAGCGGGAATTCCGAAGTAGTAGGTGCTGGCGCGCGCGATGCCCTCGACTTGATTGCCATAGGGCGCAAAAGCCAGATACCGCGCCAGAATCTCGTCCTTGGTCAGCCGGTGTTCGAGTCGGATGGCGAGCGCGGCTTCGCGCAGTTTGCCGAGCCAGCTCCGGCTTGGGGCACGCCCGGCGCGTGCCTCCGCCAACGCGACCACTTGTTGCGTGATCGTCGACCCGCCTTCAGCGACGCGCCACTCGCGGATGTTGCGCCACATCGCGCGAGCGATCGCGATCGGATCCACACCCACGTGCGAGCGGAACCTGTGATCCTCGGCCGCCAGCGTCGCTGAGACGACGATGCGCGGGAGTTGATCGGGTGGCAGCCACGCGCCCCGCGTCCCGCGATCCGAGCGTGCTTCATACAGCCGCTCCCCGTGCCGGTCGAAGACCATGACCGACGGGCGCGTGTCATCGACCTGCAGGAGCACGTCGGACACCGGCCCCATGCGGAGAGAGAACACCGCACCGAGCGCGAGCACACTCGCGACAGCTGTCTTCCGCCAGTGCCGGCGCAACGAAATCATCTGATCACAACCGTGGCGGCGGCTGCGCGTCCGTTCACTTCAGGCGCGTACATCATTTCCGCCGTCGGACCGGCGGCGGTGAACGTGCCTGCCGTGGTCGCGCGCACCAGATACGAGAACTCATGAGTGCCGTCTGACAGGCGGGTGGCGAACAGATGCACGCGGTCGTCGTGTTTTTCGACGTGGTCAAATCCACCGCGCTGCCACCGCTGCCACCAGGACTCATTGGCGTCCCCAGAGACCGACGCTTCCTGCGCCAGATCGGCCGCCGTCGTGCGGAAGTAGCCGTCCACGGCCTCAAATCCGGCCGGCAGTGAATCCACCACGGCCACATACCGCCGCTCCTGCGGCGTCGACACGCGAAGCACGACGCGTACGAGATCGCCTGGAGCGAACTGCGTGCCAACCGGCCCCTCGCCGTTTTCCACAAATCGTTCATACCGGCGCTCAAGGCGCATGCCCTGATCGCGTGCGGCCGCAGGCACCAGCGGTGTGAACGTCAGGCGCGCCGACGCGTAGAGGCGACCTGTGCCCGTGCGGCTCAGCGTGAGCGGCGTGGAGCCGCTTGTGGCCACCGCACGCAACAGGCCTGTCATCGAGACTTGCAGTCGCTGCGAGACCACCGAACGGCCGCGGAAGGTCGCCGTACCGACCTGCGTCGTCCCGATCGTCGCCGTGGCCGCCATGTCGGGCACCTCACGTTCGAAGCGCCGGTAGTAGGCGACGAGACCTTCGAGCGTGGTCGCGTTGCTCTGTGTGTCGCCCCAGTGGCCGTTGCGCTGTGCGGCGAGCAGCCATCGCACCAGGCCCGGGATCACGGGACCAGGGTCATCGCCGCTGGGCGCATCGCCGCGCCGCACCAGGCCGTCGAGCACCAATGCCGTGGCGCGGGTGTTGGAGTGCCAGATCCAGCCCAGCGCATCGGCGTTCAGTTCCTGGACGTGGGCCTCATCACCCTCAACACGCAGCGCGTTGGTCACTCGTGTGAGTGTGGCCTGATACCGCGGTCCACGATCCTTGGCCGCGGCCATCGCGTCGAGCAAGTACGACAGCGCAAAGATCGGCATCCGTTCGGTCTGCGCGACCAGCCGCGTGATGTGGGAGTCCTGATTGCGTCCCCAGTCGCCCAACACCTTCACGGCGAACGCCTGCGAGGCTGCCCACACCGGAATCATGTCGACCTGCCCGGGAGGCGTGGTCTGCGACAGCACCTGCTCGAGATAGTCGAGTGCGCGATCCACCACGGCCTGGTCCGGCGCGACACCAAGATCGCGGCCAGTGCGAATCACGTGCAGAATGTATGCACTCAGATACGGGTCGGCGAAACAGCTGGACTTGGACCACAGCGCAAAGCCGCCATTGCCACACTGGAAGGACGGCAGCTCCTGGAGCAGTGCCGTTGCGCGCGTCCGGTAGTCGGCGGGTGGCACGGTGCCGACCGAGAACGCGTTACCCAGATCTGCGGCGAGCAAGAACGCAAACGCAGCGGACGCCTTTTGTTCGGAGCACTGGTAGGGATAGTTCACGAGGTAGTCCACGCCGCCGGCCATACCGACCAGTGCGGTTGATGACCAATCCACCGTCAGTCCACCGGTGGTCGTCGAAATGTTGCCGGGCAGTTCGATCGGCTGCGTCCACGTACTCGTCGTGTGTGCAAACGCACCGACGGTTTCCGATGGCGCGGGTGCAATCACGGGCACAACCGCTTCGAAGGCGTCGGTGTTGGCGCCGAGTGTGACACTCACCTGCACACGCGCCAGGCCGGTGCGTCTGGCCGCAGCTGCAAAGCGCACGTCCGCGCTGCCGCCGGGACCAATCGGCAACTGTTGTGTTGCCGTGCCTGTGAGTTCAACAAGCGCGGGATCGAGACTGCGAATCGTCACGGTCGCATTTCCGCCGCTGTTGAGCGTGTTGGTGACCACCGCGCCAAACGATGCCTGATCACCAGGGCGCAGGAAGCGCGGGTACGTGCCGAGCAGGGTGACGGGTTTGCTGACCTTGATCTCGGCCGAGCCTGACCCAAACCGTGAGGCCGCATCACCGGCGACAGCCATGATGCGGTACGTCGTGAGTGCTTCCGGCAACGTGATGTCGGTTGTCGCCGTGCCGTCCGCATTGGTGACCACCGAACCCAGCCAGAAGGCGAGCGGGCGGAAGTCCTGGCGGACGTTGGCCGCGGCGCCACCACCCCCGCCGGCGTCAGCGCCCTTGGGCGTGAGCACGCGGCGGGACACGATGCGCTGTCGACTGTCACTGTTCATGACCTGCAGCGCCTTCTCCTGGTACACGGCCTTGAGCACATCAGGCGCGCGATAGTCGGTCAGCGACAGGACGCCGTAGTCGACGGCCCAAAGCGTCACCTCGCTGCGCGTGGGCTTCGCCGTGGAGTCGCTCACCTTGAGCGAGACCTTCGCGGTGTTGGCGGGACGATATTCGGCGCGATCGGCCGAGACGGCCACCGTCAACTTTTTTGTCGCGTCCTCGACCTTGAGTTCCGTGTAACCCAGACGGAACGCGGGTTTGCCCGGGTCGCTGCCATCAGCACCGAAGTCGTTCGACGTGCGTCCTCGCACCAGCAGCACCGACACGTACACGTTGGGGATGTCGTTCTCGCTGATCGGCACTTCGACCGTCTGCTGCGTGGATGTCAGCTGGAAGCGCCGATGACTTCGAACGCCTTCACGTTCGACCGTCAGCAGTGCCGTCGCCGTTTCCCAGGGGGACTCGATCATGATGCGGGCGCGGTCGCCGGGCTTCCATGTCTGCTGTTCCGGCGTGAGCGTGATGCGGTTGTGGTCAAACCGCTGCCAGGCCGTGTAGCCCTCGCCCAGTCCGTAGAACCGCTTCTCGGTCATGGTCGCGCGGCCGTCCGCGTCGCGCGCGGTGGCGCGCATCAGATAGTTGCCCGCCTCAGGCACGGGCACGTTCAGGGCGACCGGTTGCGCAGCGGTCGTGACCGTCCACGTGCCAGCGGGCGTTTCCGTGCGCGTGGACTCCCAGCGATAGAAGCCGTTGCCTTCGGCGATGCGCACCGAGTTCCACTGTATCTTGAAGAGCGCGAGCGTCACCGCCACCGCGGAGACCGGCTGCCCGTCGAGGCCCGCCGCCACGACGCCGAAGCTCGTGCCGGTCGCGGGATTCACAAAGTAGTCGGTGTGGCCGAGTCCGACGTAGAACGAGGCCGGGTGCACAACGACTGAGGACCGGTTCGCGATGCGCTGGCGCGACACGTCCTCGACTTCCGCTTCAAACGTGTAGCGATACGCCCGATCGGTGACTTCCGTCATGACCTGTGTGCTGAACTGTCCCTGTGCGCTCGTGGTCGCATTGTCGCCGGCGAACGGGCCGACCGGCGGCGGCTCGTCAAAGTGTGCCCCGAAGGTGAACTGGGTCTGCGGATACTTCTCGCGAATCGCCTGCGGGATGTCGGCGTCAGTGTTGCGCGTCACCGACCACCGCAACGGACGCCCTGCCACTGCCGACCCGAAGAGGTATTGCGCGGTCGCGCCGACGTTCACGGGTTCACCCGCCACCGTTCGCGCCATCGTCATCGTGGTGTCCACCCGGAAGTCGGGCTTGCGGTAGGCGGCGACGAGGAACTCGCCGTTGATCGTGCGCAGCCATTCGTTCTCGTTGTTGGCGGTCGCCGGGCGGTTGCCGGCCCAGACGACGGCCATGCGGTAGTTGCCCAGGACCGACGTGGGCGGCGGCGTCCACGTCCACTCCGTGGCACTCCACTCGTTGACCTTGACGTCACGCTCGTCCACCAGCTGATCGCGGCTGTTGGTGGTGCGCACCGTGAGTGTGGTGCCGGAGGGAAGCAATCGAATGCCGTTGGGAGTGTCCGTGCGGACGATCGCCTTGAAGTGAACTTCCTCGCCAGGACGATACACGCCGCGGTCGCTGAACACCGAGCCGCGCAGGAGCGGCTCCGCTTCACTCAGGTCGTAGGGCAAATCAAAATCCCACGACTCAATCCCTTCGTTCCAGTCGGAGCCGACGTAGGCGACATCGCCGTCCTTTTCCGCCATAACGATGAAGGAGAAGGTCCAGTGGTCGTCGGCCTTGCGGAGTGGGAGCGCAGGGGCCATCGCGATACCGTCCGCGTTGGTCTGGCCGCGCCACACGCGCGTGTTATCGGTGTTGATGATCGAGACGGCAGCGTTGGCGACCGGCAGACCGGTATCGAGGGTCGTGACAAACACGAGGGTGTTCTGCGGGCTGTCCTTGACGGTCAGGCCCATGTTCGTCGCCTGGACGATGGTCGCGCGTGGGGTGTCGTTGATGTTCGTGGACGCGCCCTCAATCGGCGTGCCGGCCTGCACCGCGGCCCACACGAGTCCCGTTCCTGATGTGGGGAGTACCGAGGTCAGGTCCATGCCATGCGCCTGAATCGCATCCGGTCGCACGTTCAAGCGACGCCGCGTACCCGGGCCATCAGGTGCGATCCGGAAGCGCGTCTCGTAGTCGTCGCTTTGCAGACGACGGAGGGTGGGCATGAGCGAGTCGGCAGTGAGTCGCTGCAGCCACTGGGTGACGGTGGTGAAGT
>Ga0163152_10004638_pt1 | contig 16815 bp, 13 predicted proteins | sample OliLakLV19MP8IB2_FD_148635 | JGI IMG/M metagenome (GOLD analysis project Ga0163152, IMG submission 148635) | Freshwater microbial mat bacterial communities from Lake Vanda, McMurdo Dry Valleys, Antarctica - Oligotrophic Lake LV.19.MP8.IB-2 | ecosystem: Environmental > Aquatic > Freshwater >... | reverse complement strand
CTTCATTCCCATCACGTTGCCCTTCCTCGTCATCGACCTGGCCGACGATGGCAGCTACACCGTGATCGGGTATCCGTCGCGGAAGTATCTCTGGATCATGGCCAGGACCAAGACGCTCCCAGACGATGTGTGGACGGGCATCTACGCCAGGCTTCGCGCACAGGCCTACAACACGGACGCGATTATCCGAGTGCCGACCCGGTAGACGTTCCGCGCTCGGGGCGCACGACGTGAACGACACGTGCAGAGAGACCGAGTGTCGGCCGCACGTCCCGGACTGCGGTGTGAACGCGACTCCCGCGAGATCAGAACGCCGTTCTTGTCGTGGCGGCATCGGCAGTGGGGCCATCATCGATGGTGCGCGGCGCGACGCTGGCGGTTGGTGAAGGCGGCGCGTCCTGGCGAGAGTTCAGGATTGCGTCGAGTTCTCGAACAAGTTCACGCACGCGCCGCTCGCTGGTGTCCGGCGCGAGCAAGCGGTGCTGTTCGATGTCCTGTACCTTCTGGTAGTTGTTGATGACGGCACCGACGATGAGGTTCACGAGCAGGAACGTCGCAACCACAATCCAGGACACCTGGAAGGCTGTGAACACACCCAGAGGATGGCCAGCCTGGGCCAGCTCGTAGCGCATCTGGGTCCAGTCGTCTCCGGTCAGGATGCGGAAGAGCGTGAAACACGCCTCATGGATGCTGGTGAAGTAGGGCCGCATGGGGTGACCTTCGACCCCGAACAGCTTCACGCCGATCACCGCATAGACGTAGAAGAGGATCGTCGCCAATAGCGCGACATACTTCATGCTGGCGACGGATCGGAGCAGCACGTCGACGATCAGCCGCAGTTCGGGGATCGTCTTGATCAGCCGAAGCACGCGGAACACGCGAAGAATGCGCAGGACCGTTCCGATGCCGCTGGACGCGGGAATGAGCGCGGCGATGACGACGACGAGATCGAAGATGTTCCACCCGTTGCGGAAGAAGGCCGCTGCCGAGTCGCGAGCCAGAAAACGAAGAACGATCTCCGCGACGAAGATGCCGATGCAGATCGTTTCGAACGCGGCGATGGCGCGGAGCAATGGCGCATCCGTCAGGTAGGTGCTCAGGCCGATGAGCACCGCGTTGAGCACGATGACGGTCACCACGAAGGTGCTGAAGGTTGCGGACTCGACGAGCCTTCGGATGCGCATGCCGGATTCTCGCTCAGTGTGCGGCGTCATGGTTGACGACTCCTGAGCCAGATCGTCCCCACCGCGTGGCTCACGGCTTCGGTCGCACATTGCTCTCTGCGACCGCCCTCGTCGGTATCATCAGGCTCAGGACCGTTGCGAGCAATAGTGTCCCGACGACGACGAGGAGTGACACCGTCGTGTCGATCTTGATTGGGTCGGACTTGGCCATGCCGATCACATCGAGGTATGGGGGCACGCTCAGCAGCAGCAGTTTCACGCCGACAAAAGCCAGGATCAGAATCAACGCGGGCTTCAGGAAGCGGAACTTCTGGATGAGTGCTGCCAGACAGAAGTACAGCGCCCTCAGCCCGAGAATCGCGAAAATGTTGCTCGTGAACACGATGAACGGGTCGGGCGTGATCGCGAAGATGGCCGGGATCGAGTCAACCGCGAAGACCAGATCGGTGATCTCCACCATGATCAGCGCCAGGAACAAGGGCGTGATCGCCCAGGCCGCGCTCAGCGATCCGGTTGGTGCCGGGTCCATCATCTCCTGGCCGGCTGCATCTCTGGTGTAGGTCGGCCTGAGCGTCCGCTTGGTGAAGAACCTCTGCCCATCGTAGAACTCGGTCACGCGGAAGAACTTCTTGCACAGCCGCACCGCGATGTTCTGCGAGACATCATCGTTACCCTTGATGAGGGCCATCTTGAGCGCCGTCAGGATCAAAAACCCGCCGAAAATGATCAGGATCCACTGGTATTTCATGATCAGTCCAGCGCCCAGGAAGATCATCCCGCCGCGCATGACGAGCGCGCCGACAATGCCCCAGAACAACACGCGGTGCTGATACTTCGCCGGCACCGCGAAGAACGTGAAGATCAGGGCGATGACGAAGATATTGTCCATCGCCAGGGACTTCTCGACGACATACCCCACGAGGTACTGCTTGGCCGCTTCCAATCCCTGCACTTCGCCCGACACGATCAGCGGCGCGCCGGCCTTGATCGCCTCCGTCGTGCTGTACTTCGGCGTCTCCAACCCCAACCCGAGCCAGTGGCTCTCGTACGCCATGTACACAAACCCGCTGAATGCGAGGCCGCACGTCAGCCAGATCGCCGACCATGTCATCGCTTCTTTCATGCCGACTTCGTGGGCGTGGCGGTGGAAGACGCCGAGGTCGAGGGCCAGGAACACGAGCACGAGGCCAATGAACGCGAGGTACGCCCAGATCTTCAGATCGGCCGGGTTCGACGCCGTGGTGGTAGCAAGCAGCAGCAGTTCGTTCATAAAGACATCACGTCCCAGGCCCACACCTGCTCACAGGAAGCAGGCAGCAGGCAGCAGCGTATCATCGCGACAGAATGTTGGTCTCGCCAGAGGCGTCGGTCCGCGCTCAGACGCGAAGAGAACCAAAGCCGCAGAGGGGCCGGGAGGGAGCGACTCCCGCGTGATCAGAACGCCGTTCTTGTCGTGGCGGCATCGGCAGTGGGGCCATCATCGTCGCCCTCCAGCCACCCGGATACGTAATCGAGCCATCCCCCATCAGGCGCGGCGAGAACCCCATGTATGCCACGCGCCTCCGCAGCACGCACATTGTGCGGCTGATCATCGACAAACAGCACCTGGTGCCCGGCAACCAGATGCTGGAAGACAGGGTCGAAGGCCGCAGCCTCCGGCTTGACAAACCCGGTCGTGTCCGAAATCAGCACCCGTGTGAACCGGTCCGCGATCCCGAAGGCGTTGAGTTGCGGCAGCAGCCAGGCACTGCGGTGATTACTCAGCAACCAGAGCTGCGCCTTGCTCGACCAGTCTGCGATCGATGACGCGGCGGGGCCAGGACGATAACTGGCATCCAGGCGTCGACGCATGTGCGCAGCATCGACCGGCCGACCGGCCAGGGCGTTCCAGAGAGGTTCATCATCGAGCAGGCCGCGCCACGCCTGCTCACGCAAGCCTGATTCCCAGCGTGCCTCGATGTCCATGAGTGACAACTGGTAATCCTTGGCGAAGTTGGCGAGAAATCGCTTGATCGGGGCGTCGAAGACCACGCCCTGTCCGTCCAGCACAAGCAGCTTGTTCCTTCTGCCAGTCATTGGAACGCCCGATCGACTATCTCTTTGGCGATGAGTTGCGTCAGGTCTTTGTCGCTCCCAAGATCAAATTCAGGGATGCCAGCGCGCGTCGCCATGCCCCGCATCGTGTCTTGCAGGCTTCGAATGACCTCGAAATGGGCGATGTGCCGGCCACCGTCCCGGCCAGGCTCGGTCACCTGCCGGTGCAAAAGCCGCCGGTTGTGGAGGTCCCGGTCGTTGAGCACCAACAGAACCTCAACAACGATAGGATTCTCCGGCAGCGGTGCAAGGGCCGTACTGAGACTGCCTGGCAAAAGATGAACGCCCTCAAACAGCGCGTTCTTGCCCTCGGTGACGCAACGCCGGGCCACCGCAGCGCTTGCCGCGACCACGGCCCGTGCCTGCCGTTCGTAGGTGGCGGCCTGCGGTTCACCAGCGGCCGTTGTGATGGCTTCGTATGACGACACGTGCAGTTCCGGCAGCACCGACGCCGGAATCACCGTACGCAGCACTTCGCGCAACGCATCAGTCGTCACCACCTGATTGATGTTCAGGCGAAGTGCCAGCCGTGTCGCCACTGTGGACTTGCCGACACCGCTGGCGCCCAGCAGTGAAAGGATGATCGGGCGCCCGATCTGCCGCGCCTTCTGCCACATGAGGTAGCGGTCGGCATAGGACTGCGACAGATGGGCGGCTATCGTTTCCGCAGTCAGCAGTGTAAGCGCCGGGCCACTGATCCGGCAGATACGCTGCTCGACCAGGTGCCGCTGCACGGCTTCGGCTATGTCATAGGCCTGCGGTGTCTCGGCGCCAGTCGCCAGAATACTGGTGGCGAGAATGCCTTTGGAAAATGGCAGCTCGTTGTTGTCGCGGTCGACGACCGTGTAGTCGCGGAATGCGCCTTCAACGAGAAGATCTTTCGGCATACGTCCTTTGCTCCAGGTCCTGGTTCTTGTCGATCAGTGTCTTGACGCGATCGGCGAGTTGTTCCAACCGTTGCCTCTTGCGACTCGGGCATCGGTCATCGGGGGCTGATCTGAATTGGAGAGACGCAATCGCCCTCTGTGGCCTGGATCGGCAGCCAGCGGGAAAAGGCGGCGTCCGAAGCGCCGACGAACATGACCGGCGTGACCGCCGCCGCGTCGAACGGACCCTGTGCCCGTTGCGCCAGCTCGGCGCGGAAGGCGACGATGGAGGGGGAGTCCACGATGACGAAGTAGGTCTGCCGTGTCTGGCCGGGTTCACTGATGCGGCGGTGTGCCAGACAGCGTGGTACATGCGACTGTGATTCGAGTCCGGCCTCGCGGGCGGCGGCCAGCAGCTCGTCGGGGGTCATGCCGCCGGCCAGCCCGCGCTCGAACTCGGCCTGCAGCACGATCGGGATGGAGGCCGCGATCGGCGTGTTCATCGACTCCATCGCCCGCTGAAACAGCTGCCGAAACAGGTCGGACACCAACTCGCTGCCCGTCTGAATCGAGAGCAGCGGCGCGCGTGGACCGCCGGCCGGCTCAATCACCAGCGTCCACGGACCCAGGCGTGCCTGCTCCACGGTGTACGGCTCCGACAACGAGGTCGTGAGCGAGAAGGCAAACAGATACCCGAGGCCCACGAGTACCACCGCGCCGATGGCGAGCTTGACGAACACCTTCGAGCGTTTCCTGCCGGGCATACCCTCAGATGTTACCTCGACCGCTCGATGCGGCCCAGTCGCGATCCATGAAGTCCCGGATGCCGCGCTTCGCCATGACTCATTGGACCGCGCAGCCTTCCACCAGGGCTTCCACCACCACACGGCCTTTTTCGCGCGTGGCGAGGGTCGCGTCGCCGTCGATCCCGGTCGGTGGAGAGCGGCCGGTCTGGGCATGACGGCATCCTGGCGACGGGGCAGGCTGGCGCCCGGGCGAGCGGTAGACGTCGCAGACGAGCCCGACGGGCTGTCAGCCGGGCTAAAGCCCGGTTGCTCCGAAGGCTGTCGCTGCTCAGCGTCGCGCGATGGTAGTGACGCGCGCGGACTGGGCCGCGACGGTGCCATCAGCGGCCAGCAGCCTGACCCGCACGATGTAGTCGCCGGGCGGCAAGTCCCGCGTGTCCACCAGCGTCGTCGCCGCGCGACGGAGCGCCTCAGGCGGACCGGAGAGTCGCGCAGGCGCGGTGAGTGCGGCTGCCGTGTCCCCGACACGCGTGAAGTCGAACCCAATCGTGTACATCTCGAAGGTGCTCGCCGTCGTCGCGTGCGCTTCGACCCGCACCGCAATGGCATCGAGCCCCGGGTCGACCCGCGCGATCGGCCTGAAGGCGTTGCCGGCCAACTCGCCCAGGACGATCTCACTCACACGGAGCGGTCCCGCCGGCCACGCATGGGCGGTAAACGTGTGCGTCACCTTGCCCTGCTGCCCGTCGGGAGTCCTCACGCCAAACATCAACGTGTACGTGCCGGGGACGACGACGGAGGTGATCGCGTACCGTGCGCGTCCGGGACCGTTGGGCAACAGGTCGGTGTTGCCATCAAACGAATCAGCGACGGCCTTGCCCGAGGCGTCTCGAATCTCGAACCCCACGTCGGCCTGACGCCCGGAGGTCGTGATTTCGGCCACGATCATGACGCTGACGCGTGACGACGTCGCATCAAGTGGAACCGCGAACGTGTCGACATCGATCGGCAAGCCTGACGCAGCGGGACCATTGAGCAAGGTGCCCATCGCGGCTTTTGGATCAGGCTTCTTCCTCGGGTCGGTTGCCGCGGCTGGAGCGGCCGTCGGCGTGAACTCCCGTCGTGCGCGCACATCGAGACCGGGGCGGCTGACCCGGACGTCAATGCGCACGTGCCGGCCGTCGCGGTCGTCGGGGCTGCGTTCAAATGCGAGCAGGTAATAGCCGGAGAGTTCCGTATCGATCCGCTTCAACATCGCTGCAGGGTGGGACACGACACGCAGGGCGGTGCCGCGGGCGGCGAGCGCCAGATCCGCCATGCCATCAAATCCCTGACGGTCGTCGAGCACTCGTCCTGCCGTCGTGTTGCCCCGTGTGCCCGCCTCCATCAACGGCGCGTCCAGATGGAGGGCATACAGCGCCACTCGTGTCCGCTCCGCCACAGAGGCGAACGCGCGCGCGTCGTCTCGCAGTTGCGGATCGGTGTAGAACCCTTCCGACACGAGCACGATGGCCTTTTGGCCATCAAGGGGCGTCATGGCGTCGGCCAGTGCGCGCAGGGAGTCGAGACGATTGCGTGTCTGACGGCGGTACACGTCGAGGGTGCGGTCGGCTTGTGTCTTGCAGCCCTCGGGCACGGACGTCGGCTCGACGATGGGAAGGCGGTCAGGTTTTGAACAGCCGCGGTTGATGCCGACGACCGGTCGTCCGAGGGTGCGTTCCCACCACGCCACCAGCGCCGCGGTATCGCCGACGTTAATGGCTGCCGCTTCTCCGGGATTCATGTCGGCGTCGGACGAGCGGCGCGATGCACCGGTGATTGTGCCGGCGGCCTCGCTGATGAGTTCTCGATTGGTGGTGAAGTCGACGCGGGGTGTACCGTAGGGCAGAGCGACGAGGCCGACGCGGTCACCAGCCGGCAGGTTCTCGGCGTAGTCCGCAATCGCCCGCATCGCCAGACGGCCTTCACCGGCGCGAATCTCGTCGACATCCACCACAAAGAGCAGTGAACGACCCGACGGCGTTGTGCGCTGATTGCTCGACGGGGCCGGCAGGTCCGGTGGTGGCGTGACGATGGCGTCAGCGCCCCGCCGAGGTGCCGCGATGAACTCGGTTGAAACGAGCCGTCTCGGTCGCTGACCGGCGGTGACCGTGAAGTCGCCGGCCGTCAGATCGGTGACGGGGCGGCCGTCGTTGTCGACGACCACGACGTCGACCACCACCAAATCCACGCCCGCGCGAAACGTCGGCTGCGCCTGCAGCGTGAGCGCCAGTGCCAGTGCGACGAGCGTTCCCGTGTGCAACACGGGGCGATTCTATCTGGTGACAGGGAGGCGCTGAGACACAGAGTCATCAAGTTCTTCAGGAAAACCGCGGACGGGATCGCCGGTGGAGAGATCCGGACTGAGCACCTCCCACGACTGACCGCGGCCGGCGTGTGCGGAGGCGGCGCGTACGACGGCACGTTGTCGGGCACGATCGGCCGACTGCTGGCGATGCGCATGCTGCCGTTATCCTGCCGGCTGCCGCACACCCAGTAATGGCTGCGCTGGTCCACCGTCACGCGATACATCTGTCCGATCGGCAGCGAGACGCTGGTGTTGCCGGTGGGATCGCGCGGCGAGCCGTAGATGCCCATGCCTCCGTCACCAGTCACGATGTAATGCCCGGCCATCGTCGGCGTCGTGTCCCCACCAGATGTCATGACAGTCGCCGCACCCACCGCCGCCGCTGTCCCAGATCTTGCCGCCGTCGCGCGAACGCCACAGCGTGCTGTTGGCGATCAGCACGTGATCCGGATCATCAGGCGAGACACGGATGCGGATGTAATACCCTGCGCGGCCAATGAGCCGGCGATCCCAGCTCACGTTCTGCCACACCCGGCCGCCGTCATCGGATCGCCACAGTGACCCTTGTGCCTCGGACTTGAGGCCTTTGACGCCGTCGGCACCGGTCTGAATCAATGCGTACATCCGGTTGCCGTTCGACGGGGCGATCGCCGCGTCCGTCTCGCCGGCGAAATATACACCCGGCTTGCCGACGACGCCTGCCGCGGCAGCGATACGCCCAGCGTTGGTTGGGCCGACATACTCAAATCGGGGTGGGCCAGGCGGGGAAGGGGGAGCGGCGCCGCCGCCACCTCCGCGTCCCTGCGCGAAGGCCAATGACGGAGCGAACAGACACAGCACGATGGTGGTGAGAACCGGTAGACGGACGAACATGAGAGACCTCCCCGGATGGCAGGAGGAGACTACGGCCATCAGCAGTTGTTCCCAAGTGAACGGACGCAACTGTGCCAGAATCGGGTGACCCCACCGATGGCACGTGTCCTCCTGATCAACCCGTCGTACGCGCGCAATTACGGCTCCACGAAGGCCGGCCTCACCAATCCGGTGTTTCCCACACTCGGTCTTGCCACGGTGGCGGGCGCGGCACTCGCGCGCGGTCACGACGTGCGTATCCTCGACCTGTCCAACCGTCCGTACGACTGGCGTGCGGTGCGTGCAACCATCGAGTCGTGGCGGCCGGACGTAGTCGGCATCACCGCCACCACGCCGTTGATGAATCAGCTGCGGGACCTGTCGATCCTGTGCAAGGACATCTCGAAGGACATCCTAGTGGTGGGCGGCGGTCCACACGTCTCGGCCCTGCCACGCGAAAGTCTTCAGGAGTCCGCGCTCGATCTTGTGGTGGTCGGTGAAGGGGACCTTACGTTCGCGGACATCTGTGACGGGCTGACCCCGTCGTCGATCCCCGGGCTCTACTACCGGGATGGCACAGGCACGATTCACCACAGCGGAGAGCGCCCGCTCGTCGCCAACCTCGACGACCTGCCGATGCCCGCGTGGCACCTGTATCACGCGCCCGATTATCGGCGCCGCGTCAGCCGCCTGCTTGTGCGCCGCCCCCCCGTGACCATGGCGGAGTTTTCGCGCGGATGTGTGTATCGCTGCGATTTCTGCGCGTCGAAGATGACGATGGGCCTGGGGTACAGAATGAAGTCGCCAGAACGCTGCGCGGAGGAAGTGCGCGTGATGGCAGGCCTGGGCTGGCGCGAGTTCATGCTGGCTGATGACATCTTCACGTCGGATCGTGACTGGGCCACGCGGGTCAGCCATGCGGTTGGTGCCGCACAGACCGGCATGGCGTGGTCCTGCACCAATGGCATTCGTGTGGAGTCCGCGCACGACGGATTGTTCCGTGCAATGCGCGCGGCCGAGTGTTACCGCGTGTCGTTTGGTCTGGAGACGGGTAACGATGCCGTGTTGCAGTCGTTTGGCAAGGGCGGGCGCGCGACGGTTGAACAGGGGCGGCGCGCTGTGGACATTGCGCAGCGCGCTGGACTGGAAACGAGCGGATATTTCCTGCTCGGATTGTCGGAGGATACCGAAGCCTCGATGCAGGAAACAATCGCGTACGCGCGGTCACTCCCGCTCGACGTGTTGAAGTTTGGTGTGACGGTCGCGTTTCCTGGCACCGCGATGTTCAACGACCTTGTCGCCGCTGGCCTGATTCGATCGTACGACTGGGACCGGTATCAAATTTATAGCGACGACGCGTTGTTTGTGCATCGTCATCTCGGTGCCGACGTGGTACCGCGTTACATGGAGCTGGCGTACCGGCGCGCGATTGTGACGAACCTGCCGTTTCTTGCCAGGCGAATCGCGCGCGGACTGCGCACGGGACAGGTGTTCTGGGACGTGTGGTATGGCCTGCGGTTCGCCGTCCTGCCGGCGACGACTGCCGATGTCGAATCGGGATATTACGCACAAGCGCGCTGGCCCACGCGCGACTACGCAGGCCAGCCTCCGTCGGCGATCACCTACCCTCGCGCGTCCGCGCCGCGTTGATCTGGACGACGGCCGTCGGAGCGCAACTAAAATGCCGGAGTTCTTCCGACCGTGCCGCGTCAATATTGCTGGTTCCTCCGTCTCGGCAGCAAATCGCCGAGGGCAACTTGGAGCATGTGGTCTCGTTAGGTTTACAACCCGAGCGCCGAGCTGGCCATGTCTTGGCGAAGGCGATGCCTGCTGTGCCTCAGTCTCGAGGAACACGTGCCGGTCTCGGCCCAAGCTAAGAAGATTTGCGACGATCACCGATGCCGCGGCGTCACCAATTACCTGCCAACGTGACGAATTGATCTTTCTTGCCGACGACGAAAAAGGCGCTGGCGGTCGAAACCGGAGCGCCGGTCGGGCGACTGGACGTAAGAACCGCCGTCGAGGAGTTCGGGCTGCGGGTAGAGCGCATCGGACTATCGTCAGAAGAGGATGTACCGGCGGCACATATCCGACGCGAAGATGAGACGACTGACAGCACTCTTGACGTCCTTCGCATCGCGAGGCATACGACTGGACTCGAAGCAGAACCGGGCATCGGAGCGGCTCTCGTTTTCGAGTGCCAATCGGACGAGAATGATTGGGCTTATGCAGGCTCGATCGCTGGCGTCCTTACCAATTCGACACCGGCGGAAGAAGCCTGCGCACTGGTCTTTAGTACTGGTATTGGAGGCGACCCGCTTCAGGAACACGTCAGAATCGACGATGTCGGAAACGTCGGAATCGGTACGGCTGCCCCGACGTCGCGCCTTCAAGTGGTGGGCGGCGTTCAAGTCGGAACGCCAACCGGCGGAGATCAAGGCGCTGGCTCGATCAACGTCTCTGGGGATATCTACAAGAACGGCACGGCCTATACGAATCCTGACTATGTGTTTCTCCATGCCTTTCAAAGTGAACGCGTGTCGAACTATCCCGGTCCAGTTCCACTCGATGAACTAGAAGCCAGTCTTCGTGGGGCAGGTCGTCTCCCGGGAATCTCCGATCGGCCGACAGGATTGTTCAGTCGGCAAGATATCCTTTTGGAGAAATTAGAGGAGGCGTACTTGTACATCTTGGAGTTGCGCAGGCGAGTCGAACGTCTTGAGGGTGCGCCTTCGAGCATCGCCAGCTCGGAATCAAACGAGCGAAGCAGATAGATTCCTAGTGCCGATGGCGAGGCGGGTCTGACGGTCTGTGGCTCGCATTTTGTTCGTGGAGGCCAGGAAACTGTGCTTGGCGAGCGTGATACCGAGATCCGGTATTCGCGAAACCCGTTGGCCGTCGCGAGGTTATACCGCGCTGCCGCCAGGCAGCTACCCACTGCCATGCACTCGCGCAAGCGTGATCCATATGAGGTCCAGCGGCGCCGAGCCCGTCACCTCGACGATGTTCCAGCCCCGTCGCCACGGGCCGGTGAGCGACGTGCCTTCGGATTCGCTGCCCACCTGTGCGTCCGGAGCCGGCGCACCGTTGATCGTGATGGACAGTTGGTCGTTCGTGGTCCTCACGCCCACCAGAACGGTTGCATCGTCCGGATCGACGACGGGCACGAGCAGTCTGACGCTGTGCGTCTGGTGTTCAACCAGGAGCGCGCGACCCTGTGAGCTGTCCATCGCGATTTGCCCGGACCACTCGACTGGGTCGGTTGGCAGTGCAGGCGATGCGCCACGACGAACCACATGGAAGAGACGAAAGAGTGGCGAGGATGGAACGGCCACGTCGTGGAAGCGCCACCAGACGAAGCGATCGATATCGGTGGTCCACAGATGGGCCTGCGGGTCCGCGGCGATCGTGACTGCGCGGTCTGGCGTTGATGGCGACAGGCCGATCACGCACCGGGTGCCACCGAGATCCATGGCGTAACGCACGAACGTATGCGCGCCAACGGAAAAACGTTCACCGGTGGCCGGCCGATCAAAGGCGTTGTACACGACATCGGCGCCCCTCACCGCCGCTTGATAATCCAACCCTTGCACACACGACTCGCGACCAAGCGTGACCGCGTCCCGTTGCACAGGGCGTGGTGACGGCCACGACAACACACACGCGGCCGCCAGCAGCCCCACGGCCGTCAGGTGCACGCGGGTCGTCGCCAGCTCCAACGCGGGCACCAGGCAGATCCAGGGCAGGGGCGCGAGATAGTGCAGGGTCTTCTGCTGGCCACCAAGGACGATCGCGAGGTACCCGACTCCGACCAGTGTCAGCATGCGGGAGGTGCCGCTCATGCGTCGCCAGAAAAACGGTGCCAGTAACGGCAGGGCGGCGGTCGAAATGAGCCACTGGACGACCAGTGGCCACTCCGGGGCACGGGTCTGGGCGGTCGCGAGGTCGTGTACAAACTCCCTCTCGAACCCCGCCCACCAGTCAGGGCCCACTCCGGTGATCCACACAGTCGCGACGAGCACCGGCAAAACCACGGCGCCTGTCAGCGTCGTCCATCGCCACGCACGCCTGGCGCGCTCGGGACTCGCGACCCACAGCAGCGGCATCGTCAGTACCGCGAGGGGCGGTCCCATCATCGTCGTCACCGACGAGAGCGCGAGGAACGTGATGCCGACACGCGTGGATCCACGGAGCAATTCACGCGCGCCCGCCAGCCACAGCGCGATCGTCAGCGTGTCTGTCCCCGCCGATTCCGCCAGATCGGTCACCGGAGGCTCGTTGCCGACGTAGTAGGCGTGCCACAGGACGTAGAGGCCCGCCATGGCGATGGTGAGCAGCCAGCCCGCCGGACTTCGGTGCGTCGCCAGCCCCGCGGCCAGCGCGGCCAGGATCACGAGGGCGATGACGAAAGGGAGGCGCGCGCTGATCTCGCCGCGTCCGATGAGTGTCATTTCCGCCTGCACAAGCGGCGCGCCGGCAAACGACGCGAACACGGGAACGCCGAACGCTCCTGGGCGGCTGGGGTCTTCCAGATCCCAGAACGGCAGCGGGTGGTCCGACAGACTGCGGGACCACTCGTAGATTTCGGTGCCGTCGCCGCTGAAGTGTTCGTGGCGCACCTTCTGCCACAACACGGCGGTCAGCATCGCCATGACGATGAGCGCCGCGCACACGGGCACGATGGGCACCACGGACACCGGCGGCGCGGCGCGCCTGCTGCGCAGAAGCAGGACGAGATTGGGAAGCGCGAGCAGGACGAGGAGCGCCGCTCGGGGCGGGGCGTGTCCAGCGACAAGTCCGTACGCGAGGCTGGTGGCGAACAGATATCCAACCCCCAGACCCAGTGCGCGGCCGAGCAGGGCCGATCCCGTCAGCGTGCCGTTGGTCAGGAGTGCCAGCGCGATCCCGGGGATTGCCCAGCCGAGCAGCAGGCCCAGCAGCAACGCCACGCCGCTCAGCACCGCACCGTCGCCCGCCGCTCCGCCCAGCGGGAACGCTTCAGCGCTGAAGAAGCCGCCTCCGGTCATGGCCGCCGCAGCGGCGTACGCGGCAAGCACGGCCAGAGCGACGCCAGCAATCCATCGGGGAGTCACGCGTCGTTCACCGTACGGCCAGACGCGACCACTTGTCCACGTATCCCCGAACCGGCCGCTGCCGACAGTGTCCCGGTCCGTGACGCCCCGTACGCCGTGACCACAACAGTCCGTTGCCCACCAGTACGACCATCCCGCCGGGGGTGACGGCGATGCTCAGGGGGGCGCGACGGTACTGCGTGATCGCGGCACCCTGCAGGCAACGCCAGAGCAGACACGCCTGCACCACTGCAAACACGGCGATGCCCGTCATCAGGTCTGCACGGAGAATCAGGAACGCGTCCGCCACAATGGTCGGCCACGTGGAGTCGGGCGCCGCCCAGCGGCCAAGGTCGAGGGCCAGCGCGACGATGGTGCACAGTGCCGCGAGGACAGCTGACAGCGGTAAAAACCTCATGACACTCGCGGCGATTCTACATCGCTCCCCGGGCCCTGGACTTCGGGACGATGTCGACCGCGACGCGGTCACCGCCTCGCCACGAGGTAGTTCGCACGTCCGTTGAACGTCACCGACGAAAACGCCGACAGGGGCAACAGTCCGTCCACCCGAGGTGCGTCGGTCGACGCGGCGACGTGCGCCGCAACCAGCACAGCGGGCTGGTCCCATAACGTGTCGTTGCCCACGCGCAGCTTCGCGACCATCGCCACCTGCGCCTGGCCGCCGCCAGTCACGGTCCGGGTCCCGACACTGGCGGGCAGCGCCGATGCGGAAATGGTGGTCACCCCTTCATGCTGAAAGAGCACCAGGGTGGACGCTCCGGAATCGGGCACGAACCACGCGACATCCCCACGACGAGAGGACTGCGGCAATTCGACCAACATGCGGCCCTCCCAGCGGTGAAGCACCAGCCGCGTGCCCGCCCCGCTGTCGGTGTCCTCACCCAGCCAAATCAACCGCTTGCGCCGATAGTCGAGGGTATAGTGGGCGTCGATCAGCACGTCCTGCCCGATGAGGCCGTCGGCATGCGGATGAACGGAGCGCAGGCGTTCAGCCGACAGGACGGGCGTGAGCACGTGCGGCGTGTGATGGGAACCGAGCCCGAGCGTCTCCAGGCGCACCACCGGTGTGGTCAGCGATCCACTCGACGTCACGGTTTCGGTGACGGCAACCGGATTGAGCGACAGTCGGGCCGCCAGTGTGTCCGAAATCGCGCTGCGGTTTGAGCCGGTGTCGAGGACGAAGTGATAGGGCCCAGAGCCGTTGACCGTGACTGGCACCAGAATCAGGCCGGTATCGGTGAGGGTGAAGGGATACACGTCTGACGAATCGGCCGCCAGAATCGGCAGGTTGTGCGAGAGAACGACCAGAACAACGGTTGAGACCAGGATTTGAACACGCATGTGGCACCTCCAGTGCTGGAGCCACGGTGCGGTCTGGGGGGCGGTCAGGTCGTGATGGACCGCTGACGGTTTGGCGCGACGCGATGAGGTTTGGAATCGGACCGGTGATGGAATGGTGATGACGTCTGGAAGTTATTCATTCGAAACGGTTTGCGTTGACACCCTCCGCATGTCGGTGCACCGCGACGGCCGGCTCATTTCTCTTGAGCCGAAGGCCATGGATGTGCTGCTCTACCTGCTGGCCCATCGCGATCGGCTGGTGACCAAAGATGAGTTGCTCGATGCCGTGTGGACGGACACGTTCGTCACACCGAATGTGCTGACCCGCGCGGTGGCCCAACTGCGCAAGGCGCTTGGAGACGATGCCCAGGAGGCGCGGATCATCGGCACGGTGTCCAAACGCGGATACCGATTCATGGCGCCGGTGGTGGAGGGACCGCCTCGGCCTGCCGCCGACACGGCCCCGACGCCTGCCGCGCCGGCCCCACATCGCGGGCGCCTCACGTGGGCGGTGCTGGCCGCAGCCGGTATCGTCATCACCGCGGTCGCCTGGTGGTCGCGCGGTCCCGGACCGGCCTCCACCAGCCAGGAGATCGCGGCCACGAGGTTCACGACGAGACAGGGCTACGACAGCCTGCCGGCCATTTCACCCGATGGCCGATCCGTGGTGTATGTGTCGGATCGGACCGGCAGCCTCGAGCTATACCAGACCGGCCTGACCGTCGGCGCGACGGATGTGGTCCTGACCAACAACGGCGGACGCAACACCCAGCCTGAGTGGTCGCCCGACGGCCGATGGATCGCATTCCGGTCAGAACGCCACGGCGGCATCTGGATCGTTGCGGCTGCCGGCGGCGCGCCCCAGCAAATTGTGGAGTTCGGATCTGATCCGTCGTGGTCGGCCGACAGCGAGCGGCTGGTCTTCGTGTCGGATGGCCTTTCATCCGCGACACCCTCCCGGCTCTGGACGGTGCGCCGCGATGGCACCGATCGAAAAGTGCTGAACATCGCCGCGCCGCTCGTCGGCGTGATCGGCATGCCCGGGTGGTCACACAACGGCCGCTTCATCGTCTTCAGCCTGAACAACGGCAGCGCCTTCAGGGCGGTCTGGGTCACCTCGGCCGATGGCCAGGTCGCACACAAGCTCGCGGAGGGCTTGACGGGCCGTGACATCCGCTGGACGCCCGACGACGACGCGATTTTCTGGGGGGGCGTGACCGAGACGGGGTTGTCGAGACTGATGCGGCTGGGCATCAATCCAGCCACCGGCGAGGTCTTCGGAGTGCCGCAGGCACTGATGCCCATCGATGGAGGTCGTGTGGATGGTCTCTCCCTCGCGAACGACGGCCGCGCACTCTTCGGGATCGCTCGCTCCGACGCCAACCTGTGGCAGATCGATCTGCAGGGCGACACCGTCGGCGAACCGGCGCGACTCACCAACGACGCCGTGCGAACCGCGTATCCGAGGATCGCGCCAGACGGCCGTATCGCCTACATTCAGTTTGTCGAAGGCAGACCCACCGCGACCTGGATCATGGCGCCTGACGGCACCGGGCGCACCCCATTGCTGCCGTCAGGTGTGATGCAGGGCGCTCAATGGTCGCGTGACGGCCGCCGGATGTTCGTGATCCACGACGGCGCACCGGTCTGGGTTGACGTCGAGACACGCCGATCGACTCCAATCTCAGTGACCATAGACGCGCCCAACGGCGTGCAGTTGGCGCCTGACGACTCCGGACTCCTCCATCATCGTCCCGGCCCTGGCGGCGTCGTCAATCTTTGGCTGGCGCCGTTCAGTGGCAGTCCCCGGCGCCAAATCACGTTTGATGCCGAGGGCGCCAGCTACGGCGCGTATTCACCAGACGGCAAGTGGATGGCGATGCAGCTGACTCGGGGCTCGGATACCTGGATCGGCATCATGCCGGCACATTCGGGTGCGACAGTCACCCCTCTGGTCACGGCCAAGGGCCAATCCTGGGTCTACACATGGGCGCCAGACAGCACGCGGCTCGCGTTTGCCGGGGAGCGCGACGGTGTCTGGAACGTCTTCGATGTTGAGCGTGTGACCGGAACCGTACGGCAGCTGACGCAGTGGACCGATCGCGAAGGGTATGTGCGTTACCCGGCGTGGAGTCCGCGCGGCGACCGACTGGTCTTCGAACGATCCACCACCACGGCGTCGCTCTGGACAGCCAGACTCTGGTAGCGGTCTCTCCCGCACGGGCGCGCCCAGGAACGCGGGATCGGTCGGCGTCGCTGTTCTGGCGAAGTCCGCGATCGGCATAACGAAGG
>Ga0163152_10004637_pt1 | contig 16819 bp, 16 predicted proteins | sample OliLakLV19MP8IB2_FD_148635 | JGI IMG/M metagenome (GOLD analysis project Ga0163152, IMG submission 148635) | Freshwater microbial mat bacterial communities from Lake Vanda, McMurdo Dry Valleys, Antarctica - Oligotrophic Lake LV.19.MP8.IB-2 | ecosystem: Environmental > Aquatic > Freshwater >... | reverse complement strand
ACGTACAGGACGTCGCGCCCGATTCGCCGGCCGCGTTCGCCAAGCTGCAGGTCGGCGATCGCATCCTCTCGGTGGACGGCGTGACGCTCACCGGACATTCCGACCTCGGCACGCTCCTTCACGCGATGCAGGAGAAGGAGGGCGATCCCGCTCCCACCGCGTGGATCGTCGAGCGCGAAGGCCAGGAAGTACCGATCTCCATCCAGCCCGTCGCGAAGATGGAGCGCGTCGCCGGCACCTCGCGCTCCGAGCGCACGCTCGAAATCGGCGTCGATACCTTCGCCATCGGCGCACGCGGCCCGACCGTCGTCGAGCGCTACCGGAATCCCTTCGTCGCTCTCTGGGCAGGAACGAAGGGGACGGGCGAGGTCATCAGCCTCAACATCCGCGCCTTCGGAAAGATCTTCGGTGGCGAGATCGCGCCGCGCGATTCCGTCGGCGGCCCGATCCGCATCGCGCAGGTCGCGGGCATGGCGGCCAAGGCCGGCCCGAGCGCGTTCATCGAAGTGCTCGTGCACATGTCGGTCATCCTCGGGATCATGAACCTGCTGCCGATCCCGGTGCTCGATGGCGGCCACCTCGCCTTCTTCACGATCGAAGCGATCCTCCGCCGCCCGCCCTCGCTGCGCGTGCGCGAGGTCGCGCAGCAAGCCGGACTGCTTCTCCTGCTCGCCATCATGGCGTTCGTGCTCGTGAACGACGTGGTGACGACGATCTGGTAGCCGTGCGCGCAACGATGCGCGTTGCGCATCGGATGCGGGCAAGCCTCTCGAATCGGCAGTGACGGCATGGCGACGCCAACGGGCGCCGCTATCTTCCGGCACCTCGTGAAGTCCCTTTCTACGTTTGTCGCCCTCGCGCTCTCGAGCGCGCTTGCGTCGGCGCACCCCGCCGATCCGGCGCCAGCGAAGCCCGCGACGTCCGCCACACCCAGCCCGACGCCGGAGCCCGCGGCCGCCATCGTCGCGGCCGAATACGAGGTGAAAGCCGAGTACCTCTACAACTTCGGAAAGTTCGTCTCGTGGCCGCAGGAAGCGCTGACGACGGAAGACCCGCTCGTCATCTGCGTCGTCGGCAAGGATCCGTTCGGCGCCGTGCTCGACGAAACGATGCGTGGCAAGACGGTGCAGGAGCGCCCGCTCGAAGTGCGACGCCTCGCCACGACGGAGCGCGTTCGCGAGTGCCACATCCTGTTCGTGCCGGCGGCCGAAGAACCGCGCCTCCCGCAGATCCGCCGCAACCTCGAAGGCGCCAACGTGTTGACGGTCGGCGAGACCGAGGAGTTCGTGCGCAAGGGCGGCGGCGCGATCGCGCTGCTCACGCGCGAGCAGAAGGTCCGCTTCGAGGTGAACTTGCGTTCCGCGCGCAACGCGGGCCTCGAGCTCAGCTCGCAGCTGTTGAAGTTGGCGTCGGCCGTCCTCGAGGAAGACGGCAGCCACTGATGTTCGACTTCCCGCGATATTCCGTTCGCCGGAAGCTGTTCCTGATCAGCATCACGAGCGTGGGGCTCGCGCTGCTCGTCGCATGTGGTGCCCTCATCGTCTACGAGCGCTCGGTGTTCCGCGCCGAAACCGTGCAGCGCCTCCTCACCCACGCGGAGATCACGGGGCTCAATTCCGAATCCGCGATCCTCTTCAACGATGCCGGCTCCGCGCGGACCACGCTGGCCGCGTTCCGCGCGGAGCCCGGGATCGCCGCGGCCCGCATCCTCGATCGCGACGGAGGAACGTTCGCCGAATACCTGCGCGATCAGGACACCCCGCCTCCACAGGAGCTCAGCGTCATCGTCACCGGCGAGCCCGATTTTCGCTTCGTCGGTGAGCGCCTCCTCCTCTCACGCCCGATCCGCTCCGAGGGCTCCGTCATCGGGACCGTGGTGATCGTCGCCGACCTCGACGAGATCGGCGCTCGCGTGCAGAGCTACCTGATCATCGCGATCGCGGTCTTCGCCGTCTCGCTGATGGCGAGCCTCTCGCTCTCCGATCGCCTCTACCGCAGCATCTCCACTCCGATCAACGAGCTCGCGCGCGCCGCCCGCGAGATCACCGCGGGGCGCGGCTCGGGCGTGCGCGCGAACGTCAGCGCGAAAGACGAGCTCGGCCTCCTCGCTGATTCGTTCAACGAGATGCTCAGCCGCGTCGAGCAGCGCGAGTCCGAGCTGCGAACGACGGTGGAGTCGTTCCGCGTCGCGCGCGACTCGGCGCAGAACGCCGCGAAGGTGAAGGCGCACTTCCTCAGCCTGGTGAGCCATGAGCTGCGCACGCCGCTGACGGCGCTCCAGCTCAACCTCGAGAACCTGCGCCGCGGGCGCGAATCCCTTCCACCGCGCGTCGTCCAGATCATCGAGCGCATGCGCGTGTCCACGCGCCGCCAGGTGGAGCTCGTCGAGTCGCTTCTCGAGACGAGCCGCCTGGAAGCGGGGAAGCTCACCGTCACCGTCGGACCGGTGGACATCGCGGTGCTCGTCCACGAAGTGGTCGACGAGGTCCGTGCCCAGGCGGAGCAGAAGCACCTCGCTGTGCGCGTCGACGCCGAGACCGTGCCTCCTTTGCGGACCGACGCGCGCCTTCTTCGCCTGGTGCTCGTCAACTTCCTCTCGAACGCGGTGAAGTTCACCGCCGCGGGGTCGGTCGTCACGCGGCTCACGGTCGAGGGACCGTTCCACCGCATCGACGTGACCGACACCGGTCCCGGAATCCCGCACGCCAACCTCCAGCAGATCTTCGAGCCGTTCGAACACGTCGAGCCGATCGACGGGAAGCACACGCCCGGCTTCGGCCTCGGGCTTTCGCTCGTCCGGCAGATGTCGGAAGTCCTCGAAGCGCGGATCGCCGTGCAGTCCGAGGTCGGCCGCGGCACGACCTTCACGATCTTCGTACCCGCGCTCGAGGAAGCCGAAGACGTCGAGCCCGCTCCGGCGCCCAAGGACAGCTGAGCGTCAGCGCGTCGCGTTCACGTGTTGCCCGGCGCGGCGCCGATGACCGCCCGCGCCTCGTCGCGCGTGGGGATGCCGCGGCTGGTGTTGCCCCAGTCGATCGTCAGGCCCGGCGCGAGCTCGAAACCCCACGCCTTCAGCAGCGCGAGCGGATCGATGAACACATCGCGTCCGCGCGCCGCGCGCTTGGAGATGATTCCCGACATCTCGACGCCGACGACGACGCCGTCGCGCACGTCGAGGTGGCCGTTGAACATCATCTGCTGCCCGCGGGAGAGCGCGGGGTTCGTGAGGATCACGTCCTGCAAATCGGAGCGGCGCGCCGCCGGCAGCGCATGGATCGAGCCGTCCGAAAGGATGCCGAAGTTGTTCGCCCACTTGTCGCCGCCACGGCCGCGCGCGTAGAGATCGCCGTGCCACGCCTCGTCGTAGTTCGCGCTGATGCCGCCGGTGCCGCCGTCCATCGTGCCGTAGGTGACTTCCGTGTACTTCGTGCCGTCCGTGTTCGTCTTCTCCACCTGGCCGGTGATGGTGGTCTGCGGCCCGGTGAGCGCCTTGTCGTCCGCGAGCGCTTTCGGCGTGATCTCCGTATACGAAAACGCCATGTTGCCGCGCGCGGGCGCTGTCGCCGGGTAGTGCGAGTAGATCCCTTCGCCGTCGCCGTTCACCGCTTCGACGTCGTAGAGAACCGCGCCGTTGAGCTTGGCGGTAGCGACCAGCTTCTTCACGGCGTCGGGGATCTTCGTGCCGCCATACGTCTTGCCACCGGCGAGCTTCGTCTTCGACGCCGCGAAGAGGTCCGCTTCGTAGGCGAGGTCCACGGCGACCTTCGCCGCGTCCGCATCGACGGTGAACGCCGGGCCTCCCGCGAGCGCCGCGCGGATCTCCGCCATCTCGCATTCGCTGTGGCGCTCGTCGTTCGCGGCGAGCGCGAACGCCGCCTTCACGTCGGCGGCGGAGAGCGAGCCGTCCGCGACGCGCGTGCGCAGGTCCGCCGAGATCGGTCCGGGCTCGCAGCGCGAGCGGCTCATTGCGGAGTCCAGGATCGAGCAGAGCTCGCCGAGCGGATCGCCGTTCCCGGCACACGGTCCCGGCGCGGGCTGCGCGAGGGCGAACGCGGGCACGAGAGAAACGGCGAGAGAGAGAGCCGCGAACGAGACGAGACGCATCAAACCTCCAAAGAGTGGGCGCGCGCCTGAGCAACACATGTGCCGCGACGGAAGCCTCTGTGTTTTCGCGGAGGGACTCCGATTTCCGCCTGCGACCGGCGGGACACGCCTGCCCCAATCTGGTCTCACGTGTCTCCGGCACGTCTCACCCCTGTTCCACGATCGCCCTCGCAAGTCCGCATTCCGTCGTGGATCGCCGCCCCGCTGCCGCGGCACGAACCCTGCGTAGCGCGCCTTCCCCATGCGGAACGCCTTCCTTCTTTCCTCCACGATTCTCGCGCTTCTCTCGGCACCGGCGGCCCTCGCCCAGGTGCTGCCGGCGGATTGCCGCCCGTCGCCGGACGGCCTTTCGACGATCTGCGATCTCGTCGAGCGCATCAGTGAAGCGGACCTCGCGACGCGGCCCTTCATCGACGCGGCGACGTTTGCGACCGCGGGAAACATGGGCTGGTCGCGCAACGACGTGGAGCTCGAGGGCGCGACGTCGGTCACCTGCGTCGACGGCAAGGACCTGCTGGGCCTCCTTCGCGCCGAGCGCGGCGGCCGCACCACCTATCAGCGCCTCCGCCGTTCGGAAGCGATGGAAGCGTTCACCGTGGACTACGGCATCGACGAGATGCCCTGGGACAACGGAAGCCACGCGCTGCGCGAGTCGAGCCCGAACGTGTGGCTCACGATCGAAGATGGACGGTTCGAGCCCGATCCGGCGAACGGCGGAAGGCGCCGCATCTCCGTCGGCACGGACATCATGGACGACATCTACTACGACACGGCGGACTTCAAGCTGCTCGACAACGACATGTCGCTGCGCGCTCGTGCCCGCTGGGACTCGCCCACGGAGATCCGCCGCCTGCTGGTCGCCGCGAAGTTCGGCAGCTCGATCGACGAGTGGGGCCTCAAGCGCGCCGCGAAGATCGACGTCCGCAACGACGGCGCGTCCGCCGAGGACATCGCGGGCCTCGACCTCGCGGCCCGCACCGGCTTCGAGAGCTGGGACGGCGACCGCAGCGCGATCCCCGCCGTGAAAGAAGTGTATGAGCGGCTCGCGAAGGCCGGGAAGCTCTCCGACGTCGGCAGCCACGACGACGTGCTCCTGCTGGACCCGAAGGCGTATCTCCGCTCGACGCGCAGCCGCTTTCATCTGAACGAGGCGGACATCCGCTCCGTGCAGACGCTCTTCACGACGGGCGGCAAGGGCCGTCTCGACGGCGTGCTCGCGCAGATCGCGTCGGCACGCGCCGCCGGCGCGATTGCACCGAACCGCGAGGCCGCGGTCGCCGCGTTCGAGACCAAGGTCATCGGGATTCTCGAGGGCACCGGCGTCGCCGCCCGCGCCGCCGACGCGCTCAAGAAGATCGACCCCACGATGACGGTCGACGCGACGACGATCGCGCCCTTCCTGCCCGGTTCGGCGACGCGTCCCGCGAACGCGACCGACCTCGCGAAGAGCAAGGCCGTGACCGACGCCGTGAACGCGCTCTATCACGAGACCGCGCGTGACCTCGACGGCGTGCGCCGCGACATCACCGCGTCCAATGACCGCGCGTTCGAGAACGAGCCCGCGAAGTTCGTCGCGTTCCTGAAGAGCGAGAAGCCCGACGAGCTCGGCCGGATCACGACCTACGACAAGTTCGAGTCGATGTACTCGGACATCGCGAAGCTGCCCGACACGGATCGCGCGACGCGCCTCGCCGCCTACAACACGTGGGGCGCCGCGCAGAAGGCCGGCGGCAACAACGACTTCCGCAACTGGAACCCGCTCGACGCCGACGGCTTCGCGAAGCTCGGGCCGCAGATGACCAACGAGAAGGTTCGTCTCTGGCAGCGCCAGCTCGAGTCGGCCGGCTCCGCCGCGAACGGCCTGTGGTTCGACAAGGCCCGCGCGTTCTACGTCCCGTCCTCGCGCCGCAACACGGGCAACTTCCTCATCGACACGATGGACATGACGGAGATGTATTCGCCCGAGGCGTGGAGCTCGATTCCCGCCGCCGAGCGCACCGCCGCGAACACGCTGCCCGCGGGCAAGGCGTTCGACGCGGTGCTCGTGAACGAGCTGCAGATCGAGCTCGGCCTCGAGGAGCCGTATCTCAACCGCATGACGGAGCTCGGCGCGACGATCGCGAAGGACCGCGCGTCGATCTTCCTGCGCTACGCGACCGACGCGAGCCTCGCCGCGACGAACGATGCCGCGGGCTACCGCGCACTGATGGCCAGCCTGCGCGGAAAGTCCGCCGCGGAGCTCGCCGACACGGTGACGGCGCTGAACGAGTTCGCGGTCGCGCAGGGCTCGATGATCGACCCGTTCACGGCGACGTCGCTCAAGGCGCTCGCGAATGCCGACCTCACCCAGGAGATTCGCGACCGCGCCGTCCGCAAGGACCGCGAAGCCGAGAACGCGCTTGCGGGCGCCCGTTTCGTGTTCCAGCAGTATCGCGATCAGCTGAAGAACATGGCCGCCGTAAAGGGCGAGCGCGTGCTTCGGCAGCTTCGCGATGCGGGCGGCCCGGCCTGCATGGAGTGGAAAGAGATCGACAAGTCCAAGGGCGACCGCGCACTCGAAACGCTCAAGGAGAAGGCGATCCACCCCGACAACAGCTGAGAGACCTTCTCACCCTGAGCGAGGCCGCGGCAGTTCGCGGCCGAGTCGAAGGGCCGTGCTACAAATGAGCGGTGGGTTACATCCGCCGCGTCGTCACGACCCTCAAGAAAAACGGGCCGATGTGTGACGACTGCCTGTCCGAGATCACGAGGATCACACCGCGGCAGCGGGTCGCCTTGCTCGCGATGGACCTGACGAACGCAGGCCGCCTCCTGCGCAAGAAGACGGCGTGCCCGCAGTGCGGCCGCACCCGCAAGGTCTCCGGTATCCCCCGCGCGCGCCCCGAGAAGAAGCGCGGCTTCTTCGACTGGCTCCTGGGCGGCGGCTGAGCGACGGCTTTGAAGCGAGTCGAACGTCGTCCGGATTCCGGACGTCGTGTCCGGATTCCCGGACGACATCGAGCATCGCGCGAGGACGACCACGCGCAACGTTCGCGGTTTACCCCGCGGAATGAGGTCACTTCGAGGAGCACTTGCGTCGACAGCGCCCATGGCCTCGCTCGTGCACCACGGGCTATCATGGACGACATGGATCCCCGGTGGCTCGAGGCCGAGCAGCTCCGCCCACTTCGCCGGTACGAGTACGACAAGATGATCGAGCTCGGGATGTTCTCGGGCGAAAGCATCGAGCTCCTCCACGGCTTCCTGGTCGCGCGTGAGCCACAAGGTCCCGAGCACATCGACCTGACCGGCAGGATCCACAAGCGGCTGCTTCTTGCCCTCGGTGAGCGCGCCGTGATCTGGAGCCACAGCGGCTTCGCGGCGTCCGAGAATTCCGAGCCGGAACCGGACATCAGCGTCGTTCCTCCCGGGGACTATCGCCGTGAGAAGGCGAGCTCCGCGTATCTCCTGGTCGAGGTCTCGCAGACGTCGTTGCGGAAGGATCGCTCCGTCAAGGCCGACCTCTACGCCAGCGCGGGCATTCCCGAGTATTGGGTCGTCAACCTCGTCGACCGCGTACTCGAAGTGAGAGATCGCCCCGTCCACGGCGCCTACAGCCGCCTCGTCACGCTCCGCCCCGCAGATCGCGTCACGCTCGTCGCGTTTCCCGACGTCACCTTCGACGTGTCCCAGATCCTTCCGGATTAGTGTTTTCGCTTTTCCTTCGGCGCGGCGCCGCGTCCGCCGGCTACTGCAGGCAGTCGTTCACGAGGTTCGTGAACGTCCTCGTCTCGTCGATGGTCCACACGTCGAGCGTGGCGTCGGCGTCGAGATTCCCGACGGCCGCTGCGGTGAACCTGTCCTTCGTCGCGGTTGCCGTCGGCGGGAGCAGCGGGCGCGTGAGCCCGGCCATTCGCGCGACCTCGAACCGTGGCGGATCTCCGATCACCTTCGGGTCGTCGGTGGACATGCGGGTCGGCTCGTACTCCGGAATCTGCGCGCGAAGCTCGGTCTCCTGATCGGTCGACGCCGTACCGAAGCCGTAGAGGTAAAGCGGGCTGCCGTCCGGCGAAAAGGGCAGGGACACGAGATCCGACGAGAACGAGCCGTACTCCGAGGCGAACGCGTTCTCCATCGTGGCGATCGAGGCGAGATACGTCTTCGCCTCGGCTTGTTTCGCGCGGCAGTTGAAGGTGCTGCTCTGCTGGGCCGCGAACGTGAAGAGCGCGATGAGCACGGCGATCCCGAGTGTCGCGAAGCCGCCGAGCACCCACAGGAGGCACGTGAGGTCACTGCGTTTCGCCTTCGCCTCGTCCGTCATGAGCGCGGAGCCTATACTGCCCCGCCGTGCTCGTGCTCGCCGCCGATACGTCCACGAACGCCGGAAGCCTCGCCCTCGCGATGGGGCTTCCGGACGGCGGCATCCGCGTCCTCATCGAGCGCTCGTGGGATCTGGCCGGCGCGGGCAAGCGCCGACCGGGCGCCCCGAACCACAGCGACCGCATCGTGCCCGAGATCGACGAGATGCTGCGCTCGAGCGGCGTCACCTACGAGGAGCTCGGCGGGCTCGCGTGCGCGACCGGGCCGGGCTCCTTCACCGGGCTGCGCGTCGCGCTCTCGGCGCTGAAGGGGACCGCGCTCGCGCGCAACCTGCCGCTCGCCGGCGTCTCCACGCTCGAAGCGCTCGCGTGGAACCTCCCCCATGCGAACGTGCGGCTCGTCTCGATGCTCGACGCGCGGAAGTTCGAGGTCTACGCGGGCGTCTTCGAGTCTGCCGAGGGCACCGTCACGCGCGTGCGCCCCGACATCGTGACCGCGCCCGAGCCCTTCCTCGAATCGCTCGCCGCCGAGCCCGGGAAGCTCGTGTTCCTCGGCGATGGCGCCATCGCCTACAAGGAGCCCCTCCAGCGCATCCTGGGCGCCCGTGCGAGCGTGGCGGACGGCAGCCACTCCCTTCCGCACGCCGGAAACGTCGCGCGCCTGGCGCTGCCGGCGCTGCTCCGCGGCCGCACTCCCGAGACCGAGGCCGCCGCGATCGTCCCGACCTACCTGCGCCGTCCCGAGGCCGAGTTCAAGCGCCTCTCCGAACAAAAATAAGGGTACCAAAAATAAGGGTACCGGTTCTGACTTACTGACGTACTGACGTACTGACGTACTTCGGCGTCGCGCGCCAAATACGTCAGTAAGTCAGAACCGGTACCCGGCTTTTGAATTACTTGGACGAGGCGAGGACGGTCTTGATGTCCTGGCGGCCCAGCGCGTTCGCGAGGGTCTCCGCGGTGTCGCCGAGCTGGTTCGTTGCCTTGCGGTCGGCGCCCTTCTCGAGGAGAGCGGACACGGTCTCCGCGCTGCCGAACATCGACGCGTAGATGAGGGCGGTGTCGCCGTTCTTCGTCGCGAGATTCGGGTTCGCGCCCTTCTCCAGCAGCACGCGCACGATCCTGTTGTGGCTCGTCTGCGCGGCGGCCATCAGGGGCGTGTAGCCGCTGTGGTTCTGCACGTCGATCTTCGCGCCCTTCTCGAGCAGGTACTCCACGACGTCGCGGCGGCCGTGGTACGCGGCCCAGCCGAGCGCGGTATAGGCGTCGATCTCGTCGGTCGTCGCGTCGACGGGCGTGCCCTTCTTGAGCTGCTTCTTCACGGTCTCGAGATCACCGGACTTCGCGGCCGCGATCAGCTTCGCGGGCGAGCGCGGCGCGTCGGGCGTCGTGACGGCCGTCTTGTCGGACTTCGCGTCCTTCGCGGCGAACGCGTTTGCGGAAAACGTCATGCCGAGCACGGCGGAAAGGGCGAGAACCTGAATCTTCATCGAAAGTGATCTCCTCGAGAGGCGGGTGTATCCAACGAATTATTAGGGATTGAAAAACGTTCCGCTCGGACGCTCACGCGTCCCGGCGGTGGCGGCATTGCCGGCGACACCCGGAGCCGTCGCACGGCCGGGGCGGCCGCCGTCGAGCGGGTCGATGCCGCCGACGTTCGGAGTCGTGTTGTCGTTGCGGCCGACGTTCACGCCGACGCCGTTGTTGGGAATCGTGCCGACCGCGGGCATGTGCGCCCACGGCGCGAGGCCGCCGAGCGTCCAGATGAAGTTGCCGACGCTGACGATGCCGCCCCAGACGCTCGCGCCGATGTCTTTCACGCGGCCCCAGAAACCGCCGCCGCCCTTGCCGTCGTTGCGCGTGAACGGGCCACCCGACGTCGGACCTTCGATCGTGCCGGGCGTGTACGGACCCGCCGGATTGCCGCCGGTGCCGGGAGTGAAGGGGCCGTTGCCGTTGCCGCCGGGCGTCGTGCCGGGCGTGAAGGGGCCGGCCGGGGCGCCTTCCGCGCCGGGGGTGAACGGACCGCCGTGGCCGCTGCCGGACCGGCCGCCGAACGGACGGCCTCCCGTGTTCGTGGGGGGCGTCTGCGCGGACGCGACGGTGGCGGCGAGCGTGAGAGCGACGAAGATCGAGCGTGCAGAGAACATAGGGTGGGACTCCTCCCGGAGTGTGGGGGCCGCCTTGTGCACGCGCCGCGCCGAGGAGGACCCCACTCAAGTGCGCGATATTGCGTGGACGCGGCGCGACTCGATTGCCGCGATGGGATCGCCGCGTCCCGGCGTGGAGGGGACGCTGGGCGATGGTCTTCTCAGACGCGGACGGCGATGCCCGAGTGCTGGACCCGACCCTGATGGACCCGGCCCTCCGTCGCCCACGTGATCGCCGGACCAAAGGTCGCCTCGCTGAGGTCCTCCGCCGCGAACGCGACTCGTGCGATCCGTCGGAACGGGGCCGTCTCGGTGCTCCAGGGGATCTCGAAGAGCGACGCCGACGAGCGCACGAGCATCGGCCGCACCTCGTCGGGTGGCGGCTCGCTCGTCCCGGGGATCGACATGATCGCGAGGCGCTTCCCCTTCGCCTCCATCGACATCGAGCCGCGCGCGAGACTGCCCTCGAAGGTGAACGCGGCCGGCCGCACGGGATAGCGCACGAGCCAGCCTGCCGTCTTCCGGACGAACGCGGTCTCGACATCGCACGCGATCACGAGCCACGCGGGCGCGTTGCGGAACACGACGGCGACACGCCACAGCGCTTCCGCGTAGCTCGCGCCGGGACCGGCCGGCGCGTCGTCGGCCGCGAGGCCGACCATCCGGAACACGAGCAGGCTGACGGGCGTCGCGCCACGTGCGTGCTCCACCTCGAGATCGCCGGCCAGCGTGGCGGCTTTCTCGCGCGGGAGACTCCCCGGAATCTCGAGGGTCAGCTCCTCGGTTCCGGTGAGGGTCAGCGGCACGTCAGTGCGTGATCGTGTGCTCGAACTCGAGCACGCCTGCCGCGTCGATCATCTGGATCACGATCTTCTCGTCGTTCACGATGAAATACGTGAAGCCGGTCGTGTCCTTCTGAAAGAGGTTCGGACCGTTACCGGTGATCTCGGTGCCGGTCGCGCCCGCGCCGCTGACGACGAACGTCGCGTCGCAGGTCGCGTTGCCGGGGAGGACCTGGCGGCTGTGGTCGTGCCCCGAGATGTAGAGGTCGATGCGCCCGCAGAGGTTGTCCTCGAAGAAGTCCTTCACGTTCTTGCCGTGCGCGATCGGCACCCACTCCGGGACGCTGTCGTAGCTGCCGGCGTTGCCGTGTTTGCCGTTCGAGAGATACGGATGGTGGCCGAACGCGATCTTCCAGGGCTCCTCGCTGCCGTCGAGAACGGTCGAGAAGAAGTCGCCCTGCACGCTCATCGCGTCCGCGTTGTCCCAGAAGATCAGGTTTGTGCCCAACCCGAGGAACGCCGCGGAGGCTTCCTTGAACGTGTAGTACTCGGCGGGAAGGATGAACTGCGGGTGGCTCTGCGCGTACTGGACCTGGTGAAGGCCCTTGTCGAACTCGTAGCCCGCGCCGTCGCCGCCGTAGTCGTGGTTCCCGAGCGTCACGTAGAACGGGAACGCGAACGTGCCGTAGGGGTGCTCGAACTTGTCGTAGAACTGCTCGTCGGTCGCCGACGTCACGCCCGAGTCGTAGAAGTTGTCGCCGAGCAGCAGGCCGAAGTCGCAGCCGTCTTCGAGGCACTTCTGGCTGATCGCGGCAGCGACCGGATACTGCTGGTCGTAGCCCTTGCCCGTATCGCCGAGCGCGACGAAACGGAATTCATGAAGATCCACCACGGGAGTGGGCGTGACGGACGGGGTCTCCGACTCGGTGGGCTCCGGCGTCGGCGTTTCGTCCGTCGCGCCGCTGCTCACACCGCCACCGTTGTTGCAGGCGACGGACGCCAGCGACACGAAACCCAGAACTGCGACCCAACGAGCACACTGGTTCATAGACTCTCCTGCCCTTCCGAATCGCGCGAAGCGCGCGGCGTGCCGCGGGGAGCGGCCCGCGCCAATGAAGGGGCGGGTTCTACCACAGGCGGGCCGGACCGCGCCATGTCCGCTACGGGCGGGCCTCCACGACCACAAACCCATACTGTCCGGTGGGTTCCACCTTACGAATGAAGACGCGGTGCCCGCGGCGGTCGATCCCGACCGGCTCGACGGCTTCGCCGCCGGCGTCCGCGATTTCGTGTTCGATCGGGCGCTCGTAGCCCTCGGCATCTCGCACCAGGCGAAAGCCTTCGATCTGCAGCTCGAGGAGTGCTTCGAGATACGTCATCGCGACCGCCAATTGTACAGCGGGGCGTGCTGATCTCGAACAGCCCTTCGACTCGCGGGCCTGCCCTGAGCGAGCGCAGCGAGTCGAACGGGCTCGCTCAGGGTGAAGGGGCGGCAGGCGGTCGCTTGCCGGTTGGGGGCTCGTCGTATTGAATGCCGCGTTCATGTCGTCACCCGCACCGGTTCCGAACGCCCCCGCCGCGACCCCCTCCTCCGTGGAGATCGCCGGCGGCGGCCGCTACGCGCTCTGCCTCGAGGGCCTGCCCTTCATCGGTGGCGGCATTGCCGTCGCGCTCGTCTTCGGCCTGCTGGTGCATCCGGCTGCCGCGATCCCCTTCGTCGCGTTCGTGCTCTTTGCCACGTGGTTCTTCCGCAACCCCGCGCGCACGACGCCGGTCGACGGCACCGCCGTCATCTCGCCGGCGGACGGCGTCGTCTGCCAGGTCGCGGAGGTCGACACGACGGAGCTCGGCGGGAAGGCGACGCGCGTCTCGATCTTCATGAGTGTGTTCAACGTGCACGTGAACCGCGCGCCCGTCGCCGGACGCATCGCGTCGACGACCTACACGCCGGGCCGATTCCGCATTGCGTCCGCCGACAAGGCCAGCCTCGAGAACGAGCGCAACGCGATCGTGCTCGAAACGGCCTACGGAAAGCTCCTCTTCGTGCAGATCGCCGGGTCGGTCGCCCGCCGCATCATCTGCTACGGCAAGCCGGGCGACGTGCTTCGCGCGGGCCAGCGCTTCGGCCTCATCCGCTTCGGCTCGCGCGTGGACGTGTATTTCCCGACAGGCTCGAAGGCGGAAGTGTCCGTCGGACAAAAGGTCGTGGGCGGCGAAACCGTCCTCGGTCGTTTCACGCGCTGATTCACCTGCAATTCACAACGTACCGGTAGCCTCCTTCACGTGGACGATCCCAAAAGCAACCCCGAGCTCCGCCGACCCCGCCTTCGCCGCCCGCGCCGTCCCTCGCGCGAGCAGCTCCGGAAGGGCGTCTACATCCTGCCGAACCTGCTCACGACCGGCGGCATGGCCTCGGGTTTCTACGCGATGATCAACGCGATCGACGGCGACTACGTACAGGCCGCCTGGTTCATCGTGCTCGCCGCGATCTTCGATCTGTTCGACGGCCGCGTCGCCCGCATGACGCGCACCACCAGCGCCTTCGGCGTGCAGTACGACTCGCTCGCGGATCTCTCCGCGTTTGGCGTCGCCCCCGCGATCGTCCTGTATCTCTGGGCGCTCCGTGACTTCGGCCAGACCGGCTGGCTCGCCGCGTTCCTCTTCTTCGTGTGCGGCGCGCTCCGTCTCGCGCGCTTCAACGTGCAGGCCGCCGAGCCCGCTGGCCCGTCCAAGAAGCACTTCACCGGATTGCCGATTCCCATCGCCGCCATCACCACCGCGGCGACCGTCATCCTGCACACGCACATCCTGGGCAACGTCGAGGTGCACAGCTTCTTCGTGCTGATCCTCGTCTTCTCGCTCGCGTTCCTGATGGTGAGCACGATCCCGTATCGCTCCTTCAAGGACATCGACCTCAAGGGCGGCCGCTCCTTCCAGGCGCTGGTCTGTTTCATCATCCTCATCCTGCTCATCCTCTCGAACCCGCCGGTGATGGTCTTCTGCGTGGCGATGGCCTACGTCGCTCACGGTCCGATCGAGATGGTCGTGCGCGGGACGAAACGTGCGCGCCAGCTCGCGACGGGCCGTGACCCGCTGCCGCGTCGCGAGGACAACGTCTGAAAGTCGTCGCCCTCTCCGGAGCGTCGACGCTCCTCGGCACCGAGATCCTCCGCGCACTCGAAGAGAACCTCGCGATCTCCGAGCTGCGTCCGATTGATTCGCGCTTGGCGAAGGACGAGACCGGCCCCGTCGAGTTCCGCGGCGACGACGTCGAGATGCTCGCGGCCGATGCGAAGAGCCTCGACGGCGTCGACGTGCTCTTTCTCGCGGGGACGGCGCAGCAGGCCGGCGAGCTCGCGAAGCTCGCCTTCACGCGTGGCGTGCGGCTGATCATCGACCTCTCCGGACGTTTCGCGGACGAGCCCGACGTGCCTCTCGTGCTCACGTCGGTGAATCCGGCGGCGCTCGCGTCGCTCCCTTCGCGTGCGCTCGTCGCGGTGCCCGACGCGGCGACCGCGATTGCCGCGGCCGCGCTCGCGCCGATCGCGGCTGCCGCGGGCCTCGTGCGCGTGCACGCGTCGACCTACGAATCCGCGTCCGGCATGGGCAAGGCCGGCATGGACGAGCTCGGCAAACAGATCAAAGAGCTCTTCAACTATCGCTCGGCCGATGCGGTGCTCTTTCCGCGCTCGCTCGCGTTCAACGCGCTGCCTCGCGTCGGCCCGTTCGCGAAGGGCGGCTTCACCGAAGCCGAGCGCTTCTTCTCGCGCGGGCTGAACCGTTTGCTCGGCGGCCCGGAGATCGGACCGAAGGTCACCGCGACGCGCGCGTGGATCCCGGCATTCTCCGGGCTCGCGGTGTCGATGGTGGTCGACACGAAGCGTCCGCTCGCGCTCGACGAGGTGCGCACGCTCCTCGCGGCGCACGACGCGCTGGAAGTCACCGACGACCCCGCCGAGGACGAGTTCCCCGTGAGCGGCGACACCGTCGGCGGCGACACCGTCGCGGTCGGACGCCTGCGCGCGGACGAGAGCGATCCCACGCGCCTCCTCTTGTGGGCGGCTGCCGACAACGTGCGATTTGGTGGCGCGCTCGCGGCCGTGAAGATCGCGAAGGACGTGCTCGCGGCCCAATCGTCCTGAGGGCCGGGCCCGCCTCACCCTGAGCGAGCGTAGCGAGTCGAAGGGCGCGTTAGACTTTGCCCGATGATCTCGTCCAGCTCTGCCGCGTCGATCACCGGTGTCCTCGCGCTCGTCTTGAGCCTCGTCGTCTTCGCGGGGCAGCTGCACATCGATCGCATGGGACTTCGCCACGTCGCGAAGGCCGGCGACGCCCTCTACATCGGCGTCGTGGAATCGGTGACGCCGCCGAAGAAGAACCAAAAGAAAAGCCACAACTCGTCGATCACCTTCACCATCGAGAAGATCGTCGGCACGCCGCAGGGCAAGGCGCCCGCGATCGGCTCCACGATCCCGCTCACCGTCTACGGCGGCATCGTCTGGGACAACCCGAACAAGTCGCCGATCGATCGCCGCTTGCAGGGCGCGGTCGCTCCGAAGAGGGGCGAGCGCGTGATCGCGGTCGACGCGCACGGCGCGAACACCGTCGAGCTGCTCCCCGCGACCGACGCGAACCTGCGCGTCGTCTCGATCCTGTGGGACGCCGCGGCCCGCACGACGTGGCTCGCGTCGCCCGACGCGGTGCTCGGCGCCGATCTCGCGACCGAGGACCTCGCGGCGATGGCGGCCGAGGAGCTCGGGAAGCGCGGCGCCCTGACGGCGGCTGTGCTCCTGAAGGCGAACGACGACTTCCTGTTCGACCACGTGCACGAGATGGAGGCGGCTCCGAAGCTGCGCTTCCTCACGGAGGCGGCGCCGCTCGCGAAGGCCGACCCGAAGGTCCGAGACATCGTCCTGCGGCTCGCGACCTACGAGCCGCGTCCGGGGTGGATCGCGGCGGCCGCGCCGATCGTCGCGATGGCCGACCCGGCGACGAAGGAGGGCGAACACGCGATCCGCGACATGCACCTCGCGCTCGTGATCGTCGCGAACGGCGTGAAGGAGAACCGCTTCCCCGGACCGCTCGACCTGTCGCCCTTCGTCGACTTCCTCATCGCCTACGAGACGCACCGCCCCGACTACCGATCTTCCGGCGACGACGACCTGCCCAAGATCACCGCGCACCTGAGCGCAAGAGCGAAAGCCGCGCTCGCGGTCGGCTTCCTGGAAGGGTCGCGCACGAGCACGGACGCCGACGGCGAGTACGACGACTTCCTTCTTCATGAGGCCGCGCGGCTCGCGAAAGAAGCGCCCGACGCGTCGATCCTCGCGCCGCTCGCGAAGATCGATCCCACGTTGCCGCGCGTCACCTCGTCGAAGGAATCGGTGATGGACGCGCTGCTCACGATCGGCGCCGCGGTCGTCGCGGGCGTTCCGTCCGAGCGCGCGCGCGTGCAGGAGATCGTCCAGCCGTGGATCGACAAGAA
>Ga0163152_10004636_pt1 | contig 16820 bp, 14 predicted proteins | sample OliLakLV19MP8IB2_FD_148635 | JGI IMG/M metagenome (GOLD analysis project Ga0163152, IMG submission 148635) | Freshwater microbial mat bacterial communities from Lake Vanda, McMurdo Dry Valleys, Antarctica - Oligotrophic Lake LV.19.MP8.IB-2 | ecosystem: Environmental > Aquatic > Freshwater >... | reverse complement strand
CGCCACTTCGTCACTACCGCGACGTCCGACGCTCGTTTCATCGCTCGTGCTCCGCTGCCAGGGAAAAACGAATTCCCCGCAGCTTATCGCACGCGTCAACAACGGACGGACCGAGCGCTTACGCATCGGTAGCAGTCGGAAGTGACATATTGGTATTCGTTTGACTCTTGTAATCTCCCGGGCCTGGATACATGACGAGCGCTGCGACCACGATTCCGGTTCCCAGGGCTGCAAAACCGGTTCCGGGCGCCGCGCGCTTGAGCACCACTCGCCAGTCGCGCCACGCGAGCTCCATGTCGGACGGGTTGAAAAGGCCAAAACGAAACAACTTGTAGCCGAGCACTAGAGGGATAACACCGACTGCCAGGGCCGCGACAAAAAAGCCCGTCGCGCAGACTTCGCCCGCGAATAGGTAAAGCAGTTCCGCGATCTCGCTGTTCATTTCTCTTTTCCGCCCTCCCGCCGAAAAGCACGCGGCCGACGTAGCGCCGGTGTAGCGCCAGCCATTCTGGCCAACGGGCACGAAAAAAGCCTCGCCGCAACTCTCGTCACAGCAAGGCTTTACGTGTGCCCCCTGATGGACTCGAACCATCAACCCTCTGATTAAGAGGCGGCAAGCAAATTTGTCCGAAAACGTTTCACGACAGTGCCTTGCGGTTCGAGAGTTTTCCGCTTGTCTCCGGCTTGCTCGCGAAGTCGATCGCTGTTGGGCATCTGATCGTGGTCTTCCGATAGGGCAAAGAGACTCCCGCCTTGTCAATCCAATGCCCCAATCTTCGCGACGCTTGCACTTCAACTACAGACCGGGGCAATCTTAAATCGCGACGGTAACGGGGCGATGATCCGAAGCGTGCCGGTCAGAAAGATGTATCGCGTCGACCGGAGTTCTAGTTTGATAAGTCGAGCGACTTCAACCGCGCGCTAGGACATGGCAAAAACACGGTCAGTAATTGTCCCATTGCGATGTATCACCAAGATGCCCGTGCGACCTTTCAGCGGCACGGCACTCGCCGAGTATGCGACAAGGTATTCATCGTTGAGGGATAAATGTGAGCAGTCCAGCAGGGGCGGATGCCTCGAGAGCAAGTTTGTCACTGACGGTGGCTTGCTTAGATTGAAGGGATAGTTGAAGGGATCGTCGAATTCCTCGACCCAAATTGTTTCGTCGCCAGCCCAAAGCACTAGAAACGTCAATTCGTTAGCGTACGCATTGTCAATGAACACGACTGCCCCACGTAGAATGCCGATTTTTCCCTCTTGTCGCTGAAGGTTCTCCCAGACTTCGTTGGCCAAGCGCCGTACTACCCTCAACCCCTCCGGATTCCGGCTAACAACGACATCTACTGACCCTGCTTTTCTATGTCTAGCCACGCCTGCACACCTTTTAAACTACGAGGTGGATCGCACTCCGGTGCCTCTACTTCCCAAGAAAGGCGCGCCTGTCCGCTACCAACTTCGACCGTCGCGACACGTCGCTGGCGCAAATATAGTCGACCGCCATCGCCAGTTCGAAGCATGCAACAACAAAGACGCCGGCGGCAACCCAAGAACAAGTTGCCACCGGCGTGCAGGCGGATCATAGTGCGGCTGACGCCCCGCGATATCAGAACTCGGCGAGAAATTCTTCCAGGGTCTTGGCCAGGAGCCGATCGTGGCGTTCTCGGGCAGCCGCTATCCCCTCCTCCAACAAATCCCGATGCGCCTTCGAACGCGCACGGGCTACCAACGCCCCGACTTTCATTTTCACGCAATCAGAAATCGTCGGCCCCAACTTTCTGATGTCATCAAGTAGTCCAGTTAGCTCGACCTGCAGTTGCTGGTGATTCGTTGACGTCGAGTCGACTTTGCGAGTCAGAATATCCAACATGCTACCAACTCCTTTTTTCGGATGGAAACAAGCACACACAGGCACTGATCGGCGCGCCGACGAGGAGGTACTTCAACCCCTCTCGTTCGGCTTGTGCGCCAAGGACATCGCGATGACTTGGGTGGCTGAACCGGTCAACGAGACGTCGGACCAGTTGTACCGCCGTGTGAAATCGCCCAACCCGGGCGAGCGCCGCGGTCATTACGACGCTGTATAGACTGAGTCGGAGGCCGTAGTCTTTCAGTTCCTCGGCATCCATGCGACTATCCACGTGGCTGATTTTCGCGAGATAGACTTCCTCCCATCGCGCGATTTTGCGTGCTGCGCGAATACCAAGGCGGTGCATTACGACAGAGCCCGCGTCGTAGCAAAGCTGATACGAATGCAGGTCCCCAAAAGGTCTTTGTTGGACAATGGAGAAAGCCTCTTTAGCAGTACCATACGGGCGCTCGTAGTCGCGCGCCCAAATCGAAATGCCCCGTTTTCCCGCCCGCTTCAGCCGCGACTGCTGAAGCCGCGCGACCAGATGAGCACTCGTGAACATACGCTTCCTCTTTTCAAAAGTTGCCGCACTGTTTGTGCGACGGCGCACGGTTCAATGCCACGACCATCGCCATGACGAACCGCCCGCTACCAGCGCCATCCTCGCGGCGTGTGGTAGCCAGGTCCGCAACCCGATGGTGGCAGCGGAGGAAACGGTGGTGGGCAATACAGGGGAGCCGGCCCCACGCACGGTCCCGGCAGAGGCGGCACCCAGACCGGCCCGCAGGCCGGCCAGCACGGAACCCGACATGGTCCGTAGGGTGGCGCCATGACGGGTCGTCGACATGCTGGGCCAGACCTGTAGTAGACGCGCGATTGAGCCGAATCGATCGGCTCAGCCAAGAACATCAAGGCTACCAAGCACACACCTATTCCAATCCTCGTCCAGCTCCGTTTCGAGTCGCAACACATGGCAATGCCTCCTTTCAATTGGATCGACGAATTCCTGAGACGGTTGCGTGCTTGCCGAACCGTCTGCGATGCATCCTAGGAAGCAAAACAGGCCGCGGAAGGGGCTAATCAAAACCGGTGCTTTTTCCGCATCTGCTTGACCGATGCCAGACGCGGGTGCGAAAATCGCACCCTCAACGGCATCTTGGTGTCATGCCGGCACCGACATCTCGTTCGGCTGAATCTCCGACAGTCGCGGAAAAGTGGTGAAGGGGCCGCAATGTCCGAGTCCGAACGTCCCGCCGAACCCGAGAAGCCGGCCCTCGATAGAAAGAAGTTGCGACAGCTCCTGCAACAGACGAGGATCACGCACGAAGAGATGGGAAAAAAGCTGGGCTTCAAGGACAAAACTGCCAAAAGTGCCGTGACCAAGATTCTCCGGGGCGAACAGAAACTCAAAGGTGGTGAGGCAGCGATTATTTGCACGGTTCTTGGCATTACCATGGCGGACTTATACCCGGGGTTGGATCGAACTTGTCAGATCACCCCGCCGCTACGTACAGGCACCAATCAGGAACGAAGCAAGGTCACGCGGATCGACTCTTCCGCTAAGGCAATGCGGCTCCTGGTCGAGGCCGAAATGCAGTATCTCGATCTCGACGATCTCAATGCCGCGATGAGTTTGGTCGTGCAGGTCGAAACGTCCCATCCGTATCATCGCGACGATCGAGCACAGGCCGAGGCGGAATTGCTGCATGCGCATCTGGATTTCGATTCCGGACGCCTGAGCGAGGGACGCGACCGCGCGAATCGCGTGGTGAAACGCAGTCGCCAACTCGGTGAGCCGTTGCTAGAGGCGAGCGCCACGAACTCCGTCGGTGCCTTCCACGATGCTTTTGGCGAGTGGAAGAAGGCGCTTGCTTGCTTTCGGCGCGCCGAGCAGACCTTTGACGCCGCCGGGTGTGATCTTGAAGTCGGCCGAACGTTACTGAATCGCGCAGTGGCTGAGTTCTTTCTCAAGGGACCAGCTGTGGCAAATCGGACGTGCCAGCAAGGTCTTGAGATGCTGAAAGACACGGCATCGTGCGATGTGGCCTATGGATGGCTTAATCTCGGCTTGTTCGCCTTGGCCTCCGGCAAGCTGCTCGAAGCGAGGCGTTGGTTCGACGGCTGCCGGGAGTGGTTGCGCAGCACAGGCGAGCGATGGCTCGAAGTCAACCTGCGTCAGGCCGAGGCGAACTGGTTGTGTTTGACGGGTGATGCCGTCACCGCGGCACAAGAACTGCGAGAGCTACTAGATCAATGCCTCGTCGCACACGATCCCTGGTGGGAGATCGACGTCCGTATCAATCTTGCAGTTGCACTTGCGAATGCGGATACCGCAGCCACGGATGACGAGGTGGCAACCAATCTCACCTGGGCCAAACAACGATCTGATGAGCTACCCTATCCCCTAGGGATCCAGCTGGCAGGCTTTCTTTTGGAGCGACATTGCGGTAACAATAAATTTCGACAAGAGGGGGAGATCAGGACAAGCCGACCATTCAAGCGAATCGTTGAAAGCAGGGCCTTCATGCCGTCCTACTCGTTGGTACTGCGAGCCAAATTGCTCCGAAGCCCCAGGCCGGTGAAACTCGCCAGCGCGCGACATGCTCAGAAAAGCGCCCAGGGTGACTGATGCACGACAACCGGATTACCGAAACAAGCGCCTTCGCGCCGGCGCAACACGTTGCCGATCGTCGTGCGGTCGCTGATACATTCAATCGGATGGCCGCCGACTATGATTGCCTGAACGACGAATGGTATCCGTATCTCTACGCCCAGATTGACGCCATCATTCGCAAGCACTTGGCCAATCGCCCCGTAGGTCTGGCACTCGACGCGGGATGTGGCACCGGCATTCAATCCCTTCTCTTGGCGTCGCTAGGCTATCGCGTCGTCGGAATTGACATCGCTCGCGAGCTGCTTCTTCGCGCTGCATCGAAGTCCAGAGCCTCCCATGCCTCTGCGCAGTTCGCAGAGGCCGATGTCGAGCACTTGCCGTTTGGCGATCGGAAGTTTGACGTCGTATGTTGCTGCGGGAGCACGTTGAGTTTTGTTCCGGAGTGGCGCAATGCACTGGGCGAGTTCTCACGCGTGCTGAAACCTGGTGGACTGCTTTTGCTGGAAGTCGAGAATCGGTGGAACCTAGACCTTGTATGGTCCTTAATCGACAGCCTGATCGGCGGCCGGCTTGGACTCGGCGAGTCCCCTTCTGTTGCCTGGCGCAATCTCTGGAAGGACCCAGCTCACGGAATCGATATCGACTTTCCCTTTGACTTGGGATCGGAGACTGAGCCGACCGAGCTTAAGAATATGCACTGCTTCACGCTGTCTGAATTGCAATCCGTGGCCGCAAGTACCGGCCTTAGTCTACACGCTAGCTACGGACTTCATGCAGTGACAAACATATTGCCTAGCACTGTGCTGCATTCACCACGATTACGTCCTGGGCTGAAGGTGGTCGCTAGAGCGCTCGCAGCTGTCGACGCGAGGTGCAAGAGTATCTGGCCCTTCCGGCAATCGGGCTGCAGTCTGTTCGGCGTGTACATCCAGGCGACCGGATATACCGATCCCGTGCGGGGAATGCGATGAACGCGAGAAGCATGCCATACCGGCGGGCCGATCGCCGGCGCGATGGTTCGATGTGACCAACTGTGGTCGCCGAACGTAGCTGATTGTGAGATCGGACGGTTTTTGTTGAAAACTCAACGGTCTTGCGTTATATGGAGGAGCGCGGAAATGAGCTTGCAGTCTCGCTGAGCAGGTGAATCCACTCAAGTGGGCCAAAGGATCTGGACGGGCGACTATGGTTGGGCCTCTGTCGACTGCCAATAAATTGCTTGCTTTCATCTGATGTTGGGAGGAATACGCGCCATGACTGAACAACTCTTGGAAGCGCGTAGTCATTCGCTACCGCTGATCAAGGCGAACGCATTCCGAATCGCGTGCAACAATAGATTTCCTGTCGCCTTCCGCGGCATGTTTGCCAGTGCTTTGATCGCATTGTGCGCAATGACAACAAATGCGCAAGAATCGACCAACGCGCCTGACGTCGCCGAGATTGCCTTGCGCGGCTTGCGCGACGTCATGCTCGATGCAAAGAGCTACAATGGCCCCGCGCCTTCCCCCGATGTGATTGAGACCCGTTACGAAGCCGTTAAACAAGAGTTCCGTGACTTCTTAGGACTCAGTAACCGGCCTCTGTATGATCCGCACGAACACGGTCCTAGACTCTCAGCGGAAATTGCTCGCGCAGGCTCATTACGGCCTCCCCCGCGAGCCAGGCCCATATGGAGTTCTGGTCGAGCAACAAGATCTAGTACTGACCCAGGTTCCCGGCTCGGTTCGCTGTACAATCCACTCCCTTACGGACCATACCCACTCCCCGAATCGTTTGAGAACTCACGAGAGTTTTTCACAAACGGTGCGAGCCGCTTGGGCTGGGGCTGGACCGCACCGTCGGCTGCCGATAACGTGCCGCAGTTGCAAGCTTGGGACGGTGAGATACCCGATTTTACTTGGGTGATCAAGCCTACCTGGAAGGACTATGGTGACGCGCTCGTTGATCCCAAGAGCTTTTTCTACAACCCTGCCATCGCGAAAGCGGAGGCTCGGCAAGAAGTAACAGACGCCGTATCGCCCCCCGCCCAGAATCTCTCACAATCCGAACGCGATGCGTGCATCGCAACTTGGCAAAAGGTCATGCGAGACTTTCGCGAGGAAGATCGCCGACTCGCTGACCTAAGTCGGACCGTCAAAGCAGCCGTCGCTGAGAGCCTCGAAGAACAACGCGATATTGAGCTTGCACAACGGCACGAACAAGAACTCCGTCTTGCGAATCTAAGTTGGGCGCGATCGGCGACCACAATCCTTGTCAATGCTCTCAACCTTGGCGACGAAGACTCGCGCTTCGCGGCAGCTGCGCTTGCTCATTTTGGAAGTTGCTATTTTCAGATTTGGGAAACAGCCCTAACTGTCGGCACCGCATCACCTCTATTTCTGCCGGTGGCCGTTGGCGAGATTTCGAGCCTGATTTTCAATTTAGCTGGGCTTGGCGGCCCAAACATCGATTATCTAATTCTTGAAGAACTTCGCGCGCTGCGGCAGGACATCGCAAATTTCCGCGCCGAAGTGGGACTCGAGTTCGCGCTTGCTTACGAGCACCGAATCAAATTGACTCAAGCAATTCTCGGTCGCATCAACCTTCTTGAACGCCATCAAACGATGGAGTTTCGGCAACTGTCCGAGTCCGCGCGACGGATCGAGGAAGGCCTTGGAGGCCTTGAACGTACAATCCTCGCCAATCACGAGGAGTTGTTGAATAAATTCGCCACGATGCACAAATTAGAGCTGGGCGACAAACGCCAGGCATTCCTGCACGCCCTCGCTCGCAAGGATAAGACCCAGTTTCCGCATGATCTATTCGACGTGGTGCTGGGTGCCCTTCTTAACGGAGCGACGGCTGATTCTGCGAAAGCGCTGCATGGCGGCGGCAACACGACGGGGATTTTTCAGTATGGGCTAATGGACGAGGCGCCTAAGGTCATCGACCCCTCGTATCTTCGACGGATCTCGTCTGGACCAACTGCAGTGTGGAGTCACATTAATGACCTGCTTAATCTCGCGAATGTGAACATCAATCTTCGCGAGGAAATTGCGCCACTCAAGCCAGGACGGACTACAAGCATTGTGAACCCAATAGCCTGGTCCACCTTCACCATGGATTATCTCAATCTGGCCCTTCGTGCTAACGATGCGTATCAGCTCAAAACTGGTGAGGCTCGAGCTAAGTTTCTGGCCGACCTCTACCTGGCAGGCGAGGAGGCGAGTCTCGGTCTGAAGCGCCTATCGCAAAACAAGGATGGAACCGCTAATCGGACAATCTTTGACGACTTGATATCAAAGCAGTGGGACGCTATCGCTGCCTTCGAAAGAACGATTACTCACCAGGTAGATCAGCTCAAAGTTGATTTCAACAACGTGAACCCGTTTAATCCAGAGCCTAAGATTACCAACTGGGTTCCCAAGACACTTCCCATCTCTGGCGATGCGTTTAAGTCCGCCCAGCGTCGACGTGAGAATCTCGGCGGGGATGAGGTGACGAAATCTGATCTGATGCCTCCGACCGATCCCCTTACGTTTTCCGATGCTGAGCGATTAGAAATCGAGAAGCGGATTGATAAGCGCTTTCGCCTCGCGCAACAGCTTGAATTGGGGACGATTGACATTGATTGCCGTGACGTTGAATACGTCGATGTCGAGCCGTATTGGCAAAATGACCGAGGGCTCCAACTTTTCGGACGGGCGGCCCTAGTCGTTCAAGTAACTTTCCGGTCGGGGGGCGCCGAGTTGCCCATATTGCGCCAGCGGGTGTGTGACCCAGCGGGAGAGCGGACGCGCTTTGCGATCGTCTACGTCGCTTACGAGCTATACGCCAATAGTAACCCGGATCACCGTAAACCACTACTTCCGTACAAAGGTCCACTAGCAATCATTTCGCCGAATGGCCCGGCAGATGAGCCGATCCCGCCATTTCCAGTGCCGAAACTGATCTCGTACAGCGGTGCTGACAGCTTGGGCAAGCAAGTTGTGTCTTGGTACTACGCCACACTACAGAACGGCGCCTACGACGAAGTCAACTTTGCCAAGCGAGGGCCAGAGGCCTTCAAACATTGGGAGCACATCAAGAAGCACCTACTGCCGGATGGGGCAGCGAGTTTTGGTGGAGAGAACCGGCTGACGACAGACGAGATTGCCGCACGCGACGGTTTCGACGCTGTTGAGAAGTATCTCGAGCACAACGTTGTGAACTTCACCTTTGATCAGCAAGCGCAGGTGTGGAATGGCATTGGCAATACAGGGCAAGCCATCAAGGATCTCCACACGATTCGGCTGGGGCTACTGCGATACGCGCATCTAGCGATGCCAGGAGTATTGGAGGTTGACACCGACCTGATGGACATGCTCGTCGGCAAACGGTCGGTTGTTGACTGGAACAACCTATCGGATGTAAAGACGACATTTGTTCCCGACAGTAATGGCCAGGTCCCCGCAGCTCAGGTCATGCGACAACGGACAATGGCGTTACAGTCACATCTTGGTAAATCGTTGGCACGGTGGTCGAGCGAACCGGAGCGTTTTCGGCACGATTTCCTGGACGATACGCTAAGGCACATTCTACTCGCCGCACCGGCATTGGGAGTCAGTCTGGACATGCTGGAGAAGCACCTAACGGACGTTCAACAAGTTTCAATCGGCGATGACTGGATTCTTCGAGAGGCACAGCGAGACTTCGCGCAGCGCGCTTCGCGATCGGGGTCGACACAATGAAGTTCATTAGTGGCTTGGGCCAAAACGCAGTGTTAGCTGAGAATATCACGGCATTCGCGGCGTGCAGTCCCCAGGTTCTAAGTAGTGGCGACAGCGAGTGCCTAACGACGCACAGGTTCGTACGACCCTGGCTCGTGCTGTGGTATTGTGCAGTTGGCTTGCTAGGGCTGCATGCCTCGACCTCCCGGGCATACGAGCCGACTTTGGAGTTCGCAGAGGAGCGATTTGAGTTGTCAGTATTCGCGCTGCGCACACGGTTAGAGGAGCGTATTACACAACTGGCATTGGAAGATGACTTGCTCAAACGCTTTCACAAGTGGTTAGATGATCATTCAGTTGGCGGGCAGATACCAGTATCAGTAGAGCTCCACGCCGACTCGCGCTTTTTCGCAGGTACGAAGGAACCGCCAACTTTTCAACTGTACGACCGCAACTTGCTTGTTCCCTGGCCATATGCATTGGCCACTGCAATGGGACTGGGCGAGACGCAAGTGAGCTATGTAGCGTTGGGTACAGAGATGGACGCAGCTGACGCAACACGTTTTATGCCAAGCGTCAGCATTGTAGCGCAATTCACGCCAGCCAATCGAAGTGAACATCCGACCATTCCCATTTTTCGCGTCGAGATCGTATCTCCACGGTCGTTTCCACTCGATGATTTGTTGCCTGAGAAACCCGAGGATCGTCGGTCGAGAATCGGAAAGCTGCTTCAGAATGAGCACATGTTGACCTACGTAAGGGATGCTTGGTCGCAGCAAGATCGGACGCGATGCCTTGACAAGCAACTTTTGCGAGCCGTACGGCAGGAGTTTCAAAGCGGCGCGGACGTAACGCACGTGAGCTCACTGATCCGCAACCAACTGCGCGCGGCGCTGCGTAAGATTGCGGTGCGGTTGCTCGAGGAAGCGAATGATGCTACTTCCGATATTGGCCGTGGCATTAAGGCAACTAATGACGCCGAAGATCGCATCTATGCATTTGTGGGTGACGCGGGTGTCACGCTGCGCAGTACGCTGACACCACGAGGGCAACGAGCCGGAGACGCTACGCTCCAGGCGAGTCTCAGCCAAGCGGTCTTATCCTATGAGTCTCAAGTACCACTTAGGCTGCCGAAAAGGGCAATGTACTTCGTACATCCGTGGGTTGACGAACCTGCGTTCCGTAGTGTTGTGAAGCGAGGTGAGTGGGCCACCTCGGTGTATCGCCTGCTCGGTGAAGTGGAATCGGTTATCACACGCCAGCCGAATCAGGACTCAGAAACTGCAAGCCGCTCCCGATCGAACTTGCGAGTGGCGTTTTTATATATTGCGTTGGGGAATGTTCGTCGGGGAGTAGCGATCTGCGAAACAGCGGCTGATTGTAACTCGAATGCGGCGCAGGTCTACTTGGGACGCTTTTACGAAGATGGTTTAGTAGATGGGATTCAGCAGTTAGAGAAAGCAAGAAAATGCTACGAGACGGCGGCCGACAAGGGAAGTATGGACGGGCAGGTCTGCCTGTCACTCATGACACTGAAATGCGGCAGCTCACAAGTTGAAAAACAACGCGCTTTTGAGGCTCTGTCTGTTGCCGCGCATGGTGGCCACCCGGTTGCCCAGGCCACGATTGGAAAGTTGCGAGTGTTGTGGGAGAAGCTCATTGGCATGCCCTTGCCCAACGACGACGACGACGCGAGCGTGCGATGGACACCGTCTGCAAAGCTGTCAACACCGGTGGGAACGCGCATACGTCGCAGCTACGCTCGAGCGTGCGAGGACATGGCCACGCTTGTGCCACCGCCGACCTGTTTCTGCAGGGCGAGTGCATTGCGGTACTTGGCTTTGGCGATCGATGAGCAAGTGAGTGCGAAGGTGGGTAGCGGTGCAAAAGATGAAGGGGGTGCGACGAGATTCATAGCGATTGCCAAGTCTGAGGTTAACAAACCTTGGAAGAATGCGTTGCTGGCGAACCTCATGTCTGAGTTAGGTGACTACGCCGCTGCGAAGGAAGCGTTGCGCAATGCAGGTGCCCCCGAGGGCGTACTGGATGCACTTGACGTGGCGAACGCATATGTGAATGTTGGCGAGTTCGAATTAGCGGTGGCTACGCTGAAAAGTGCGCAAGCATCTTTTGATCCAGCCTGGACAAAATACTTCGCAAGCGCAATTGCACTGTTTGGTGACAGAGCGAGTGCAATGCAGATGTGTCGCGATGTGCTTGCGCAAAACAGCTTTAACAGCATCATAGTTGCCCGACTGCAAGCGTTAACAGGAAACGTTGCTGAAGCCAGGGAAACGTTGATAAACGTTACGGTGCAATGTAACCGTATGGAGTCGGTTACCGCACAATGCAGTTGGTATCCAGCGATCATTGAAAGTCAGATTGTGATCGGCGATTTAGTGGGGGCAAATGGCACGCTGAAGGATTTGTTAAATGTTGTCCAGACGCGTACTCAGGAGACTTCATCGACTCGAGTGTATTCCGATCTGGCTGGAGTGTATTTCGCACTAGGTGATACTGAAGCGGCAAAGTCGTGGATGAAAAAAACCGTTGACAAGTGGCTGGAAGAATTAACCGATGAAGTCTCATTGTTGTCGACTGAGTACTTTAAGATAGTGACGACGGCACATGCAGTCGGGGATAAGACATCAGTCCACACAGTGCTTCAAAAGGCAAGAGAACACGCGGATCGCGCTGGCGGGGCACACTTTGTTAGATGGCACGAACTAACGGCAATACTTCATTTGTACTGGCTCACAGAGAGTTACGAGGAAGCAAGTAGTGTTTCGAAAGAGTTAATGAGGGATATTCGGGCGAGTGGTCTTTTCAGTGACTCTGCCAAAATAGAACTGCGGGCCAAAATGGAATCGGACAAAGAGAAGTTCAATTTTGAATCGCCATTTCATAAACTCACGTCAATAGCTATCGGTTGCTGCAATGAATTAGACGATTACATTGAATTGCATGAGTTGTTGTTTAGACGACCACGTGTGCAAGGACAAATACCGTACGGAGAGCGGGACGAGTTGGGCCACAATGCGTACTGGCATGATCGACTTATGGCGTCGTTTCGTTGCGTTGACGGCAATTCAGACGGTCAATTAACAGCCACAGAAGTTGGACTTGCCGGATTGTCTGCAGAGTTTGTCCTTCGCCGCGACCAGGACCTAAATGGAAGAGTTTCCAAGGGGGAGTTTATTCGGTTTTGTGAAGTCGGATTCGGCAACAGTCATCAGAGACTCCTGGATGAGATCGATCGAAATACGATTGGTTGGCGCTTGGACAAATACTGGAGAGCGATATCGGAAAGGCGTTGACTCACGTCGACTGGGCGAATTGACATGCGCCGTACAACACCCTGTCTTGGAGTGCTCCCCAAAAGCTGATCCGGATGTTATGAGAGTCCCGGCGGCTGGGAAGGCCGGGGGGATTCTCCATGAAACGGACGCGTCATACTCTTCCCGGCCGAGTATCTGAACCATCGGTACTGCTGTGGTCTGCGGAGCGGACACTGATCGGCAGCCTGGCCATCACACCGCGGCGCCGACATGTGAAGCTCTGTTTTGCGGTGCAGCGGCGCAACGTCCGCGCGCCCGACCTGATGCGATATCTGTGGGCCTTGCACCAGCAGCACCGCGGTCCGTTGATCGTGGTGCTCGATCGGCTGAACGCGCATCGCTCGGCCGTGCGGCGCCTGCAAGAGCGCGGCGCAGGGTGGCTGACGGTCGAATGGCTGCCCGCGTACGCGCCGGAGCTTAATCCCGTCGAGGCGCTCTGGAGTCATGCGAAGTACTCCGCGCTAGCCAACTTCGTGCCCGACGACCTGGACCACCTCAGCGACACCGTGCTCAATGCCGTCGACGACATCTACTTCAAACCACCGCTCCTGCAATCGTTCTTTCAAGCCGCGAAACTGCCACTGTAGAATTGGCTCATGCGCTGGACCCTCAACGGCGCCCAAGCCATGCTCCACCTGCGGGCCGTCTACCTCAACGGCCGCTGGAACGAGTTCGTCAACTACCGCATTGAAACTGAACAAACGGCGCTATATCGGCGATCTGCGGCATAGAGAAGTGCGAGTTACGCCCAAATCAATAAATCAATAGTAGGCCAGACGCACGCAACACTTGTCAGGCGGCTAGTCTATCAGCCGATAATCTCCCTCCACCAAACGATGTTTCGGCAAGGATTTGGGATTCGGCAGCAAGTTAAATCGTTCGGTGAAATCTTGCAATCCGAAGAGGCTAGGACCGGACCGACTAACGAAGATTGCTTGTTGTTGGGCCTGCTGGAAGGCTCCGCTCCCGCCTACTACCACAGCCGTATGGTACCAATTGGCCATGCGGTCGCACCGATCACGATCTCGACCAGATGGTAACGCACCACAGGCGCGATGAAGCTCGATGCCGAACCTGTCGTCGCACACGCTTTTCAAAGACCACGGCGTCGAATAGCAGCGATCGTGCGTGTTGCACACGGGGCGGAAATCGACGCCGGCCACCGACTGCGGAACCCGGTGGGGTGAAAAGAAACTCTCATACGACCCACATCCGTTTGGAACGGGCATGTTGTTTCGAATTGCAGTCCAACGGCGAGCAGATGCGTGATCTGGGGAGTTCGGAACAGTCGTTGACGAGCTTCCAAGCGCCGTGCTCGACTGCAATGTCGCTACCCGCATGAGATAGTCAGCGTTCGGCGACTGAGCCTTACTGGCAGTGGCAGCCCCAAAGTATGCGCTGACAATCAGACCTATTGCCACCATCACGCCTCGGAGCGATGAGCCGTTGGACATCTGAGGTACCTCACTGCCGAAACTACCGATTTTTTTCGTGAAACCGATCGGACAATTAGATTCTAGCCGATCGCCCTTGAGAGCAAAATAGTTTCTTAAGTGCTTTCCAGATAACCACTTAGTTATCAGATTTGGTCGGATTGAGGCGGTACCGTTATCGCCGCTGCCAGCCGGCACCGTCCGATCGAATTTGGGTCGGCGATCCCGGAGGATGGCCCTGCCGTCGGTGAACGACGAGATCTATAACTCGCTTCGCGACCTACCCATCTTTGGCGGCGCCGGCATTTTCGCAATCGCCGCGGCCCGCTCCTGCGGACGGACCCGGTCGTAGATCTTTGCAGTCAATTTCGGATCGGAGTGCCGCGCCAGCTTGAAGACCAGACCGAAGTCGTTGGTCGCCCGCGCCAGGTTGCTGATGAAGGCGATGCGGTGTGCATGGAAGTCGGCGATTTGCCCTGCCGAGTCGCGATACGCAATGCCTGCCGCCTGCAAATCCCTGCGCATCATCTCGCAGGTCTTGCGATTGGCCACCGGGAACAATGCACCATCGGGATTCGATCGGCCGAGCAGCCAGGCCTTGAATCGCCGAACGACCTCGGGGTGCAAGGGGATCGGCTCGTCGTCGCGACGGGCCTTCGAGTGATGTGATGGCAGGGCCACGACCGGTGTTTCGTCGTCGAGCCGAAAATCAGCGAGCGTTAACCGCGAGATCTCGCTGCGCCGATAGCCAGTCCAGGCCGCCAGGATATAAAGCATGGCCCGATCGATGCCGGACATACCCTCAACCCGGGGCCCTTTTTCAGCCGCGGCGATCAGGCGCTCGAACTCCTCGGGTGTGAGTGGCCGGCGACGGCGGCGTTTGGGATCGGCCTCTTCGTTGAGTTTTTTGATGCGGGCGAACGGGTTCTGCCGGAGTTCATCGGAGTCGACCAGGAACTTTGCGAACGACTTGAGCGCGGTGAGGAGGTAATTCCGGCTCCGAAAACTCTTGCCGCCGTCCAGCAGCTGTGCCAAATAGCGGTTCAGCGAGGCCTCGTCGAGGTCACTCGTCACCAGGAAGCGCAGCGTGACGCAGGTGTTGCGGATTTGCGATGCTAGTTCCCAGACATGTTTATCGGTCCGCCGCATCGCGCGCAGCGACGCGATGAAGTCGGCGAGATGGCTGCCGGCGATCGCGGCTTCGAGCTGTTGCCGGTAGCCAACCGTTCGTCGGCCTCCGCGTTGGCCCGGCTTGGGGAGCTGCGTGGCGGAGCCAATCAGTGGCCGCTTGTCTCGCCGCACGCGGATGTCGATTCCTGCCTCACCGAGCTCGATCTCTCGCTGCAGCTTGGCCCGCAGTTGGCGTGCGGCTTCCTTGTCCTCGGCCAGCGGTACTCGACGAGAACGGCCGTCGCGGTATCGGAGCCGGCCATAGTATTTGGTGGCGTGCAGGCGACATTTCTTTTTACAGGCGAGGACCTCGCCCTCCACCAGGTCACCCCCACGCTGCCGGAACCGCACCCAATCTTGGGCGACGATCCGACCGCCGATCTTCACGCGCTTGGTAAATCTGACGGCGCTGACCGGAATCGTATGGTGGTATGTGGGCTTGAAGATTTCGGGCATTGTTGCGGTGCGTCCGTAGTGTACGGGTTGACTCCTTTCCAGCGGAATCGCGACTTTCACGGCCAACAACGTTCCGAATCAGAATTCCAGATTCCCGACGCGTTTCATGGACTCCCAATTGACCAGGTCCGGGGCGCCAGCGCGGGTCCAAGCCTGAATCTCCTCGGCCTTGAAGCGGATCGAACGTCCCACCCGGATGGGCTCTGGTAGCCGCCCCTGTGAGCGGAGGCAGAACACCGCGCGGGGCGACATTTTCAGGTACGCCGCCAGCTGCTCGATCGTCCACAGCGGGTCGAACGGGCTGGCCGGCACGAGTTCTGACTTGCGTTTGTAGGCAAACTGCAACATGAGCGTATCTCGGAGGTTTTGCTGGCGCGCGCTATGCGCGTGCGTGCGTGGGCGCACGCGTACGCGCGTTACCTATATAGTGTGCTTGTTTTTCAAGGTTTTGCCGCAGCAGGGTATCGATCGACGTGCCCGGCGACAGGTGACTCGTCGCAATTTCCGCAGTCGCAGAACAAATGGTCGAGGCGCCTTGGCGTCCACCAGGTCCCCGAAGCGGTGACCACGCTTGGCCTCGACCACGATCGGCACGCGGAAGTCGCGGTTAGGCGGACGCTCGAGTGCCGACTTCATTTCAACGAGGAACCGATCGGCCTTGGCCGTGGGCACCTCGAAGACCAGTTCATCGTGGATCTGAAGCAGCAGTCTTGCCTCGAAAATCCGGGCCAGATGCTGGGCACGGAACATCATCAGCTTGACCAGATCGGCAGTACCTCCCTGGCAGATGAAGTTGAATGCCGAGCGGGCGGTGGCATCAAAGCCCTCGTAGCGAGCCTCCTCGCCGCGGGCGCGGACACGCCGGATGCTGCGCCAGGCCCAATTGCGAACTGGCAGGCTATAAAGCAGGCCCGTGTCATCGAACAAGCGGTAGGCACGTGAGCTCAGCCGCCCCCGTTGATGGTCGTAGATCAGCTGGTTGCGGCGTGCATCCCAGGCCCGCAGCACGTACGTCGTAAGCACGCGGCGGCTCGGCACGAGTGGCACCGCTTCAATCCAGTAGCGATCGCTCCGCCGGTAGGTGACAAGCAATTCCACCAATGGCTCGTTGACCATCCAGGCGTGCGCCGTCACCGTTCGTTCACGACCGAACAAGGTCTTGGTTCGGCCGGTGACAGCGATTTGCCAATACATCAATTCCTTGAATGCCGCCACGTCAGGAAAGGCCGCATCGAAGTGACCGTTGCAACCAGCGCAGGGGTCGTTTTTGCG
>Ga0163152_10004634_pt1 | contig 16823 bp, 12 predicted proteins | sample OliLakLV19MP8IB2_FD_148635 | JGI IMG/M metagenome (GOLD analysis project Ga0163152, IMG submission 148635) | Freshwater microbial mat bacterial communities from Lake Vanda, McMurdo Dry Valleys, Antarctica - Oligotrophic Lake LV.19.MP8.IB-2 | ecosystem: Environmental > Aquatic > Freshwater >... | reverse complement strand
CGGTAGAAGTCTCGCGTGGGGAGCGGATCGAACTTATGGTCGTGGCATTCGCAGCAACCCAGCGTGACGCCGAGCCAGGTGCCGCTGACGTTGCGCACGCGTTCAGCCGCGTACTTGGCGAGATATTCCCTGTCTTGCGCGCCTCCTTCGGCGGTCATCATCCCCAGCCGGTTGTAGCCCGACGCCACACGCTGTGCCGTAGTCGCCGCGGGGAGCAGGTCGCCCGCCAATTGCTCGCGAGTGAACTGGTCGAACGGCATGTTGCCGTTGAAGCCCCCGATCACCCAATCGCGAAACGGCGACACGCTAACCGACTGATCGCCGTGATAGCCCACGCTGTCGGCGTAGCGCACCAGGTCGAGCCAGAACATGGCCATCCGTTCGCCATAGTGGGGCGAAGCCAGCAGCCGATCGACGAGTGCTTCGTAGGCCAGCGGATCGGGATCGGCCAGATAGCGCTCCAGCTCGCGCGGTTCCAGCGGTAGCCCCACGACGTCGAGCGCCACGCGGCGGGCCAACGTCGTGCGATCGGCCTCGGGCGAAGGGGCGAGGCCGTGCTCGTCGAGCCTGGCCAGCACAAAGGCATCAATCGGGTTGCGAACCCACTCCGCCCGGCTGACCACTGGCAAGGCGGGCCGCGCGATCGGCTCGAGCGACCAGTGACGTTGGTAAGCCGCGCCGGCTTCCACCCACTTTTTCAACAGCTCGACTTCACGCGGGGTGATCGACTTGCCCGAGTCGGGGGGCGGCATCTTCAGAGCGTCGTCGGTCGTCGTGATGCGTGCGACCAGGGCGCTGGCAGCCGCGTCGCCGGGCACGATCGCGGTTTCGCCCGACTCGAGCTTCGCGCGGGCCTGATCTTCGCGGTCGAGCCGCAGGCCGGCTTCGCGCTTGGCGGCGTCTGGCCCATGGCAGGCGAAGCAGTTGTTCGACAGGATCGGCCGAATGTCGCGGTTGAACTCGATGTCGGCCGCCGTGGCCGAGGCCATCAACGGGCTCGTGAGAACCGCGACGAGGAAAAGACGGATGGAATTCATTGCTGCAATTCAGGTCACAATCTTCCGTGGTATAGGCTTTCAGCCCATGTTGCACACGGCCAAGATGGCCGTGCCACGGCGAAGGCGCACCGACCGCTACGCCGCTCCCCTCGAATATCATGCGATTGGGCGCGGGCCGCGTCGAGTGCTTTCGCCCGCCGGAGGCGAGAAATCGCCCAGCGCGGCAGACAGAATAGCGACCGTGCCGGCTGCCCGGCGGGGACTACGCTGCCCGGCAGTGGTTACGCCGCCCGACGGACGGGAGCAGCGGTCGTCGACGTGGCTCCCAGCAGCCGCAGGGCCGCGTCGACCACTTCCGACACGCCAATGTCGAGCATGCAGCGGTGGTGCCCCAACGGGCAGACACGCGCGGTACACGGCGCGCAGGGCGCGGCGCGGCTAATGAGTGCGTGCCGGCCGGCACGCGCCGACGGTCGCCAACGCCGCAGGTCGGTCGGCCCGCAGAGCGCGACGAGCGGCGTGTCGAGCGCGGCCGCCAGGTGCATCGGGCCTGAGTCGACGGTGACCAGAAGCGCCGCCCGCGAGAGCAGGACGGCCAACTGCGGAATCGTCAGTTCGCCCGCCAGATTGATCCAGCGGGCGTGGTCCCCGCGAATTGCTTCGAGTTGACCGTGATCGCTCGGCCCGCCGCTGAGCACGATCCGCGCGCCGGCGATCTCTTCCAGATGTCGCGCGACGGCGGCCCACCGCGCCGGCTCCCACAGTTTGCTCTCGCGCTTACCCAATGGCGAGATCACGACCAGCCGCTCGTGCGGTTGCACGCCATGCCGGTGCAGTGTGGCCGACACCGCAGCCACGTCGGCCGGCGATTGCCCCAGCGCGGGCCAGGCCCAGCGATCGGGCTCGCCGCCGAGCGCGCGGACCAACTCCAGTTCGTTCTCGAGCTCGGTGCGGCTTTCGTCGTAGTGGGCCGTGAGCGAGAGCAGGCTCGCCAGCTTTTCGCGGCGCGGGCCACGGCGAGAGGGCGTACTGGGGAACCCGACGATCACTTTCGCGCCGCAGGCCAGTGCCCAGGGAATGCGTCCCCGGTCTTGGGCCGAGATCACGAACAGATCGACTTGCCGGCGTCGCAGCTCGCCGATCACGCGCAGCTTGTTGCGCACGCCTGCCCCGCCGACGATCACCTCATCGATGAACGGCGCGCCGGCCAGCACTTCGCGCCCTGAGGGATGTTTGGTGAGCACGATCAATCGCGCCGCGGGATAAAGCTGCCGCAGCGCGCCGAGCGTCGGCAGAAAAACCAGCATATCCCCCAGGCACTGCTGCCGGGTGACGACCACCGTGCGCGGCGCCGCCAACACGCTCGCGATGCGCGGATTTTCAGTCCGGCGCTCGGCGCTAGTGCGTAGTCGACAGCGGTAGTTGCGCAGGGCGATCCCAAGCGCGGGCAGCATGTCGCCCCCCTTTGGGCAACGGGTGCTAGCGGGCGGGTGAAGTAATCTGTAGCCGGGGTCTGCGACCCCGGAATTCGCGATGCAGCTCCGGCCTCAAAGAGGCCGGCTACAATTCTTCAGCAGACTTCTGGCAGGCAGGTCTGAACCGTTGGCCGATGGAAGCGGGTCGGTTGGCGCCGTCAGAATTTCGGTCGCACGCTCGCGCGGCCGGACGTCTCGCGATGCTTCAAGGCGAAGAACGTTCTGACAGCGATCAGGCAGGCTCAGTGGTACGGGCGCGAGGCTTAGCGGTACGGGCGCGAGGCTTGGCGGCTTGGGCGCGCAGACACAGCGCAAGCGTGTGTCGGGCCCAGCGGCCGTAACAGAAAAATCGGTTGTAACGACGGGCCGCCTTGAGCCGACAATGAAGAGATCGTGAGGAACCCGTTGGCCGGGGCACGTTGTGGCCCTTGCCAAGCCCTCGCGCCTGCGTTAGCAAATAGGACGTAAAGCTCGCCCGGGATCGCCCAGTTTACGGAACTGGCATTGATCGCCGGCGCACGGCGATCAAGTACCGAGCGTCGCGACCAAGTACCGAGCGTCGCGACCAAGTACCGAGCGCGGCGACCAATTACCTGCGGCTGCCCCCGACGGCAGTCGCGTGACGAGGAGTGTCATGACGGAAGAAACACGCCCGGCGAAGCCCGGCAAGCGGGTTCTGTTGGTCGACGACGATTTCGAGATTGTCGAATCGATGCGCATCGCTCTGGAAGCCCGCGGCTACCAGGTTCTGTTGGCCCGCGACGGCAACCAGGGGCTGGCGATGGCCGAGCGCGAGGACCCCGATCTGATGATCCTCGACATGATGATGCCGAAGCGCAGCGGCTTTCTGGTGATGGAAAAGCTGCGTCGCACGCGGCCGGTGCCGCTGCGGATCATCATGATCACGGCCAACGAGGGGAGCCGGCACAAGGCATACGCCGAAATGCTGGGGGTCGACGACTACATCCGCAAGCCGTTCGCGATGGACCGGCTGCTCGACAGCGTCGACAAGCTGCTGGCCTGACGCGTCGCGCATTCGCCTGAGTAAGGTCGGCAGCCGTAGCCGTAGGTCATGCACTCCGTGCATGACAATGATGCATGACTTCCCGGGCCATGCGATCGCTATACTCGCTGTCCGGCATTCGGCGCGTGACCTAAATGGTACTCGCGGCAACCCGCCCACCTTCTCGGATCGCGTAGCTTTTAAAGGGGGAACATCGCGCTAATCCCGGTCGAGAACCCGCGAGCGATGGTTTTGAACAGGTCGTTGGCGAGACACGACTTCGGGAGCGAAATAACGCGCCTCCGCACGGCATTGACGTCCTCCCGCCCTCGGAGGCCGGCGCCAAAGCGGAGGATCGTAAATGCGAGCGATACTCCAAATCAGCAAACCAATTGGTAGACAGACAACCCAAAAAGCCACGAACGTCGCGATACCCACCCGCACGGAACGGTGCAAGCACGCGGTGAAAACCGGGCCTAAGAAACCTACAAGTGTAAACGTCTCGCGTGCTAAACGATGCACCTTCAGCGCGACGTCCGGGGTGAACATTCGATTTCGCACGAGCGGCTCAGCGATTAGGCCTTCGACCATTGCGAATAGTGCCGCCCAAATCGCACCTAAAACAACTCCTCGACGCCATGTTTGCCATTGTTCGTGCAGGTTCATTCGATGCGGTCGGCGGCCAGTCGGAAGGATTTGCGGTGGCCCGTACGGATTGTCGTCCTTGTCTTCTGTACTCATGCTCTCGCTCGGCGAATCACTGCGAAGCCTTTGTTACGTCCTATTTAGTAGGGCATGACATCCCGGGTCAAGCGATCGCGATGGGTCCAGTCAGGCGCGGAGTGCCTGACCTACGGGTGTGCACCTTGAACCGCGACACGATACGATACCGGCATGTCCGAGTATCACCGCTATTTCGTGCCGGGCGGAACCTACTTCTTTACGGTTGTCACTCAGCATCGCGAAACCTTGTTTTGTGACGATGCAGCGCGGAGGACGCTCGGTTCCGTCATGCGGGACTGCCTGCTACGGTATCCGGTACGCACGATCGCTATTGTGCTTTTGCCGGAGCACTTGCACGCGCTCTGGGCGCTGCCGACGGGGGACGATGCGTACTCCTTTCGCTGGCGCTGGATCAAACGCGAGTTTACCCGCGCCTGGCTGACGGCGGGCGGCTCCGAGCAATCGCGCACGGCGGCAAGCGTGCGCGAGCGACGCCGTGGCGTCTGGCAACGGCGGTTCTGGGAGCATACGATCCGAGACGAAGAAGACCTGGAAAACCACTTCGATTACATTCATTACAACCCGGTGAAGCATGGTTTGGTTGCGCGGCCAGGCGATTGGCCGTGGTCGAGCTTCCACCGCTGGGTTGAGCGGGGGCATTACGGCCCTGGCTGGGGTGCCGGTTATCGGGAGCCAACGTTGCCCGGCGGCGCGGGAGAGTAGGTCACGCACCCCGTGCAGGATGTCCGGGCGTGCGTAATGCCGTAGGTCATGCTCTCCGTGCATGACAACGCTACATGACTGCCGGGTCGAGCATACGCCCTGTCAGGCACGGGGTGCCTGACCTACGTCTATCTCAATGCGCCCCAAGGAAATGCGCCTTGGCTCGGCGCACGTTCGCCGCGTCGCGAAGACGGCACTGTCCGGCCGGCGGCAAACGGGGCCACGTTCGACCGCCGCAGCAGGCCAATTGCTGAGCGCCTCTTCATCGCGGCAAATCGTTGCTCGGCATTGCTTTAGAGTGCGCCGGCCATTGGCCGGCTGGGCCGCTAGTGATGCGCGCTCGACCGAGCATCAAGAACTTCGATATTGCCCCGCCGCGGGGTTCTAGTGATACTGGTTACAAGACACAAGATGTGTTGGGTGTCGGCCGCCCGGCTGACATCTTGGCGAGCATGGAGCAGATTGCCCACTGGTTACGACCTCAACTCCGGCCCCGACTTGCTCTTTGTCAAGTTTCTCTCTGGGTGTGCCCGCGAACGACTCGCGGTGACCGGGGGCCAGTTTTTTCTCTGTCGGCACTTACGATAGCCCCGTTTTGACGTGCCGCAGCCCGTTTTTGAGCGGAATTTTCCGCCGGCCCCGTCCGCGGTCTCTTGAGTCGAATGCCTGCGCGCCTGGGATCTGCCGCAGCATGTATGGCGGCAGACCCTGGAGAGAACGACTGGCAACGCGCAGGACGCGCCGGGACAGAGAACGAGCATTTCTTCGTCGTACCGTGGTGTGATCCGCGCCGCCTCGCGTTGACAACCGAACGCTTGGAATCTTTGCCGCGAAGCCACCGGCGCCTGGGCCAGGTTTCCCCCGACCGCGGACCAACTCCTGCCCGGAGAGGAGCCAAGTCCCGGCGCGGACTTTGCCAAAGATTTCTCGCCCCCAGCCGGAGCCAAGCGCGTCTCGCGATTGTCGCGGACGCGAACCACCGGCCCACCGCGGAGATTGTCGCACACGCCGGCCCCCGGGGCAGCAACGACCGCGCGCGACCACCGACCCTGGTCGTGCGTCGGCCACCACAGGTCGGCCCAATTCGGAGAGCCATTGATGGACGGCCGCTCGATCGTCGAACTCATTGCCCAGCGTCAGGATCTCGAACAGTTCCGACGCAAGAACTGGATCGGCACCTTCGAGGAATACCTCGACGTGGCCCGCGAGAATCCCGGCGTCACGCGCAACGCCTTCCAGCGCACCTACGACATGGTCATGTCGGCGGGGACCGAAACCTACGAAGAGAATCGCGAGAAGCGGGTCCATTACCGCTTCTTCGACGACCCCGAGGACGAGGGCCGCGACGCCGTGTTCGGCCTCGACGACGCGCTGGGGCAGTTGGTCAACGCCTTCAAGAGCGCGGCCAAGGGCTACGGCATCGAAAAGCGCGTGCTGCTATTGCACGGACCGGTCGGCAGCAGCAAAAGCACGATCGCCCGCATGCTGAAGAAAGGGCTCGAGCGCTACTCGGCGACCGACGAAGGGGCGGTCTACACGCTCGGTTGGGTCGACCTGGAGAACACCTCGCAGATGCTCTGGTGCCCGATGCACGAGGAGCCGTTGCACCTGGTGCCCGATCGGTTCCGCAAAGAAATGCTCGATCACTTGGACATGCCGCGCGCCGACGACGACTACCGGGCGCAGATCACCGGCGAACTCTGCCCGTTCTGCCGCTTCGTCTACGCCGAGCGGTTGAAGCACTACGGCGGCGACTGGACGCGTGTAGTCAACGACGTGCGCGTGCGGCGGCTGCTGTTGAGCGAGAAGGACCGCATCGGCATCGGCACCTTCCAGCCCAAGGACGAAAAGAACCAGGATTCGACTGAGCTGACCGGCGACATCAACTATCGCAAGATCGCCGAGTACGGCAGCGACAGCGATCCGCGGGCGTTCAACTTCGACGGCGAATTCAATGTGGCCAATCGCGGCATCATCGAGTTCGTCGAAGTGCTCAAGCTCGACGTGGCCTTCTTGTACGACCTGCTGGGGGCCAGCCAGGAACACAAGGTCAAGCCGAAGAAGTTCGCCCAGACCGACATCGACGAAGTGATCCTGGGGCACACGAACGAGCCCGAGTATCGCCGGCTGCAGAACAACGAGTTCATGGAAGCCTTGCGCGATCGCACCGTGAAGATCGACGTGCCGTATGTGACGCGATTGTCCGACGAGATCAAAATCTACGAGAAGGACTACAACCCAAAGCGCGTCCGCGGCAAGCACATTGCGCCGCACACCATCGAAATGGCGGCCATGTGGGCGATTCTCACCCGCTTGGAAGAGCCGAAGAACGCCAGCCTGTCGCTGTTGCAGAAGCTCAAGCTCTACAACGGCAAGAGCCTGCCAGGCTTCACCGAAGACAACATCAAGGAGCTGCGCGAGCAGGCGCTGACCGAAGGGATGCAGGGCATTTCGCCCCGCTACGTGCAGGACAAAATCTCCAACGCCCTGGTTTCGCACCCCGAAGCCACGTCGATCAACCCCTTCATGGTGCTCAACGAGCTGGAGAGCGGGCTCAAGCATCACAGCCTGATCACCAGCGACGAGATCCGCGGCCGCTACCGCGAGCTGTTGGGCGTGGTCAAGCAGGAGTACGAGAACATCGTCAAGAACGAGGTGCAGCGGGCGATCGCCGCCGACGAGGACGCGCTGAAGCGGCTCTGCGCCAACTACATCGACAACGTGAAGGCCTACACCCAGCGCGAGAAAGTGAAGAACAAATTCACCGGGCAGTACGAAGAGCCCGACGAGCGGCTGATGCGCTCGATCGAAGAAAAGATCGACATCCCCGAGAGCCGCAAGGACGACTTCCGCCGGGAGATTATGAATTACATCGGCGCCCTGTCGATCGATGGCCGTACTTTCGACTACAAGACCAACGAGCGGCTCTACAAGGCGCTCGAGCTCAAGCTGTTCGAGGATCAGAAAGACTCGATCAAGCTGACGAGCCTGGTCTCGAAGGTGGTCGACGCCGAAACGCAGGGCAAGATCGACGTGGTCAAGAGCCGCTTGATTCGCGATTACGGTTACGACGACGAAAGCGCGACCGACGTGCTGAACTACGTGGCCAGCATCTTCGCCCGCGGAGACGTGAAGCACTAAGACGAGGGTTCGCGATCGCCGGGGACTGTCCCAATTTTGCCCGGTCAACAGTCGCCGCAAACGAGCGTCGCCCGAGCAAAATGGGACTGTCCCCCTAGTCGCGCCAAAGAGCGTCGCGCCGGATTAGCCGAGCAGCAATCACCATGGTCCAACGCATCAATCACGATCACTCGCGCTTCCGCCAGATTGTTCGCGGCCGCATCCGCGACAACTTGCGCAAATACATCACCCACGGCGAGATGATCGGCCGCAAGGGGCGCGAGCTGGTCAGCATTCCGCTGCCACAACTCGATTTGCCCCACTTCCGCTTTGGGCAGAACGGCTCGGGCGGCGTCGGCCAGGGCGAAGGCGAAGTCGGCCAGGCGCTCGGCCCCGGGCAGGAGCAAGGCCCAGGCGCCGGCCAGGCAGGCAACGAGCCGGGGCAGCACCTCCGCGAAGTGGAAGTCACGCTCGAAGAGTTGGCCGAAATTCTCGGCAACGAGCTGGAGCTCCCCCGCATCGAGCCCAAAGGCCGAGCCAATATCGACGAGCTCAAGACCAAGTACACCGGCATCCGCCGCTCGGGCCCCGAGTCGCTACGGCACTTCAAGCGCACCTACAAGCAGGCGCTGCGCCGCCAGGTGGCATCGAACACCTACAACCCGGTCGATCCGTTGGTCGTGCCGATCAACGAAGACAAGCGCTATCGCGCCTGGAAGTCGATCCCGCAGCCGCAGGCCAACGCCGTGATCGTCTACATGATGGACGTCTCCGGCTCGATGACCGACGAACAGAAACAGATCGTCCGCACCGAGGCGTTCTGGATCGATACCTGGCTTAAGAGCCAATACAGCGGGCTCGAAATCCGTTACATCATTCACGACGCGGCCGCCCGCGAGGTCGACGAAGAAACCTTCTATCACACCCGCGAGAGTGGCGGCACGCGGATCAGTTCTGCCTATCGGTTGTGCGTCGATCTGCTCGGGCGCAGCTTTCCGGCCAGCGAGTGGAACGTCTACTGCTTCCATTTTTCGGACGGCGACAACTGGGGCGAAGACAACGAAACCTGCCTGGGGCTGCTGCGCGACGAACTGCTGCCACAGGTCAACTCGTTTTGTTACGGGCAGGTCGAAAGCCCTTACGGCAGCGGCGAGTTCATTCGCGCGCTGCGCACCGGCTTCAAGGAAGAACCGGAGAAGCTGGTGCTCTCCGAGATCCGCAACAAGGACGGAATTTACGAATCGATCAAGCTGTTTTTGGGCAAGGGGCGGTGAGTTTTTCGGACGGTTTGGATCGCGATTTGCACAGTTTCAAAACCCAGGTTCCACAACCTCCACACGAGTGAGCTCACACGATGATGGCCTATCCGCAACCGCCGCGACTGACCCGCTTTCGCGTTGAAGTCGGACATTCCCAGGTGATCGTATTGGCCCGCGACGCGGCCGAGGCCGTTCGCGAAGCCCGCCTGGCTTTTGGCCGCGACATGCCCCGGCTGTGGGACGTCCTCAACCGCATGGAAGATGGCCAGTTCGTCGTGCAGGCAGTTTGGAACGGGGGAACGAGCACGGTCCCCTTGATCGGGCCGGGCGCGGTCGGCGGCTCCGAGGCCGGCTCGTAGGCGGCCCTACTGTGGCACGGGCTTCCAGCCCGTGATGGAAACAACAGGATGGCCGTGCCACGACAGTGCGCCCTGTTCGATCAGCCGCCAGTGGATAGGAGCTGAGCTTTTCATCATGGCCGCAGTCCACCAATTCGAATCGCTGCCCGCCGATCTCGCCGAGTTGCAGGTCGAGATCGAAGGCTACGCCCTCGCGCACGGGCTCGACTTCTTCCCCACGTTTTTTGAAGTGGTCGATTGCGAGCAGCTCAACGAAGTAGCGGCCTACGGCGGCTTTCCGAATCGCTACCCGCACTGGCGGTTCGGCATGGAGTATGAGCAGTTGGCCAAGGGCTACACCTACGGCTTGCAGAAGATCTACGAGCTGGTGATCAATAACAACCCTTGCTACGCCTACCTGCTCAAGAGCAACGCGCTGACCGATCAGAAGCTGGTCATGGCCCACGTCTACGGCCATTGCGACTTCTTCAAGAACAACTGCAGCTTCAGTCAGACGAATCGCAAGATGATCGATCAGATGGCCAACCACGGCAATCGGCTGCGGCGCTACATCGATCGCTTCGGCATCGACGAAGTCGAAACCTTCCTCGACGCCTGCCTGAGCATCGAAGACTTGATCGACATCCACGCGCCGTTCATCAAGCGGTTCGACGTGCCCACGCGCGAGCCGGCCGGCGCCGAACGCGACGAGGAGACTCCGCAGGCGGGCCGCTTCGCCGCCAAGAACTACATGGACACCTTCGTCAATCCGCCCGAGGTGCTGGCGGCCGAAGGCCAGCGGCTGCGCACCGAGCAGGCTCAACAGGGGCGGCGCTTTCCGGTCGAACCGTACCGCGACGTGTTGTTGTTTCTGCTCGAGCACGCGCCGCTCAAGCCCTGGCAGGCCGACGTGTTGTCGATCGTCCGCGACGAAGCCTACTACTTCGCCCCGCAAGCGCAAACCAAAATTATGAACGAAGGTTGGGCCAGCTTCTGGCACTCGACGATCATGACTCGCCAAGGGCTCAACGCGGCCGACGTGATTCACTACTGCGATCATCACTCGGGCACGATGGCCACGAGCCCGGGCCGCTTGAACCCCTACAAGCTGGGGATCGAGCTGTTTCGCGATATCGAGGATCGCTGGAACCGCGGCTGCTTCGGCCGCGACTACGAAGAGTGCGACACGCTGGCCGAGCGCCGCGTGTGGAACACCAGCGCCGGGCTCGGGCGAAAGAAGATCTTCGAAGTCCGCCGCATCCACAACGACCTGACCTTCATCGACGAGTTCCTCACGCTGGATTTCTGCCGCGACCACAAGCTGTTTTCGTTCGGCTACAACGAAGAGGCCGAAGTCTACGAGATCGAGAGCCGCGAGTTCCCCAAGATCAAGGACCGGCTGCTGTTCAGCCTCACGAACCGGGGGCGGCCGCGGATCACCGTGCGCGACGGCAACTTTAAGAACCGGGGCGAGCTGTTCCTCGAGCACGACTTCGGCGGCGTCGAGCTGCAGTTGGATTACGCCCGCGACACGCTGGTCAATCTGCACAAGCTTTGGGGCCGGCCGGTACACATCGAAACGGTTCTAGACGATAAAAAGACCGTGGTTTCCTTCGACGGCTCGGAGCACAAGCAGGATCAGGGCCAAGCGCCTGTGAAGATTGAAAAGGGTGACTAGAGTGGAAAGTGGCCGACCACTAGCCACTGACCACTAGCCACTACACGATGTCCCTCAAAGCCGACTTCACCGCCGAGCTTGTCAACACGCCGCCGTTTTCGGGCGGATGCGTGACGGTCGCTGCTGCCGAGGTCGGTCGCCGGCTGACCTGCGAGCTCGTCGCGCTCGACACGTTGGCCTGCGCCTTCGATTGGTTGGCCCTGCACGACGACAAGCTCTCGGGCCTGGGCGTCGATCGACTGAAGCAAATCGCCGACGCCCTCTCGCGGCGGTTGACCTATCTGCTCGAACCGATCTGCCCGATCGAAGTCGATCCTCAGCAGTGCACGGTGCAGTTGCGTTCCAGCCCACCGCAGCAGGGGGACGACTCGACTAGCTACTACGAACTGCTGGTCAAGCGCACCGGTGACGTGAGCTTGTGCCGGTATCGGGCGAAGCCGGGCGCCCTGCGCGAGCGCGTGCCGGCGCACGTCACCCGCGAGGTGGTCTTGCGGCTGGCCGACGATCTGCTGGCCTCGGCGGCGTAGCGCGTTCGACGCGTCACGATGCCGTCGCCTTTCGCCTGCCGCCCGGTAGCAGGATCGATTTAGGCTCGAAACTCAATACGATTGCCGCCACTGCGCAATCCCTTGGTAGTCGTCAGTTCAGTAGGACCGCCATCCGAACGGTGTCAGGAACCGATTCAAGCGGCAGGTCAGCAATAGTTGGCCCTCATTTGAATCGGTTCCTGACACCGTTCGGGCTCTCCGATGAGACTCACTGCGCAATCGTTTCGCCGATTTGACTTCGGCATCTTTCGCAGGGGATAATCACTCCTGGTTTCTCGCGGGACTTTTCTGGCCGTTCGTCGGTCGGGTGCTGACTCCGCGTCCAACCAACTGTCAACAGAAACACCTTCGGAGAAGAATACAGAGAAGAGCACTCGGACGCAGAGTTCATCTGGAACCGGGCAGAGGCAACACAGAAAGAGACAGCGCAATCGTGGGAACGCAGAGGCGCGTGCTCACTTGGGCGAAGATTTACAAACATTGAGTGCGACGGCGCCGCGGCCGGCGGTGCGACCGTCGCCATTTACCAGTTGCCAATTCAAAGGGGAGTGCTCACATGCGTTTGCGCAAGACGTTTATCTCTGCGCTGTGGTTGTTGTTGCCTTGCCTGATGGTTTTGCCGCTCGGCGCCGCCGACGACAAGGCCGCTGAGAAGGTTGAAGAGCAGCTCGACGCCAAGGAGCCGGCTGGCGTCGTGCAGACCCGCGGCCTCAAGAAGACGACCACCGGCTATCTGCTGCCGGCCGAGAGCGATTTCAACAAGCTCTTCAAGGACGCCCGCACCTTGCAGCGCAAGGTGTTCGACGCCACCAAGCAGCTCGAAAAAGCCAACGCCTTGGAAACGGAGCGCCGCGCCACGATCGTGCAACTGGTGCAGGAGCGCCGCAAGATGCGCGGCATGCTGCAGAACACGCGCGACGCCGCCAGCGTCAACCGGCTCATCGACTTGATGGAAGAGGCCGAAGACCGCATTCGCATTCTCGAAGAAGGGACCGAGGTCAAACGCGCCCTCTCCGACGCCGAAAGCCGCGCCACGGGCGCCCGCGACGCCTACACCGAGCTCTTGCTGAAGATGCGTCGCGAGGCCGACGCGCTGGGCGAGAAGTACGAAGACCTGACCGCCGATCCCGAGCTGAAGGCCGCGATCGAAAAGCTCAACACCGGCGCGGCCAAGCCGCTCCCGCTCGGCCCGTCGGCCCCCTTCAAGAAGAATCTGCTCGCGCTCAAGAAGCTCGAAGACGTCGTGCTGGCCGAGACCATCAAACTGCGCCGCGACGAATCCGACATGTACTACGTGCAAGTCGTCTTCGACGATCGCTATAGCAAGGAGATGGCGATCGACACCGGCGCCAGCCTGATCGCGCTGCCATACAAAATGGCGGTCGACGTCGGCCTGGAGCCCAAGGAGAACGATCCCCAGATCCTGCTCGAACTGGCCGACGGTCGCCCGATCCCCGCCACGCTGGTGATGGCCAAGAGCATTCGCGTGGGCAAGTTCGTCGTCGAGAACGTCGAGTGCGCCGTGTTCCCCGAAGGGCTCCCCAAGGCGTCGCCCCTCTTGGGCATGACGTTCCTGCGCAACTTCAGCTACCGCATCAACAACGAAGACGGCACGCTGATGCTCACCAAGATCGAAACCCCCGGCGACAGGAAGGCCCGCGGCAAAGCGAAGGACAAGGAAGCAGCCGAGGGGGATAAAGAAGACGCTGAAAAGGCGGACGCGGATAAAGAGGACGAGGCGGCGAGGTAGTGGGTAGTGGGTAGTGGGTAGATTGGTAGCGGTGCCTCGGCCATGTGTTTGTGTGCCACGGCTGGCTTGCCCAGCAGTGCATGATTTCTGCGTGGGGCGGTAAACCAGGCAGCAGTGGAATGAGAATGGTACCCCGGAGGCGCCGAATACTAGTCGCGACGCTTGCCGGCGTAGCACTGATTGCTTGCGCCTGCGTGATTACAAGGCCGTTTAGCTGGTTTCTGGTGCGCAGCATCGCTTGTGTTCCCACCATCACCGTACGCAACGACATGCCCACGACAATTCAGGATGTCGAAGTCGTTTACCGCAAGGCGGACGATTGGGATGCCAAATACGTCTTGAAAGTTGGCAGCATAGCGCCGGGCAAGTCGTACGCGCATCGGTGGTGGTTCACCGATGACATTCATCCGATTGAGATTCGTTTTACTGCGGACGGCAAGTTGCACAGTGCTGAGAGCGGTGGGTATGCCGGGCGTGCGGACATCCTCCAGATTAAGGTTTCCGCTCCAGATTCCGTCGATACTTACTACGTGTCCGATAAACCAGTGCCCAGCATGCCGTGACGTCTAAGTTGACATCAACCAGCGATCCCTTGTCTTGACGGAGCAAAACCTGCGGTGGACTTTCTCGATCGTGCCCTGGGGAGCAACATCCCGTACATCACCTACGCGGTGCCGTTCTTCTTTTTGTTGATCGGCCTCGAGGTGCTGGCTGCCCGCTGGGAACAAAAGCGCGTCTACCGGTTGAACGACTCGATCAACGACCTGAGCTGCGGCATCCTGCAGACGATCACCGGCGCGTTTGCCGCCACGCTGCTACTGCTGGGCTACATCACGGTCTACAAATTCAGCACGTCGCAGGGCTGGAACTTGATCGACGTCGAGCGGCTTTCGACCGCGGGCCGCTGGTTGGCGGCCGTGGGCCTCTTCTTGGGCGTCGACTTCTGCTACTACTGGTTCCACCGCGCCAGCCACGAGATGAACGCGCCCTGGGCGGCGCACGCCGTGCACCATCAGAGCGAAGAATACAACCTGGCCGTCGCCCTGCGGCAGGGGACGTTCCAGCCGTTTTTTTCCTGGGCGTTTTATCTGCCGTTGGCCTTGCTCGGCTTTCCGCCGCTATGGTTCGTGGCGGTCTCGTCGTTCGACACGCTCTACCAGTTCTGGATTCACACCCGGCTGGTCGGCAAGTTGGGGCCGTTGGAGTGGGTGTTCAACACTCCCTCGCACCACCGCGTGCATCACGGCCGCAACGTCAAGTATCTCGACCGCAACCACGCCGGCACGCTGATCATCTGGGACCGCATGTTCGGCACGTTCCAGGCCGAGGAAGAAGAGCCCGTCTATGGCATCGTCCGCCCGTTGTCGAGCTGGAACCCCTTCTGGGCGAACGTGTACGAATACATCGAGCTGTGGCAAGTCGCCCGCTCGGCGCCGCACTGGTTCGACAAAATCAAAATCTGGTTCATGCCGCCGGGCTGGCAGCCGCGCGGATTGCCTCCGCGCCCCGACACGCCCGACGTGCAGGCCGACCGGGTGATCAAGTACGACACGCGAGTGCCGGCATCGATCGCGCTCTATGTGCTGGCGCACTTCGTGGTGGTGCTCGTCATGGCGACCAGCGTGCTCGAAGCGGCCAAGCGCGTGCCGTTGGTGTCGCTGGTGCTGCCGACTGCCGTGGTGCTGTTGGGCCTGGCCGCGTTCGGCGGGCTGTTTGAGCGGCAGCGCTGGGCCTGGTGGGCCGAACTGTTGCGGTTACCGCTGGCCGTGGCGGCCCTGGCCGTGGCCTTCTCTGGAAGCGAGAGACAAACGCTCGTCGTTGGCGTGGCGCTGGCCGCGGCGGCCGCGTCGGCGATCTACTTGTGGCGCGTGCGTGGGCAGTTCACGCTGGCGGCCCGCACCGCGGCGATTGTTGCGGCGGCTAATCTGGCGCTGGCGGGGGACACGACCGATTCTGTACCGCGCCTGGTCCCGTCCCCAATGATGATATCGGGCGAGCACCTCGCTCATGCCGCTCCTCACTTCGAGGTCGAAGGGACTGCAATCAGCTGAGCGAATTGGCTCGCTCCCCCTCCCGCGGCGATATTCCAGTAAATCACTGGCGGTATCTTGCTCATCCCTTCATCCGGTCGTTAGGCTGGGGGCGCAAATGCTCCTGATTTGCGCGGTGGCCAATGGGTGTTCCGGCGGCCGCTCTTCTGACCCTTGGCTGTCGTGGCGGCGCAGCTTAGAGTCTTGCCGGCAACGCACGACGCGCTGCTCGCGCCGTTGTTTGCATGCGTTGGTATCGTTTTACTTCGTAGTCTTCGGCTCGAGCCGAATCGAGGTCCCATGCTCTTGCGTTTTCTGAATCGGCGGGCCGAATTTTCAACCGTCCGCGTCTTGATCACCGCGCTCGTGCTCGCCGGTTTCTGCGGCGCGCTCGGACACGCGCGCGCTCAGGAGGGGACCACTCGCCCAGCGCGTCCAGCAGCGGCGCCAACTGCAGCTTCAGCGGCAGCTTCCGCTGCGGCCCCGGCAGCAACTCCGCCCGCGGCGCGTGCCAAAGACACCGCCGAAATTCGCGAGCTGCTCACGTCGTTCGCCAAGGCCTTTGAAGCCTGCGACGCCAAAAAGCTGGCCGGCCACTGGACGGCCGAAGGGGAATATCACAACGCCCAAGGGGTTTCGGCCAACGGGCGCGAGGCGCTAGAGCAGGGCTTCGCGGCCTTCTTCGCCAAAACACCCGAGGTCTCGGCCGATTTGCGCGGCGAGTCGCTTCGCTTTCTTTCGGCTGACTCGGCCACGCAAGAAGGGACCGTCACGGTCCGCCGCGGTCCGGCGTCACCCAGCACGCGTGCCCATTACAGCGCGCTCTTGGTGCGCGAGCAGGGCAAATGGCGTTTGGCCATGCTGAGCGAAGCGGAACGCGAAGATACCCCGCTGGAAGATCTCGCCTGGTTGATCGGCCAGTGGAAGTCGACGGCCGGCGAAGGGGTCGAAGTGCAAACGACCTACACCTGGGACGCGAACAAGAAATTCATTCACGCGAAATTTGCCGTGAAAGGGAAGGACCGCGACCTGAGTGGCCATCAGGTGATCGGCGTCGATCCTGAGACCGGCCTGCTCCATTCCTGGACGTTCGAGGCCGACGGCGGAATCGGTGAGGCCGACTGGAACCGCGACGGTGACCACTGGCTGCTCACCGCCACGGGCACGCTGTCGGATGG
>Ga0163152_10004633_pt1 | contig 16823 bp, 13 predicted proteins | sample OliLakLV19MP8IB2_FD_148635 | JGI IMG/M metagenome (GOLD analysis project Ga0163152, IMG submission 148635) | Freshwater microbial mat bacterial communities from Lake Vanda, McMurdo Dry Valleys, Antarctica - Oligotrophic Lake LV.19.MP8.IB-2 | ecosystem: Environmental > Aquatic > Freshwater >... | reverse complement strand
AACCCCAATCCTTTTTAAACGCGGATGACGCGCGCCGTCAGCGATCTTCCCGGTCAATTGGCTCAAGTAACTTTCAGCGGGCGGTGTAAAAGCAAAGTCCGCTTGGTATAAATCCTCGCGTCGCCGGCGCCAGCGAGCCACACGTGAATCGAAACGCCCGACCGCGTGACCATCCCCGCCAACCGACTTCTGTTTCCCGGCCTGCTGGTTCTCCTCGCCCTCAACGCGATCGTTTTCTGGCCCGTGCAGTCGTTTGATTTCGTTCGCTGGGACGACGATATCAACATCACGCAAAATCCGCTGCTGACGGATCCCTGGTCCGGTTCGCTGCTGGCGCGTTTCTTCAGTGGCGAACACGCTTTGCGCTTCAAACCGTTGCACTGGCTGCTTACGCGCGGCGTGCACGAAGTTGCCGGGTTTCATCCGGCCGCCTGGCACACCTTCAATCTGGGACTGCACCTCGCGTCGGCCGTCCTGTTCTATCTCGTGCTCCGGCAGGTAAGCAAATACGTGATCCAAGATCGATCCCGTGGGCTTAGTTTGCAGGCGGAAATAGCCGTGCTGCTCGGCGCTGCGCTCTGGTCGATCCATCCGTTGCGCGCCGAACCCGTCGCTTGGGCGACCGCTTCGACCTACCCGCTCTCGGGAGTCTGTCTAATCGCCGCGTTTGGCTCTTACCTCCAAGCGCACCGGCCTCAGGCCCATCTCCATCGCGGCTGGATGCTCCTTGCCTGGGTACTCGCGGTGATGGCTTATGCGAGCTATCCCGTGACGATCACCTTTGGACTGTGGTTAATCGCGGTGGACGTTTGGCTGCTCAGGCGACTACCCACCGCTGAAAACCCCAGCTGGATAAATTTCGTGGTCAAGCACGCCTGCTTTCTTTTCCCTGCCGCGCTCGCGGTCGCGATCACGATGTGGAGCCGTTTCGCAACGCCGGGAATCTTTACGACCGCGCCGACGGTGGAATCCGTCGGGTTGGTCGAGCGAGGCATCATGAGCCTGGCAACCCTTACGGCCCTTGTTGGGCGCGCCGTGTGGCCGGTCAACCTGACGCCAAACGTCCCGCCGCTCACCGGCAGCACGCTTGCGCCGGAGGTCGTCGCACTGGCCGCGATCGCCGCCGTCGCACTACTGCTGGCGTGGCGCGTGCGTCGTCACCACTCGTTGGTGACATTGTCGGTCTTCGGTTTCGCAGCGCTCAGCATCCCGTGTCTTGGTCTCACCGAACGCCCGAACTGGCCCGTTGATCGTTATAGCTATATAGCGCATCTCCCGTTAATCGGAGCGGCCGCGATCTGGCTGGGTTCAGCCCGTCTGTCCACGAAGCGGCAGGTTACACTTGCTGCCGCAGCCACGGCACTGGTTATCGGATTTTCGATCGCTGCGCGAAAACAGAGCCTGATCTGGCGAGACACTCGCGCATTGTTCACGCACATGGCGGCGCATCCAGATTTTGAGTCCAACCCGCGCCAGCAGGGACATATCTATTTGCTCTGGGCAAACGAAGAAACAGCGAAAGGGAATCCGACCGCAGGTACTCAGCTCCTCGAGCAGGCGCAGCGGACCTACCTCAAGGCGAGCCAGCGCGCCGTCGCGCGGGGCGACTACGCGGAAGCAATCTCCTTGAGTTCCCATCTCGAGCGACATTTCGGCCTCACCCCTACCCTGCGCCGCGAACGCGGTGCCTGGTTGCTCCGCGAAAATCGTATTCCTGAAGCGATTCGGGAGCTGCAAGCGGCGGCGGCAACCTTGCCGGACGACGACCGGCTGCGCTCGCTGCTCGCGGAAGCAGAAGCTCAAGCGGCCAAGTCCACTTCACCTGCGTCGACTGCGGCCCGACCGTGAATCCCGAAGTTGAAAACACCAGGACTAACCGCGGTGCTTTGACGCTGCGTTCGCCACGAGTCGTTTTCATCGTCCTGAGCCTGATGGCCGTATTGAGCCAGGCGGCGTATCCACAAATCCGTCACATTTTCGGGCTCTCGGATCACGGCATGTGGTTTCTCGACTCCTATGCCGTGCTCGCCTCGAGTGACGCCGACCGGGCCGGAGTAGATCCGGACGCGCCGAATCCATACGACGTCTTTCACCGTTCGCACAAATACTCCGATTGGTGGTTCGTGCTCGGACACCTCGGGCTCACCCGAGCCGACAACTTCCTGGTCGGCGGAATTTGGGTAATTGGCTTCCTGATCGCGGTCTTTGCGACCGTGACGCCACGTTCCATCGCCGAGGCGGCCTGGCTGGCGCTGCTCGTCGCCAGTCCACCCGTGATGCTGGGAATCCTGCGCGCAAATAATGATCTCGTTATCTTCAGCCTACTCGCCGTCGCACTGGTCGCGCTCCGGGAGCTTACGGTGATTCGAATCGGCATCGCGGTGGCCGCTCTGGCTCTGGCCACCGGGTTGAAATTTTATCCGGTGGTTGCTGCCGGCGCAGTGCTGCTCATTCCCGAGAAGCGCTGGCGGTATCGAACGGCCGCGCTCGCAACCCTGATTCTTCTCGGCGTGATCGCAGCGGTGTGGCCGCAGATCGCGCGAGGCACCTTTCACATTGAGCCGCAGATTCACACCTTCGGCAGCCGGATTGCGCTCCTCGATTTCGGTCTCAACGCGAAATTGGCCGCGTGGATTTCGCCGCTCCTCTTCGTGCTGGTTTCCGGCTTAGTGGTGAGCGTCCACCGGCGACCGAAGGTTGAAGATGCGTCGCCACCGACCACCTCCACGCAAATGGCAATGGCTATGGGCGCGGCGTTACTCGTGATCTGTTTCATCGCCGGCACCAACTACGCCTACCGGTTTATCTTTGCACTATGGGTCGCGCCTTGGTGCTGGAGTCACCGATCGAGTCGTTCGCTGCTACGTCTCGGCGTCTGGCTTCTGCCCGTCGTGCTCTGGCAACATGGCGTGTTATGCGCCGCCACGGCCCTCTGGTTCCCCGATCTCTCGCCGGAGCAATACGACGGCATTTTCTTCAGTTGGCGCCTGGCCACCGAGCCGCTGACCTGGCTGTGGTTCGCGCTGCTGGGTTCGTGGTGGATGAAGGTCGGGCTCACACTGTTGCACGAGCGACGCGCGAACCCGCCGTCTTAACAAGTCGGATACGTTGGCGCAGAAAAAACCGACGAAGCACGTAGCCACGTCGGTCTTTGAAGAACTCTCTCTGACTTCTCAACCGGGCTCATGCGATTGAGATGGAGCGGCTTGTCCCCAAGCCGCTGACGTGAGAGCAAACATTCGGAAGCGGGTTGGGGACAAACCCGCTCAACCATTCAGTGCCTTGGTCGGGTATGAGAAATGGGATCCATTGCGTGAGTCCGGCTCAGCCCGCCTGTCGCCAGATCAGTTCATCGGAGAGGTCCGGCCGGCCGCATCCCACAGGAGCTCCACCGAAGGACGGCCGCCGTCCCTCCGCTGGATCCCGCCGTGCACCCATCGAAGGATCAGTCGATACCGAGCAGCTCGACTTCGAACATCAAGGTGGCGTTCGGTGGAATCGCGCCCGGATAGCCATGCTCGCCGTAGGCCAGCTCCGGCGGAAGCGTGAGGCGGACTTTGTCGCCAACGCGCAATGACGCTACCGCTTGATCCCACCCGGCGATCACTTGGCCGCCGCCGAGCACAAATTGAAACGGTTCAGCGCGATCCACCGAGCTGTCGAATTTCTCCCCGTCCGTCAGCCAGCCGGTGTAATGAACGGTGACGAGTTCACCCTTGCGGGGAATGCGACCTTCACCCGAGACGAGCTTTTCCACGTTTAGCGATGCCATAAAGAGAGAGGCATTACTACGCGGCCCCACGGGCCGACGAGTCAAGTTATCCAACGGCGCGACGATGACCGCGGCGACGAGCCGAGCTCACCTCAAACCAACGAAGGGAGGAGAGGAAAACGAACGCGCAGTAACAGGCTTCGCAGGGACCGTCACCGCTACCGCGATCTTCTTCCGGCCTTTGCGTACTTCAAGTAATTGAATCATCAGCGTCGGCGCCGTGCGCAGCATGATGCTCAGATCCATCCCCAACGAATACGTCTCAGCATAACGGATATCCAACTGGATCATTTCATCGAAGGTCGTCCGATTCTTGCCCGAAACCTGCCACAAACCGGTAAGACCGGGAACGACGTCGCAACGCCGTTGCTGCTCGGGCGTAAAGTGGTCGAATTCGTACGGAATGCAGGGGCGAGGTCCAACCACCGACATTTCTCCGCGCAGCACGTTGATGATTTGCGGCAATTCATCGAAGCCTGACGCGCGCAAAAGACGAGCGCCTGGGATCAGCCGCGAATCGCCGCTTGAGTCCAACTTCTGCATCGGTGCGCCCGAACGCATCAGCTCCTTGAAGTGGCTCTGATGCGAAACCACGGCAGACTTCACGTGCATGGTTCTGAATTTATAAATCCAAAAACGACGTCCGCCTAACCCGACCCGCTCTTGCCGAAAAAATAGGGGGCCGCGCGAAGCAACCGACGTGAGCATGGCGGCAAACAAGGTGCACAACGCGAATGCCGGCAGCGCACCTACACAGAAAGCCAAATCCAAAGCCCGCTTCCAAATTGGCAAAGACGCAACCGGGCGCCCTCCGCGCCGAGTCGCAACGCCTGCAATCGAAAGTGGAGAGTTACTCATGCGCGGGTGCGATACGTTATAGCAATATTACGGCATCAGGGCCATGGGTCAATCGGACAATAGCCGAACGGCCCATCATAAAGTCAACCTATGCAATCATGCGTGACCTAATTGTTACCCATTTCCCACGATCGGAACGAGCCTGCGGAAACCTTTCACAGGTAACCCAATTAAGAAAAAAAACACCCCACGTGGGCGTGGGGTGTCGCACAATTGCTTTAGGGAAGCTCCCTAAAGTCGGCAACTCATTTGTTGCCGACCGTGATCTGGTTGTCGATTTCCGCGTTACTGGCCGCACGCCGCGCCACATCTTCTGCGCGCGTTTTCATCGCTTCACTGCTCACGGTTCCGCGGAGGATGATCTTTGCTTCAACCTGCACGTTCTCCTGCGCGAGGGTGGTGTCTTGCTGGAGCGCCGAGCGAATTGAACCGGCGGAGATGGACTCACCCGATTCCGTGACCGCGCTGGTCCGACCCGTAGGAGTAAGTTGCTCGTCCGTGCTCACCGCCGTGCCGCTCGAGGTCGTGCCAATCCCAACCACGCTGGGGGAACGGGTGGTCGCGCGGTCGGGCTTGTGAGAGGGCGGCTGACTACTGCTGCTTAAACTAGTGCCGCTCGTATCCGTGCTTCCGATGCGCGAGGTCGAACTACCCGGCGAGCTGCTAGTACTGCTGGTATCGGGAACGCCGGTCAGGCTGCTCGCCGATCCAAAGCTGACGGAGCTTGCGCTCTCCGCGCTCGTGCTGCTCGCCCCACCGGGGCTCGGGCTCGTACTGCCCAAGCTGGCGCCACTGCTTCGCAAGGTCGAGCCGGAGCTCGTATCCGGGCTGCTGCTACTACCAGGAGTGGCGGATCTGCTGATGTCGGGGCTGCTGATTCCGGAATTACCGGTACCCGTTGTTCCAGTCGCACTGCCGGACGGGGATGACGAGGGTGCCGCGCTTGTATCTGGATATATTCCGGACGAAATGCGGCCGGTGGGCGTCAATATCTCCGTGGTGGAACTGCCGGTGGACGATTGGCTGCTGGCGCCAAAGTCGGAGCGCGACAGCGTCGTCGCGATCACTTCCGCTTGAGGCGAACCGACCTCGAACTTGCTGAGCGGCACCAGGAACTTTCCGCTCGCGCCAGCAAACTCTCTCTTCGGCTCAAAGAGCGCGTGCGCCTGACCGTTTTCGATATCGATCACGATGTCGTTAATCGAGCCGGCTTCGCGTTCGCCCGCCCGAACGTTTTTTCCCGACAACTTGCTGGCGAGGGCGTAATGCCCGGTTTGGCTCATCTCGCTCGAAGACGACGACGCAGACGAGCTGCTCGAACGCGGAGCCGCTTTCTTTTGGTCGGTGGAAATTTTCCCGGCATCAAGATCCTGCTGCGTGATCACCGGCAGCGCTTCGAAGGCCACCTTGTCCATCTGCGCCGTGAATCCCTCGGCGGCAACCTGAGGTTGCAGCGAGTTGTGTTCAACCAGGCGCAGCTTGTCGCCCATGCCGAGAAAGCCGCCGCTCGACACGACCGCGAAGGCCACCTTTCCGCTCTGGGTATCCACGACAAAATCATTTACCTTGCCGAGATCCTCACCATTGGCGCCGGTGATTTTTTGTCCTTTGTATTCACCGGCCGTCCGTTTCTGGTCGTCCTCGCTGGCAGCACGAACCTGTTCGGTCGTCGATGCCATGGAGGCTGGCGAGGAATGACTCGATGATGTGCTCCGATCCTGATTGTAGCTGCTAGTCGGAGTCGAAGAACTCGAACCGGTGCCACTGCTCGTCGACGACGAACCTGATGATCCGCTGCTCGACGAGCCTGCTGCGGACGTGGTGGAATCGCTGCTGCTCGTCGACAAGGTTTGATCAGCGACGGTGTTGCTCGAGCTCGAGGACGATGGATCCTGTTGTGCCGGAGTGGAACCGGAAGTTGGCTGCGCCAAAACGGGACTGGCTGCCCCGGCGAACGCGATCGCGCTAAGCGCGGCGATAAGTTTGATGCGATAGTTACTCATGTGTGTCTGTCTCCTGGTTGGCGAGGACGCAGGCCGGACAGCGATGCGCTGCGAGCCAACCCACCCCCGCGCGGGTTAATCACGGACCCTCCCGTGACGTCCCACTTGTCACCCGGAACGCGGCGCGGTTTCGCTGCGTGGAACGGGTTTTTTCCCCAAAGAGGCGGCGAAGAGACCCCCACGTCAGTCGAGCGGGAAATGCCGGAATTGAAGGGCCGACTGGACCGAAAATTTCAGGCCAGGATGAACCCACACGGGCGAAATCGCTCAAGTGCCCGAGCACGAACTACTCCAGCTCGCCTCGCACCGCGTCGCCCACCGACTCAGCTGTAGCTAAAAACCAAATACGCCATCCGTCGCCGGCAGCCATGCCCAAAAAAACCTGGGCCGGAGCCCAAGTTGCAAAGCGTCAACGCCGAGTCACGTCACGGTGACTTCACCGTGATGTGGTTGTCGACCTGCAGCCCCGGCGCAACTTCCTTGGCGGTGCGCTCGATGTTCGAACGGATTTGCTCACTTTCCACGGTGCCGCGCAATGCGATGCGAGATTCCGGAATCACCTGGACTTGGGCACGCGCCAGCGAGGAGTCCTGATCCAGGGCACGCCGGACCGCCATCGCGGCCGAGGTCGCTGGCGGATTGGCGGACGTGAACGGCGAACCCGTTAACCCGGTGGGCGTGCCAGACTGCGCCTGCTGGAAGTGCATCTGGGTGAGCGTAGTGTTAACCGAGGACTGTTCCGGGTTGCTGATTTGCAGCTGCGTAAACGGAACCAGAAATTTCGGCCCCGCCGCCCCCATCGCCGTCACCACCGCAACGGCAACGCGGTGGCGAACATCGACAGCCACGTCTTGGATACTCCCGAGTTGCTGGCCTCCGGACAGCAAGGTCTTGGCGCGCAGCTGCGAAGCGCGCACCAAATCATTGGACCCACCTTGTGACGGCTGCTGTGAGATCGCGAATTGCTGCGTGAGACGCCGCCACTGCTCGTCATTCAGCGAGATGCTGCCTTTGATTTCCTGCTCTGTCATCGTGCCGACTTGATTCCACTGCGCTTTGCCAAGGCTGATGCGGAGTCCTTCCGGGCCACTGGTCGGATCGAGCGCAGCCATCGGAATGAGACGATACGTTTCGCCCGACGCACCGGCGCCACTCGGTACAACTGCGTAGCGGACATGACCCGTCTGGGGATCGATCAGGAAGTCAGAAACGGATCCGAGTTCCTCCTGCCCCGAACCGCGCAAGGGTTTGCCGGCCAAGCGCTGAAGGCTAAACGCGTCCGCTTCCGGATTCGCCACTTGTACGGTGCCCGCGCCAGCAGCCGTGGAAGCCTGCTGACTCGTCACAGGCTGAGGCTGGCCCCAGTTGGTGGCTGCGGGCGGTCGCGCAGCCGGCGGAGTGGGAGCTTGGGGTTGCTGGGTTTGCTGTGCCTGCTGACCCGGTTGGCCAAATGGACCTTGACCGATTGGGTAAGAAGGAGCTTGCGCGGAACTCGTCGCGGCCGCCGCGAGCAAGAGCGTCAAAGCGGTGAAGGACGCGGCCGTAGTGTGTTTAAGATAATGTAGGTTCATTCGAGCAGGTGGGTTAAAGGTACATCTGAACGGAGCGCCATTCGTTCACGGAACACGTGTCCGCTGGGCGTCCCGCTCCCTTCTGAAACCGCAGGACGCTCCGAGTGCGCCCCGTCGGGTCCGGAATCCGTCTAAGGAATCCACCCGCGGGGGGTGGCAGTATTTCCTACGTATTCACATGTCTGAGACCAACGCCTTGGAATCGGGCGGCGAGGCGGAGGCGGAGGCGGCGGCTTCTCGATTATGATTAGTGCCGATCAGATCAGTGGTGCACTTGCTTGGGTCCGAGGTGACGGTCATCCTGTCATCTTGTCATCCTATCACGGCTTGAGCTCGATCGCTGAAGAGGAGAGACAGGATAAACAGGATCGACTCTATGCATCGCGACGCCTCGTCTGCGAGTCCCTCGACCCAGCGGCTTGGGGACAAGTCGCTCCACCTCGGCAACTCATGACGATGCTTAAAAGTTCGTTCCTCCGGAGACGGAGGCTTGCAGATCCTGCCGCAGATCCTTGGAGTTCTTGTGTATCCCTTCGCGAAATTCCCGACTGCGTCGGTGCCCACCCTTTTGCTTTCGCATGACCAAACATCGCTTCGCCACCAAGGCCCTCCACGCCGGCCAGGTTCCGGATCCCACCACGGGGTCGCGGGCCGTGCCTCTTTATCAAACGACGAGCTATGTGTTCCGCGATACGGAACACGCCGCCAATCTCTTTGCCCTGAAAGAACTGGGCAACATCTACACGCGGATCATGAATCCGACGACCGATGTGTTTGAGCAACGCATCGCGGCGCTGGAAGGCGGGAGCGGCGCGCTGGCCCATGCGTCCGGACAAGCGGCAATCACGGATGCCATTTTCAACGTGGCGGGGTCAGGCGACCATCTCGTGTCAGTCGCCCAGCTCTACGGCGGCACCTATAATCTCTTCCACCACACGCTGCCAAAGCTGGGAATTGAAGTCTCGTTTGTCGACGCACAGGATCCGGAGAGCTTTCGCCGCGCGCTGCGGCCCAACACCAAAGCGTTTTACGGCGAAGGTCTCGGCAATCCCGCCTTGAATATTTTCCCCTTCGAGGAAGTCGGCAAAATCGCCCGCGAAGCTGGCATTCCCCTCATCATCGATAACACCTGTCTTTCCCCGTATCTGAACCGGCCGTTCGAATGGGGCGCGAACGTCGTCGTCCATTCGACCACGAAGTATATAGGCGGCCACGGAACTTCGATCGGTGGCATCGTCGTCGATGGTGGAAACTTCAATTGGGGCAGCACCCGGTTCCCCGGCTTCACCCAACCGGACGCCAGTTATCACGGCTTGGTGCACTGGGATGCCTTCAAGAGTTTTGCGCCGGCGGGAGGCGCGAACATCGCCTATATAATGAAGATGCGCCTGCAACTCCTGCGGGACATCGGAGCCTGCATATCGCCCTTCAATGCCTGGACCGGGTTGCAAGGTCTGGAGACCCTTCATCTCCGCATGGAGCGAACCTGTGCGAATGCCCAACGGGCCGCCGAATTCCTCGCGGCGCATGACAAAGTCAGCTGGGTCAATTATCCGGGATTAAAGACGAGCCCAAATCACACGGCGGCCAAAAAGTACCTGAGTGGTGGCTTCGGCGGTCTGATCGGCTTCGGAGTGAAAGGCGGTTACGAAGGCGGCCGCAAACTGATCGAAGGACTCAAGCTCTTCTCGCACCTCGCCAACATTGGCGATGCCAAATCATTGGCGATTCATCCGGCCAGCACGACCCACAGCCAACTGAACGCAGAGGAGCAGAAGGCCTCCGGGGTGGCAGCGGATTATGTTCGCCTCTCCATCGGCATTGAGGATTTCTCGGATATTCAAGAGGACCTGGAACAGGCCCTCGCTGCCCTGTAAGCAGGCGCAGTAAACCGGCCTCGACCCGCGCCGTGGCGCGCGGGTCGAGCCGCGCGGTGCTCATGGCAGCGTTAACGCGTACGTCGTCAAACGAGTCGATTTTAAAAGTTCGTCGCAGCAGTCCAGCAACTTGACGCATCCTGGACGGTCAATATAATTCCCTCCCGGTTTCGTTGGTCGGGCAAGCAAACCTACCCCTGATGCACGTTCTCCACCTCGAAGATTCACCGCTGGATGCCGAACTGTTGGGTCGACTGATGCTGACGGAACTGCCCGGGCTCCGGATCACTCGGGTTGCCACGCGCGGCGATTATGAAGCAGCGCTCCAGAAACGCGATTTTGACCTGATCATTTCGGACTTCTTACTGCCCGAATATTCCGGTTTGGCTGCGCTCGATGTGGCACACCGCTATTGTCCGGAAATCCCTTTTATTTTCCTCTCGGGTCACATTGGTGAGGAGCGTGCGATTGAAGCGCTGCGCTCTGGCGCCACGGATTATGTGCTAAAAGATCGCCCGGCGCGACTGCCGACAGCCATTCGCCAAGCGATGGCGCGGGCCGAAACCGAAAGACAACGCATCCGGACCGAAGAAGCCCTGCGCGTAACCAAAGAGCGCTACCGGCAAATCACAGAAAATGTTGCGGATCTGATCACGGTCCTGGATCTGGAAGGAAAACGCGTCTATACTAACCCAGCCTATCGGATTCTAGGTACGCCCGAACAACTGCTCGGCACGAGTTCATTCGCCAACATCCATCCGGAGGATCGCGCCCGGATTGAAGCGCTCTTCCACCACACCTCCCAAACCGGCCACGGCAACCGCGCGGAGTTTCGTATTACGCTGCCCGACGGTTCCATTCGCCATGTTGACTCACAGTCCGGCGCGATTCGCGACGCGGATGGAATAGTCACAAACGTCTTGGTGATCAGCCGCGACATCACGGAAAAGAAACATGCGGCCGAGGAGACCGAACGACAACACGCCTTCCTGCGGCAGGTCATCGACCTAGACCGAAACTATATATTCGCCAAGGACCGGCACGATCGGTTCATCCTCGCGAATCAGGCGGTGGCGGCCCGTTATAATACAACGGTCGACGGCTTGCTCGGGCGCACCAGCATCGAATTCGGCGCGGTGCCGGATACCTTGGGGGCGTTTGCCCGTGAGGCACAAATCGCCCGCGAAACGCAAAAGGCCGTTCATAATCCTGCGTTAATCGTCATGGATGAGGCGGCTCAACCGCGCTTCTTCGACGTCTTGCAAGTGCCGCTCGGACCGGAGCACGGACACCCCGATTGTATCTTGGGATTCGCCACCGATGTGACGGAGCAGCAACAACAGGAACAGCAATTGCGGCACCAAGCTTCGCTGCTGGACAAGGCGCGCGACGCCATTGCTGTGACTGACCTTTCTCATCGCGTCACCTACTGGAACCGGAGCGCTGAACGGCTCTACGGCTACAGCTCTGCAGAGGCCATGGGACAAGACTTGCGCACGCTGCTCTACGGCCTCGAAACGGAACGCTTCGATGCGGCCAAGGAGATCTTGCTGGCTACGGGCGAATGGCGGGGAGAATTGCATCCCGAGTCGATCAAAAATCGACCGATGACAGTCGAGAGTACCTGGAGCTTGGTCACGAACGCCGACGACCAGCCGAGTTCGATTCTCTTGATCGACACGGATGTGACCGACCAACGGCTGCTCACGCTTCAGCTGGAGCGAGCCCAACGCTTGGAAAGCATCGGCATGCTCGCTGGCGGCATTGCTCACGATCTCAACAATGCGCTCGCGCCGATTCAAATGGGAGCGGAACTCCTGCGCATGATGATCCCCGACCCTGCGGCCCGGACGCTGCTGCAGACGATGGAGACAAGCGCACGCCACGGCGCGAGCTTAGTACGCCAGGTACTCGCCTTTGCCCGGGGTGCAGAAGGTGAACGCGGACCGCTGCAAGTAAGGCACGTACTCACCGAAGTGGAGCAGTTCCTTCAGCAAACGCTCGAAAGGAACATCACGATCCGGGTGCGCACGGAACGTAATCTCCCCCCGGTGCTCGCCGACGCCACGCAGCTGAAACAGGTTCTGCTTAACCTGGCAGTCAACGCTCGCGATGCGATGCCGCAGGGAGGCACGCTCGATATCTCGGCCGAGACGTGTATCATCGATGCTGCGACAGCCGCACTCGCAGGGGGCCCAGCTCAGGCCGGCCCGCACCAGCGGATCACCGTGCGCGACAGCGGCACCGGCATTCCCCCCGAAACGGTGCAGCGAATCTTCGATCCGTTCTTTACGACCAAACAGCCAGACAAGGGCACAGGCTTGGGCTTGTCCCTCGTGCACGGTATAATAAAAGGCCACGGCGGCTTTGTGCAGGTGGAAAGTCAGGTGGGCGAAGGATCGGCTTTTCACCTTTTCCTGCCCCTCCAGGACGTCATCAGCCCGGACCACGTGACCGAGTTGCCGCGCACGCTGGCCCCCGGCCGCGGCGAAGAAATTCTCGTCATCGATGATGACAACGGCATTCGCACCGTGGTCGAGTCTCTGCTCAAAACACACGGTTATCGAGTGCAGTGCTTCGCTGAAGGAGCCCCCGCGCTGGTGGAACTTAAACGCGCGGACACGGCGGTCCAAGTCGTGATCACCGACTTGATGATGCCAGGCCTAAGCGGTATTGATCTCATTGATGCGATCCGGAGTGCGCGCCCAGCCGTGCCGGTGATCGCGATGAGCGGCCTGACTAAGGCGATCGCCCTGCCCCCCGAAATTCCCTTGATCGCAAAGCCGCTCACCGCGAGCACCCTGCTTGGAGCTCTGCAACAGGTGCTAAAGACGACCGAGTAAACCGCTTATTCCGCGTCGTAAATCTGGACCCGGTTCCAAAACGTCTTGAACGCGGCAATGAACTCCAAGTGAATCGGATCCACTTGGTAAGCATCGTGGGCCGCAATGTCTTTGCAGAGGACAGTGAGGGCGATGGAATAGCTACTGTCGATGATGGGACGCCTTTCGGTCTGGGCCGGCCGTCCAATGTACAGTTTGTCCACGGCCTTGATGTCGCCGAGCGTACTCACGCCTCGGAAAAAGTCCGCCTGCTGTTGCGCAGTCAGTTCAGGTTTAAGCCAGAAATACACGGTGTGAACGAGCATGGGGCTCCGAGTAGGACTCACCGTCGCGCCCTCCTCAATGGAAATGTGTGTCACTACGGCGTGGCCGCATCCAGGCGCGCCAGCTCATCGCCAATGTTGAAATTCATTCGCACGTCCGGATCGGGTGAGGGCACCGCCGACAGCAGGATCTTGGTGTAAGGATGCTGCGGTGACGCGAAGATGCTGCTCGTGTCGGCCAGTTCAACGATGCGGCCCTTGCGCATCACCGCGACGCGGTCGCAGAATCCGCGCACCACATCCAGATTGTGGGCGACAAACAAATATGTCAGCCGGAAATCCCGCTGTAGTTCCTTGAGCAGATCAAGCACCTGGGCCTGAACTGACACATCCAAAGCCGAGGTGGCCTCGTCGCATACAATCAACGAAGGCCGCATGATCAGCGCCCGGGCAATTCCGATGCGCTGCCGCTGTCCCCCACTGAACGCATGGGGATAACGGGTGCGGTGCTCCGGCTTCAGCCCTACCCGGGCGAGGATTTCCGATACGCGATCGTCCAGTTCGGCGCCCCCCGCCAGCCCATGAATCACGAGTGGCTCGCCCACGATGTCCCGCACCGTCATGCGTGGATTCAAGGAAGAGAACGGGTCTTGAAAAACCATCTGCGCGAACTGCCGGACCGGCTTGAGTTCACGCGCGGATAATTGCGCGAGGTCCACTCTTCGTCCCCCGGGCAAGCGGAACCAGACTTCCCCGGCGGTCGGATTCACCGCCCGAAGGATGCAACGCGCGGTCGTGGTCTTGCCCGACCCACTTTCTCCCACGAGACCCAGTGACTCACCGGGCGCGAGCTCAAAGCTCACGTTGTCCACGGCCTTGATCACGCCGGCCGATCGGCGCCTCCAGCCGGGAGCGTAGACCGGAAATTCCTTGGCCAAACCACGCACGGACAATAACGCGGGCTCCGCGGGAGCGGACGCCAGCTCCATCGATGCAGGTTGGTCAACGTCCACGGGGGAAAATCAGGCTAGCCCACTCGACCAAGCGCAGCCATCCGCGCCGCATAACGCCGCGAGGGCAAAGCATCCAGCAGGGCGCGGGTGTGCGGATGCTGCGGCGCCTTCAAGACCTCGCGCACGGATCCACGCTCGATGATTTCGCCCTGCCGCATCACCGCAACCTCATCCGCCATTTGTGCAACCACGCCGAAATCATGCGTGATCAGCAGCACCGAAAATCCGATTTCCCGCTGCAGGGTTTTAATCAAACCCAGAATCTGGGCCTGGATCGTAACATCGAGCGCTGTCGTCGGCTCGTCCGCGATCAGCAACTCCGGCCGACACACCAGCGCCATCGCAATCACCACTCGCTGCCTGAGTCCGCCCGAGAGCTCATGCGGGTATTGATGATAACGCTGCGTCGGGTCCGAAATCCCCACACGGTGGAGCATGTCGAGGGTGAGCCGTTTCGCCGCCGCCGGGCTCACGTCTTGGTGCACCAAAATCGCCTCATCGACCTGACTACCCACGGTGTGCACCGGCGAGAGCGCCGTCATCGGCTCTTGAAAAATCATGCTCGCCAGTCCCCCGCGCACTTTGAAGAGCAACCCGGATTTTTCGTCCAAGTGCGCAATGTCGATCTCTCCCTCGCGTCGAGAACGCAACAGAATGCGCCCACCGATGATGCGGCCCGGCGGCTGCACCAAGCGAAGCAGCGAATACGCCGTCACGCTCTTGCCGCACCCCGACTCGCCCACGAGCGCGAGCGTGCGGCCCCGACCGATCGCGAACGAAACATTCTGCACCGCGCCCACGACTCCGTCGGGCGTAAAGAAGGAGACCCGGAGGTTCTTAACCTCGAGCAGGGGCGCAGACGCTTGGGTGGGGTCCAGGGGGGCAGGGTCGCTCATTTCACTCAACCGACGAACAAAGGCAGGACGCATCCGAACCCAATCGAGGCAATCCTCAAATCACCCAACCGCAAGCACCGGGTGCATCTGCTGGTGGGCGGTGGAAGCCACCGCAGCGGCGAAGGGACTCGCCGCCCTACCTATCGTGACCTTTGAAAAGGTAGGGCGCGGACTCCGCTCCGCGCCGGAACCGGAACCGCCAACCGGCAGATGCGCCCACCAGCACCGCCCCACTTCAACCTGGGACCGCGGTCGCCCCCGGCCGCATCCGACCGTATCCCAATCGCCCAGAGAACTTATCATGCCCACCTTCGCCCCGTACTCATCGATCCGAGTACGGATCACTGGCGTCCCGCAGTCCGTCCCCCAGAAAGTTAAAACACAACACCGTGAGGACGATCAACACCACCGGCATCATCAGCCACGGATAATTAGCCACCGTTTGGATGCTCATGCAGTCCTGCAACATCACGCCCCAACTGACGATCGGCGCGCGCAGGCCAAAGCCGAGAAACGACAGCGACGTCTCGCCCAGAATCATCGCCGGCACGCTCATCGTGAGCACAACAATAATGTGGCTGCTGAACCCGGGCAGCAGATGGCGAAACAGGATGCGCCCATGCCCTGCTCCCAGCAATCGCGCTGCGGTGGCGTAGTCCTCTTCGCGCAACGCCAGAATTTTACCCCGGACCACGCGCGCCAGGCTGGTCCAGCCGAGCAGACTCAAGACCAACGTAATCGCGAAATACGTGCCGAGCGGGGGCCACTCCGCCGGCACCACCGCGCCGAACGCCAGCCACAGCGGAATCTGTGGAAACGCATTCACGATTTCGATTACCCGCTGGATCACGTTGTCGATTGCCCCGCCAAAATACCCCGAGATCCCGCCAATCGTCACCCCCAGAAGGAATGTCACCGCAATCGAAACCAACCCCACCGAAAGACTGATACGTGATCCATAAATTAGCCGGCTAAAGATGTCGCGACCGTGTTCGTCCGCGCCAAGAAAATAGAAGGTGGGCGAAGTAGCCCGGCCGCCGCCCGACGGATCTTTCACTCCGAACAGGTGCCGATCACCCGGAATGAGATCCCAAAAACGGTACGACTGCCCGCGCACGAACCAGCCCAATTTTATCACCTGCGACCGGTCCTCGGTGTACGTCCGTTTGAAGGTCAACGGATCAACCGTCACGCGCATCGCCAGCACATGCAGGCCGTGCTCCCACGAAAACCGCGGCAATTGCGGTGGGCAATACGCGTGCGAAAGGTCCCGCCATGGTCGCGAATACGGGGCCAGAACTTCCGCGGCCAACGCCAGCACGTACAAAACGGCCAGGAAAAACAACGACACCACCGCGAGCCGGTGTCGGACGAATCGCCGGCGGATCAACGCCCATTGCGAAAGCGACCCCGCCGCCTCCGCACTGGGGGGAGTTGGAACGAGTTCAGGGGTTTCAGCCGCTACCGCCATCAAGCGCAGAAAGAACCGAGCGCTCAAACCGCGCAAGCGACAAGTGGCTCCTTCACCCCAGCCCCGCCATGGGCGCATCTGCCGGTTGGCGGTTCCGGCTCCGGCGCGGAGCGGAGTCCGCGCCCTACCTCTTTCAAAGGTCACGACGGGTAGGACGGCGGGTCCCTTCACGATGGGTAGGGCGGCGAGTCCCTTCGCCGCCTTTTTCAAAGGGTACGATAGGTAGGGCGGCGAGTCCCTTCGCCGCCCTACCTAT
>Ga0163152_10004632_pt1 | contig 16826 bp, 10 predicted proteins | sample OliLakLV19MP8IB2_FD_148635 | JGI IMG/M metagenome (GOLD analysis project Ga0163152, IMG submission 148635) | Freshwater microbial mat bacterial communities from Lake Vanda, McMurdo Dry Valleys, Antarctica - Oligotrophic Lake LV.19.MP8.IB-2 | ecosystem: Environmental > Aquatic > Freshwater >... | reverse complement strand
GTCCAACCGGCGGTGAGGGGGGCGAGAGAAAGGCCCCGGCTTTCGCCGGGGTGACGTGAGGTCCAACCGGCGGTGAGGGGGGCGAGAGAAAGGCCCCGGCTTTCGCCGGGGTGACGTGAGGTCCAACCGGCGGTGAGGGGGGCGAGAGAAAGGGCCCCGGCTTTCGCCGGGGTGACGTGAGGTCCAACCGGCGGTGAGGGGGGCGCGCAAGGCTACTGCACGAACGGTAGACTCTGCCCAACGATGGCGAAGGCGAAAACGAAGGCGGCCGGTGTGCGCGTGGGCGTCGTCATGGGCTCTCGTTCGGACTGGGAGACCATGATGGCAGCCTCCGAGACCCTCGATCGTCTGGGCATAGCCCACGAGGTGGAGGTCGTCTCCGCGCATCGAACTCCCGATCGCTTGTTCGAGTACGCGTCCACCGCGGCCGCCCGCGGTCTCAAGGCGATCATCGCAGGCGCGGGCGGGGCCGCTCATCTGCCCGGTATGCTCGCGGCGAAAACCGCGGTTCCGATCCTCGGCGTGCCCGTCCAGTCGAAGGCCCTCTCCGGGATGGACTCGCTCCTCTCCATCGTCCAGATGCCCGCGGGGATTCCCGTCGCCACGTTCGCGATCGGCCCGGCCGGGGCCACCAACGCAGCTTTGTTTGCGGCGGCGATGCTGGCGTCCTACGATTCGAAAATCGCCGCGGCGCTTCAAGCCTTCAGGCGCGAGCAGACCGCGGCCGTCCTCGCGAAGACCAACCCTCGAGACTAAGGAAGACCATGGCCACCACAGTAGGGATCCTTGGAGGCGGGCAACTGGCCCGCATGATGGCGATCGCCGGCGCGCCCCTCGGCCTGAGATTCAAGATCGTCGACACCGTGGCCGACGCCTGCGCCTCGCAGGTCGCCCCCCTCACCTGCGCCGACTACAACGACTTCGACGCGATCTCATCCTTCGCGGACGGCATCGACGTGGTCACCTTCGACTTTGAGAATGTTCCGGCGGACACCGCGATGTTCATCGCCTCGCGCGTGCCGGTCTTCCCGAATCCCCAGGCCCTCGCGGTGGCCCAGGATCGCCTGGAGGAGAAGCAGCTCTTCAACCGCCTCGGCATGAACACCCCCGCGTTCGCCACCGTCGACTCGCGCGAGGATCTTGATGCCGCGGTCGCAAGCGTCGGCTACCCCGCTATTCTGAAGACGCGCCGTCTTGGTTATGACGGCAAGGGCCAGATCCGCCTCCGTTCCGCCGAGGACCTCAACGCAGCGTGGGCGAAGCTCGGCGATGTCCCTCTGATCCTCGAAAGTCTCGTCGCGTTCGAACGCGAGATTTCCGTGATCGGCATCCGCGGCCGCACGGGCGAGTTCAAGACCTACCCGCTCACCCAGAATTTCCACCAGAACTCGATTCTCTCGGCGAGCCTCACGCCGGCCCCGAACACCGCGGCCTTCGCGGAGACCGCGGTGGGCTACGCGAAGAAGCTGGCGGAGGAACTCGACTACGTGGGGGTCTTCGCCCTGGAGTTGTTCGTCCATCAGGGGAAACTGCTGGCGAACGAGATGGCGCCCCGGGTCCACAACTCAGGCCATTGGAGCATCGAGGGGGCGGTAACCAGCCAGTTCGAGAACCACCTGCGCGCCGTACTCGGCCTCCCGCTCGGCTCAACCCTCGAGACTGAAACCTCCGTCCTCCTCAACTGGATCGGCGAGATCCCGGATGCCCTTCCCGTGCTGCAAGAGCCCCTCGGCCACTGGCACGACTACGGGAAAGCGTCCCGTCCCGGCCGAAAAGTCGGCCACGCGACCTTCCACGGACCGGCCGCTGAAGTCGCTCAGGCCCTCGGCCGCGTCGGAGCCTCATTGAAACGCGAAGACCAGGTCGCCCCGGTGTTGACGGCAATGGCGGCGTAGGGGCACGCTGCGCGTGCCCGGCCGTGCGCCGGCAATCTCGAGGGCACGCGTAGGGGCACGCTGCGCGTGCCGGCCGTGCGCCGGCGGTCTCGAGGGCACGCGCAGCGTGCCCCTACATTCCGGGCTGCCGCGTCCTGGCTCGCCGTCGCCGCCCCCACCCGGGCGCCCTTCGGCGACAGGATTCCCGCGAAGAAACCGACGCCGCGTCGGAGCCTCATTGAAACGCGAAGACCAGGTCGCCCCGGTGTTGACGGCAATGGCGGCGTAGGGGCACGCTGCGCGTGCCCGGCCGTGCTGCGGGCGGTCTCGAGGGCACGCGCAGCGTGCCCCTACATTCCGGGCTGCCGGTCCCCTACGCGTCCTGGCTCGCCGTCGCCGCCCCCACCCGGGCGCTCTTCGGCGACAGGATTCCCGCGAAGAAACCGACGCCGTTTTTCTGGCGCTGTTCGTTCCAGCTCACGAGGTCGTCGAACGAGCTGTAGGCGGCGGGGACGATGAAGAGGGTCATGACCGTCGACACCAGCATGCCGCCCACCAGGCCGATGGCCATCGAACGCTGGGTTTCCGCACCCGGACCGATGGCGAGGGCCGCGGGCAGAGCACCCGCGATGGTGGCGATCGACGTCATCAGGATCGGGCGCAGGCGAACCGGGCAGGCCTGAAGCAGGGCGTCATGGCGTTCGACGCCGCGTTCGCGAATCTGGTTCGTGAAGTCGACGAGCATGATCGAGTTCTTCTTCGCGATGCCCATGAGCAGGATGAGCCCCAAAACACTGTAGACGTTCAGCGACTGGCCCATGAGGTAGAGCATCAGAAGCGCGCCGCTCACGCTGAAGGGCAGAGCGAGGAGAACCACGATGGGGTGGGTGAACGAGTTGAACTGCGCGGCCAGCACCATGTAGGCGACGATGATGCCCATGAAGAACGCGAAGCCGAGCGATTCGAAGCTCTCCGCGAAGGCTTGCGAAGAACCGGCGGGCAGCGCGCGATAGCCGTCGGGCAGGATGCCGCGGGCGACCTTGAGCGCGCCATCGATGGCCTGGGCCTGCGAGTAGCCCGCGCCGATGTTGCCGGAGATCCGGATCGCGCGTTCACGGTCGAGGCGCGTGATCGCCTGGAGCGAGGGGGCCTGCTCGATGCGGACGAGGTCGCCGAGCCGGACCATGTCGCCGGTTCGCGTGCGCACCAGGAGGCGCGCGATGTCCTCGGGCTTTTCGCGCTGATTCGCGAGCAGGCGCACCCGGATGTCAAAGCGGCGGCCGCCGTCCTTGAAGCGGCCGGCCCGCACCCCGCCGATGGCCGCGTTTACGGTTTCGCCGATGGCGCTCATCGAGATGCCGAGGTCGGCCGCCTTGTTGCGGTCAGGGATCACCTGCACTTCGGGCATGCCGAGGCGGTAGTCGCTGTCGACGTCAGCCACGAGGCCCGAGGTGCGCAGTTCGTCCATGATCTCGGTGGCCTTCTGCGCGAGGGTGTCCCAGTTGCCGCCGCGGATCGAGAACTCGACGGGTGAACCACGGCCGGAGGTGAACGCCTGCTGCGAGTTCTCGGACAAGGAGATGCGGGCGCCAGGGAGCTTCGAGAGGTCCCGCCGCATCTCGTCCATCAGCTCGGTCTGAGTCAGCGGCCGTCCGTGCCTCTGATCATCGGGCCGGGCCTTCAGGTCCTGCATCGTGACCATGACGGTCCCCGAGGACACATCGCCGCCGCCGCCGCCGCCGAAGCCACCAGGGCCGCCGAAGTAGCGATGGATCTCCGGGCGTCCGGCGAGGTATTCCTCGACCTGCAGGGCCATGCGGTTCGTGACTTCGAGGCTGGTGCCGATGGGAAGGGTGTAGCCGATGCGGAAGCGCCCGGTGTCCTGACGGGGCACGAACTCCTGAGGCAGGAGGACGAGCAGGTACAAGGAAGCCACGAAGACGATGAGCGACCCGCCGATGACCCACGAACGGTGGTGCAGGGCGGGCTCGAGGACCTTGAGATAAGCCGCGGCGAGGCGATCGAAGGTGCGATCAACGGCCCGGCCCACGCGTCCGCGCTTCTCGCCTACCTGAAGGAAACGCGAGCAGCGCATGGGCGTGAGGGTGAGCGCTTCGAGCAGGGAGAGCAGGACGGCCACCGAGATCGTGACGCCGAACTGAAAGAAGAACTTGCCGATGATGCCCTTCATGAAGGCCACGGGCAGGAAGATGGCTACGATCGCCGCGGTGGTGGCCGAGGCCGCGAAAGTCACTTCGCGCGCGCCGATGCTCGCCGCCTTCACCTTGCCCTCCCCCAGCTCGCGATGCCGGTAAATGTTCTCGAGCACCATGATCGCGTCGTCGACCACGATGCCGACCACGAGCGAGAGTCCCAGCACCGTGAACGTGTTCAGGGTGAAGCCGAGGAAGTACATCGCGATGAACGTGCCGAGGATCGACGTAGGGATCGCGAGCAGGATGTTGACGGTGGAGGTCCACGAGCCGAGGAACAGCCAGCAGACGAAGCTGGTCAGAATCGCGGCCATCATGAGGGTAAAGAGGATTTCGTGGATCGACTCCTCGATGAACTTCGTCGAGTCAAAGTTGATGGCGAGCGTGATCCCCTCGGGGGCTTGTGCTTGAAGGGTCTCAATGCGCGCGCGCACGTCGTTGCCCACCTGGACCGCGTTCGAGCCGCGGATCTTGCGGATTCCGAAGCCCAGCGCGTTTTGTCCCATGGCGCGCTGGATGCGCCGCTGGTCCTCGAAACCGTCCTCGACCACGGCCACGTCGCTGAGTCGGACGGGGGTGCCGTCGCGGTAGGTGATGACGAGGTTGCGGAACGCCGCAAGGTCGATCGCTTCGCCTTCGGCGCGCACGTTCATCTCGCGGCCGACCCCCTCAATGCGGCCGGCGGGCATTTCGATGTGCTCGCGGCCGATGGCGGCGGTGACGTCCTGAACGGTGAGACCCTGGGCCTCGAGCCTCGTCGCGTCGAACCACACGCGCACGTTCCGCTCGCGATAGCCGAACTGGATCTCGCCCACGCCTTCCACGGTCTGGAAAGCGGGCTTCACCACGTTGCGCACGTAATCGGCGAGGAAGGTGGGCGTGCGGTCGCCGGAAACGCCGACCCACATGATCGGCTGGTCCTCGGGGTTGTTCTTGGAAACCGTGGGCGGATCTACGTCGCGCGGGAAGCGGCGGCCGAGCTGGGCGACCTTGGCCTGGACTTCCTGAATGGCGGCGTCAATATCGCGCGAGAGATCGAATTCGACCGAGACGCTGGCCGAGCCCTGACGGGACGTCGATGAGATTGCCTTCACGCCTTCGATCGACGTCATCGCGTCTTCGATGGCGTCGACGATGTCCGTCTCCATGACCTCGGGCGAAGCGCCCTCGTAGCTCACGGAGACGCTCACCACCGGGAAATCGACGTCGGGGTTCTGGCTGATGCCGAGGCCCTTCACCACGCCGCCCGCGCCGGTGAACGCGATGATCCCGAAGCCCATCAGGCCGGCCATCAGCATCCAGGCGAAGACGTGATTGCGGATCGAGATGTCCGCGAACGTCATGCCGGTGGCGACTTGTTTGGGATCTTCTTCTGGCTCGGGGTTCGTGCCGTGCTTGTGTTCGCTGGTCATCGGCGACCTCCGGGATTGGCGCCAGGCGTTCCCGAACCGCCGGGAGCGCTGCCGCCAGTGGTCACCGCGGTCCCGTTAGTGATGCGGTCGGAGCCCTCATACACGATGACCTCGCCGGCCTTGAGACCGGAGAGGATCTCGACGTTGCCGCCGCCGGTGCGGGGCCCAAGCTCGACCGGGCGGACCGTCACCTTGCCATCGAGGATGGCGAAAGCGATGAAGCCGCGGTCGCTCGCCTGGATGGCGGTCTCGGGAACCACCATGGCGTCCTTCTTGCTGTCGCTCGGCAGGCTCACCTCCGCGAAGAAGCCGGGCTTGAGGACGCCCGGATTCTGAACCCACGCGAGGACTTCGACCTGCCGGGAAGCGGGATCGGCAACTTCTCCCACGTGGTAGATGCGAGCGGTGAATTCCCGATTGCCGGTGGCCGCGACCTTGAACTTCGCTTCCTGGCCCTTCCTCGCGCGCAAAGACTCGGTCTCCGAAACGCGGAACCGAAGCTGAAGGCGGGCAAGGTCGACGAGCGTTGCGAGGTTCGTGCCTGCGCGAACGAACGTGCCCGTGGCGACCAGGCGCTTATCGATGACGCCGCCGCGACGGGGCTTGACCCAGGCGCGGGAGAGATTCTGCGCGGCGATATCGCGCGCGGCCTTCGCGGAGGCGACTTCAGCGGCGAGACGTTCGTTGGCGGTGCGCGTTTGGTTCAGGTCCTCGACCGAAACGAGATTCTCTTTCGCGAGGGCCTCGCGCCGGGCCAGGGTGGCTTCGGCCTGGGCCCCATCGGCCACCGCTCGGCGGTAGTTGGCATCGGCGCGATCCGCTTCGAGCTGGTATCGGTCGGGATCGATCAGGGCGATGACGGTGTTCTTCGTGACACGGTCACCTTCTCGGAACTTCACCTCGGTGAGGACGCCGTCCACTTCCGCGGTGACCTGGACGAGGTCTTCGGCCTCGAGACTGCCGACCGCCTGGATGCTGTAGGTCACCTGCTGAACCAGGACCGGCCCCGCCTTGACCGGAATCGCCGCGCTCCCGCGACCGCCGGGTCCTCCACGACCGCCTGAGCTGCCCGGGCCACCACCCTGGGCCGGCTGCGCCGCGCCACGACTGCACCCGGTAAGTGCCGTGGAAGCAATGAGAAACATCACGAAGAGACGCAACCTGCGCATGAGCCTGCCTTTTCTTTCGAGAATGGCAAGGGAGCGCCGCATCCGCACCCCGCCTCAAACCGTCAACGGTTCCAAGAACCCCGCCATTCTCTCAGAGGACCGCCATTGGACTTTGACTCTATGACGCCGAGTCTGGTTGAGCCGCTATCAGGATTTTGACGCTCAAAAGGACTTTTGAGTCGGGGGAATAGAATTCGCCGCATGTTCGATTACTTCCGCGCGCTCGATACCCTGTCGCCCGAGGACAAAGACATCCACAAGGCGGCCCGCGACTTCGTCGACAAGGAGATCATCCCTCACGTTCAGGGCTGGTGGGACAAAGACACCCTTCCCCGCGAACTGATCACGCAGATGGGGGAGATGGGTTTTCTCGGCCCCACTACGCCGCCCGAGTACGGGGGCGCGGGGGTTTCGAGCACCGCGTACGGCCTCATCTGCTACGAGCTGGAACGGGCCGATTCGGGCGTGCGGTCGAGCGGCAGCGTCCAGGGGAGCCTGGTGATGTTTCCGATTCTCGCCTACGGTTCGGAGGAGCAGAAGAAGAAGTACCTGCCCGAACTTGCCTCCGGGAAACTCGTCGGCTGCTTCGGTCTCACCGAGGCCGACGGCGGCTCCGACCCTGGAGCGATGCGAACCCGCGCCGATCGCGATGGCGATTTCTACGTCATCAACGGGTCGAAAATGTGGATCACCAGCAGCCCGCTCTCCCATATCGCGATCGTGTGGGCGAAGACGTTCGAGAACAAGCAGGACGAGAGCACGATCCGCGGCTTCATCGTCCCGATGGACACGAAGGGCGCTTCCGCACCCGAGACGAAGAACAAGATGAGCCTGCGCGCCAGCATCACCGGGGAGATCGTGCTCGAGGATGTGCGCGTTCCCGCGAGCGCGATCCTCCCGAAGTCGGGCGGTCTCAAGTCACCTCTTGGTTGCCTCACCCAGGCCCGCTACGGCATCGCCTGGGGGGCCCTCGGCGCGCTCGAAACCGTGCTGACCGCTTCGATCGAGTACACGAAGACGCGCACGACGTTTGGCAAGCCGATCGGTTCGCGCCAGCTCGTCCAGGACAAGCTGACCCGGATGGCAACCCAGCATTCGCTCGGCCTCCTGATGGCGCGCCGCCTGGGCGAGTTGAAGGACGCGGGGACGATGGCCTACACCCAGGTGAGCATGGCGAAGCGGAACAACGTGCGCGTGGCGCTTGAAGGCGCGCGTCTCGCCCGCGAGATGCACGGCGGCAACGGCATCACCACCGAGTATTCGATCATCCGCCACATGCTGAACCTCGAGACCGTCGATACCTACGAAGGCACCCACGACATCCACACCCTCATCGTGGGACGCGATCTGACCGGGCTCAACGCGCTCGAATAGGCCCGTCACGAAGGGTAGCGCTTGCGAGCCGTCTGTTCTTCCTTCCTGAGTTCGGTCCCCGGCTTACGGCTTCCCTGTTCCCGCTTTGAAGTCTTCCGCGGTTTGTCCTTCTTCTCATCGACCTTCTCATCGACATCCACCGCCGCTTCGGTGATTCGTTCTCGTCTGGGGCTTGCGTTGCCTTTCGCAGCGAGTGTCTTCTCGGTTCCGCGTGTCGTCTTTTCGGCAGGGCCTCGGCGGCTCACCTTCTCGTTGTCCACGCCTGCGCGGCCCTTGTTCTCAGGGTTCTGCTTTCCCTGGCCGGCATTGCGATCGACGCCTGACCTCTCGAAGTCGTTAGTCTTCTTGCTTCCCTTGTCCCCGCCCGTGGCCTGAACGCCCTTGCCCTGGGCCTTCGACCTGACGGCCTGCCGTTCACCGCGTCCGGAATCGGCGACCTGCGACCTTGGATGTCGGCTTGGTTTTGGACTTTCCGCTTCGATGGTCAGCCATGGTCTTGTTTCCTGCTTTCTTTTTTGTGGGTGTGTTCTTGAAACGAGCTACGTTCGTCCAAGCAGCAACCATGCCAGTCGAAAGGACCCATTTTTAACGCATTCCCGAGACAAAAAGACCTGCGCTTTCTACAAAACCAGAGCCTTGGCGGCCCCGGCGCATGCCCCCCCCTCGCGCCGCGGTGGCGCGTTCCGCCGATGCTGAAACCGATCGCGACACGCGGACGGGCGACGGCCCGTAAGACGCGGATGACGGGTAGTCGTAGTCATCGTAGTAGTTCGGCTCATACGCGTAGCTTCGTAGACGTACGCGTATCCAGTCGGACGATAGGCGCGATACCGCGGAGCGTAGTACGCAGAGGAGTAAGAGCGCGGCGCGTAGCGTCCACCGGGCGCCGCTTCCCGGACCTGATCATCGCGCCACGGTTCAGTTTCTGGTTCTAGACGCGGTTGATCGGCGGCGGCTGGGTCGCGTCTCAGCCGCCGCCGTCGACGCGCCCCGCCGCATTTCTCCGCGCATCGGCTTTGATCGCACTCACCACCGCGTCGGCGATCACGCGGTGGGCGGCGGGATTGGGATGAGTGTCCACCAGGCGGGGTGGCGACCCGCGCCCGTGGCCGAAGAGCCGGTAGTAGTCGTCTCGATTGCGCGACGGCACTTGAGCATCGAGCATCGCCTGAGCGTTGACGACGATCGCGCCCGGGCTGAGTTCCTTCAGCTTTTGCCAGTCCGCTTCCAGCGGATGGCTCAGCCGCAGGATCACCTTCCGCGCCGAGTACTGCGCGGCAAGACGCCCGATCTCTGCGTAGACCACGCGATTGAGCTGCTCGCGATTCTTTTGCGCCCGCACCTGGCCCTCCTCGGGAAACCGGCCGAGCGCGTCGCTGTCCACGACCGCGTTCGTGCTGCGTCTGGGTCCCGATTCGCAGCCCGCCGGCGTTGCGGCATGGCTTTCCCAGGAGCGCGCCCCGCGTTTCCAGGTCAAGCACTCGTGCTCCCAGTCGGCCAGGCGTTCCGCCGTACTGGACGACGCCGTCGCGGAAGATGGCGACCACGTTGGCGCCGTCCCTGCCCCACGACCGCGTCTTCATGAGCGAACGAGCCACCGTGGTGCTTTCTGCCCCGCTCGCCCAGCCACCTGGTGTTCGCGACCCTCGCAAGAATCTCCGAACGATCGGGGCCGTGCTGAGTGAAGACGAAGCCGTGGTCGCGCGCCAGCCGGCCATCGCTCAAGGGGTAACCCTGATGCGGAGCGACGGCGTGGAAGAGTCGATAGCCGGGGTCGCGACGTCGCCGAGAGCCGGCTGTATGCATCGTCGCCGAGGATCTGCAGGACGGGCTTGCCGTCGACCTTCTTGCCGACCAACGGCCCCAAGGTGATATGGGCATGCGTGTCGAACAGGCCGGGCCAGGCGAAGCGACCCGAAAAAGTCATGGCGTCGCACGGCTGGAATCGACTCGGGCGGCTTCCCGCGCCCAATCGCGAGGATCTTGTCGCCATCGACGATGATGTAGCGTTCGGGCTTGCGCGCCCTGGTCACTGGGTCAAACACTAGAAGCTGAACTTTGCCACCAGCTCGATCACCCGGGGCGACGAGATGGTGCTGGTGATCTGGCCGAACGTGTTCGGCACGGAGAGGTCGCGGGCCGGCGGGCCGAAGCTCGGATGATTGAACGCGTTGAACGCCTCCACCCGAAGCTCCAGACGGCGATTGCCTCCGAGATCGAACCCCTTCGACAGGGTCAGGTCGACGTTCTGATAACCCGGCATACGGGCCACGCCCACCGGGCAGTTGCCGAACGTACCGAGAGCCGCGGCCGAGAACGCACTGATGTCGAGCCACTTCGTGATCGATTGATCGGACGGCACGGGATTGCCCACGCAGTTGGGCCGCTCGGAGCCGCGCTCGCCCTGAAGCGAGCGGGCGCGGCCGTCGATCACCGTGATCGGGAAGCCGGTGCGGGCCTGGTAGATGCCCGCGAGCTTCCATCCGCCGAGGATCGCTTTGGCGGCGCCGGACGCGTTCGAGCCCCACTTGCGGCCCTCGCCGAAGGGAAGCTCATAGGAACCCGAGAGCACGAAGTTGTGGCGCAGGTCGTAGAACATGGGGCCCCAGTCCGCATCGGGGTTGTAGGTGTTCTGCCAATACGCGCCTTCGGTGGCGAGCGATCCGCCCGAGGAAGGACCGCCGAACTGACCGTAGAACCCGCGGTTGTTGCTCATGCCCTTCGACCAGGTGTATGAGGCCATGAACTCGAGGCCCTTCTCGAAGCGCTGTCGCAGGCTCGCCTGCAGCGAGTTGTATTCACTTCGTCCGCGCGACGCGGTGGTGGCGATGGTGGTGACCAGAGGCAGGGCGCCGAAGAGGGGCCGGCGCGTGTTCTTGGCGGCCCAGGTGGCGGGGTCGCCCACGCCGGGCAGGGCCTGATTGCCTTCCACCGGAGTCACGAGGTTCGACGCGCGATTCCCGACATACCCGATCTGAGCGGACATCGACGCGCTGAGACGGCGCTCGATGAACGCGTTCCACTGCTGCGAAAACTGCGGACGGAGGTTAGGGTCGAAGGCGCGCACGTTGCCGGAGGGCGTGGTGCCCGGGACGAGGCCCGCGAACCCCTGACCGAGCGAACCCGCTCCCGTAGTCCGGTCGTAGGTCACCGACGACTCGAAGAAGAACGGCGGATTCATGGGCAGACGCAGGTTGGCCCCCGTGCCCTCCATGAACTGGGAGATTCCGTAGCCCGCGCGGACGACGGTCTTGTCGTTCACGGTCCAGGCCACGCCGAGCCGGGGCTCGAAGCCCTTGTAGTAGGGCTTGTAGAGGGCGCGGTCGGCGTCGCTCGCGAAGATCTGCTTGCCCGTCTTCAGGTCGAAGTTCGACTGAAGATTGTTCTTCTCGACCAGGGGCGAGGTGTACGCCCAGCGCAGGCCGATGTTCAGGGTGAGGTTCGGCTTCACCTTGAAGTCGTCCTGCACGAACAGGGCGATGCGATCCTGGAGGTGGGTCCAGGGTTTGGCGGGGTCGCCGCCGCCGCGGCCCTTCGACGACACGAGGTCGAGGAGGAAGTCGGAGAAGGCGAAGCCGGTGAACGCGCCGTTGAAGTTCAGGAATCCGAGAAGGCCGTTGTTGCCGGCGTAGAAGCGCTGCTGGTCGTAGTGCAGGAACTGGCCGCCAAACTTCAAGGCGTGCCGTCCGCGCAGCCAGGTGAACTTCTCGTTCAACTGATAGGTTTTGGCGAGGGTGTCGGAGTCGGCGGCGATGGCGCCCGGAGCGGTGAGGCCGCTGCCCCAGCCGATCGAACTCAGGCCGGGAATCGGCTGGCCGCCGGTGATGGAGTAAGCGCTGTTGCCGTTGCCCACCCCGGCCCAGTCGAGGGTCTGCGCGATCACCTTGGTGGTGCTGTAGCCGACCTGCAGTTCGTTGATGGTGCTGGAGCCAAGGACGCGGGTCCAGTTGACGCCCACGTTGTGGAAGGGCTGGTCGCTTCGGCTGCCCATGAAGAGAGCGAAGGGCTGCTTCGCGCGTTCGTCGACGTAGGTCGCGAATGAGTATCGCGCCCAGACCTTGTCCTTGGCGGACGCGTTCCAGTCGAGGCGCACATCGCCCTGATGCGCGCGAATCGCGAGCAGGGTCTCGCCCACGAAGTTGCCGCTGACCCCGCCCGGCACCGTGCGATTGGGAAGCGGATATTTCGCGAGGTCGTTCAGGATCGCGCGGGCGCTTGGGCTGATCCGATTCGTGGGAATCTGATTACCGGGAAAGGGAAGACCGGTGAGGGGATCGCGGACGATCGTGCTGACGCTCGAAAGGTCGCCGCGGCGCCACGCCTCGGGAGCCACCGATGCGGTGGTGAAGCCGGGCGCATCCTGTCGCGAACCCTGGTAATCGGCGAAGAAGAAGAGCCTGTCCCTCTGGATCGGACCGCCAAGGGTGGCGCCGTAGATGTGCTGCTTGCGCTCCTGCTTGGGCGCTTTTGACCGATTGTTCTCCCAGCTGTTCGCGTCGAACTTCGAGTTTCGATAGAACTCGAAGGCGCTGCCCGAGAACTTGTTGGCGCCGGACTTGATGACGCTGCTCACGATCGCCCCGCCCACGTTCCCCACGTCCGCCGAGTAGTTGTTGGTCTCCACGCTGATCTGGGCGATGGCATCGGGGCTCGGCTGATAGGAAACCCGGTTGTCGATGGTTTCATTCGCGTCGAGCCCATCCACGGTGAAGTTGTTGGTCTGCTCGCGATTGCCGTTGACGAATGGCCGGTTCATGTTCACCGAGCCGATGTTGTTGAAGCCGCGGGGGCTCGGGGTGAGAGCACCGGGGAGGAGCAGGGCGAGCTGGCCGGTGTTGCGGCCGTTGAGAGGGAGCGATCGCACGGTGGTTCCCGAGATCACTTCGCCCACCGTGGCCGACTCGGTCTGCAGCACCGCGACTTCGGCCGTGACCTCAATCGAGTCCTCGATGGCTCCCACCGCCATCTTGAAGTCGATGCGCGCGGTCTGCTGCGCTTCGATCTCCATCGGCCTGGTGGAGGCCTTCTTGAAACCGGTGAGTTCCGACTTCACGACGTACGTTCCGACCGGAACGTTGGTGATGGTGTAGTTGCCCGCGGCGTTGGAGATGGCCGTGTAGGTGACGTTCGTCCCGGTATTCGTGGCCGAGAGGCTGGCCCCCGGCACCGCCGCGCCGCTCTCGTCTTTGATCAGCCCCGTGATCGTCCCGCCGACGCTTTGTGCGTGGGACAAAACGGCGAAGACGGCAAGCAGGACCGCCGCCGTGAACAGGTGCGCGGCCCGCGACCGCCTCAGGGTATTCCGCATGAACTCCTCCTTGACTCCGTGTCGGATTGGCGGATGGCGGTGCGCCATACGCGCTCGTTGGCGAGAAACTATCACAGGGCCAGAAGTTCCGCCCGTCAGCCGCAGGGCCGCGCCCGGGCGCGGGGTCAACGCGCGCTTACGCCGGGCGGGTCACTCCTGCGATTGACCACGCGCTCAAGGTTCCGAAGAAAGAAGTAGCTCCGCGCCGGCCCCTACTTCTTCTCGAACACGACCTTCCCGCCCACCATGGTCAGGACCCTCGTGGTGCCGGGAAGCGCCTGCGCGGGCGTCTTGAAGATGTCCTGCGAGAGGATCGCAAGGCGGCGAGCATTCCCACCCCGATCACGCCCTTATCCTTCTCCTGAAACTCCGCGATCGCGGAACCCTGGGGGTAGGCGACGACCGCCCGTTCAAGAGTGAGCGCCTCCGACGACTGGCCCGGATGCATGGTCGCGAACATCACATTGAGGAAGGGATTCAGGGGGGCGTCCGATCCGAGTCCCAACGGGATGCCGGCGGACAGCGTGGACTTCACCATCTGATTCCTCGCCGCACGGGCTGCGCCCAGCCGCGCGTGGTAACTTAATTTAATGGTCGGCAACATCCCCGGCTTGGCAAGGGATTAAAAAACGTCCGCAAGAGGCGCCACAACTACTCTAACGGGGACACGACCATGCACGATCACGCCCGCACCGACGAGGCCCGCGAAGTGGAGAGGGGCCATTACGATCCGTATCAGCTCGATCCGTCCCACGTTCTCGAACCGCCGACGTCGTTCGGCGAAATCATGCGCAAGACCGGCCCCGGCATGGTGCTGGCCGCGTCGATCGTCGGTTCCGGCGAGCTGATCCTGACGACGACGCTCGGCGCAAGAGTCGGTTACGCCATGATGTGGTTGATCATCCTGTCCTGCCTGATCAAGGCGGTGGTGCAGTCCTTTCTCGGCCGCTACACCATCGCCATGGCCGAAGCCGGACTCGACGCGGTGAACCGCATTCCCGGCCCGCGCTTCAGGGTGGGCTGGGTGGTATGGGCCTGGGCGGCGATGGCATTCATGTCGCTATTCCAGATCACCGGCATGTTCATCGGCGTATCGCAGACCATGAACACCATCGTCACCAGCATTCCAGTCACGGCCTGGGTCATCGTCTTCCTCGTGCTCGCGCTAGCGTTGCTGCTCGGCGGCGCATACAGTCGCATCGAAAAACTGGCGATGATCAAGGTCGGCGTGTTCACCCTGGTCACGCTCATGTCGGCGATCCTGCTGCTCAGTTCGCCGGATTTCCATGCCGCCGAACTCGCGCAGGGATTCACTTTCCAGATCCCGGATGCCGGCCTTGCTATCGCCGTCGCCGTGTTCGGCATCACCGGTGTCGGTGCAGCGGAGTTGTACATCTATACCTACTGGTGCGTGGAAAAAGGCTACGCGCGCTATACCGGACCGCGCGAAGACTCCGAAGCATGGAGGCGACGTGCCCGCGGCTGGGTGCGCGTCATGAATTTCGACGTGATCGGGTCCACGATCATCTACGCCATAGCCACCGTCGCCTTTTATCTGCTCGGCGCGGGCATCCTGAACAAGATGGGTCTGGTGCCGGACGGCAAGGAGATGATCGCCACGCTGACCCATATCTATACGCAGACCTTCGGCGAGTGGGCGAAATGGCTCTTCTACCTCGGCGCCATCGTCATCCTGTTCGGCACCATCATCGCCGCCACCGCCGGACACTCGCGCATGTTCGCCGATTTCATGCGGCTGCAGGGCACTTTCGACAAGAGCGACTTCAAAGCGCGCTCGCGCTGGCGCGACATCTTCATCGTGGTGCTGGTGGTGATCCCGGTCATCTTCTATTTCATCTTCGGCCAGGCGCCGGTAAAGATGGTGGTGTGGGGCGCGGTCGCGCAAGCGATGATGCTGCCGGTCATCTCCTTCGCCACGGTATACCTGATACATCGGCACCTGCCGCCGGAACTGAAGGCCCCGCCATGGCTCACCGGCTTGCTGTGGCTTTGCGCGATCGTCATTACCGGGTTCGTGGTACCTTCGCTGCTGACCGAACTGAAGAAATTGTTCTGAACACATTTACAACGGAAGGAAACAATGAGCGTCCGGCTTCGCCCTCACTCAAGCGCTGAGGACCACGCTGGTAGGCCGCAGCGCTGCGCCGGGGGCCGAAGAAGGTCGCAGGCCATGACCCGCGCGCTGCTCAACGCCGGAAGACACCTTGGCGCGGTCGAACGTGGAGTGAACAGCGCCACCCCGCGAACGCGAGGGTGAGGGTGAGGAAGGCGGTTGGGGGAAGGCGAGAGAGACGCGGGCGCACAAAGGGGGAAACGACGGGGGATCGCCGCGGGCACCACGCGGGCCACCGCTCTGCCCAACAGGACGGCGATGGCGCTGGTCAGAACCCACGCCGAGGTCGAACGCCCTAAGCCAGACCCATGCTCGCTCCTCCGTCGACGGCCAGGGCAACTCCCGAGAGGTACGAGGCCCGATCCGAGCACAGGAACGCCGCCACGCTCGCGAACTCCTCGGCCTCGGCAATGCGGCCGAGAGGAATGCTCTTCCCGAGCATCTCGTAGAACTGTTCCTTGGTGGTCCCCGCCCGTTTCCCCCGTTCCTCGGCCAGTTCCTCCAGCCGGTCCGTCCGGGTGTAACCCGGGCAGATGGTGTTGACGAGGATGCCGTGAGGACCGAGCTCCTTCGAGAGCGACTTCGAGAACCCCGCGATCGCGGGGCGGAATGTGTTCGACAAAATGAGGTTGTCGATAGGCTGCTTCACCGAAAGGGAGGCCACGTTCAAGATCCGGCCCCACTTCGCCTGCTTCATGTGCGGAACCGCGGCCCGGACAAGGTGAATCACATTCGCGAGCAGTCCGGCGTAAGCCTTCTCCCACTCTTCGCTGGCCGTCGCCTCGAAGTTTCCGGCAGGCGGTCCGCCGGTATTCGTCACCAGGATGTCCAATCGACCAAAAGCGTCCACCGTCTCGCCAATGAATCGGTCACAGTCGGAGCGCGACCTGACGTCCGCCGTGACCGCCAGCACGCGACCGCCGGTTTCGCGTTCGATGAAATCCGCGGAAGCCCGAATCTTCAGGGGATCGCGGCCACAGACCGCAACCAGACACCCCTCCCGCGCGAGGGCGATCGCCGTCGCCCGCCCGAGCCCTCGCGACGCCGCGGCTACCGCCGCGCTCCGACCCTTCAGTCCAAGATCCATGATCGTCCTCCATTTGAAGTGCTTCGACTAGCAGCCCGTGGTGAAAGTCCATGCCGGCGACGAGCGGGATGTAACAGTAGGTGTCGTAGTGGCCGTTGAAGAAGGTCCGCTGCTGACCACCGTAGGTTGGGACCGGTGTCTGGTCCAAATCGATGGTGATTCTCCTGGTCCATTCCGGCCGCCGTCGCCGTTGGGACTCGACCACGCACCGCATGAGGCTCGTGGCCATGTGGAATAGGTCCTTGCGCGTCGCTG
>Ga0163152_10004631_pt1 | contig 16827 bp, 15 predicted proteins | sample OliLakLV19MP8IB2_FD_148635 | JGI IMG/M metagenome (GOLD analysis project Ga0163152, IMG submission 148635) | Freshwater microbial mat bacterial communities from Lake Vanda, McMurdo Dry Valleys, Antarctica - Oligotrophic Lake LV.19.MP8.IB-2 | ecosystem: Environmental > Aquatic > Freshwater >... | reverse complement strand
TGCAAGTAAGATCCGTCGCCTTATCTTTCTGAGTAACCAGGCAAGCCCAATCTGAGAGCCGTTTCACGGCCATCACGCGTCGTTCTATTTTGTGACTTGCTGTAGGGAGATGGATAAAATGATTCATCCTCTTAGGGCGTAGCTACGGGTAAACGCGTGGTTTCGCTCTGTTGAGGTATCGGTACGGGACTTGCTCCGCCCTGAGTTGGCTGCGGGAAAACGATGCTGGCATGTGAGTACGCTGCCAGCGGACTCTTTCAGCATCCTACGAGTCTTCGGTAGCCAAAACAGGAGATCATGCACATGAGCAGTCGGGTATTACCTTCTGAGAATCGTGCCGAGACGCTCTCGGAGGATTTGCGGCACGATAGCGCGATCTCACGTGTGCGATATGTCGTGCTTCAGTCGTTGGTTGGCATCATGTTGGCCTACCAGTTATTGTCCGGAGCGGAGCTGATCGCAAGTCGCTTGACGAGCGAGGTCATCGTCGTCGGGTTGGCGGCGATGGTCCTCTGCCTGTTGACGGTGTCGACCTCAATCCTACAGGCCTCTTGGTTCAGCGGGGCTCTGATCGGGATCGATACGGTGTTTGTCACCGCGACAATCTACCTGTCTGGTAATGCCCGCTCAGATCTCTATCTGTCGTATTTTCTGCTCATGCTCATTGCCGCCTCGGTGCGTCGACTCTCCCACGTCATCGCTTTTTCCCTGTTGCTCTGCGCCGGATATGGATTCACCCTGTATCAAGGAGTCGTACACACTGGTTCGTTGACGGTCGGGCATCTGTTGGGTGTGCCGGTTCTATTGGTGATGGCAACATTCTACGGGCTTGCGTTGCAAACGATCGGGGCCGAGCGGCAACAGAAAACACTATTGATGGGAAGTATCGAGGCCTTGAAAGACACTGAACAGGCCTTGCAGTCGTCGCGCCACCAATTGGAGGTTCGTATCAAGGGTCTCAAGGGCGATCTCTCACGAGCGAATGAGCAAGTTCGGCAGGAGAAGCAGGAACGACAAGGCCTCGAGCAGCAATTGTTTGAGGCGCAGAAGATGGAGGCGATCGGTCGGGTTGCCGGGGGGATTGCCAACGAACTCAGTCATCTCGTGTCGGTGATCGGGAGGCAGACGGGCGTAGTTCTATCCTGCCTCAAGTCGGGCGACCCGCTGTATGGGCCAGTCGACGAGATATTTCGAAGCGGAGGCCAGGCTGCAGCCTTGACGGCTCAATTGGCTGGCCTGGGCCTCCACGACGGCCACTTTCAAGAGGTGCTTTCAGTTAAGGCGGTGCTGGAGGAGATTCGTGGAGTGATCAGAGGGCTGCTGCCTGTGCCTATTGAGCTGGAGATGGTCATTGAAGATGCACCGATGGATGTCGAGATTGATCGTGAAGGGCTCGAACAAGTCCTGCTGCATCTTGCGGTGAATGCGCGGGAGGCCATGCCGCATGGTGGTCGGCTTCGGATTGAAGCGAAGCAGGCGTCCCGTGAGCATGAGCGCGCGCCTGTGCATGGAAAGGGGGGGCATCAGTCCAAGGTGCTGATTCAAGTGAGTGATACGGGAAGCGGGATGAGCCTCGAGACCCAGTCGCATATGTTTGAGCCTTTTTTCTCCACAAAAGAAATGAATGTGGGCCTTGGCCTCACCGCTGTCTATGGGATCGTGAAGCAAAGTGCCGGCCAAGTAGATGTTGTGAGTCAGCCTGGCCAAGGCACAGTGGTACGGGTGGTGCTTCCCTGTGCACCACAGGGTCGACCGCTCGCGCCATCACTCCAGACACAGGTTTCAGCCAAAGGTCAGGAAACGGTTCTCCTGGTGGACGCGAATGAAATCGACCGTAAGCTGGCACTGTCCACGTTGTTGCGGCATCGGTATCAGGTCTTGGAGGCGAGCTCGTCCGTTGAAGCGTTGCTGCTCACGCAGCAACATTCTGGAGTGGTCCATGTGGCCGTGAGCGATCTCATGATGCCGGAGATCGGTGGGCGTGACTTAGCCGCACGGTTGCTGGCGCAACATCCGATGATGAAACCGCTTTTTGTCTCTGGTTATGACGACGAGGCGATGGTGTCTCATCGCCTCAACCCACGATATCTCTTGCGGCGTCCTTATCGACAAACTGGATTGGTGGAAAAAGTGCGTGAGTTGCTGGATACGTGAGCACCGGATGGGTTCCCTTAGTTGAACCTGATACATCAGAAGAGTGGATTGTTTCAGTATCCTGCTAGTCTTCCCATCGGCCTCTGTGGCTTGAGGCAAAGAAGGACACGTCCTGGCGTTTGAACAGACCAATCAGCGCCATCCCGGCTAGAAACCCGCCGATATGGGCAAAGAAAGCCACGCCTCCGCCCGTACTGCCAATGCTCATCCCGCTACTGAAGAGTTGCATCACAAACCACATGCCGAGGACGATACCAGCTGCCACTTTCGTGAGGCCTAAACCCGGGATCAAAACCAACACGCGGGCTCGTGGGAACAGCAGCACATAGGCGCCTAAGACACCGGAGATGGCACCGCTTGCTCCGACCATGGGAACAGTTGAGGACGGATCGGTTACGGCGTGACTTAAGGCGGCGAGTATTCCGCATGTGACGTAGAACAGAGCGTATTTCGTATGCCCCATGACGTCTTCGGTGTTGCTCCCAAAGACCCCAGAGGTACAGCATATTGCCGATGAGGTGCATCCACCCACCATGGAGGAACATGCTCGTGAGCAATGTCGCATAGGCGGGAATGGCTATGGCTGTTTCGGGGAGATCTGTCTGCCCGAACAGAAAGGCCGGGATTGCCCCGTATTGGAATACGAAGGTCTTGTCCAGGCCAAGAGGAAGGCTGGTCTGGTAGAGAAAGACGAGGACGCAGGCCACGATAGATGTGATCGAGACCACCGGCGTTAGCTCGGTTGGGTTATCGTCATGCAGCGGGATCACGGTGACCTTACTGGGAGGGAGGACGACGACGGTCGATGACCGATCGAGGCAGTGTCGGATTATCCGGCAAGGTGCCATCAGGGCCTAGCAGGACTGAAAACCCCGCGGCATGCGTGTGGCCGCCACCGCCGAAGGAAGCGGCAATGGTCCCCACATCCATTCCGTCTTCTCGCGAGCGCATGCTGTAATAGCGGCGTCCGTCGCGATCGTGCCACATGACGCAGAATGGATGTTCCGCAGACAGGCGTTCACCGATCTGACTGGTCAAAACCGCGCTTTGGACCGACGGTACGATGGCCCCGTGAAAGTCGATCAACATGGCTTGCGCCGAGAGTTTGCTCACGAGTTCGTTCTCATAACGCAGGATGGCCCGACCTTCCTGTTCCAACTCCTTCTGTTTGAAGTTGTTCCAGAGGTGATAATCGAACGGATACGAGGCAACGGCCGCATTGATTTCACGACTGGAAGGGAGCGCCCAGGTCCAGAGGTCTTTGTCTTGGATATATTCGAGGAGCCACGGTGTCGGTTGATCGTGCGCCCATTCCCAGGCCAGTACCGCCCCGGATTTTTTCATGTCGAAATACGCATAGGGAAGACCGACAAGGGCTTTTTCTGCGGTGATGTGGTGATCGAGCACGAGGAGGGCCTGTGTCTGAGCGGCTATGGCTTCTAGCGTCTCGCGGGTATAGCTGAAATCCACGATGACGACTCGTTGATCCTGTAGCCCCGCGGGAGGAGGATTTCCGTGTTTCACGGGAATGAATCGGGCTGTGGGGAATTGATTCCACATCGCCCAGGCGGCGCCGAAACCATCGGCACATTCGGCATGATAGAGGACGACCGTGGGTGGTTCAGAGAATGGGTGTTGCATGCGGGAATCAGCCATTGAGGCGAGCATACCATGACGCTCCGCCGAGACGACAGTGTCTTTGTGAAGAAAGGTCAGAGTGCGTTGAGATGGTCGATCAGCTGACGTAACCGGCTCGCACTCCGGCGGTTAGAGATGAAGGTCAAACGAGACAAGTCCCTCAGGTCCGGTTCGTCGAGTTCTTCGGGAAGTGGACCGCGCAATTCAAAGGTGCCCTCGAAGAGCAGATCGCCGAATGTGTCATGAAGGCCGGCGACCTGTTCTGGGGAGATCTTCGATTTGAGCCGCATGGTCAAGAGCCGTCCCACATAGCGAATGGAATGAAATCGGCTATAGAAACGCCTGATTTCATCGATGGCGTCGTCCACAGACGTGGTGATTTTGAACAGGCTGAGATCTTCAGGGTTGATCAGTTTACGGGCCAGGAGTTGGCGCGTGACGAAGCCATTCCAGTCGTCCCAATAGTCACAACCAGGAGCCTGGAGGCACACGATCGGCTGGGGATCGCTCTTGCCGGTTTGGGCCAAGGTCAAAATTTCAAACCCTTCGTCATGCGTCCCAAAGCCGCCAGGGAACAAGGCAATGGCATTGGCCTCTTTTTGAAATATGAGTTTGCGGGTGAAGAAATATTTGAACGTGACGAGCTTGGGGTCATCGGCAATTGTGGCATTCGGGCCTTGCTCGAAGGGCAGCATGATGTTGACCCCGAAGCTGTTTTCGCGGCTGGCGCCTTCTTGGCACGCGCGCATGATCCCGTCTGCCCCTCCGGTGATGACCATGAACCCTTCCTCGACGATCTGCCGGGAAAATTGGAAGGCCATTTGGTAGTTTGGGTCATCCGAGGCGGTGCGGGCCGACCCGAAGATGCTGATCTTGCGCCGATCGCGGTAGTCATGAAAGACGCGGAAGGCGTGACGCAGTTCTTTGACGGCCCGGTTGACGATCTTGAGGTCCAAGGCATCCAGATGGGCATCGTGAAGCCGGAGCGTCCCAACCAGGAGTTCCTTTATAATTGCGGCTTGCAGGTCGTCTCCCGGACTGTCGAGCAGGAGGCGAATCTGGCCTAGCAACTCCTCGTTCGAAGGGAGGACACGGGAACGGGTCTGGGCGGTCTTCACTGGGCTATCCATGTGCGGTGATGGCTCCATCTCGGTCGAGAAAAAATACTATCAGGTGATTGCCTGTTGGTCAAAAGAATGGAGGATATGCGTGAGGTCAGGAACGATCGGAGGAGGGTGGCATGGTCTGAAGTGCCCAGGCTCTGATGCGCGCGAGATCCGACGACGAGAGGTCCGTGAACTGCACATCGGTATGCCAGATGCGTGGTTCGCGTGAGGCTTCATCTGGTTCTCCTCCCGGAGTCTCGCCGGCCAGAACCTTCCCGCGAATGGTCAAGGGCGTGTTTTGACCGGAAATGGAAAACGCCAGGACGACGTTCGCCTTTAGCGTGAGCTTCGTCGCCGATTCGATCAATGCGCCGACATGGTTCAGCTGGATGATCGTGGCATTATAGTTGAGCCCCTGCGCCGACGCTCGTCCGACCACACTCACCACGGCGGGGACCTTTGTGCGACGTCGGGGCGGCGTGAGCATGAGATCTTGCGCCGTGAGCACCCCAATCGGTTGGTTTTGTTTGGTGACAATTAAGAGAGACGCACCCGTCGCCATCATGAGTACCGAGGCGTCCGCTAAGGCCTGATCATATTCGATGAATTGGACTGGGCGTGTCATGATCGTCCGGACTTCGATGTCGTGCGGTTCGAGCCCCTGCGCGACGACTTTCTTGACGATGTCAGTCGGCGTCATCAGCCCGAACTGCGCGTCGGTATCCTTCACCAGCAGGCAGGGCGCCTGTTCTCGTTCGAGCAGCAGCGCTGCCTCACTGACGGAAATGTCTCCGGGAATTTGCACGACTCCTGGTGTCATCATATGGGCAATCACAGTTGGTAAGAGATTGGTAGCCTTGGAGGGCTTGTCATGAGCGTCTGGCATGGGTTCGAGACCTTCCCCGATTCGCACCTGCACGATTCGTGAGGGTTTCGCCCCCCGGCCACGTAGGATGAGTATAGCAGACGGAGCATACTCGTTCGTAGCTGGGGGGTTCCTTGTCAAACAAGGGGTTGAGCGAATAGACTATGCGAATTGTGAGGGTCGCACAAAAGTTGATTGATGGTTGATCCCGATTTAGTTCACCAGGATTTTCAACGTCGTCTCAGGCCGATCCTCCCACAGGGGATGGGGCTGTCAGTCGACGTCTACTCTCCCGATGTGTTCGAGCTGGTGAAGCAGCTCAGGGAGCGAGGCCTCCGTCCGGGCTATCTCGAAGTCTTTAAGGCGACAACGACCGTTCTGACAACGGTTCGACAGGCTCTGCCGGATATGTCGCTGGCCTACCATGGGGAAGGATTGTGGATCACTCAGCCGGATGTTCAGGCCTCTCCATTCTTTCAGCAGGATGTCGGCGAGATGGTCACGCAACTCAACAGTATACAGAGCCTCTGGCTGAATCATGAATGTGCCATGAAGCAGATGGCGGGCTACTCGTTCGGCACCTATGTTCCGCCACTCTATACGCCGCTGAGCGCCGAGGTGGTGGCCGGCAATATCACGACGATTCAGCAGGCGATCGATCGGCAAGGTCGTCGGGCGGACGGGACCTCGCCGCTCTTTCTCTTGGAGTTGCCGCCGCTCACGTATTTCGCCGCAGGCACGATCCTCATTCCCCATTTTTTCCGCCTCGTGACGGCCCTCGTGCCTTGCGGTCTTGTATTGGACATCGGGCATCTCTGGACGGTCTATCGCTATACTGCCGCCTGCAGACAGATGCCTCTTGAGCAATTCGTCAAGAAATTCCTCGACGAATTTCCTCTGGAGCGGGTGGTCGAAATTCACGTGGCCGGCTTGGCCTGTCATGAGTCGAGTGATGGGGCCCAGCGGACCGCGGGGCTTCCTGAATGGATCGACGCCCATGCTGCGCCGATTCCCCCGATTCTTTTCGCCATGCTCGAACAGGTTCTGGCCCATCCGGACCTCGTCAGTCTCAGGGCGGTGGCGCTGGAAGTGGACACCAAGCCGATTGAGATGATTGTGGAGGAGTATGCAGAGGCCGTTCGGTGCTTTTCCCCCGTCGTTCAGCAGGCCATGACTCGAGGCATGGCTACTGAACAGTCGATGGATCAGCCGCGTCACTCCCTCTCAACCCTTGAGCTGGTCCGCCAGTCTGATCGACAACAGTTGCGCGATGAGTACGCACGCTACGCGCAAATTATCTCAGGACAAGTTCCTATGACAGGCCCTGAGTGGCAGGATGTGGCAGAAGATCAGACAGGACTCACGGCCTATCGTACGTCCTATCTGCCCTATGAGATTCTCCATTGGGGAGGGGATCTCACCGAGATGTTTCCGCAGACCTGCCGGATCTTAGCGGTGCGCGGCGTCATCTTGACCGAGTTTGTGGCCTTTTGGTTTCGTGCGCCACGTCCGCTTACCGAGTCGTACGATTTCTTCCTGCTTAAGATCGAACGATTTGTCGAGTTTGTGGCGGAGTTCGCGCCGGACGCACAGGTTTGTGCGGAGCAAGAAGGAGAGATATTGCGCCAGGGCTATGAACAGGCGAATGAGGTGGTGGGACCTGTGATGGAGATGGAGCGAGCCCGATGAGCTTCTGGCAATCACTCACAGGACCGATCATCGGTCTGGCCCCAATGGATGGGGTCACCGATGCGACGTTTCGCCATACCGTGGCGATGCATGGCAAACCAGACGTCTCTTTTACGGAGTTCACCCATGTGCATGACGTCTGCCGTGGGCCGGAGTTTCTGTTGGATTCCCTCATCTATCACGAGGCGGAACGACCGATCGTCGCGCAGCTTTACGGGAAAGATCCGGACCTGTTCTATCAGGCAGCCCATGCAGTCTGTGAGTTGGGGTTTGACGGATTGGATATCAACATGGGCTGTCCCTCGCGCAGCGTGGCCTCATCGGGGTCCGGAGCGGGATTGATCCGAACGCCGGATGTGGCCCATGCGATCATGCAGGCCGCCCGACGGGGAATCGCCGATTGGGCAGCCGGTCAGACCCTTGAGGGAGCGGGTCTCAAGCCGGGCAGAGTGGAAGCGATCCAGCGGATGAACGAGCAGCGGCAGGACGCTCGTTCGCTTGTCCGTCAGACGATTCCTCTGTCCGTCAAGACACGCCTTGGCTATGACGTGGATGTCGTTGATCGTTGGATCGAACATCTCCTCATGGAACAGCCTGCCGTGATTTCCTTGCATGGCCGCACCTTGCAGCAAATGTATCGAGGGGAAGCGGATTGGGGCGCCATCGCCAGGGCGGGAGAGATTGCGCGTGGCAGTGGAACTTTGTTGCTCGGCAATGGCGATGTGCATAGCCTCCAGGAGGTCGTTCGTCGCGTGCGCGACACAGGAGTGGATGGTGTATTGGTCGGACGAGCTACACTCGGAACTCCCTGGTTCTTTCGGCAGAAAGAAGAGGCGCGAGTCCTGCTTCACCAGCATCTACCAGGCATGGGGCCTGAACCGGTCGTGCCGCCGCTCGACCTGCGCTTCGAGCTGCTGCTGGATCATGCCAGACGGTTTGAAGCAGCCTGCGGGACTGGGCCGTTTCGACGGATGCGCAAACATCTGGGGTGGTATTGCAAAGGCTTCCCTCATGCCGCCTCGCTTCGGGCCGACATGGTCCGAGTTTCGTCGGTCGCCGATGTGGAGCAGGTGCTTGCCAACTTTCGCATGACCTGTGTGAATTTTGAGGAAGTCCCTGACCAGGCATTGCTCGAACCCCTTGCTTCTGTTGAGCCCTCTTCGGCCTTCTAGATGTCACTCATTCTGGCTTCAACTTCTCCGCGCCGTTGCGAGTTGCTTTCTCTGCTGGGGATTCCGTTCGATATCAAAAGCCCCTTGTTTGAGGAGCGCCTGGAATCCGGTCGGACTGCGATGGAGCAGGTGCAGGATTTCGCGCAGGGCAAGGCTCGGTCGATTGCGAGGCAGGAGCCTGTGGCGATCGTGTTGGGGAGCGACACGGTGATTGAGTTGGATCATGACGTGCTCGGGAAACCTGCCAATCTCGCGGAGGCCCAATCGATGCTCCGCCGCCTGGCCGGTCGTGACCATCGAGTCCTCACGGCGGTCGCAATCGTTTGCGCAGCTCGCACGATCGATGTCGTCGCTTTCTCCGCATCCGTTGTTCGGATGAAGCCGTACGATGAACGAATGCACAAACGTTACCTGGCGACCGGAGAAAGTTTCGGGAAGGCCGGGGCCTATTCGATCCAGGGCGCAGGCGGCGACCTGATCGATTCCATTACTGGTGATTTTCCGACCGTGGTCGGCCTGCCGCTTTGGTTGGTCGCCCGGTTGCTGACGCAGGCCGGCATGTTTGTGCCGGTCGATCTTGAGGAACTCTATGCCACCAAGCCCTATGCCAATTGGGCCCGCTTTTCCGGCTAATTGCAAAGGGGGGATGGTTTCCGTACAATACTGCCCCATCATTCGTTTTCTTGCTTACGGAGGGAGTTATGAGCGTACGAAGCGTGAGATCAGTGGCGCGGGTTGGTGTCGTTGTCACCTGTGTTGTCGTGGGTCTGCTGGCGGTCATCGATCTCCAGCCGGTCCTGGCGATCGATGTGAAATTATCCGCGGAAGAGGCCCAGAAGGCCTTGGAGGCCGGGCGGGCGCCGATGGAGAAGGCCAACAGCCCGGAGGACGTCAAGAAAGTCCTTCAGCAAGCTTCTATGGTGACGCGGGTCGGAGCCGATCCAGAAAAAGATTCCTGCGGAGCCAGTGCCATCCTTCGGACCAAACGCTATCGGTTGGAAGCTTTCGGCCGACAGGAAGCGGCAGAGTCCAAGAAGCGGAAAGAAGACGTGCGTATGCCGGCAGAGTTCATCAAGAAAGTGGTGGAGATGCCGAACATGGAGATTGAGGTTCAGGTGTGTGGCGATGACGAATATTTTGCGGAGGGCTCCTTGATTGAGCTGCAACAAGGCTCCAAGAAGATCAAGCCCATCGATATCGGAAAAGCCGAACGTGGCCGAAAAAACGAGGGGAGCGGGCCAGCCTACCGGTCGCGCTTTACCGCATTGTTTGCGTATGAAAAGCTTGATCCCCATGCGGTGTCCTTGTTTGTCGTGAACTTTCAGGACGGAAAAGAGGCGAGAATCGCCGCTGATTTTTCCAAGGTGAAGTAGCGAGACCTCCTCGATTCTGTGCCTGGCAGCGGTGCATGCTCGCTGTTAGGGGAGTTCCTCCTAGCCGCTCCGTTAGGTGCCTGGTCCTGCCCTTGCACTTTCATCTCTGCCAGTTGGGGAAACCGCTACAACAGCTTGATTATTGAGGCGTTTGTCCCCAAAGGTGGGGCTGTGCCTGTCGCATTTAGCGACAGGAGGCTTGAGCCTCCTAGGGCAAAAGGCTAGCGTTTGATTTCCAATCAGCAGAGAAGGAGTGCCGTATGACCGAAGAGTGGGGCGCGATTCTCGTCGTCGATGACGATGCGGAAATGCGAGAGCTTGTCCATGATGTGCTCAAGGATCGTGGGCATCGAATTACGACGGCCGGGAGCGGACACGAGGCCCTCAAGTTGTTGGAGGGCGAAGACTATGCTGCCGTACTGACGGATCTGCGGATGAAAGGCATGCCAGGGACGGAGCTACTGAGCGAGATCCGGCGTTTGTATCCGGACATCGGGGTCGTGCTCATGACCGCTTTCGGAACGGTGGACACCGCGGTCGAGGCCATGAAGCGTGGCGCCAGCGATTACTTGACCAAGCCGGTGAAAAACGAGGAGTTGGTTCGTGTGGTCGAGCGTGTGACCCGCGAAGCGGCGTTACGGCGGGAGGTGAACCGGCTCCGGCGGGAAGTGCACAAGGAGTATAGCTTTCATCAGATTATCGGCAAGAGCAAGCCGATGCAGGGGGTGTTTGACCTGATCCGGCGCGTGGCCGACAGTCCCACGAATTTGTTGATTACCGGCGAGAGTGGGACCGGTAAAGAATTGGTGGCCAAGGCTATTCATTATAATAGTGACCGTAAGGATGCGCCGTTTATCGCTGTTAACTGCGCCGCCATTCCCGAACAGCTGCTCGAAAGCGAATTGTTTGGCCATATGCGAGGCTCGTTTACGGATGCAAAGGTGGATAAGCGGGGTCTCTTTGAAGAAGCGCAGAGGGGAACGCTGTTTCTTGACGAGATTAGTGAGTTGCCGCTGATGCTGCAGGCCAAGATCTTGCGCGCGATCCAGGAGAAGGAAATTCGTCGCGTGGGAGCGAACAAGCCGATTGCCGTCGATGTCCGCATCATCGCGGCAACGAATCTCGACCTGACGGAGGAGGTCAAGGCGAAACGTTTCCGGGAGGATTTGTACTACCGGCTCAATGTGATCGAGCTGCGCCTGCCCCCCTTGCGTGAGCGCCGCGAAGATATTCCGCTGCTCGTGGACGCGTTCATGAAGAAGTGCGGGGAGTCTCGTGGAAAACAGATCCAGAGCGTGAGTGAACCTGCCTTGGCGATGTTGGCGGATTATGCCTGGCCGGGTAACGTCCGTGAACTGGAAAATGTGATCGAGCGGGCCGTCACGCTCAGCCGGAGCGAAAAGATTGTCCCGGACGATCTCCCGATGACGATTCAGGGAGCCCGCGGCGACCGGCGCCTCCTCGATGAGGCGGCTGAACGGACCCTCCCGCTGGACCAAGTGGAAAAAGAATACATTCTCAAGATCCTCGAAAAGACCGGCGGCAATAAGTACCAGGCGGCCCAGGTGCTCGGGATCGATCGCAAGACGCTCTATCGCAAACTGGGCGAGATCGAAGGGAAGACGCCAGCGTGAGCCCCGAGTCGTTCGATAGCGAGCAACAGTTTCGTCTCATTGTGGAGGCCGCTCCCAATGGCATGCTGCTCATTGATGAGCGTGGAATGGTGGTGATGGTGAATGCCTCCGCACTCCACCAATTCGGTTACGAGCGGGAAGAGTTGCTCGGCCAGCCGGTCGAGATGCTCATTCCCGGACCGTCTCGATCTGAACACCTGCAGCACCGTGTCGGGTTCATGCAGGCTCCCCAGGCACGATCGATGGGGGGCGGGTGCGAGTTGTTTGCCTTGCGGAAGGACGGGAGCGAGTTTGCGGTGGAAATCGGACTCACGCCTATTCAGACGGCCAAGGGGATGGGAGTGGTCGCGTCGGTTGTGGATATTTCAGAGCGCAAACGTTTGGAGATGCAACTCCGACGGACTGAGCGGCTGGCGGAGTTGGGCACATTGGCTTCCGGTATGGCGCATGAAATCGGTACGCCGATGAACGTGATCCTCGGGCGTGCGGAATACCTCCTCCAACGCGCAGCCGATGAAGGGATGAAGAAGGGCCTTGCCACCATCATCACGCAGGTCGAGCGAATCACCAAGGTGATGAACCAACTCCTGGCTTTTGCCAGGCGGAGGACGCCGGAGCGGCGGGCCGTCGATCTCGCAAAAATTGTGGATGATAGCTTGGAGATGTTCCAGGAACGGATCGCCCAAAGCCACATCACGGTTGCAAAAACGATTGAATCGTCATTGCCTCCAGTCCATGCCGATCAGGACCAGCTCATCCAGGTGCTCATCAATCTCGTGATGAACAGTCTCCATGCCATGCCGGAAGGGGGTCGGCTCGGACTGAGTCTCGCGCGTGAGGGCAGCCACGTGCGCCTTGAGGTCGCCGATACCGGCCATGGCATGCCGGAGGAAATCCGCGCAAAAGCCTTCGACCCTTTCGTTACCACCAAAGAGTTTGGAAAGGGGACTGGCCTGGGGCTCACGGTCGTGAAAGGCATCATTGAGGAGCATGGCGGGACCATTACCCTGGAAAGTGCCGTCGAGGAGGGAACCACCTTTACGATCCGACTCCCCCTTGGCCGGGCTGAGACTGCTGGTACGTCTTCATCAATAGAATCCTAACTCTTTCAGAAAGTCGATCGTCGGCAAGCTCCCTCTGTCGCGATCTGCGACAGGAGCGGGATAACGTCTGTCCCAATTCTCACCAGGGCCGACTGTTTCTCCCGCCGTGAGCCATTTCATCCTGTAGGATTTTTTAAGCTGATTGGCGCACTTACGGACTCCTTCGCCTCATGATCGACCGAAGCCACGCTGGCATAGGTTGTGAACTCTTGTGTCTCGGGGAGCCAAGGGGGCGTGAGGTAGAGGGGGTACGTGATGATTCAGGAAAGGACGTCAGTGGTGCTACTCATTGCCGAAGACGATCAGGACATGCGAAGTCTGTTGTGCGATGAATTATGGGATCTGGGGGTGTCTATTCGAGAAGCCGCCGATGGGGATGAGGCACTTCGGTCGGTCCTGGATGCGCGTCCGACATTGATTCTCACGGATCTTCGTATGCCAGCGGGAGGCTTAGATTATATTTCAAGACTTCGGACATTTGCTCCCGGGGTTCCGATTGTGCTGCTGACGTCATTTGGAGATCCCAAGACCAAAGCCGAGGCTTTGGCCATCGGCGTTGAGGCGTACTTCGATAAGCCGGTTCGTCTGAGCGAGCTCAAAGGAGCCGTACGGCGTCTCTTGGGCTCGGCATTGGACGGAAAAATTGACTGAGACCGTGTTCTGGTATTGATCTACATCAGCGTGTGAGAGGTATGAGATGGCCGGATCTCAGCAAGAACATTCGACTGTTCCTTTCCCTGCTGATCCCATCCTCGTTGCTCGACTGGACGCCATCAAGCAGTTAGCCGGTGGGTTCTCCGATCGAGTGGCGGTGTTGGATCGTGATTTTAACGTGATCTACGCCAATGAATCCGCGTGGTCTGAAAACACATCCCGGTTGTCCGGCCATTCAGCCAAGTGCTATCAGGCCTTTGCTCACCAGAACGACCCTTGCGGCACCTGTCCGGCGACGAAGATGTACGAATCGCCTGAGGTCCGTTCCGTGGCCTGTTCCTCCGGAGGCGATGGCACGGCCTGTGGGATGCATCAGGCTTTTCCGCTTGTCTCAAGCAGCGGCGAGGTCGAGTCGGTACTGGTGTTGTTCAAGGCCTTGCCGAAAACTGAGAAACAGACGAGCGGTGCGCATGGGGTCGTGAAACACGAGTCGAAACCGAGTGAGCTGATCGGCTCAAGCGCACCGATGCGAGAAGTCCTCGACATGATCCGGCTCGTGGCGGACAGTTGCGCCACCGTGTTGATTCAAGGAGAGAGTGGTACCGGCAAGGAGCTGGTGGCCAAAACGATTCATCGAACCGGCTATCGACGAGATAAACCGTTCGTCGTAGTCGATTGTGGTTCGCTGCCGGAAACGCTGTTGGAGAGTGAGTTATTCGGCCATGTGAAGGGGGCCTTCACCGGTGCGCATGCCACGAAACATGGACTCTTCGAAGAGGCGGATGGCGGGACGATCTTCCTCGACGAAATTGCCGACACGACCGCGACGTTTCAGGCCAAGCTGCTGCGGGTACTTCAGGAGGGGGAGATCAAACGAGTCGGGGGAAACCAACCGATCAAGATCGACGTGCGGGTCGTGTCGGCGACGAACAAGGACCTCGTCGAACTCGTCAAGGCCAAGACCTTTCGACAGGACCTCTACTACCGGCTTGCCGTGCTGCCGTTATCTCTTCCCCCGCTTCGAGACCGTCGGGAAGACATCCCGTACCTGGTGCAGCACTTCGTGGCGGCCTCCTGCAAGCGCCATCGGCAACCAGTCCGACAGGTCTTGCCGGATGTGATGCAGGCCCTCACCCAGGCCACATGGCCTGGCAACGTGCGGGAGCTTCAGCACTATATCGAGCGGGCCGTTGTTACCACCACTGGCCCCACATTGAGTTGCAAGGACATCGTGGCAATGGGATTGGAACCGGCACAGCACGACCTTCGCACCGTGGCACGCAGGGCGACCCGCCAGGCGGAACGTGCGCGGATTCTTCAGGCGCTCCAGCAAACAGGGAGCAATCGTGCAAAGGCCGCCAAGCTCCTCAAGATCAGCCGGGCCAGCCTCTACAATAAGCTCCGTAGTTATGGCGTGGGTGAGGCCTGACGTGAGGGAGGTGGCTCCTTCGACTGCATGACAGTCCCCGTCGTTGCTGCTCCTCGATCCAGCTCCCGCTGACTCAGTAAGCCGCCCTTCTTGTGCCGCCAATCCGTCTGTTCGTACCCCATTTCTTCTTTGCAGGGCTCTAGCGACTGCCCGTTTCCGCCCCACATTTCCATAGCAGCTGTCCAATAGATTAGACAGTCTATCTATTTGAATTTACTGCATTCCTAATTACTGCACGATGAGACTGTCTAGTTTTGTAGAAGATTATCCGGTTGACGGGACGAGTTTCACAGCGCCGTCTGGTGCAAATCGTAAGGACTGGAGTAGATTCGCGGCTCATTCTTCCCGGTTTCTCAGTTGAGGCACGCAAGCTGCGTATACGTAGCGTTGCTGGTGGAGGTCTGGGTGATTAGGACCGGCCTCCGAATGACCCTCTCCTCCGTAAGGAGGACCCTTCACCAGCACCTAACGAAGGCCAAGGGGAGCAAAGTAGGGAAGCGACCAGCCGTCAGCAATCAGCTTGCAGGTGAAGGTCAAACGCTGAAGCCGATCGCTCACAGCTGATAGCCAGGTAAGTTGGATTTCAACCATCCGCCTGGTGAGGCGGGCATAACAGAGGAGGCCGTACTATGAGGGGTGATGTGTGTAAACCAACGCGCAAGCGGCGCCGTACGAGGTTGGCGCTGATGCTGCAAAGCGTCTTGCTGGTCGGCAGTCTGGTGGCAACACCGGGGCTGTTTGCGGCGGGAGCAGGAGAGGAGTCCCATCAGGGGCATGCCACTCCGGTCGCCATGCCGGGATGGACTCAGCAGTTGAAGGGGCAGACGGTGGTGGAAAACGCCATTGAGGGCCGTTCGGGCAATGCAGAAAAGATGGAGATGCAGCACCATCGCCTGATGGAGAAGCTCGAACAGCAGGCGCAGAAAGATGTCAAGGCCCAGCAGACGTCCGGTGCCTTCAACGAGATGTCGATGATGCACCAGTACATGGGCCAGGATGGCAGCAGCTTCCTGCTCATGTCGGATGGGACCAAGGGTGAGCCGGTGATGGCGTCTGGCGGGAAGTGCCCGGCCGGTGTGCCGGTCAAGCAGTACGACGTCTCGATGATCAACATTGAGATCACGCTGAACCGCTGGCTCGATTTCTATCCAGGCTACATGTACGTGTTGGCCCAGGATATCGACAAGGTGCGGGCCGAGGAAGCCAAGAACAAAGCGGCTCGTGACAAGGATGGGTTCGATACCGGAGCCGTGACCACCGGGTTGCAGGGCGACATGATTCAGCCCCTGGTGCTTCGCGTCAACCAGGGCGACTGCATGAAAATGACCCTCCGCAACCAGATGGAGGGCGAGGATGGCAGTCTGTTCATCAGCGCCTCCAGCATGATCGTCAGTGCGACCGGCAAGCCGGCCCTGACGACGAATCCTGAGTCCATCGTGGCTCCGGGCAAGGCCCAGGAGTTCGAGTGGTACATCCATCCGCAGATGCAGGAGGGTGTCAGGCAGTTTCACTCCTACAGCCATGACCGTGAGTTGACCGTGTTGGGTCTCTTTGGCGCGCTGGTTGTGGAACCGAAGGGTTCGAAGTACGTGGATGCGCTCGGAAGTGGAGGCGTTGCGCCGGAAACCAAGAGCGGCTGGCAGGTGAATATCGATAACGGGTCCGGACCGGACTTCCGCGAGTTCGTGATTTTCTATCACGAGATCGGCGATGAAGCCTTCCGTCCATTGAACAAGAAGGGCGACTTCCTGCCCCAGCGCGATCCGCTGACCGATGCCTATCGTCCTGGTGGCCGTGCGTTGAACTATCGCAGTGAGCCGTTCGGCATCGATGAGATGCATTTGCAGCATGAATATTTCGGGTTTGAAGACGAGTCGATGGCCTACAGCGCCTATACCTTCGGCGAACCGCCGACGACGATTCCTCGCGGGTATCTCGGCGATCCCGTCAAGTGGCGGATTGTGCATGGCGGGTCCGAAGTGTTCCATTCCCATCATCCCCACAGCGGCA
>Ga0163152_10004627_pt1 | contig 16841 bp, 14 predicted proteins | sample OliLakLV19MP8IB2_FD_148635 | JGI IMG/M metagenome (GOLD analysis project Ga0163152, IMG submission 148635) | Freshwater microbial mat bacterial communities from Lake Vanda, McMurdo Dry Valleys, Antarctica - Oligotrophic Lake LV.19.MP8.IB-2 | ecosystem: Environmental > Aquatic > Freshwater >... | reverse complement strand
GTTCTTATCAACTTCAGCTGCTCTGGGCGCAAATTCCTTCTGGGCTATTTCCCGCACCATAGCTTGAATGTCTTGCTGGTCCTGCGTTAGCTTGAAACTAAGAGGTTCATTTTTGACACTCGTTTCTGTAATCATCAAGGGTTCTCCACTGGCGATCCTCGCCGTCCATTTGCAACAGCAGATCATAGCATCGCATGGTTCCGAAAAGCGCTTGTGGCCTCGGATGGGGCCCCGACACCCTTGACGATCTTTGATTATGGTGCGCACATGAGGTTTGCGATGTACTACAATGAAACAGACTTCAGATTTCACTGCCCGTAGCGGCGCCCCGCTGTTGCGGCACCTCAAACGACGAAACCAAGAGATCAGGCATGCCAGAGCAAAAAATTCTTCTTGTTCAAGATGAAAAATCCCCGATGCTTACGTTGAAAAGCGCCTTGGCCAAGAGCGGATTCACCGTAGTTACATGCACAAGTGGGTTTGATGCCCTGGATGAACTTCGCTGTGAGGCAGGGGATCTGGTCATATCATCAGTGACGCTGCCCGACATGAATGGCTTTCAATTGTCAAGCTTGATTAAAAGCGCAACGCTGACAAACGTCGTCCCCGTTGTAGTTGTGGGAAGCCGCGAGGAAATAGAAGACACCTTCTGGAAACGTGCATCGTTGTCGGATTTGATATTCGAGCGAAATGATGTGGAATTCAATGAAGAAAAAGCCATCGAAAAAATCAAGCATTTGATGTCATCGAATATATGGGACAGACAAAGCCTGATTGAAACGCATTTGATCCCGACCGACTTATCCGGCGGCGATCTCGTGCGAAGCTACCGTGGAATGTTCGCCAATTTGTTGATGGAGCGTTCGGTCAATCATCTGACCCGCACTTTGATCGAGTCGATAAACAGTCGTGTTGTGTTCATGTCCAAATTCTTCGGATACATGAATCGCCTGTTCGGGTGCGAGGTTACCGGATTACTGGTCGCCGACCAGACCACTCCCTGGGGAATCTATGAGATTTCCGGCTCAGTGAGCAAAAGCGGTTTTGAAAAAGTGACGACTGCTGCAAACAAGCAATTGCAATTGTCAGCCGAACCGCGTCTGATTATCAACGGTGACGTTGCCGATAAAGGCACCACAATCAAAACGTCTGAAATTCTGGCGGTTCGAGGAGCGGCGGGAGAGACCCTCGGCGCCGTAGTTCTCGGGTGGACTACAAAACACACCTTAGATGACTCGATGAAGACCTTGGCAGAAATGCTGAAAGCACAGATGATGCCTGTATTCAAAGCACTGTTCGATCTTCAGCGGATACAAGTGCTTACCCAACAACAGGCATACTCATCGTCTGTAGATCCGATCACCGGTTTATACAATTTGGAGTTCCTGACCGGATTCTTGCAACAGCAACTGCTATTTTCCAAACGACAGAAGCTGCCGGTTGGGCTCATCTTGCTCGATATAGACCGCTTCCTCGAAGTGAATACTCAATTTGGCGCCGATGTGGGCGACATGGTGCTAACAACGCTTGCAAAGCGAGTCGGCAGCAACGTGCGTTCAAGTGATTTAGTTGCACGCTATAGCGGCGACCAATTTGCAGTAGTGCTGCCAAATACCGATCTACCGGGCTCAAAAATCGTAGCGGAAAAGCTACGAACAGATGTGGAACAACTCAAGTGGCAGCGCTTTGGCGATAAGACACTGAACGTCACGGCAAGTGTCGGTTGCGCGGCATTCAATTTAGAAGATGTGAACCCGGAAACGATTCTACGCGATGCGAAACTCGCGTTGAATGCGGCAAAAGAAGCCGGTCGCAACAACATCGCAACAGCTTAGCTAAATAGTCATTGGCTACGCCAACGACAGCAAGTCGGGCATATCCAAATCTGGATATACCCGACACAACCATGTGGCTGGTGCAGAACTGTTTGCCGTGACTCGCCTTCCTATATGGCTTACTTGACACGCTCTGTCGGTTGAAGAGGTTGCACCATGTTCTGCAGTAAAGGGAAAGGTATGCTGTCTGCAACATAACCAGTCTTGACGTCTGAAACATCACCAGTCCTAGCAACTATGATTGAAAGGTTGCGTATTGGCTGGCCATCTTTGCCAGGTGAAGTCCGTATTTGCAGCTCATACGGTGTTCGCGCCGCCTCCAATACTAAATTCAAGCGATTCACCTGACGCTCCAACTCTTCCTGCCCGCCCTTTAACTCCACTCGCTGCAAGTCGCGTACGAAGTGCTGACCGGGGCCGGACTGGTTGAACTGTCCATCACTTAAGCTTTGCGCATCCCGGATAATGTCCATTTTTCGGGCGCTCAGCTCCGGTTGTGCGTTTGTTTCTCGTGCCCTTCCGAGCGCACCACCGATACCGATCTGGTCCGTTTGAAGTGCGCTCGTTCCTTCAGCATCTTCTGTCAGTTTATTCAGAGGCTTGGTCGGTGAGAGCTCCTTACCGCCGTCGACCAGTTTCAGATTTGGTATATGTGCGTTGACAGAGCCATCGCAAGGTGCCTCCGTATTTGGTGGCAACGCCTTTGTCGCGTATGCGTCGGATGCTGCAGCTATCACACCGCCAAGCTCAAGCTCCGGATTTGCTGCTGCCAGTTTTATGTCTTCTATCGATGGCGCCATGTTACTACCCTCATCAAATTGCCTATCAATGTCATTACCCGAAGGTCACAGAAACCTTGAACACAACCTAGGCTTGAATAGTGATAGAAAAGTGATGGTGCTCCGGTGTTACTACTGCCAGAAATTCCCCTATAAATGATATCGCCGCAATTGCGTAGTGGCGACCGCCTTCTAGTTTTTCGATCATTTTTTTCGTCACTATTGTCCAGTAACTTGAATCATCAGCAGCGGTGATAGGTGAAGCAGCAATTGCTCTAAGCCGCTGTGTACGGCAAGGTTCTGGGTTCGGGGGAAAGGATGATGTCAGATACCAATGAAGTCAGTCTGAGGGCAATTTTTACCATGGAGGCGTTTGACCTGGCGAAAGACCTGTCCGCTCACGGACTTTATCCCTCTGCGCTTGGTAGTAAGTCAATTACTACCATCCTACCGGTGCTGGACATCATCGATTCTATTGGTGCACTTGTAGAAAGCGGTAATGCTCCGTTAGCAACGAGCAGCCAATTTTCGCTGGGCGAAGAACGCACGCCGGACCAGCCGAAAGTGGCGCAGGCAACGCCAGAGGTAGAAAATCTCTGGAGCCGATTGGAAGAAGCCATTGCCTTAACTGGTGACTGTGCCTTCGAAATGGCCGGTACTCGTCTGATGGCAGCGGACAGGAACGCAGTGTCTTGATTGAACTTTTTGGTTACTATCATCCATTACCTTAGAGTAATCGAAGACCGAAGCGAAAACACAGTTAGCGGGCTAGCGCTGTGTAAGTAAGAGATGTTGGTCGAGTCACAGACCGGCATACAGTTGTTTTGGCAAATTCAGTCGCAGAGCTGGTGCTCACGCGACAGAACTTTCACGCCTTGTAGCACCTGAATGCACTGTTTACTTGCAGCTTCTCAAAGCATATGGAAAGGGTTCACCGGAGGATAAATGATGTCCGATACACGATTGGAACAGTATCTAGATAATAGGTCAGAGTCCTCTGACCTAGCCAGTGTCATAAGCGACACCGGCTATTCTGCGCTCTTTGATAGTTCGGCTCATTTATCCATTATTGCGGCAGTGAATCAATCAATGATGGACCTACTACCGACATTAGAGCTTTTCGATCCAAGCAGTGTGCCTGAACAAAGTGCAAGCGGTAGTTCTCCGAAGTCAGACCCTGCAAGTTCGAAATATCTTCCATCGGTAGAGGCGCCGCCTGCTCCTGGGCAATCTGACTCAGGCACAAGCGAACCAAAAATCTTCATGGTCGAGGGATCTACCAGTGAAATTAAAAAAATCGAATTGCCCAAAGACAAAAACCCTCACTTTCGGAACGCTGTCTGTGTTACGGAGTTCGCTAGCAAGGCAAAAGCGCTTCATGTCAAACTGGACGAAAACAGTGATGGATTCTTGAGCGACACCGAACTGGCACAGGCTATACAGGCAGACATCTATAAGCATCAGAACGCCCGAATTGTTGCCGCGCTTACCAGCAATCGCGACGAATTGGAAGAGCTTAGCGACGACGAGATCGGCGACGAGAATGATGGAATTACTATTGCAGACCTTGATAAATACCATGACGAGCAAGGTGTCTTCCTGGGCGAACTCGCCTCAGCACTCTGGGCAAAAGAGTGGCTGGAAGAGGGAACAAACTTCACTGTGCTCGACTTTGATAAAGATGGCTGGATCAGTTCAAGTGAGCTTAGGAACGCTAGGGTCACTCTCCGAAGCGAGCCCATAGTTACCTATTTGCGCGAAAATCTGGACGATATAGAGGAAGCAACCGACGATGAAACCGGCGATGAAAACGACGGGATAACCATACAAGACATCAGGAATCATGTGGATTTAGATTGGAGTGACAACCAGGGAAATATCGTCTGTGATGTTTTCCAAACACTCTGGCAAACTTCGGAAAGTCAAAAAAGGGAAAATCGCACCGATTGAAAATATCAATCCTGATGACGCCACGCAAGGAGCATTGGGTAATTGCAGTCGCGGCTTCAGATCCGGCAAGTATCATCAAAATGATCAAAACCAATTGTGACGGGACGCACCTGCTCAAAGCACAAGGCTCAGTTGAATAATCTAAACGAATCCGTCGCTTCGTCCAATTTGTGGACAAAACGGCCTAGACAAGAACAACCCGATCGAAGCCTTTGCCTCACCTGGTGACTCTGCCTTCGAAATGGCCCGTACTCATCCGATGGAGCGGACAGGAACGTAGTGTCTTGATTGAACTTTTGGGTTACTATCGTCCATTACCTTAGAGTTATAGACGCCGAAGCGAAACACAGTTAGCGGGCTAGCGCTATGTAAGTAAGAGATGTTGGTTGAGTCACAGACCGGCATGCAGTTGTTTTGGCAAATTCAGTCGCAGAGCTGGTGCTCACGCGACAGAACTTTCACGCTTGTAGCACCTGAATGCACTGTTTACTTGCAGCCTCTCAAAGCATATGGAAAGGGTTCACCGGAGGATAAATGATGTCCGATACACGATTGGAACAGTATCTAGATAATAGGTCAGAGTCCTCTGACCTAGCCAGTGTTATAAGCGACGCCGGCTATTCTGCGCTCTTTGATAGTTCGGCTCATTTATCCATTATTGCGGCAGTGAATCAATCAATGATGGACCTACTACCGACATTACACCTTTTCGATTCAAATAGTGCACCTGAACAAAATGCAAACGGCAGTTCTCCGGGAGCCGCCTCTGCAAGCGCGGAATACTTTCCGTCAGCAGAGGCGCCGCCTGCTCCTGGGCAATCTGACTCAGGCAAAAGCGAACCAAAAATCTTCATGGTCGAAGGCTGTCGGACTCAAGTTGAGAGAATCGATTTGCCCGAAGGCACTCTCAAAAAAGATGACACTGGAAGCTGGAGGCTTTTCCGTAACGGCACCGCAGTCGAAGGCGATGCGTTAGAGGCATTCGCTTTGAAAAACAGTCTCGGGTTGCCACTTTCCGTCGAAGATGGAATCGTTCAAGGCGACTGGTCCGTGAAGGACGATGGTGCTCTGCGATACAATTGTCGCGGCACCGAGGAGAACTTTGTTGCAACCCGCTCGGCTGACGGTGACAGCACCGCAGTTACTGATTTCGATGACTACTCGCGGGTGGAAACGGACGAATCAGGAAACATCAAACAGACATTTTGGGACGGTTATAGCTACAGAGAAGGGCACAAAGCGCGCTTGGACGATGGAAGGTTTCTTGTTGCCTATACTGATGAAGCTGCGGATGGACTACCGAGCCCCAAAACCACGATCAGGGACGCAGAAAAGAACACTTTGGTAGTGATCCATAACGAAAAGATAGTCGATTCAATCACCCCAAATGAACGCAAGCATGTCCGAAGCACAGGAGGCATCGCTGGAGTCCAGACGACGCAGTATCACGATACCATCCAGTGGCGCAAAGGCCATGTCGTCGAGAGCTCCGCTGTCGAGCACGCTGCTGCAGGTAGCCACTTGCAACAGATCGAGTTCACCGACGGTGGCAACGTTCGGGGAATGACTGTTGACACCCAAAACGGCCGCGTCATGGACTTGCATTCGGAAGGCAGCGGCACAGAGGACTCGGAGCAACAGCAAGGAGCAGGAGAAGAACTGGAAGCAACCGGTGATTCGGCGGTTGTTGGCGAAACTGCAATCGAGAATTTAAAACCACGATATGAAACGTCCGAGATTGCCGAAGCTGTCGAACGGGCTCGGAGTTTGGGTCTGCCACTTGTAACCCATATCGGTGCAACATGGTGCCCACCTTGCATCGACATGGAAACTAAAACATGGAAAGAGGTTGAACCGTCACTATCCGGTCAAGCTGTATTCCTTCACCTGGACGTAGATCAGGCCGAGACACTTTCTGGCAGCAATCTCACAATTGCCAATGCAATAAAAGCTTCCGTGGAGGGTTTTCCGACCATACGAGTATTTAGACCGACCTCCGACGGCAGCCTGAATCAAGTGGAGGACTCTGAATTTACGGGCTTCCGAAACACGCAGCAAACACGCGAACACCTCCTTCGGGCGTTCAGTCATTAAGGCGAACCCTTTAAATAGTTATGAATCTGCATACCTGCATCAATCGGCGATGGGTATACGGACGATCAACGACAATGTGCCTTCAGGTGCGCAGATCGCTTCAATGGCGGCACCGTGCGAAGCGAACAGACGCAGAGATAGTAGAATACGCAAACGACTGAGTCCTGATGGACCGGTAAAAACATCATCCGGGCTGTTCAGACTCTGCAGAAGATTGTTACGAGCATCTGGCTCTGAGCTTCCGTCATAGCGCAGATTGAACATTGCTACCTGTGCAGAGGTTTGCTGTAGTGTAATTGTAATAGCCGCAGGTCCTAGGCTGGATAGCTCGGCCAGCAATCCAGCAAAGGCACGTGCAAGCCGTTCTAGATCAGCATTTACCTTCGGTGAGTCAATGGGAATGTCGAGCACGATTCTGTTTTGATCCACCTCGCTAGTCAGCATTGACACAGCCAGATCTAATACGGCATCGCTGTCTAGCCGTACAAGCACAAGGTCCATTGCGCCGGAAGACAGCTTCTGTAGATCGAGTAAATCATTTACTAACTCGATCAAGTCATTGCAGTTTCGGCGAATTCGGTTCGTCAATTGCAAAGATTCCGGCGAGAGCGAGCCATACGCCTCTGCTTCTAAAAGACTGGTCAGGGCAAGGATAGTGGATAACGGAGATCTCAAATCATGACTGACGAATCCGACAAACTCCTCCTTGATTCGCTCAAGTTCTTTTCGTTTGCTGATGTCTCTGGCGACACAAAGAAACAGTTCCTCATCGGCCGACCATGCCACCGACAAGGATGCATCTAAACGGTGCACAGATTGCAGTATTGGTGTCTCGAATCGCTGAGGACTGCCATCTACCTTCACCTGCTCAAACACTGCAAGCACCTTTTGCCTTTCCGCGTCAGGCACCATACCCAATACCGATGCATTCATGAAACTATCTTCTCCGAATCCGGTCAACGGAACGATCGCTCGGCTGACGGCGCAGAATCTTAAGTTCTCATCGAGGGCAAAAATCAAATCCATTGAGTTGTCGAGGAAAGCCCGTTCCTGGGTTCTGGCGGCGGTCAATTTGGCCGCCATGCTATGGAAAGCTGCATCCAGTTGTGCAAGCTCATCGGTTCCTTGCGATGCCTCTGTGGGAGGTAAGCCTTTCACAAGCCGCTTGCTGTTGTTCAGAAGGACACTTAGTTCAGTGGTCACGTAGCGACTAAACAGGTAAGCCAGTGTCATTGCTGTCACCATACTGGCTGCCAGTCCAAGAACCAATAACAAAATCTGGCTGCGTCTTATTTCTCGCTGAACCTCTGGCGAAGGGGACTCCCTTGAGACACTGGCGGCGACAATCTGTTCCACCTGCAAATTTGTATCTTGCGTGAGACTCAGAAGTTTAAAGATACTGCGTCGCAGCTGATCACCGTTGCCGCCTTCAGCGGTTTTCACCTCCCGATAAGCACTGGCAATCTGCTGCGTCAGATCGGCAATAGTTGAGCACTGACTCGCAGTAAGAGGATCTGCCTGCCAGCTGGCAAGGACGCTGGTCGAGAGCGCCTGGAAATTGGAGAACGCCTCGTCAGCCCTGTTCAGCGGCATTGCGCCAGTGGCACCACCCAACGCTTGGAAGGCAGAGCCCTATTGCCAGCTTGACGGCACTGGAAGTGGTGTCCATTTGTCGGAACTGCAGATCTTGCTCCGCGCCGGCCTTGAACAGCAGACCGCTCATCAGAATGACAAACACCAATTGAAAGAGCACCGGTACTCCGACCAGAACTTGCATTTTACGCTGCAAACTCAACTGACCGCCCGCACCAAACGTCGGGCGTTTTCGCGCAGGCGAGTCCTTCTGAATGGGAACCTTCAGTTCTGGTTCTAAAACGCTCGTGCTTTCGCTGGCCAAAACTTGGCTATCGATAACCAGCGCCGATCGACTTTGTCCCTCCGCTGCTGCCGGTAAGGTAAACCAGAATACGGTGCCTTGATTTTCTTGTGATTCGAAGTCGATTTCACCGCCATGCTGTTGGACGACTTTTCTGGCAATCACAAGCCCGAGTCCGGAGCCCTTTCCGCGTGTTCCGTCAGATGCACGACTCTGCTTGAATGGATAAAATACCTGCTCTTTAAAAGACTCAGGTATTCCTCTTCCCCAATCCTGGACCGAGATACGAATTCCCTGAGAAATATTGCTGGCAGTCAGTCTAACCTTGCCCCCGTCAGGTGAAAACTTAATTGCGTTTGACAGCAAGTTGCATAGGACCTGAATGATTCTCCGGCTGTCCAAGAACCAGGTCTCGCTCTGGCAGTCGAGTTCAATTTCAATGTTGCGGACACTGGCCAGAGCCTGAACATCATTCACAGCTTCTTTCATCATCTCCGCAACGTTGCATTCGCAACGCTCTAGATTGCCATCGCGGCTTTCAACTGCCTCCAGCTGAAGCAGGTCATCAACCGAAGCAACTAGTCTGTTAAGAGTACGAGTAGCGCCGTCGACCTTAGTGCGAGCGGTCTGGTCCAGATCCGGCTGGTTGTGGGCGAGCTCTTCAAAAACTTCGGATACGCGTTTCAACGGGTCTCGGAATGCCGCCGCGATCAGTTCCAAAAAAGAGCGCTTTAGTCTAGCTAGCTTTCGCTCGTCTGTGACGTCGTGGATGACGCTGTAATACAACTTCTGCGTACCAGACCATACGCATGACCACTGGCTCTGAATCAAACTGCCACCGACGATCGCGCTTTCGGTTTCAAACCCGATGGATTGCTCCGGATGCCGGGCAGCGTCAAAGAAAAGTGGCTGTACTCGCTTAAAGTCTGAAGGCGCCAGCAGGTTTTCCAGCGAATTACCAGGAATCGAGCCCCAGGGCAATTCCCATAACTGCTCAGACGCTTTATTGATCCGCACCACTCTCAAATTCTCGTCCATCACCGAGAAGACCTCGGTGCTATTGTCGAAAAGTGCTCGTTCGCGCGCGGCAGCTATTCTCAACTGTGCATGCATGGCATGAAAAGCTTCGTCCAGTTCGAAAATCTCGTCGGAGCCGCTAAGTGTCCCTACCGGCTCTTTGCCTGCTGCAATCCGCTCTATGTTCGCCTTAATCCGCTCGAGACGCACAATAAAATGACGGCGAAAGTACGCGCTAAGCCACAGAGCCACAGCCACAGTAGCCAGGCCCCAGGCCACTACCACTGCGATCTCCATGCCGGTCAAGATCTGTAGCTTGTGACGACGAGCATCGATGTTCCTTTCAAGTAGCGCTTCAAACACCATCAGGCGAGCAAAATCAACATCGAGGTCCTTCATTAGTTCTCGCTGGTAGGCAACCGCCCGAGGGCCCGCACCACGCACAGCCGCTTTGACGATGGTTCTCAAGTGCCCCAGTACTCTCGTTTGGATCTCTTTTTGCCGTTTTCCTTCGTCTGCAACTTCCTGATTTGGATAGTAAGGCGGAGCTGCACTGCGATTAAGATCAGTTTGTAGCTCGGCTCTCTGCAGTGCTGAGACTGTAGCAAGCAGTCCTTGTATGTCTGGTCGTGCAGAGACTTTGCCCAGTAGAATACCGACGGCGAAATCAGCAAACATGATGCGCGAACCGTTGTGCCGCGTCAGTCTTTGCCCGTCTATTTGCTCCTGCCCGGCATTAGCGGCGTGGAAATTTGCAGGCAATTGCGTAAGGACGGCAACAAATTGCCAGTCTTGATGTTGACCGGCCGGAATTCATCACTCGATACTGTCCATGGTATTGATGCCGGTGCTGATGATTATTTAGTAAAGCCTGTCGATCCAATTGTTGTCGTTGCAAAATTGAAGGCTCTCCTGAGGAGAGCCGACGGTAGTACCGACAATGTATTGAGGAGCGGCGGCCTGGAACTAGATCCAGTGGCGCACACGGTTTCTTGCAATGGACAGAACGTCAACTTACTGCCCAAAGAGTTTGCGCTGCTTGAGTTTTTTATGCGCAATGCAAATCACGTATTTTCCGTTGACGAGATGATTTCCCATGTCTGGTCTGCAGATGAACCGGTAACTGGTGAAAGCGTTAAATCCTGCGTGTTTCGCTTGCGAAAGAAACTGAGCTTAGCGGAACAGCACATCGAAAACATATATGGTGTTGGCTATGTCTTCAGAAACCAGTCCTGATTTCTTCGCCTGAACACTGTACTTTTTTCCGGCGCGCAGTCAAGCTAAATGTTGCCGGATACCATCTACCATTGCATCGTATTGGTTATCGACGGCTTCGCAAATTTGGCTCTCGGTCTTGCCGGAAAGATGAGCCAGCGCCATCAAAGCGCCGGCCGCCACACCCTCTTTAACGTTGCCTTGCTCGTAGGCGCGCAGGCCACTATGCCTTGAGCAGTGGAAGTTCGGACATGAAGCAGCAAAAGGGGCACCGACGAGTTCAGCAAGTTGTGCTGGATCGGATTCGCTATCGAAAGCCACCCATTTCGTAGTCAGCACAGCAATGGGTCTTTCTCGTATGTAATCCACGCCTTCGATTGCTGATGCCAGAGCAAATACTGCAAGCATTTGTGTGCCACCACCGAGCACCACTGGCACGTGCTTAGAGGCTTCAATGGCGATACCTGCTGCAAAAGCCTGCATCGGATCACCAACGGCGGCCACTGCACGCAGTGGCTCAGCTCTTGCCAGCTCCGCTGTTAGACCGGCAAGTTGCAAGCCTGTCCTTATGAGCTTGCTGCGCCGATCGTGGTCGGCAAGTGGCATGCTGCTGCTGACTAGTTTCTCTGCCGGGTACCCGAGCGCTGTCAAAACTCCCAGAGCGGTAGTGGTGCCACCTGGCACACATTCACCCACAACCAGGTAGGAGACCTGGCTTGCCAATTCATTGCCAGCGCGGCGTCCTGCCGCGAACAATTCTTGCACCGTATCCAGCGCCAAAGCAGATCCGCTGTCGGGACAAGCGGCAGGTTGCTCTCCCACTCGCCGGTGCGGCACTTGCGGCGGATAGAATGCTCCGCAATCAAAGACATCGATTGAACAATCAACTAAACTCATCATCGCCCGGCTGAGCACCACTGGCGATACTATCCCTCTGGGCGACACTGGAACTTGATCGGCGGAACGCGGGCTGCCTAGAACTAGAGCCTCAGCGTCTATGGCTGGCGTCAATCTCCTTGCATTGCCGTCTGCGCCTGCAGCAGAAATGCCCTCGAGATCGCTTGTCGCTGTGCTTCCGATGCACAACGCAAACTTACCAGGCATTCGCAGCGCCACCCGCATGTCGTGCAAAAATGACTTCAAACGTCCATCTGGATCCCAGACGGACTGAACGAAATCTAATTGTTGTTCGACCTTACTGCTCGTCATTGTTCGAAGACATCACCGGCGCCGATGTAATCATACAAAATGGCGCGATGGATGCAGTCCAAACAACCGTACTTGTTACACCTAACCACACTTGAGTGGCGATGGCGTACCAGAGGTCCCGTTCCAACAACCGTGGGTCGGCAAGCATGGCCACAAGACCTAAAGGTGAAGTGAGGATCAAATTTATCAGTCCGACGATCAAGGCAATTGCAAGAACCGGCAATGGGTTAGACAGGCACTGCTGGAGCGATTTAGTAGCACTCCGGAAAGGAGACCCCGGCGACAGTGCGGCAAAACAGATAGCAACACAAGAATAGGCGAACGTGACAAGCAGAAGGACCGAGCCAACCCAAGTTACCATCTGGTCAATCATTTGCACGCTAAGCCCTGGCGGTAACGGGATTAGGGTCTCGCCGTTCACCGTCCATTCCGGGCGAGTGAACATCCGCAAGGAGACCAGGCAAGCAAAGGGGATCACCGGGACGAGCAAATAGCCCGAGCCTAATAGCCAGAACCTCGCCAGGTAACTCTTTCGGGCTTTCACCTCGTTGCCGGCTGCTTCAAACTGCGCAACAGTGCATTCCGGTCCATAGAGCTTGTAAGCGCGTGCAAAGGTCGTCAAGCGAATCAGCCAGACGCCTGCTGCCCAAAGCGTGGTTGTCATACCGACGATGAGAGAGATCAAGCAGATAACCAAAATGGTAATGGCGTCGCCGATGGACGCCTGGGTCATTGCCTGCATGGCAAACATTCGCTGCTGAATAATGAAGTTGCCGCTGATCATCGCCACGTTGGCGATAGTCAGAACCACCGCCCCGGCAATACATTGCGGGGCAAAACGATAGGCACAACGAAAATTCGCTTTCCACCAGCTAGGGTCGATAACAAACCTTAGGGACACAGGTTCGAGCCCGGGCAGCGATTGATCAACTGTTGCTTTCGGTTGAGCGCCGAATGTTTCCACGTATCGGAAATCCTTTTTACTGCAGCACAGGTTGCTGTAATTAGTTGAACCCGTAAGTTGGCCTGTCTGAACAATCTTAGATGAGATTTATATGGGTAGCTTCTCAAGTTTATCGACGCACAAATCGCCCCTTTTCCGCTTCAGCTCTAATAAAATCGAAGGAGCACAAACGAGTTTTTGTTTTGACCCTCCAAATCACTCCCTTTCCACTTGCTCTGAGCAAAGGACAATCGTCAATTGTTGTCGGTGGGGTGACCATTGGCGGCAGCAGGCCAGTTGTTATCGCCGGGCCATGTTCGGTCGAATCGAGAGAACATGCCCTGGAAGCGGCAACAGAAGTGCTCGCGGCAGGAGCTCAACTAATGCGCGGGGGGGCTTACAAGCCCCGGACCAGTCCGTACGATTTCCAAGGGCTTGGACTGGACGGATTCAAATTTTTGTACGAGGCGAAGCAGCTTACCGGATTGCCCATCGTCAGCGAAGTGATGTCTGCAAAACAAATCGAACTTGCCGAACCGTTCGTAGACATTTTCCAGATCGGCGCCCGCAATATGTACAACTACGAGCTGTTGAAAGAAGTCGGCCGCACGCGCCGCCCCGTTTTGTTAAAGCGTGGGTTGACTGCCACTATTCAGGAACTGCTTTGCGCGGCCGAATACATTTTGCTTGAAGGCAACACGCAAGTGATTCTCTGCGAACGCGGCATTCGAACGTTTGAAACTCACACCAGAAACACGCTCGATCTCAGTGCTGTGGCCGTCCTAAAGAGCCTGGTGCCGCTTCCGGTTATAGTCGACCCTAGCCATGGAACAGGTCGAAGGGAATTGATTCGCCCGATGAGCCGCGCGGCTATCGCCTGCGGAGCAGACGGACTGTTGATTGAAGTTCACGACCACCCGTGCGACGCACTCAGCGATGGCGATCAGGCAATCACTTCAGCGACGCTGAAAGAAATAATCGCGGATGTGCACAAGATTCATAGCGCGCTGTTTTCTGTCGCAGAAGCTTTCGGCGAAACGCTGCTTAAACTGGCTGAGCCCGTTCATGCAAATGCCGGCAACGCTCGATAGAATAATGCCTACGAAGACGACTGTGAGCAGGATTACATTGTAGACGGCGCACCAGAAAGACAGGTTGAAACGCTGTTTTAATTGCGCAAGTTTCGCCGATATCGAGAGAATTGTTGTGTGCATCACGCTGGTGAACATGAGAGGCAACTCCTGTAAATTGATTCGATTATAAGGCATTTATACCGCTTTTCGATCAGAATTTTCGATTGGAACAATATCTAGCCCAGGCCCGCCGGCAGCCTGCCTCCACGGGAATTCGCTGGCCACGATTTCCTCCAATTCATCGTGAGTGAGGGTCTCCTTTTCCAGCAGAAGGCGAGCTGCATTAACTAGCAGATGCCGCTTTTCGTTTAACATCGAATACGCACGATCATATGCATCTTCGACAATCTGCTTCGTTTGCTCGTCGATGTCGCTAGCCGTGCGATCGCTGTATAGGCGCTGATCGAGCGTAGCCATAAATTGCTTTTGCAAGAATCCATTCGGCTCATTCTCGTAAGTAACTAATCCGAGTTTGTCGTTCATCCCGAATCTTGTCACCATGTTCCGGGCAATATCAGTCGCTTTGCTTAGATCATCAGCAGCGCCGGTTGATGCCTGTTCGTAAATGATCATTTCCGCTGCACGGCCGCCGAGCAGCACAACTAACCTCTCTTCCAGTTCATCACGCAACATGAGAAATCGGTCTTCGGTCGGCCGTTGCATGGTGTAACCGAGGGCACCAGCGCCGCGCGGAATAATCGACACTTTGTGTACCGGATCGCTTCCAGGCAAGGCAAGTGCCAGCAAGGCATGGCCCATTTCGTGGTGCGCGACCCGCTCGCGTTCTTCTGGTCTGAGGATGCGATTTTTCTTTTGCAACCCTGCAACCACTCGCTCGATAGCTTCGTTAAAATCGGCCATCGTCACGTTGTCGCCACCGCGCCGTGCGGCAAGCAGCGCCGCTTCGTTAACCAGGTTTGCGATATCGGCGCCGGTAAAACCCGGCGTAGCAGCGGCGATCACTACAGGATTCACATCTGATGCCAGCACAACGTCTTTCATGTGCACGCGGAAAATTGCAATTCTTCCCTTTTTGTCAGGGCGATCGACCAGAACTTGTCTGTCGAAACGCCCGGCCCTCAACAAAGCGGGGTCCAATATCTCAGGGCGGTTTGTTGCCGCCAAAACAATCAGTCCTTGCCTCGGATCAAATCCATCAAGTTCAACGAGCAACTGATTGAGTGTTTGTTCCTTCTCATCATGCGAACCGGCAAATGGATTAGCACTGCGGGCTTTGCCCAAGGCATCCAATTCATCAATAAAAATTATGCATGGTGTGCGCTTCAGCGCTTCTTGAAACAGATCGCGTACGCGCGCGGCGCCGACACCGACAAACATCTCCACAAATTCGGAGCCGGAAATAGAGAAGAACGGTACCCCAGCCTCACCGGCGACCGCCTTAGCCAACATCGTCTTGCCTGTGCCGGGTGGACCAATGAGCAGCACACCCTTGGGCATCCGTCCGCCCAATTTGCGGTATCGTTCTGGTTCCTTCAAGAAGTTGACCACCTCTTGCAGCTCTTCCTTGGCCTCGTCAACGCCAGCAACGTCGTCAAACCGAACAGTCAGTTGATCCTCAACGTAGACGCGGGCCTTGCTTCGGCCCACTTGCATAGCACCACCCATGATGCCGTCCTTGTCTGTTGCTCGATTGAGAAAGAACATCCACAGGCCCAAAAAGACCACAGCGGGAAGGACCCATGAAAGAATATCTCGCAGGAAATTGTTGTCTTGGAGACCGCTGAATTTGATGCCCTTCGCCTGCAGTTTTTGAATCATTTGCGGATCTTCAACACGCGTGGTGACAAAAGGCTGCGGGGTCTTGTCAGCCTGCTTTATGCTGCCCCGGACCTCGTCTTTCGTAATGACGAGATCAGTTACATGTCCTTTGTCGACAGCCGTCACGAATTCACTGTATGGCACCTTTGCGATGCCACGCATATCGCTCCACAATCCATGTATAACAAAGAAACTCCAAACGGCAAGAATGAGCAGCCAAAACGGAAACGTCTTCTTTGTTTCGGGTTCCTTCTCCATTCTGTCTCCCTTGCCTCACCGCATGACGTAACCGCTTACGACTGCTTTGAGGTAAAAGAGTGCCTATTAAGGACCGCTTACAAATAAAGGGACTCGACAATTCAGGTGTGGCGGGTCGTGAGCCGCCTGATTGGTCGAGCAAGCAGACTTTAGCTGCGCAAACTGACGGGCGGGCTCACGACCCGCCCTACACATCTGCGCAAACGAACGGGTGGCGCACGGAACCACCCCTACACATCTGCGCAAACGAACGGGTGGCGCATGGTACCACCCCTACACATCTACGCAAAACCGACGGGCGGCGCACCGACCCTGCCTACCCATCTGCGCTGTCTTAGCCGACCATTGTACCTTCGGTCTTGCTCACTACCATTTGATCATGCGATTTATTATGCGGAACAAGCGGGCGCTGCAAACCGAGCATAATGCGCATATCGTTTATAAGTTGCGAGTTGTTCCGTTTCAAACCGTCCATTACAATGCCGTATTCGGCGATTAACTGGCGAGCCTGGCGCCCGGCATGATCACGGGCATAACCATAAATTGCCGCCCCTGTTTTGACAGTCGGCCTGCCGTTTTCTACGGAGTTGGTAATCCGCATCGGGAAGTGTTCCGGGAAAAATCCATACAATTCTTCCATCGTGAAGCAATCCGGTCCCTGGAAAAAGCGTTGTTCTTTGCCCCAACCGCGCTTAACTTGATTGCCGCCAAACCATTGGATATTGGGATCTTTAGCGTTAGGCTGCGCAATCG
>Ga0163152_10004619_pt1 | contig 16889 bp, 13 predicted proteins | sample OliLakLV19MP8IB2_FD_148635 | JGI IMG/M metagenome (GOLD analysis project Ga0163152, IMG submission 148635) | Freshwater microbial mat bacterial communities from Lake Vanda, McMurdo Dry Valleys, Antarctica - Oligotrophic Lake LV.19.MP8.IB-2 | ecosystem: Environmental > Aquatic > Freshwater >... | reverse complement strand
TGGCGCCATGCCGATATAGGCCGCACTCGGCGTCGAAGGCTGACCACGGTCGTCGTCATTGGCACCACCTCGCCAAGACCGGCTGCCCTCACCGCTGCCGGCAATGATGCCGGCCACGTGCGTGCCGTGCCCGTAGTCGTCAGCTCCACCCAGCTTGACACCGCCGGAACCCGTGAAGTCGAGACGCGCGCTGACGCGATTCACCAGGTCGGCATGTCTGCCGATGCCCGAGTCCAGCACGGCAATGCCGATGCCGTAACCCGTGGTGCCGCCAAACGCCCTGTTGCCGGAACCCTTCCAGACCTGATCGGCACCAATAGCCTGCGCAGTGACCGCCGCCATCGAATACACGCGACGATTTTCTTCAAGCGCTGTGACCTGTGGATCTCCCGCCAGGCTCGAAATCTGAATCGCCGTGCCTTCGAAGACGCCGCCGCTGATCATACGCTTCATCAAGCGAATGCCGAACTTCTTGCCCAACGCGTCCACCACCGACTGCGGAGCCGTCAGTACCACCTGAAACAATTGCTGTTCGAACTGGGATGTTCGCGAGTTGCCGCGACGTGAGTCGTTGTATTTGCTGCTGTTCCTCGCGCGCTCGAGCTTTTCAGCGAACTCGCGTGACATGCGGGCGCGATGCCCACCAGCCTCAACCGGGGTGGGAGCCAAGACCCCAAACACCAGCACCAGCCCCAGCAGGCCAGCCACCACTCGGGGCACACGACGATGGGTTATCGAAACCATAGCGCTCATAAGAATCAATCGGTCCACGAAATCCCGGCGAGAACCCGGACGCCAGCCCAACGTTTCATACGCAGGTACCGTACCACGCAACGCCGTCGTCAAAAACCTGTAAAACCTTAGAAGTACGGCACTTCCCAGTCGATCACCGTCTAAAATTCCACGTGCTTTGTACTACATAAATGTAAATCCACCCACACATTTGTGAGTGCGTTCAACTCCACAGTTGCGGTCGTCTGCGCACCGTAAGGCGCTGAACTGCACCATAATACGCCCGTACGCCTCAGTCCGCCAGCGGGAATTTCCGGCCGGCCTGTTTCGGTTCCGCAAGGAGTTTTATGCCCTCGTCTCGCCTCGTCCGCCTTGCCCTGGTCGGTCTCCTGCTGGCAGTTGTGGGCTGGATTGGCTGGTCCGCGTGGTCCGGTGGTACTACACAAGATAGCGGGGATGCCGCTGACGCCAGGACCTCCGGCGGGCGGCTGAAAGCCACCTACCAGACCGAGCCGACCAATTTTCTCAGGCTGGTCGCACCGACGGCCGCCAACCAAATGGTCAGCCTGTTGACCCAGTCGACGCTGGTGCGCCTCAACGCCGCCGGCGAACTCGAGCCCCGGCTGGCCTCCACCTGGACATCGTCGGAGGACGGGCTGACCTGGACGATGACCCTGCGACCCGGCGCGAAATTTTCGGACGGTTCCCCGGTGACCACCGCCGATGTGGCCTTTTCCGTGCGCGCCGCGTTGGCGGACAAGGCGGGGAGTGCGGCCGCGGGCGATCTGCGGGTGGGCGGACAGCCCGTGACCGTGCAAGCGCTCGACGACGCACGGTTCACGCTCACGTTTCCATCCCCCCACGGCGCAGGGATTGCCATCCTCGAATCGCTGCCTATCCTGCCGCGTCACAAACTTGAGGCCGCGCTCGATGCCGGCAACCTTGCAGCGGTCTGGGTGCCGTCGGTCGCGCCGTCGGACGTGGTCGGGGCTGGGCCCTTCATGCTGAAGGACTACGTGCCGGGCCAACGACTCGTCTTTGATCGCAACCCGCACTTCTACGGCAGAGATGACGCCGGTGTGGCCCTGCCGTATCTCGACGGCATCGACATGACGATCGTGCCCGAATACAACACCGAGCTGCTGCGGCTCCAGGCGGGAGAGACCGACGTGATCACCGATCGTCTGCTCGCCGACGATCTGGCCGTCATGCGCCAGAGTGAAGCCGCCGGCCGCGTGCAACTCACCGACGCGGGTCCCACGCTCGATGTGTGGACGTTGTGGTTCAACCTGAAGCCGGGGGTGACGAGCGCGGAGGGCCGTCCCTGGCTCGTCGCCCCGGAGTTTCGCCGCGCGATCTCCCACGCGATCAACCGTCAGACGATCGTCGACACGGTCTATCTCGGTCAGGCGATACCCGCCTACGGGCCCGTGACCCCCGGCCACGGCGCCTGGTATGTGCCCACGCTGCCCATCACCGAGTTTGATCAGGGGCGGGCGCGCACGCTGCTCACGTCGATTGGGCTCACGGATCGGGATGGGGACGGCGTGCTCGACGACGAGTCCGGGAAGCCGGTGCGGTTCTCGATCATCACGCGCAGCGGTCAGCCCGATCGCGAAAAGACCATCACGGTGGTGCAGGAGCAACTGCGTCAGGTCGGCATTGCCGTGGACCTGGTGCCGCTGGCGGCGCCGGAAATCCCCTCACGCTACGCGGCGGGCGAGTTTGACGCGATTTACTTCGGCGCACGCCAGACGTCGCGCGAACCGGGTGCAGGCTTCTGGCGCAGTTCCGGTCCGTTCCACTTCTGGAATCCTGGCCAGCTCACACCCGCCACTCCGTGGGAGGAGCGCATCGACATGCTCTTTCAGCAACAGGCGGCCACGATGAACCCGGCTGAGCGCCACCGCATCTTCGCCGAAGCCCAGCAGATTCTCGCCGAGCAACTTCCCGCGTTGTGGCTCGTCGCCCCCCGCGTCATTGTGCCGGTGAGCCGCCGCGTCCGTGGTGCCACGCCCATCGTCCTTTTCCCGCCGGTGTTGTGGAACGCCGAACGCCTGTCGCTGGTGGACGGAGGGCGGTGACCGGATCGCTGCTGTCGTTTCTGGCGCGGCGCACGATGGCCGCGCTGGTGCTGGTGGTGGTTGTCTCCACCTCGGCGTATGTGATCGCCCGACTCGCGCCCGGTGACGAGACCACCGCGGACTTTGTCGCGGGTGTCGACGCCGAGACCATCGCGATCAAACGGGAACGTCTTGGGCTCGATGATCCTCTCCCCGTGCAGGTGGGACGATGGTTCGCGGGACTCATCCGGCTGGACCTCGGCGAGTCGTCGTATTTTCAGCGGCCGGTGAGTGCGCTCGTCGTCGAGCGCGGCATCAACACTGCACAACTGGCGGCGACGGCCCTCGTGCTGGCCACGCTCATCGGGGTGCCGATCGGGGTGTTCACGGGGGCGTATCCCAGGCATATCGTCTCGCGCATGGTCGTGCCGCTGTCACTCGCACTGGTCGCGTGTCCGCCGCTCGTGGCCGCGCTGGGACTCATGTTGTTTGCGGTGTCGACCGGCGCGTTGTCGATCGCGCCAGGCGCCGTGGTGTTGCCGGCGATCGCGCTCGGTCTGCCGGTGGCCGCTATCCTCGAGCGCCTGCAGTCACAGGCGACGGCCGACGCGATGCTGGCGCCGGACCTGGTCGCTGCGGCGGCGCGCGGGATCCCGCCGTCGCGCCTGGTGTGGCGCCACGCCGCGCGTCAGTCGTTGCGTCCCGTGCTCGGCGTCTACGGCATTGTGGTCGGAAGCCTTTTTAGCGGATCACTGGCGGTGGAGCTCGTGACCTCGTGGCCGGGACTTGGCCGGTTGTTGTATGACGCCGTCCTCGCCAGCGACGTGACGTTGGTGGCCGGGTGTGCAGTCGCCGGCGCGGTGTGTCTCGCGGTTGGAAATCTGCTGACCGACGTCCTGCGTGTGATGGTGGACCCCCGCGCCGCGGAGTCCAATTGATGCAACGCCTCGCGTGGGCCATTGTCGGTCTTATGACGTGTGGCGCGCTGGCCGCGCCAGGGATCTCGCCCCACGCCCCGCACGAACAGTTTTCCGATCGTTCCTACGCGCCGCCCACACGTGTGCATCTTCGTCATGGCGACACCTGGCACGCGCCATTCGTGTATCGCCAGGTGCTGGTGGATCGCGTGAATCGACAATTTGCCGACGACACGTCACACCGTGTGCCGTTGCGGTGGTTCCGCGGGGGCACGTTGGTCTCTGTGAACGCCGAGGATGGTCCGCTGCTGTGGCTCGGTGCCGATGGCCTCGGGCGCGATGTGTGGTCCCGGCTCTGGCACGGCGCGCGATTGTCGCTGGGTGTGGCGTTCGCGGGTGCGATTGGTGCACTGCTGGTCGGCACCCTCCTTGGCGCGATGGCCGGAGCCGCGCGCGGACTCACGGATACGGGCATCACGGCGGTGGCGGATTTTGTGGTGGTGTTGCCGGCCGTCTATCTCGTGCTGGTGCTGCGCTCGGCGATGCCGCTGGTGCTTGATACACCGGTCATCTTTCTCGTGTTGACACTGCTTTTTGCGCTGGCGGGATGGCCGCACGTTGCCCGCGGCGTTCGCGCGATCGTCGCCACCGAACGGCAACGCGACTATGCCGAAGCGGCGCGTGCGGCCGGTGCGGGTCGCCTGCGCCTCCTCGGACACCTCGTCCCCGCCTCGTACGGGTTCCTGCGAACCGAACTGGTGCTCCTCGTGCCCGCGCTGCTGGTGGCCGAATCCACCATCTCCTTTCTTGGACTGGGATTTCCCGAGCCGGTGCCCAGCTGGGGACTGATGCTCCGGGCCGCGTCGAGTGTGTCCGCGATGCAGACGGCGCCCTGGATGCTCAGTCCGGCAGTGTTCTTATTTGTCGGCGTACTGGCGCTGCAACAACTCGCGGGTGGTGCCGGCGTTGACACCGCGACGCCACGTCGATAGCCTCCGGGCGTGCCGTTACTTCAAGGAATCTTCCCGCCAGTGCCGACGCCGTTTGATCCGGCGACCGGCGACATTGACCTGGGCGCCCTGCGCACGCAGTTGATCCGCCTGACCTCCGCCCGCCTTGCGGGCGCGCTTGTCCTCGGGTCGAATGCGGAGGCCGGTCTGCTCGATGAATCCGAGGCCGACGCGATCGTGGACACCGCTCGTGCGATCGTACCGACCGATCGGGTGCTGTTGGTGGGCACGGGGCGTGAATCCACCCGCGCCACCATTGCAGCCTGCCAACGCGCCGGTGAGCGCGGCGCGGACGTGGTGCTCGTGCGCGCGCCGTCCTTCTTCAAGTCGCAGATGACACATGAGGCGCTGCTCGCGCATTACACCGCGGTCGCCGATGCCTCACCCGTGCCCGTGATGTTGTACAACGTGCCAGGCATGGCCGGGTTCAGCCTGCCGGTCAATACCGTCCACGCGCTGTCCGTTCATCCGAACGTCATCGGCATGAAGGAGACCAGCAGTGACCTCGAACGGCACGCACAGTACGTCGCCGCGGGCTCGTCATTCGCCGTGCTCTCTGGGTGGGCACCTGTCGCGTATCCCGCGTGGATGATCGGCGCGCGCGGCGCGATCATTGCCGTCGCGAACATCCTGCCGGACGTCTGCGCCACCTTGTGGGATCACTTTCAGGCGGGCCGGCACGACGAGGCGCGCGCGTTGCATCACCGGCTGCTGCCGATCGCGCGACTGGTGTCGAGTGTGCACAGCGTCCCCGGACTGAAGTGGGCGCTGGGTGAGCTCGGGTTCCCCGGTGGCCCCGTGCGATCACCGCTCCAGCCGATTGCACCCACGGCCGCCGCTGAAATTCGCGCGGCGCTCACGGAGTGGCGCTGATGGCCACTCTTCCCACTGCCGAGCGACTGCTCCTGGGCCCTGGCCCGTCGCCGATCTCGCCTCGCGTGCTCGCCGCGCTTTCTTCGCCGCAACGCTCTCACCTCGATCCCGAGCTGCTGGATCTGCTCGACGATGTGCGGGGGATGTTGACGCAGGTGTTTCGCGCCCCCGCCGATCACCTGACGCTCGCCGTGTCGGGCACCGGCACCGCGGCCATGGACGCCGCCGCGAGCAACCTGGTTGAGCCGGGGATGACGGTGCTGGCGATCGTGACGGGCTACTTCGGCGAACGCCTCGCGCAGGTGTTTGCCCGCCAGGGGGCGTATGTCGAACGATTGAATGTCGAGTGGGGCCGGTCGGTGGATCCGGCCGCTGTGGAGCGTGCACTCGTCGATAGTCGATTTGATGTCGTCGCCATGGTGCACGGCGAAACGTCGACCGGCGTGTGCAACCCCGTGGCCGCGATCGCGCCGCTCGTGCGGAAGCGCGAGGCGCTGTTTGTGGTGGACGCGGTGACGTCCCTGGGCACCATGCCCGTCGATGTGACGACGTGGGATGCCGATGTTGTGTATTCCTGTGGACAAAAAGGGTTGGGCGCGCCTCCCGGGCTGTCGCCCATCACGGTGTCACCTCGCGCGCGACGTGCAGCGCCGACGTGTCACAACTTTGCGTGCGATTTTGCACAACTTGAGGCCTTTTGGGTGCGTCGGCAGTACCATCACACCCTCTCCTCGCCGTTGGCCTACGCGTTGCATACAGCACTGTGTGAAGTGATCGAGGAAGGCCTCGACGCCCGCTGGGCCCGTCATCAGGCGGCGCATCAGGCGTTGGTGGATGGACTCGCGGGAATTGGTCTTGACCTGTTTCCGGACCCGCCGCATCGACTGGTCAGTCTCAACGCTGTTCGTATCCCTCCGGGCATTGATGAAAAAGCCGTGCGCGCACGGTTGTTGAGTCGGCACGGCATTGAAATAGGTGCCGGACTCGGCCCGCTTGCGGGCCGGATCTGGCGTATCGGCCTCATGGGTTCAGGGGCGACTACCGGCAACGTGGAGCGGGTCGTCGCTGCACTTGCGGAGGCGCTTGGACGGAAACCATGAAACGCACACTCCCGCTACTCCTGATCGTGGTCGCTACGGCGATTGCGTGTGTCACCAATCCCGCGACGGGCCAACGTCAATTCAACATCCTGTCGGAGGGCGATGAAGTCGCGCTCGGTAAACAATCCGACGCGCAGATTCGACAGGAGATGGGGGTGTACGCCGATCAGCCGTTGCAGGACTACGTCAATCGCGTCGGTCAGGCGATGGCCAAGACGTCCCATCGGCCGCAGCTGCCATGGACGTTTGCGGTGGTCGACGCCTCGGCGATCAACGCGTTTGCGTTGCCCGGTGGCTACATTTATCTGACGCGCGGCATTTTGCCGTTCCTGCGTGATGAAGCCGAGATGGCCAACGTGATCGGCCACGAAATTGCGCACGTCACCGCCATGCATGGCGCGACGGCGTACTCCCGGCAGCAGGGGATTGGCCTCGGTCTCGGCATCGGTCGCATCTTTGCGCCGGAGAACAGGCAGGGCTTGTTCTCGATCGCTGAAGGGGCGTTCGGATTGTTGTTCCTTAAACACGGGCGCGATGCCGAACTCGAAGCCGATCGCCTCGGCGTGGGTTACGCCGCCAACAGCGGCTGGAATCCGTCAGGCATGGCGGGCATGTTGAGCACACTCGGTCGGTTGTCGGAGGCGAGTGGCTCAAGCCGCGGCGTGCCGAATTTTCTCTCGACACATCCGCTGCCCGAGGATCGCGTGGCGCAAGTCCAGTCGGTGGCCGACGCCGCCCGCACAGCGACGTCCACACGTGTCAACGCTGATAACTTTGCCCGCCGTATCGACGGCCTCGTGTTTGGCGACAGTCGCGAGCAGGGCATTGTACGCGGCCGTGACTTTTTGCACCCGATCCTTCGTATGGCGTTGCAGTTTCCGGCCGGGTGGCAGATCTCCAACGGCGCGCAGCAGGTCGTGGCCCAGCCCGAAGGCGATCAGCCGATGGCCGTCATGATGGAGATCGTCGATGACGGAGGCCGCAGCCCGGCGCAGGCCGGTCGCGCGCGGATGGCGCAGGCGGAACTCACCGAACGCGCGGGCGAGTCCACCACGATCAATGGTCTGCCCGCGTTTGTCGGGGTGTTCAGTGGCGGCACCGGCAATGAGGCGATCGTGGCGCGTGTGGCGTTTATCTCGCACGCCGGCCGGCTGTATCAGGTGGCTGGTGTTGCGGCCGAGAACGCGTTCTCGCAGGCGGACCCGACGTTCCGTCAGGTGATCGGATCCTTTCGCGGCATGACCGCCGCCGAGGCCGATCGCGTGCAACCGGCGCGGGTGGATTTCCACACCGTGCGGACCGGGGACACATGGGCCTCGCTCGCCAAAACCTCCGGCGGTGCCGTCACCGCCAGCGCGCTCGCCATCATGAACGGCGCCGATCCGTCGTCGACGCCAAAAGCCGGCATGCGGGTGCGCGTGGTCATCGAAGGGTGATGCGCAGGTGGCTTCGTCGGGGTGTGGCCGTGATGGCGGTGGGGTTTGTGACCCTCAGCTACACGTGGATCACGCTGCCCGACGTGCGGGCGTTGCGGCGGGACCCGCCGGCGACGACCGCGTTCCGCGAGTTGCGGGCGGAGCAGGCGGAAGACGAGGGCCGGACGCTCAAGATGCAGCACCGGTGGGTCGGCTATGACCGCATCTCGGCGAACCTCAAACGTGCGGTGATTGTCGCAGAGGATGCCGCGTTCTGGCAGCATGAAGGCCTCGACTTCGACGAAATTCGCGCGTCAATGGAGGTCAATTGGATGCGCGGCGAGTTTGTGCGCGGTGCGTCCACGATCACGCAGCAGCTCGCCAAGAACCTGTATCTCTCGCCGTCACGCAATCCCTATCGCAAGGTGAAGGAGTTGCTGATCACGAGACGACTCGAAGCGGAGCTGTCGAAGCGACGGATCTTCGAGCTGTATCTGAACCTGATTGAGTGGGGTGACGGCATCTGGGGCGCGGAGGCCGCCGCCCGTGCACACTTTGGGGTCTCAGCCGCCGCCCTCAGTCCGGCGCAGGCGGCGATGCTGGCCGGCGCGATTATCAATCCGCGCGTGTACAGTCCCTCGCGACCCAACGCGAGACTGCTTCGGCGTCAGAACTTGATCCTTCGCCGGATGGGCACGGTCACACCGCCAGATACACCGGCGCCTGCCACAGCCACGCCGCCAGTGGTGCCCACGATTCCAATCATCATTCGCTGAAGAGGCGTCGCGCGCCAACAAACCGCGACTGCCAGTACGACCACTCCAGGCGTTCCACCCGGACCACACCGGACGTGGCCGGGGCGTGCACAAACTCGTCGGGGCCGATCGCCAGACCGACGTGAGAGGCGCCAGGCGCCACCGTCGAGAAAAACACCAGGTCCCCCGCCTGGATGTCTTTGGCCGCAACGCGGCGTCCGATTCGGAATTGTTCGGCCGCCGTGCGCGGCACCGTCAGCTGGTGCTGCGCCATCACAAACCGGATGAACCCGCTGCAGTCAAAACCCGTGCGCGGATCTTCACCGCCGTACCGGTAGGGCACACCTCGGAAACCGAGCGCGGTCTGCAGGATCTCTGCCGATGAGGCGGCAACCGTGGAGACCACGGCTGCGGGCGGTCGCAGCGAGGCCGGCGACAGAGCCATGGGAAACGGCAGCGGCCCGGGCATCGTCGGCGCGCCTTGCGCCGCACAGGCGGCCGTGGCGGTCGCCAGTGTGAGGCTCAGAATCAGGCGGGACGACCAATGGGCGCGAGCAGTCACAAAGCGCTGTATCGGCGTGACGCCAGTGGTCCGCCAGCCCTCCGGAGGAGTATCTGACGCACCCTTCGGTCTAACTCTTTGTGTACACGGACGTTACAGCGCGGCTTCCTTGACAGCCGCAGAGGCGTGCCCGACAATGAGCCGTCGAGATCATGGAACAGACTCTGCTGCTCAACGCGACGTACGAGCCGCTGAAGGTCGTGCATTGGCAGAAGGCGATCATGCTCTGGTGTCAGGGCAAGGTCGAAATCGTGTCGGAGTACGACCGGGAGGTGCACTCGGTCACGTTCACCATGAAGTTGCCGTCCGTGATCCGGCTGCTTCGGCGCATTCGTGTGCGTCGGCGCATTGACTACGTCCCGTTTTCGCGCGTGAACATTTACGCGCGTGACGATCACCGCTGTCAGTACTGCGGCGATCAGTTTCCTTCGGGTGAATTGACGTTTGACCACGTCGTGCCGGTGGCACAGGGCGGCGGCAAGAGTTGGGAAAACATCGTGTCCTGCTGCATCACGTGCAACCGCCGCAAGGGGGGACGCACGCCTGCGCAGGCGCACATGCATCTGATCCGCACGCCGAAGCGGCCCGACAGGGCGCCGGCGATGCGCATCAAGTTTTCCGTCAAGGGGGCGCCGCAGAGCTGGCGTGACTACCTCTACTGGAATGTCGAACTCGACATCGATAGCGCCTGATCGTGTCAGCCCTGTCTGCGTGTTATCCGCGCGGCGCCACACCTGGTGCCCGCCTCGAACTGACCGGCTCACGGTTGCCTGTCCCCGCTGATGCCCCTCCGCGTGTGTGGTTTGGTGCGCTCGACGCCCGCGTCGTCGCGGCGTCGTCGCGCTCGTTATCCGTGATCGTTCCGGCGGGGTGTGAGGGCGGTCCCACCCCCGTCCGTGTGGAAGGCGTGGACGGCGACACGCTCGTGGTGGATATTGCGCGCACGCTCGCGACCGCCATTCATCAGGTGGACAGTCCCGTCTGTGTGCCCGACGGCACGATCTACGCGACTCAGAGTGGATCGCGCGACAACAAGTCCGACGCGCCGCTGTATCGCATTGCGCCCGACGGGGCACGCGAGGTGTTGTCGGTGGCGATCGCGAATCCCACATCACTCGCGCTGGGGCCCGACGACTGCGTGTATGTCTCGAGCCGGTTCGAGGGCGCGGTCTTTCGTGTGGATCCACGCGGACAGGCCGAGTTGTATGCCAATGAACTTGGCGTCGCTACGGGCCTGGCGTTTGGCAAGGACGGCTCCTTGTACGTTGGCGATCGCGCAGGCTCGATTCTGCGCGTCATGCCAGGCGCGCCTGGTGAGGGACGTCGTCAGGTCGAAACGTTTGCGTCGTTGCCTCCCAGCGTTGCGGCGTTTCATCTCGCGATGGGACCCGATGATTGCCTCTATGTGACGACGCCCACGCTGGCGTCCCGCGATGCGATCTATCGCATCACGCCTGAGCGCCAGGTGGACACGTGGTATTCGGGATTCGGGCGACCGCAGGGGCTCACGTTTGACCGCAGCGGCACGATGTTCGTGGTGGACGCGCTTGCCGGATCGGCGGGCCTCTATCGCATCGACATGACCACCCGAACGCCCGAACCGGAACTGATTGTGGCAGCCCCGCAATTGGTCGGTGTGGCGAGCCACCCGCATGGAGGGCTCGTGCTCGCGGCCAGCGACCGTCTCTGGCGGCTTTAGGCGTCGCGCTCGACTGTGTCCACCGTCTCCAGCTTCGTGATCGAGAACCCGGTGAATCCGTAGATCGCCGAGATGACCGGATTGAGCAGATTAAGGAAGGCGTACGGGGCGTAGGTGAAGGTCGCCACGCCGAGTGTCTGCGCCATGAACGCGCCGCAGGTGTTCCACGGCACCAGGGCCGACGTCATCGTGCCCGCATCTTCAAGACACCGTGACAAGTTCTGCGGAGCCAACCCGCGCCGCGCAAACTCCGCGCGAAACATCCGGCCCGGAATGACGATGGCGATGTATTGATCGGAGGCGAGCACGTTCATGCCGATGGAGGTGGACAAGGTCGCGAGGATCAGGCTGCCCGTGCCGCGCACCGCGCTGAGGATCGATTCGGCGATGCGGCCGAGCATGCCGGTTTTTTCCATGACGGCCCCAAACGTCATCGCGGAGAGAATGAGCCAGACGGTGTTCAGCATGCTGCCCATGCCGCCGCGTGAGAGCAGGTCATCGAGCGCGGCGTTACCGGAACTCAGCGTGAAACCAGAGGCCAGTGCCGCCCAACATCCTTTGATGAGCGCCGCCCAGTTCGGCAGGTCGGGAGAGGCCGCCAGCGTCGTGACGGCGCCTGGCTGAAAGATCACTGCGAACACACAGCCGGTCAACGCGCCGATGATGAGCGCCGGCGTGGCCGGCACCTTGCGGATGACGAGGCCGATGACCAGCACGGCGGGCAACAAGAGGTGCGGACCAATGACAAAGCTGGCCTGCAGCGACGCGAGAATCGCCGCCACCGCTGCGGTGTCCTGCGGCGCGCTCGCCGACAGCCCCAGGATCGTGAACAGAATCAGTGCGATCGCGAGGCTCGGCACCGTCGTCCACATCATGTGTCTGATGTGTGTGAACAGATCCGTGCCGGCCATCGCCGGGGCGAGATTGGTGGTGTCCGAGAGTGGCGACATCTTGTCGCCGAAGTAGGCGCCCGAGATAATGGCGCCGGCGGCCAGTCCAAGGTTCAGATCCTGCGCCGTCGCAATTCCGATGAGGGCCACACCCACCGTGCCTGCGGTTGTCCAGGAACTGCCGGTGGCGACTGACACCAGCGCACACAACACACACGCACTCGGATAAAAGATGGACGGCGTGAGCAGCTCAAGGCCGTAGTAGATCATCGTCGGCACCACGCCTGCGAGAATCCACGACCCGATCAGCGCGCCGACGACGAGCAGGATCAGGATGGCACCCATCGCGAGCGAGATGCCGTGCACGATGCCGGCTTCGAGGTCTTTCCAGGAGTGCCCCAGTCGTATGCCGATCGTGGCCGCGACCACCGCCGCGAGGATCAGCGCAATCTGATTGGGGCCTGCCGAGTTGCCGTCGCCGAACAAGGCGACCGATCCGGCCAGCAGTGCCACGAGCGCTGCGATCGGAAACAACGAGAGCGCGAGGGACGGTTTCGTGACAGTCGGCGTCATGGGCCGCGATGATAACATCCCGCGATGGCGGCTCTGACCGGCGTTCGTGTACTCGATCTGACGCGGTTGTTGCCTGGCGCATTCGCCACCCTGATGCTGGCCGAGCTGGGCGCGGAGGTCATCAAGGTGGAGGACCCGCGCGGCGGCGATCCCATGCGCCACCTGCCTCCGTTGGTGGGTGGGCGCGGGGTGTATGACCTGCTGCTGGGGCGCGGCAAAAAGAGCGTCGCGCTGGACCTCAAGGTGCCGGCCGACCGTGTCTGCCTGCACGCGCTGGTCGCGACCGCCGATGTGGTGATGGAGAGCTTTCGGCCCGCGACCGCAGCGAGGCTTGGGGTGACGGCAGCGGTGCTCCGGCAACGGCAGCCCCGGCTGATCCACGCGTCCATTACCGGCTATGGGCAGACTGGGCCGTACGCGGAAGCGCCCGGCCACGATCTCAACTATGTGGCCGTGTCGGGGTTGCTCTCGACCGAGCGGCCCATGCCCTCCGCGCTCCCGAAGATGTTCATCGCCGACGTGGGCGGGGGCGCGGTCAGCGCCGTGATCGCGGTGCTCGCGGCGTTGTTCGCGCGCGAGCGTTCGGGCGAGGGCGCCAGCCTCGACATTTCCATGCACGAGGCCGCGCTCTACTGGGTGATGTTGCCCGGCGCGCGCGACCTGCTCGACGCCGGGCCTTCCGCGACGGGGGAACTTCCCACCTTCGGGGCGCACGCCTGCTACAACGTGTATGAAACGCGCGACGGGCAACAAATCGCGCTCGGGGCCCTGGAGGAGAAATTCTGGACGACCTTTTGTGCTGCCATCGGGCGCCCGGATCTCGTTGCCCGTCATCGCACGGGGCCTGCCGATCAGGAGCGCCTCCTGGCCGAGGTCCGGGGGGTCTTCCGCACCCGAACGCGCGACGAGTGGTTGCACTTCTTCGACGGGCGCGACGTCTGCCTGTCCCCGGTCAATAGTCCCAAGGACGCCTTTCTGGACCCCCACGTGGCGGCGCGGGGTGCCGTGATCCGGGGCCACGGCCTGCGGGCGGTCCGGGCGCCTTTTGGCCTTCCCAGAGTGAATTTGGGACCGGCGCCTGAGGTGGGAGCCGATACCGAGGCGGTGCTGCGCCGCCTGCCCTGAGTCCTTCGTGAGCACGCGGGGTCAAAGGGAGACTAAAATTACTGATTGAGATGTCGCACGACTGGATTGCCGTCAGAGGCGCTCGCGTTCACAACCTGAAGAACATCGATGTCGACCTGCCACGCGACCAGCTGGTCGTGATCACCGGCCTGTCCGGTTCGGGCAAGTCGTCGCTGGCGTTCGACACGATTTACGCCGAAGGGCAGCGCCGCTACGTCGAGTCGCTCTCGGCCTACGCACGGCAGTTTCTCGAGCAGATGGAAAAGCCGGACGTCGATCTGATCGACGGCCTGTCCCCTGCGATCTCGATTGAACAAAAGACGACCGCCGCCAATCCGCGCTCCACGGTTGGGACGGTCACCGAAATTTACGACTACCTCCGGCTGCTCTTTGCCAACATCGGCATTCCGCACTGCCCGAACTGCGATCGCGAGATCACCTCACAGACGCTCGAGCGCATCGTCGACGTGGTGCTCTCGTATTCGCCTGACGAACGGATCAACATCCTCGCGCCGATCGTGCGCGGCCGAAAGGGCGAGTTCAAGAAGGACCTGGCGGCGCTGCGGACACGCGGATTCACGCGCGCACGCATCGACGGCGAGTTTGTCTCGCTCGAAGAAGAGATCACGCTGGACCGCCGGAGGAACCACACGATCGACGTCCTGGTGGACCGCATCATCATCAAGGACGGCGTGGAGCGTCGCATGCACGAGTCGATCGATCTCGCGCTCTCGCTCGCCGACGACATCGTGGTGATCAACACGTTGCAGGGCGGCGATCGGCTGTATTCGAGACGGATGGCATGCCCGTCGTGTGACTTGAGCATCCCGGAGATGACGCCGCGCGCGTTTTCGTTCAACTCGCCGCACGGCGCGTGTCCAGAGTGTCAGGGCCTCGGATCGGTGTACGACTTCGACCCCGCGAAAATCGTGCTGGATGATCGGTTGTCACTCACGGAAGGCGCCGTCCTGCCGTGGGTCAAGGGCGACACCAAGTCGCTTGACGACATGATGGCCGGCCTCGAACGGGCCTTCGGCATCGACCCGTCGGTCCCGTTTGCGAAGTTGACCAAGCGCCAGCGCGACGTGATCGTCATGGGCGCGCCCGGTCGCAAGACCAAGGGCGGCGATCCCTTCGGCGCGGACTTCGAGGGCGTCGTCCCCAATCTGCGACGGCGGTTCGACAAGGGCACGTGGGCCGAGCAGGAAGCGCTGGAAGGGTATCGCGCCCTCCGCCCGTGCCTGGCCTGCCAGGGCGAACGGCTGCGGCCCGAGAGCCGGGCCGTGCGCGTCAAGGGGCGCAAACTTGCGGAATACGTCAACCTGCCGCTCTCCGACGCGTTGCCGTTTGTGGAGGCGATGGAACTCACCGAGCGTGAGTTGCTCATCGCGGGTCGTGTGCTCAAGGAGATTCGCGAGCGACTGCGTTTTCTGACCGACGTGGGCGTGGGGTACCTGACGCTGTCGCGCGGGGCGGCCACACTCTCGGGCGGCGAAGGGCAGCGCATTCGCCTGGCCACGCAGATCGGATCCCAGTTGACGGGCGTCCTCTACGTTCTGGACGAACCGTCCATCGGCCTGCACCAGCGCGACAATCGTCGTCTGCTTGCCACGTTGTGTCGTCTGCGCAACCTCGGCAACACCGTGCTCGTGGTCGAACACGACGAAGACACCATCCGTCAGGCGGACTATCTCGTGGACCTTGGGCCCGGCGCCGGCGAGCACGGCGGTGTGGTGATGTTCCAGGGACGGCCGCAACAGTTGATGGCCGCGCCCGGTGATTCCCTCACGGGGCAATACCTGACTGGCGCACGCCGCATCGAGATGCCCGCGAAACGTCGGAAGGGGTCAGGCGAAAAGGTGGTCGTGCGTGGCGCACGCGCGAACAATCTACAGAACGTCGACGTGGCGTTTCCGCTCGGCACATTGATCGCCGTCACGGGCGTGAGTGGATCCGGCAAGTCCACCCTTGTGAATGAAATCCTGTATCGCTCGCTGGCGCGCGCGATTTATCGATCAACCGACGAACCCGGTGCCCACGACGGCATCGAGGGCCTGTCGCAGATCGACAAGGTCATTCAGATCGACCAGTCCCCGATCGGACGCACGCCACGCTCGAACCCGGCGACCTACACGGGCCTGTTCACGTTTGTGCGCGAGTTGTTCGCGATGTTGCCCGACTCACGCGCGCGTGGGTACAAGCCCGGTCGGTTTTCGTTCAACGTCAAGGGCGGGCGGTGCGAATCGTGTCAGGGCGACGGCGTCATCGCCATTGAGATGCATTTCCTCCCCAACGTGTATGTGACGTGTGAGGAGTGCAAGGGCCGACGGTACAACCGCGAGACACTCGAGGTCCGTTATCGCGGCAAGTCGATTGCCGAAATGCTTGAACTCACGGTGGATCAGGCCCTCGAACTGGTGGAAAATTTCCCGACCATCGCCACGCGGCTCCGCACACTCCAGGCGGTGGGCCTGGGCTACCTCACACTTGGGCAGTCGGCGACCACGCTGTCGGGCGGAGAAGCGCAGCGCGTGAAACTCTCACGCGAACTGGCCCGGCGCGGCACGGGTCGCACGATGTACATCCTCGATGAGCCGACCACAGGACTGCACTTTGAAGACGTCCGTAAACTGCTCGACGTCCTCAATCGACTCGTGGATCAGGGCAACACCATCGTCGTCATCGAGCACAACCTTGATGTCATCAAATGCGCCGACTGGGTGATCGACCTGGGCCCCGAGGGCGGCTTGGGCGGTGGTCAAATTGTCGCGTCCGGCACGCCGGAAGCCGTCGCAAAGGTTGCCGCGTCTGCCACCGGCATGTTCCTGGTCGGCCTCGTGTCACCGGCGAAACGTCCGGCGGTTTCATGACGCCTGTGTCAATATACCCACAGCCAAACGCTGATATGGCGTGGTTGAATTACCACACCCTAGGAAAACGTCACGCTGATCCGACACCGGTATATACTATTTAAGTACAATTTAGCCAATCACTTACAGTGATTAATGGTGTGTCATGCGATGTTGGCAACCAGATTGCTTAAGAGAGGGTGGCCGAACTCGATAAACATGCCCGCTCAACGCACCCTTCGCCACGCGACACCCTGCACCGGGATTGGACTTCATTCAGGCCAGAAGGTCTCCATCGTGCTGAAACCGGCCCCCGTGAACCACGG
>Ga0163152_10004617_pt1 | contig 16892 bp, 14 predicted proteins | sample OliLakLV19MP8IB2_FD_148635 | JGI IMG/M metagenome (GOLD analysis project Ga0163152, IMG submission 148635) | Freshwater microbial mat bacterial communities from Lake Vanda, McMurdo Dry Valleys, Antarctica - Oligotrophic Lake LV.19.MP8.IB-2 | ecosystem: Environmental > Aquatic > Freshwater >... | reverse complement strand
CAACTTCGTTACGCTGGTTGGCTCGGACTGACACCTCTTTCACCACGCGAGCATCTATGTCGTCGAAGACAATGTCTTCGATCAACTCGCCGTCGCCGAACATCGAGACGCGATGCGTCTCTTTCCCGGAACTGCGATTCACGACCACGATAAATTCGTGCTCGCACCAGAGCTCAGTACTATTTGAATTCATGGCAATGCGGTGGACTCAGCTGGCAAGTGCAGCCTCGTGCCTTTAAGCGAACCTAGTAAATGATCAAACGATCAATTAGGACCATATTAAATTACTATGCAATTGTCAAGTTAAGTCTGCAGGTTACCCTAGTGCCAAACCGCCCGTGGCGGTTTCCTTATATTTCATGTTCATGTCCAAGCCAGTTTCTTTCATGACTTGTAGCACTCGATCGAGGCTCACCATGTGTGCTCCGTCCGAGGCAAGTGAAAGTGCGGTGGCATTTAAAGCCTTAACCGCGCCCATTGCGTTGCGTTCAATACAAGGAATTTGTACGAGTCCTTTGATTGGATCGCAGGTCATTCCCAGATGGTGTTCTATCCCTATTTCTGCTGCCTGCTCGATTTGGTTTGGAGTCCCGCCGAGCATCGATACTGCACCACCGGCAGCCATCGCGCAAGAGGTTCCAACTTCTCCCTGACAGCCCACTTCAGCGCCGCTTATAGAAGCATGTGTTTTTACGAGTGCACCAATTACTGATGCCACCATCAACCCGTCTTCCAAAACTTTGCGGCTCAAGTCGTTGTTCTCTTGGAGTACTCGCCAAACTGACGGAATAATCCCGGAGCTGCCATTTGTCGGTGCTGTAACTACGCGACCACCAGCTGCGTTCTCTTCGTTGACAGCCACTGCGTAAACCGAGGGACGCAAATCATTGCCTGCCCAACTTGGTGTCTTGCCGGACGTCATTTGATGGTGAAGGTCTTTTGCTCTACGACGAACGTTGAGCCCGCCAGGCAAGATGCCATCGGTATTGATGCCGCGATCTATCGAGTCATTCATTGTGTCGAGTATTGCCGAAAGTTGCTCCCGCAACTTTGGTTCGTCCAGGCCAAGCGCTCGTTGATTGGCAATAATGATTTCCCATGGTGCCAGTTCGCTGATCGTGCATTGATTAACAAATTCTTGCGCGGTGTTGTATGGGAACGGCAAGACGATCGACTCGTCGCCAACACCCATAGTTGAGATTCGCTGACCGGTATTTTCATCTACAGGCTCAACAAATCCGCCCCCAACGGACACAATCACTTGCTGCAGGATCACAACAGTTCCAGCGTATAGCCGAAAGCGCATAGTGTTTGGATGAGGCAAAGGCTCTCCGTCCATCTTCCATGAGTGCCAGTGGAAGTCATCTTCTGGACGAAAATGAATATTGAATTCGCCGATTGTCAGCAGCGGATTCTCGTTCAACTGAGGCATCGCGCCCCAGATGTCATCCACTGCTGAGTTGCGCGGGTGCAGACCCGTCAGACCGGCGCAAACTGCGCCGTCCGTAGCGTGTCCGCGTCCAGTGAGTGACAAGCTGCCGTAGAGCTCTACTTGCAACCGCAGCGCCGCTTCTATAGGAGGCAGTGGTGTATTCGTAACTAATTTGCGAAATTCAAGAGCTGCAACCATCGGGCCGACGGTGTGCGAACTGGAAGGACCGACGCCAATCTTGAACATTTCCAACGGACCGATGTGATCAGCTCTCACGTTCCATACACCCCATAATTCGCAATCTTACTATATATAAGGAATGGCTTATTGGAATTTGGTATAACCATCAGATTCCATCACTTCGCGGAGAAAAGCCGATGATCAGCCTCGTCGATGAAAAAATTGAAGACTACGCGATCGCCAAGAGCGAGCCTACAAATTCGCTCCTCCAAGAGTTGGTGGATGAGACTTACCGGCGCACGTCTCTTCCTCAGATGTTGACAGGACCAATAGAAGGACGCTTCCTGAAGATGATGGTCCAAGCCATTGGCGCAAAACGAGTTCTTGAAATCGGCATGTTCACAGGTTATTCGGCCCTGTCACTGGCTGAGGGGCTGCCCGTGGATGGCGAATTGTTCACCTGCGAAATCGATCCTGATGTGATTGCTATTGCAAAGTCCTACTTCGCACGCAGCGAACACGGTAAGAAAATCAATGTCTGTGAAGGACCAGCGCTTGAGTCAATCGCTAAGCTGAAGGGGTCATTTGACTTGTGTTTCATCGATGCCGATAAGGAAAATTACCTCAACTATTACGAAGCGGTGCTGCCGCTTATTCGGACCGGAGGCGTGATTCTAGTAGACAATGTACTTTGGGGCGGGAGGGTTTTGAATCCCAAAGATGAATCCGACCATGCAATTGTGGCACTCAACGAGAAAGTCTCTAAAGACGGACGCGTAGATCGAGTGTTACTGCCCATCCGCGACGGCATCTTTTTCATCCGCAAGAAATAACATCCAATTGGAAGAAACGATAATGCAAAAAACAGCAGACAAAGCACTGCAAGCGCGTACTCGAGTCGTCGAAGCTCTCGTGGCTGATTCTATCGGTAAGAAAGTGCGCTTGTGTGGCTGGGTTCGAACCCGCAGAGACTCTAAGGCCGGCTTTTCCTTTATCGACCTGAATGATGGTTCTTCACTCAAGGGCGTTCAGATTCTTGCTGAGAACACACTGCCGAACTACGAAAGTGAGATCTTGAAAGCCGGTATCGGAAGCAGTGTTGAGGTAATCGGTGAAGTTGTAGCTTCTCCGGCGAAAGGACAACCGACCGAAGTAAAAGCTCAGTCTGTCCGTGTCATCGGTTACTGTGATACAGCAACTTATCCGTTGCAGAAAAAAGGCACCAGTTTCGAGTTCTTGCGTACCATTGCGCACTTGCGCCCGCGGACCAATTCATTTGGCGCTGTTTTTCGCATTCGAAACGAGATTTGCCGTTCGATTCACAGCTTCTATCAATCGCGCGGGTTTCTCTATGTTCAAACCCCCATCATTACTGCGTCTGACTGCGAAGGTGCCGGACAGATGTTTCGGGTCACGACCCTCGATATGATGAATCCTCCACTTAAAGAAAGTGAAGGTGGTGGCAAGGAGATCAATTTCGAAGAAGACTTCTTTGGACGTGCTACGAACTTGACCGTGAGCGGGCAACTTGAGGGCGAAATCTTCGCTACAGCTCTTTCCGATATCTACACTTTCGGACCGACGTTCCGCGCAGAAAATTCTAATACCACACGGCACCTGGCCGAATTCTGGATGGTTGAGCCGGAGATGGCTTTTTGTGATCTCGAAGGAGACATGGATCTTGCAGAAGCTTTCCTCAAGCAGATATTTTCTGACGTGTTGACCAATTGCGCGGCAGACATGGAATTTCTCAATGAGCGAATCGATAACACGATCATCGAAACACTCAAAGCTATCGTCAGCAGTGAGTTCGGGCGCGTTACATATACAGAAGCCGTGAAAATTCTCGAAGACTCCGGTGAAAAATTCGAGTTTCCTGTTCACTGGGGAATAGATCTGCAGACGGAACACGAACGCTTTTTGACTGAGAAGCACTTCAAGAAACCGGTCATCGTTAGCGACTATCCGAAGGACATCAAAGCCTTCTACATGAAAGTGAATGAAGATGGGAAAACCGTTCGGGCTATGGATGTTCTTGTTCCGCGCATCGGTGAAATCATCGGTGGCAGCCAGCGGGAAGATCGCCTCGAAGTGCTAGAACAGCGCATGAGAGATTCTGGTTTGAACCCGGAAGAATACTGGTGGTACCTCGATTTACGTCGTTACGGTACAGTGCCTCACGCAGGCTTCGGTCTCGGTCTCGAGCGCACCGTGCAATTTTGCACAGGTATGGCCAATATTCGCGACGTCATCCCATTCCCGCGCGCTCCCAAAAGTGCTGACTTCTAAATTGCAGCAACTTGGGGCGTTTCCAGTATTGGAGCTTACGCGAATCTGATGGATCGTATTTTGGCTGAAATCAGAAGGCGTCTGGTTCACAAGGACATTTCGCTTGCCGACGCGATGCGTATGTTGAAAGAGGAGGCGCGCAGCATCCTAACGGACATTCGCTTGCGCTGGCTCGAGCATGAGTTGAATGGCTATCCGTTAATCGGTGGATTGATTACCTTGCAGCCGTTTGATGTGCCAGAGTATCGCCGAATAACAGGGCAATACTTTGCCCGCACTCAAAGTGGAATCTGGGCCGATGTTACTGATACCAAGATCGCTGAAGTCGCTGGATTTCTGCCGGTGCCGATCGGAGTTATCGAGGACATCGTGGCAAATCCATTAAACGAGATGGTGGACGTTCAGCTCGGAGAGTTATTGGAGAACACTCCAGTGGCGGTTCGACTGCATCGCTCGCAGCTCGTTACAGTAGATGAGAGTGTTCGCAATACGCTGGTGAGTTTGCTTGACGAACTTACCACGCCTGCGTAAACCACCATAGAGGAGCTTCTCCAAGGTGCCGCGCAGCGTACCGCCACAGTACCCATTTGAAGTTTCGAATTCGGAATCGATGAAATCCGTGTTTCACCATGTCGCTGTAAGCGCGGCTGAAGTCCCAGCCTTCGTGCGTGATTCGATACATTGCCACCATTAGTCCAGTGCGATCGGCACCATGTAGGCAATGCAAAAACACTGGCCTGTTCTCTTGGACATGGATTAAGTCGAAGAATTCATCGATGATTTTGGTTGTCGGTGTATTCCAATAATTCAGCGGGATACTGACGAATGTCATCCCTGCCGCCTCCACTGCCGCTTTTTCCGCCGTTATCAATTTAGGACTCCAGCGCAAGCAAACGACGGTTTTGATACCGAGTTGCCCCAAGCTGGCGATGCCCTCCTTGCAAGGCTGTCCGCCGCGATAGAACCAAGGAGTGACCATATCAAAATTCCGGATTGACTGATCCGCGTGAAGTAACTTTTGACTGTCCAGTGGGTAAAGTTCAGCCTCGCTGGCGGTAATTTCTTGCTGATCAGTCATGATCCCCGCTCGTACCCTGGAACTGTTGAGGTGCTTGGCCAGTCGTCACCAATAGACAATAGGTATTTGATATGACGTATACGGAAGAGATAAGTACCAAGTTAAAGCATGCTTTGGTGGTTTATTTTCCCAGTTCCGGCCGCGCAGGGGATCTGAACAAGAATTTGGGGCGAATCGTCCGGCGGCTGACAGAGGAAGGGCATTACTGCGCCAGCCTGATGGTATTGACCGATGCTGAGGCGCTGAAGAATTGGGTTCTTGATACTCGAGCCGATATCATTGTAGCCTGCGGCGGCGATGGGACAGTTCGCCGTGTATTAGAGGCCGTGGTGTTTTCTGGCATCAGAATACCAGTTGGTATCATTCCGCTTGGCACCGGAAACCTTTTAGCGAAGTCACTGGGGCTGGTGCTGCCTGGCAAAATCGACAGAGTCGAAACTGCCATGGATGTCATTTTGGATGGGAGCACCGCCAGCGTCGATTTGGGCAAAGCAAACGGGAAGATTTTTGCCATTGACGTTGGCGTTGGGCCAATTGCAATTGCAGTCACGGCGCCGAAACCAGGACAAAAGGCGCGGTGGAAAATGTTCGCCTACCTTCGTCCTTTTCTGCTCTGTCTCAATAAGCGATCAGTAAAGTTTTCCGTGGAGCTCGATGGGCAGCATCATAATTTTGAGGCATTTGGAATATTCATTACGAATGAACGGGATATGGGGCTGACCACGGATCACGGCGATTTGACTTCACTGCGCGATGGCAAGATGGATGTCTACATTGTCAACCCCAAAACTTTCAAGGAGTGGATGTATGTGGCATGGGCCGTGGGGCGAGGCTATTTCACCAACAGTCCAGTGGAGCAGCCTCCATACAGGAAGTTGATTGCGCGGAAAACGGTGCGCATCGATTCGGAAAAGGCGTCAGGCTATATGATGGACGGAGATAGATGCTCCACCACGCCAGTGGAAATTGAAGTTTTGCCTGCTGCCGTTACACTGTTCGTCCCAGCTTGGGCACGTAAAGACAAAAATGCGCCGCCTGTGCGCGAATCGACCGAAGTTGGACGGAAGTGATCGCTTCGACCGCGTGCTAACATCTACATCAGATGATGAGGGTCCAGACGAGTTTTCAGGTTGCTTTCGGTGCCGTTTTGACGGCGCTGCTGGTACTTACTGCTCCTGCGCACGCCGGTGACCCTACTACGCATTTTCGTCGGGCATTGCAGTACGAGTTTGAAGGCAAACCGGAAAACGCCATTATTGAGTATCGGCAGATTTTACAGTCCCAGCCAAACAACATCGACGCGCATGTGCGGCTTGGCACGGTGCTGCTCAATTACAATGGCGATGTTGACGGGGCAATATCTCAATATGTGACCGCACTTGGAATCGACCCGACCTGCAATGTTTGTCAATCTCGTTTAGACGAAGCCGTAGAACGGCGTAACAGTTCATCTCCGGAAAACCTTAATCGAGGGAATGACTACTACAAATTCGGTCAGCTGGCTCGATCGGTTGGCTCTTATAAGCTCGCCATTTTCCTCGATCCGAAAAATGCTGATGCTCGCAATTCACTTTCTTGGACACTGTACCGTATGGGGAAGTTGAACGAAGCTCTCGGGGAAGTCAAAGAGGCAATCCAGATCAAAGGCGACGAGCCCGAGTTCATTAACACGCTTGCTTGCATCTTGTACGACAAAGGGCAAACTGATGCTGCCATAGACAATTGGCAAAAAGCGATACTGCGCAGCAAAAAAGCCAATCCGGCAGATCTGTACGGTCTGGCGATCGGATTCTTATCGAAAGGCAACACGCAGCGCGCGATCAATAGCTTTAAGGAAGCGATAAAGTCTGATCCGAATTACGCAGATCTCAAATATCTGAGAGACCGCATAGGAATGTCTGTTCATGCATTAGCGGTCCATGACAAGCTTTTATCGCTTGCAGGAGAACCGCAAAAATAGCGGCATCCGGGTAAACTATAAGCTCTGCCCGCGGTGACAAAAATTGCGAGTAAAAATGCCTGATATCGCGTTGTATCTGGAACAGCGACCTATTACCTTTGAAGAACTGCAAGCGTTTGTCGATGCTCTGGAGAGCACACAGACTCGTCAAGAAGCTTGTACTGCCTTGCATACCTTAGCGGCAGAGTTGCAACTGCGCAGCAGCGATGATGGATTACGTCTGTTTGAGATGGATGTGCCGGGATGCGATGAACCAATTAAGCTAATCTTGCATCCAGCTGTCTTCGAGCCGGAACAGTGGGGGAAGACCTTCGTGGAAGGTCTGCTGAAAGAACCTGAGATCTTCAATGGCAAGAGCATCGTTGAGTTAGGCACCGGTTCCGGATGGGTAAGCATCCTCCTTCTAAAGAGGACTTACGCTGCCAACATTCTAGGACTTGACCTGAACCCAGTTGCAGTTGCAATTGCAAAGCTTAATTCCTGGCTTAACGGGTCCGATCCAAATGGAACTCTTAAGTTGACGCTGCGTGGAGCACCACTGGTGGAGGCATTCCGGGTCGCCATCTCGGACTTGCTCTTAGAACCATTGGGCCGCAAAGAAAAGTTTGATCATGTTGTCGGCTGCATTCCACAGGTCTTGCACCCTGATTACGGAACACTGAAGTCGAAACGAAAATTGACTACGCGGGACCTCTACGATCTGAGCAACTACTGCTTTCAACAAGGCATATTGGAAGATCGCTTTGGTTTACCGTTGATTGCCAGAGCTCTTGAACAAGCGCAGCTATGTTTGAGCCCAGGTGGCTTGGTTACACTTATACTTGGCGGCCGCCCGGGGATGGACGCGATAGATGGCGTGTTTCGCCGACGCGGATACGAGCCCAAGTTGTGGTGGAGCCGGCGGATTCAGCAGGCTGATGATACGGACCTGGCGTCTCTGGTTGCCCTGGAGCGCGAGCATGGTATCAAGTTCCACTTTTACGCCTCTTCTAGTTCGAAGCGGTCAATTCCTGCATCCACCGCTGTTGGCTTGCTGGAGCGTGATCGCCCTTTGTATCACGATCTGCTTGTGGTGCAAGCTGCCACTCGATTCGAAAGACCGATGCTGTCTTTCGTGAAAAACTTGAATGCCCTCGGTCTGGGTCCTATGCGTCGTGAACTGGATCTGTCCAAAATCGGTGAAGAGCAAGTGAGCTTTCTTGAGCGAATCACTCGCGAATTGCTGCGCAATCGGACGCTCCCCTATCCCCATGAACGAGGCGATTATAAGTTTCGTTTGAAAGTGGCGCGATTCTTGCGCACGTATTGTAACTACACGACCACCCCTGAAGAGCTATTCATCGGTCCAGAAAGGAGTCAGTTACTCAACAGCATTTTGTCTATGGTGACGCGCCCAGGAGATAAGGTTCTTATTTCCAGTTCGCTGCATCGGGTTTACGGGGAAGTATTATCTCGCCTGAACTGCGAGACCATTTTCGGTAATGATGATCTCCCGGAGTTGGTAGAACTCGATGATCTCTTCGAACCGAAAATCTGTATGCTGGCGCCTCAGGAAATGTCGGACCCTTCCACATTAGTCCTTGATGCGTTCATTCGCCAAGCTCGTGCACATCCGGAGCGCGTCTACATAATTGATGATTCTGCGAACTTCGAAATAGCATCAGAACTGAAAGCTAACGTAATGATGCGCATACTTGCCCAGCACGAGCTGCCACCAAATTTGGTGTTCCTTTACGGTTTGATAAAAAATACTGTAGCACCAGATGTAGAACTGAGTTTCATGATCAATGCCCCTGATCAATGGATAGAAGGACTGGACATCGCCACTGAACTGACATACTCACGCATAGCCTATCCCACGCAGTTGTACTACGAATGGTTGTTCGATGAAATGCTGTCATTCCCATTCCCTGAGCAAATTGACTTGTCGCGTCAACCGAGGTTGCCTGCCTCCACAACTATTACGCCATGGTTTAGTGAGCTAAGCCACTCCCCAGTTTTTGCACCGAAACCAATTAACCCATCGGATCCGGCAGTCGTGCGTTTCGATTACGGTGAGTTTGAAGCGCCTGTACCTGCCGCGTTGGTGAAGGGCCTAATCAAGGGATTCTTAGAGCCCGCGTCATCTGCGGTGGCCGATGTGGTTTCTTCCCGGGTGCAGGCGTATTTGCGCTTTACTCGAGGCGCGTCCGTGTCCGAAGACAAGATCGTGTTGGGGCAAGGGGTTTTTCCACTGTTAGGCGCTTTGGTTCAGACCTTGAAGAAGCGGCTCGGCCGTCCGCCGCTGATCGCTGTACCAAATGGTTCTTACGGTCCGATCTACTCAATGATTGCCTATCATGGCGGTATCGCCGTTCCGGTTGAGACAGAAGGCGATCAAGGGTTTCTTATCACGCTGCAGTCAATTGCTAGAATGACTGACAAGCCCGATCTTTTGTGGCTGAGTCAACCTAATAATCCAAGCGGTTTGTTCTTCGAGAGCGATACCGTGGCTGGTATTATGCAGTTGTGCGCCGAGCGAAATATTTTTGTACTTGCCGATGAAATTTTCTTTTTGTTGAGCGATCCAAAACTAGGGGCATGGACCAGTCCGCATCTCAGTTTCGCTTCCACGCTGGGGAACTCCGAAGGGAAATGGCTGTTCCTCGTCGATGGATTGTCCAAGTCATTTGCAGCCGGTGGGTTGCGTGCGGGCTTCATGGTCTGTCCTGATTCTTCTTGGACCGATGAGATTCAGTCTGTCACGCAGATGCCACCACGAAGCACGCTGCGAGCATGGGACAGTTTGTATTCCGTGTTCCTCGATGAAGCTCCTCATAACATGATGGATGTTGGTAAGGAGCTGGCCGACGTTCAGGATTATTTGACGAATGCCCGGGCATTGTTGCAAGACCAAAGAGACCGCGTTTACAGTCTTCTTTCGCAGCATGGCCGGTCCGATGGTTTGGACAATGCAAAGCGCGGTGGACTATTTTTGCTTGCCAAACTAGCTGAGGAAGCACATAATTTGGCTGTGCAGAAGGGAGTGCTGATAAATCCACAGCAATGGTCCCGAACTCCCGGATGGAGTCGTCTCTGTTTTAGTTTGGAACCGGCAAGATTTAATACAGGATACGAACGCTTGAGAGAATTCCTGAATGGAATTTCTTCCTGAATTTGCATTAGGTATTGGCGGGCTGATTGCAGCCGGTTTTGGTGCGCGCCGTTGGCTGAAACAGCGTGCTTTTTCTTTACTCACTAAAGAGCTGCATACCTTTTGGGATGAAGTTAGTTGCGGTTCCGTGGAGAGCGCAGGACGCAGTATCGCAGCGCTCGACGAAAAATATTCAACTCACCCCAAGCGCGTCTTTCGCGTTTTGGTGCAAGATGCCGGTACCTGGTTTGCTGTGCGCTATCAGCCATTGACAGAGGCAGAACAATGCGCTGCCAGGCTATTGCATTTTGTCGGAGACGGATCGCATCTATCCCCTTACCTCTATGCCTCAGCGCTTTATACTCACGGATGCCTTCTTATCGAAGAGGGAAGCTTCAAGTTTGCGGCGGAGCGATTCAGCGCTGCTTCTGAAATAGCCAAAACCAGTTATGGTCAGAATTGCGTCTATGCTGTGCCACCGGCTGTGGCGCTGGCCTGGTTGCATTTTGATAAGAATAACTTGGAGAAGAGCGCTAAGCTGCTTTTGTTCGGCCTGCGGTCCTACACTGCAGAGCTTGGTGCGGAACACCCTCGAACCGCACGCATTCGGGCGCTTCTAGCATTGGTCGCCGCCGCCGCCGGATTAGTGGATGAACCTAAGTTGCAAATGCGCCTTGCGTCATCGGCATTTGCAGAAAAGGGTTTGTCTACCTGCCCTGATGCGCTGATAGTCAAAGACGCGCTTCGCTGGCTGGAGCGGTTGGACCAAGCGGACCAAGCGGTCAAGATTGGAGAATTGTATTGAACATCGACCGATGGACGAGGCCGGACTGGGCGCGTCTATCGCTCATAGACAAAGTTGAGTGGTCGGATACATCATTGCCACATCACCATGAGCAATGGCAAAGACCAGACGAATGTCCAGAGGTCGGTGCCAGGCGCACCGTCAAGGTTCCATACGACCCAGGGGCAACGGCGACATTCTGGATAACGTTTCAGCCGGCATTGTCACTCATTAACGGCTGGGCAGAATTTCCGAACGAGCTAGAAAATTCGGCTATTGCAGAAGTTAAACTTGTCGAGCGATTCTCCGAAACATGGATTGGAGTGGAAAGTATCATGTACAGTGCCACAATTGGCACTACTTGGAGTGGAATTGCCAGTCTGATGCCGGCTATTGGATGATTTGGCATGACGGACAAAGTCATTCAGTTCTGTTGATGTACGGGCACGTTCTGATTGGGGAGCCTCACCGAGCTTATGCAGGCCATCGCGTTTTCAGTTCATCCGAGCGCGAGGCACTTGAATCATACTTGGATACATTGCACGAACCCTGACTGCCGGCCTGATATCTGCCAACGGTGACCGGACTGTCAGTTACGGTGAGGCGTCGAACTCTTCAGGGTGCTTCTGTTTGATGTTGATGATGCGACCCTCATCGGGCTCATCATCAGCACCTGGTGAAGCATCGATGATGGTACTGGAATCTCGCCATTGTCGCGGCTTCTTTTCCATCTGTTTGAACTTGTCGCTAAGTTCATCGTCTTGATCGCGGGCGTCTTTTTCTGTCGTGAAGATCATATCTTTTGCCGCCAGGCGACGTTCACCTAGCTGGTACTGGCGTGCCTTCTCTAGCTTTGTAGTGAGCTCTGCAGAAGGGTTCTGAACAACTTGCGAATATTGGAATCGTTGAACGTTTCGGCTATCAATTCCACGATTTTTGATCTTGTTGAAAATCACGCGAACAGTTGGGACTGTGACAAAGGCGATCGCGTACACGAGCAAGACGTTCAACAGCATCGTCAATACGTGAAATATATTTCCGCCACTTTCGGCGAAGATCTCTGCCGCGCTTCCCCCGGAAAAGAAGTTCCATAGTGCGAAGGCGCCAAACAAGTTCAATCCGGCGACGATGTAGACGGGCAAAAGGTCACCGTCTTTAGTATTGCTAAACTTCCAGGGAAACTCTTGCAGATACGATGGTGGACGCACATTTTGACTTGCGGCAACATTTTGCAGTGATTCGAAAACATAAACGATGTGACCTTCTTCGGTAACTTCCGGCTTGCCGTTGAAGCGCACCAGAACTGGAAGGACACCATCTTCATTCTTCGGATCGGCTCCCGTAAATGGTGCCAGTTGCTCGGCTGTTACTACGTTTTTGTTCTGCTTGATGACTTGGGCAATTGCTTGCCAGCGCTTTTCGTCAAGACCTTCGTTGGGATCCCCGTCGCCAAACAGAAAGCTAAAACAATTCAGCAAGAAGTTTGACTTGCCGCGCTGCCGCACTGTTGGACGGTCATAGTCGTAGCGAACATTATCGTAATAGCGTGACGAAGAGTTCCACCACAGCAGGTCGCGCAGGATCATCCAGTCCCAGAAAGAAAAGTGGAATCCGCCGCCGCCCCAATTGCCGAAATCGAATCCGTCATCACGGTCGTTATTTCCACCCCGCATCATCATGGCAACGGCTATGGCGATCACTAACACAATGATGATGAACATGGAAAGGATCAAGGCGATGCCGAACGAGATCCTCAGCAGGTAAAAGCCAACAGCCAAAATCTTACTGAAGACGGCCTGGAAAGCGGCGTTTATTCCCTTTGCCAGATAAGCATTGGAAAAGCCGGGTGTAAAGCTGTAGACAATGTCGCCAGTCTTGCCGACCTGCAGGTGTCCACCTGTGTCCGAAGCCACGCTGTTGAGTTCCTGCTGGACGACTAGAACCGGCAGGCCCGTCTTTGTCGCCACATCGGCTGGAGTTACACGACGACCAAGTTCGCCGATGGCATTAATGACCTGTTTCTTTGTAGGTGTCTGCATGAGTCAGCCCGTGCGCGTAGTTGCTATTCTACAACGGCCTGAGTTTATTTTGCGATTGCCGCTACGGCACTGACAATGGCAATCACAGCGCAAGCAAGAGATTCGCCCGCGATGGCGCCTGACGCTATGGGAACGACGTAGGCATCTGCTGAGCGTTTATCAAGTTTTGTCCAAGCCGTGGCTATTAGCGCTCCCAGAAAGAAAGCAAAAGAATTCGAAAAAGCCATTACCCACGAAAGACCCAGCCCCATCGTGGACGGCAAGTATTTTCGTGAACGGGGGAAGAAGTGCTCGCAAAGAGGTAGCAGTATTCCGATTACTCCGCCGATTATGATGCCGTAGCGAGCGGTCATGGGAACGGCTTGGATACCTACTGAGAGAGCTTCTGCAACTGCTCTCCACATGTTCGTTGAGGGTGGATTGAACGATTCAAGGACTTCCTTAGTCGGCACCATCAAGTACCACGCCGGAACGATGGCAACGGTTCCGAAAAATACTCCAATCAACTGAGCAAAGAATTGCTTGCGCGGATTGGCTCCCAATAAATATCCACTTTTCAAATCGACGAGCAAATCTGCAGAGCTGATGGCCGTGTTGGCCGTGACTGAGGCCGTCATCAGATTGGTGACGCTGTTACCTGGTGATACTGCTGCGTACACCAGTTGAGTTATTTTGCCCATTGCTCCAATGGGCGTTACATCAGTTTCGCCGGTGGAGCGACAGGCAACAAGTGCCAGCACGAAACTCATCATTACAGACAAGATGCCCAACGGTAGGGCAATTGAAAATGCTACATACTCCAGAATTGCCATGCATATTCCCAGCGGCACAACACCAAGTAAGAACCATTTTGCCGGTACTTCGATTGAGTCCATCTCAGATAGCGCGGTTTTTGCTCCACTCTTCACGCCCATAAAGGCGCGGGCAATTGTTTTCCACTGGACTGCAAATGCAGTCAACCCGCTTGTCACCATCATTGACGTTCCAGTCCAGAGCGACCATTTTAAGAGCTTGTCCGGTGCTTCGATGTCGCCGGTCTGGATAAGCATCGGACCAACGACAAAATACAAAAGTAATGAACCGAGGAACATGGACAGCGAAACGCGCAGCCCAACGATCATTCCTGCTCCCATTAAGAGAACGCTGGGTTCAAAGCCGAGCATAGGCAGCGAGCCGCCGTTTACTTTGTAGTCAAATGGAATCAGCTCTGGGATTTTTAGGCCGAGCGCTTTTTGAAAAGCGAATTCGCCGGTTCGCAGTAAGCCAACTGAACCGCCCACAACGAGGGCCGTTACCAGCGCGTATGCCTGCAGAACGGCTTCTTTTGACTGTGAATAGAGGCTGCGCAATGTCTCAGCAGCAGCGATGCCACTGGGAAATGCTAGTTGCTCAACGTTGATCATTTGGCGCTTCATCGGCACTGCTAAAAACACGCCCAGCAGCGCAGTCAGTAGGGTCCAAGGTAAAAGTATTTGCCATGGGACTTGATGTCCGGTGATCAGCAGGTGAGCACCGAATGCGGTGCCGATGGTGGCACCGGTAGAATATCCGGCCGCCGACGCGGTCGATTGCATGCAGTTATTCTCAAGAAGGGTCATGGGTGCTGCCTTGCGGAAGACGAAGCGAAGCGAATTCCAGATTACAAATGAAAGCACGCAGGCTGTTATAGCTACTCCAAACGCCCAACCGAGTTTGAGGGTTGTGTACAAGTTCGAAATCGACATCAGCGAGCCAAGTAGTCCGCCCATCAAAACTGCGCGAACCGTTAGCTGTGGTACTCCATCACCCTGATAGGTATTGCGAAACCATTCCAGCTGCCGCTGATCGGCTTCGTCCAACGGTTGTGCGGGATCGGTGCTTGATATAGAACCTGAAGATTCTTCCTCAAGCTTTGCCGCGTCATCCATTTCAATCCTCTACTTCTGTGCGCCAATCAAGCAGAAGTTTTCATTTTCCAGACCACGCAGAGCAGTGGCGCGCGCCACTCGAGAAATTGCCAACTCGAATGCTGCTGTTCGCAGGTCGCACCGACTGGACTTGGCGATTGATTTAACTTCGCGGTAAGCCTCACTCATTACTGATTGCAATTCCGCGATCACGCGCTCTTCGGTCCAACGGAACTGTTGAATATTTTGAACCCACTCAAAGTAACTGACGACTACGCCTCCGGCGTTGGCCAGAATGTCAGGAACAACTGTGATACCGCGTTTTGCGAAGATTTCGTCGGCTTCCGGCGTTGTTGGTCCATTTGCTCCTTCGATAATGAACTTTGCTGCAACGTCCGCGGCGTTGTCTTTTGTAAGGACATTTCCGAGAGCTGCCGGCACCAAAACATCACATTCGATAGAAAAGAGATTCTCCGGATTGATTCTGTCGCCGCCGTCGAATCCGGAAATGGAGCCCTTCGCTTGTGTGTGCGCAGTAAGAGCGTTTATATCGACGCCGGTTTTGCGATAAATCGCACCTGTTGCATCCGAGATGGCGACTATCTTAGCGCCACGGTCATAGAGGAACCGCGCCGCCCATGAGCCGACATTTCCGAAGCCTTGAATGACAATCCTTAGCCCATCTAAATCCAAGCTGTGGTCGAGCAAGACGGCTTCCGTTGCAATGGCCAGACCTCGCCCCGTTGCCGCTTCCCGGCCGGCGCTGCCACCAAGCTCGAGCGGTTTACCTGTAACTACGGCTGGACTCCACCCGTGGTACTTCGAATATTGGTCAACAATCCAGGCCATCGTTTGGGCATTGGTGCCCATATCCGGAGCCGGGATATCCATCTGTGGTCCAATGATGTCGTGAATCCCATCAATGAATGATCTGGTTAAACGCTGCAATTCTGAGTGTGACAGTTTTGCCGGATCGACGTTGATGCCGCCTTTGGCGCCACCGTACGGAAGATTGACGACGGCTGTTTTGAACGTCATCAAAGCCGCCAGCGAGTTCACCTCATCTGGATCGACGTGTGGGTGAAAGCGCAAACCACCTTTCATGGGTCCGCGTGAGTTATCGTGTTGAATACGGTAGCCGACGAATGACTCTAGCTCGTGGTTGTCCATTTCGATGGTGCATTCCACTCTTACTTCGCGTTTCGGCGCTATCATGACCTTTTCGAGGCGGCTGCCGATGCCCATTTCGCGGGCGGCCCTATGGAAGTAATGCTGGGTTCCTTCAGAGGCGCTACTCACGGTTATTCCTCACTTTCTGTTTTGCAGAGTTTTCGGCTAAGTCGTTCTTGAATGGTTGGGATGGCTGCTTTTGTCGCTGTTTCGCCAGCTTTCAGGCACTGGTCGATGTCTGTCATTTTTCGCGAAAGCAATTCCACGCCGTCAACGTTTGGGTGAATGACAATGTCCGCCAGCTCGAGCTGCGGTTCGTCCAGTTTCGCCAGGTGCATGTTGACGCAGTAATAACTCACGCTTCCGATCTTACGAAAGTGATTCATTTTGACTGAACCAAGTCTTTCGTCGACGTTGACGGCGATGACGATGTCGGCGCCCATCGCCCGGCATTCTTTCACCGGCATGTTCGCAACTATGCCGCCGTCAACAAAGAGCTTGCCTTGCCACGCCAGTGGGCGGCGCAGTCCGGGAATGGCAGAGCTGGCCTGGAGCGCTCGCCCAAGATTTCCGGTGGAGATTGGATGACCTTTTCCATCTAATAGATTGGAGCCGACGGCGCAAAATGGCAGATCCAGACATTCGATATCGCGCTTGTCTTGCGGAAGACGTTCGTTGATGTAATGCGCGAATTTATTGCCTCGATAAAGCCCATCGTATGGATGGTAGCCGACAAGGTGGGGGATGAAGAAAAATGGGATCAAACCTAGGCGGACAGGAATTGGCACTGTGTCATAAGCGCGCATTATGGATTTGTCACGGAACATTTTTTCAATTCGATCTGTTGACAACCCTGCCGCGTACAGGCCGCCGACAATCGCGCCCATGCTAGTTCCTGCTATGTAGTCTATCGGAATCTTTTCTTTCTCCAGAACCCGCAG
>Ga0163152_10004616_pt1 | contig 16895 bp, 13 predicted proteins | sample OliLakLV19MP8IB2_FD_148635 | JGI IMG/M metagenome (GOLD analysis project Ga0163152, IMG submission 148635) | Freshwater microbial mat bacterial communities from Lake Vanda, McMurdo Dry Valleys, Antarctica - Oligotrophic Lake LV.19.MP8.IB-2 | ecosystem: Environmental > Aquatic > Freshwater >... | reverse complement strand
GTCTTCCAAACTGTGCGCAGCCAGTGGGCCGAGGGTTCCACCAACGACATCACCGTTCGCAACACGAGCACTTCCAACATCAATGGCTGGAGGGTCGAGTTCGATGCCGACTTCGAGATCACCGAAATCTGGAATGCCCGAATTGTGAGCCACGACGGCAATCGTTACACGATCTCAAACATTCCCGGCTTCTGGAACACGATCATCAAGCCGAATACTCAGATCGTCTTCGGCTTCAACGCTCGTTTGGAATCGGGCGACAGCACGGCCTTCACCAATATCGAACTCAACGACAAGGTTCTCTCGACCACGCCGACACCTCCAACTCCGACGCCTGGCACCAAGGGCACGGTTGTGCAGGCCATTCGCGGCCAGTGGGTCGATGGCACAACGAACGATCTCACCATTCGAAACACGGGCACGACGAATATCAGCGGCTGGACGATCACGTTTGTAGCCGACTTTGAAGTGACCGACGTGTGGAACGCCCTGCTCATCAGCAAGCTCGGCAACGTGTATACGATCAAAAATATCCCAGGCTTCTGGAACGCGGTCATCAAACCGAACACTGAAATCAAGATTGGCTTCAACACCAAGTTCGATGTCGGTGACAGCCTGAACATTCGGACCGTCACGTTGAATGGCAACCCGGTCTAATCCATCGTTCGACGCTCTGCGTCGAATGAGTATTTCGCCGCTCTGTGGCGATGTAGCGGGCATGACGTAGAAGCGATTGTTGCCTATTTGTGGGACTCTGCTCGAATCGCCGGGGAGCGGCGATTCTTGCATTCGACGCAGAGCGTCGAACGATGGAGGTGGGTCGATTGAGGCCCATCTCTCAAATCTTCTTCCCCTCCACCTTTGCCGGCGGGTATTTCTCTAGCAATTTCTTGAACGGCTCCGTCCTCAGAAGCGGGCCAAGGTCGGCGTCGGCGTAGAACGCTGCTGGTTCATAACGCTGAATCTGGATCAACTCTTCCAAGACCTTTTCGGTCTTCTCCACATCACCCGTGGCGGCCGTGATGGCGGCATCGAGCAAGCGGTTGTAATAGAGTTCCTTATTGCTCGGACGAAGCTCTTTCCGAGCCTCCTCGAATCGTTTCAGCCGCAAGAGAGAGCGCACGAGTTGTTCTTTGAACAGCCAGTCGTTGATCTTGGCCGGGTCGGCCTGCGATGAGCGATACGCTTTCAATTCCTTCACTGCGGACTCGTAGTCGCCTTTGCGGAAACGGAGGTTGCCTCGCCAAAGGAAAATCTTCGGATCTTTGGGTTCCGCTTTCGCATGAATCCAGATGAGTGTGCCAAGGGTTGGTAAATCGTGGTCCTCGCGCAGCCGACTGGCCAACTGCTGAAATGTCTCGCGTCTCGGGCCAACCTTGGCGTAGGCCTCCCCGATGCGATTCGCGCCGGCCAGGTTTTCCACGCGCGACCAGCGAAACGTTTCACGCGTCAGGTCATCGACTTCTCGACTGCACGCGTCGGCATAGGCTTTCTCGGCCAGATCGTGCTCCAGGCGGGCGTGATGCAGGTTCCCTTGATAGTAAGGAAGCCAGGCATCCTTCGGCTTATTCTGACGATGGGCATCGAGCAATTCCTCGACTTGCTTCAGTTGAGCCGGCTCGGGTTCCTCATCGGCAAGCGAACCTGCGATCGATTGGAAAGCAATGTCGCGATCGGCGTCCGGCACGGCCTTGTAGGCGGCCACGCCTTTCCCTCGGCTCATCATCTCGAAAGTAAAACGTCGGACGAAACGCGCCCGCTCCTCGCCTGCTTTTTCACTCGCCTGGAGAAATAGTTTGATCGACTCAGCTTCCTTATCCTTCAGCAGATTCAGACGCGCATCCTGGAAGAGACCTTCAGGATCGTTTGGACTTTTCTTGCGCACCACGCCGACCAGCATCTCGATGGCCAGATTGTCCTCGCCGGCTTGCACGATCAGGGCCGAGAGATGACTGGCTGGATCCTTGAAACGGGCGAAGCGAACCGCGAGTTCGCCCTTCTCTTCGGGCTTCAACGAGATGATCAGGCCCATCAGTGCCGTCTCGGATTCCGGGACATCGTCGAGTGCCTTGCGATATTCGACAGCCGCCTCGGGGTGCCGGTCCAGGCCGTGGTAGGCGTTCCCCATGTAAATGCAGATGTCCTCGTCCTCGCCAATGAGATCGATGTATTTGCGGCCGGCCACCAGGACTTTATCCCATTCCGCCGTGCTGGAATAACAGGCGGCTAGCATGTAGTGGAGGACTGGGCAGTCGGGCATCGATTTTTCGATTTCGTTGATGAGTGTGAGAGCTTCGGGAAACTTTTCCAATCGTACCTTCACGATCGCCCGCCAGACCTTCAAGAATGGGCGCAGGGAAGTCGGCAGCAATTCCAAGTCCGGATCTGCCAGCAGACGCTCGGCCTTGTCGAATTCGGCACGTGCCAAACAGGCCTGAGCCTCAAGAAAGCTAGCGACGCGTACTTTCTGTTCGTTGACCCCGGCCACCCCGCGTGCAACGATTTCCGTGAAAACCGCGCCCCCGAGTTCGGATGATCGGCCGGCAATGGCGGCTTCCTCCATGTCGTAGGCTCGCCAACCGTTGTCGTTGATGAGCCACCAGCGCATTTTGAAACGGATGGTCTCGCCCTGGTCCTGAGCCGAGTGGCGAGTAATGACGACGGCCTCCCGGTCGGGCACGATGAACTTGACGCCTCGCACCTCCGTCGAATCGTAAGCGAGGGTCACGCTCAAGTTCGACATCATTTGCACCATGCCGGTCCGAAGTCCCTGGAGGATCCCGCGATCGTCGGGCCGTGTACCCGCACGCCGAAGTGCCCCGTCGCGATCGAGTTCACGAGCAAAACGCTCGACGCTCCAGTAGCGTTCTCCACCGGCCCCGCCGGCTCTCAAGCACTTGCCGAATTCGTCGAAGAACTGCTGAAAATCCTTGGGCGCGGGCTCGCCGTCGCGATCCTTGAACGCCGCAATCAGATCGCGACGGCCTTCGCCCGCTTCCTCTCGAGGCGGCAGAGGGTTTTTCGGTTGAAATGCCAGGTACAAGCCGATGCCCATGATCGCGCAGAAGATCACAAAACCGGAACCCAGGAGGGCAAGAATGACTTTCAGATTCATGTCGGATCTCGGTTCGGAATGGGATCAACCTAGTAGAACGTGGCGCGGCCTCGGTTGCAAGAGGGGACGTGTCGGATTTCAGAATTTGATGCTCGAACGCTTCTCTCTCACACCTCGCGTCGCTTCAACAGAGTCTGCCCGAGCATGGGATCGCGTTCCGTGAAAGGCCCATCGCTCGCATCGCGGATCAGGCAGCGGGAGTACATTTCCAGCTTTGCATCGAGATCGTCCGCATGATGCAGGATCAAAACTTCCGGGATCATCGGCAATTTCGGCGAGCCCCACTCCGGATGCCGAAGATGAGTGATGATGATGTGTTCGAGCAGACGCAAAAGTTCCGGGTGGACATCGCCCTGTGCCTTGGCTGCCTCACGTACAAGATCACGGCCGAGAAACAGATGCCCGAATAGACGCCCTTCAATGGTGTACTCAACTGGCTCAAGCAGCGTGGCGGAAGGCGTGAACTCAAGCACGCGGCCAATATCGTGCAATGCAGCACCCGCAGCCACCAGATCCACGTTGATCGGCGGCTTCAACTTGGCAAACCGGTCGCGATAGCGTTGAGCGAGCCAGACAGCGTTCTTGGCCACGGATTCGACATGTTCAAGCCAGCCGCCGGGATAGGGGTAGAATCGCCGATCGCTGGCGGGCAGCGGCTTCAACTGCTCGGCATGGGTTTCGAGAATTCCCAACGTCAGCCGTTTCAAAGGTTCGTCGCCGATAGTCGCTTCGATGAAACCTCGCAGCTCTTTCAGTACCTCATCCGGCTCGCGTCGGCCCTGTTCAACGAGTTCCTTCGGATCGAAACCATCGACTGCATCGCGATCCTCGGTTGGGCGAATCTTCAGCACATCGAGCTGCCCGCCATACTTCTCGTGCTCGCTGAAGGTCGCGTGCATTTTGAAGAATTGCCCGGGCTGCCAGTCCGTTTCGCAAGTCGCATAGTGCGGCCCATCACCCCAAACCATGAACGTGGCCGTCCGCCGCAAATCGCGGAATTTGCAGGCAAAGAACGGGTTGCCCTTGTGAGTAGCCCCTTTGGTTTTGTCGGCCAATTGAACGAAAAACGTCCCCCGCTCCCCTTTTTTCAGGTCGCTTAGCCGGACGATGATAGATTTGGCCGTGGACATGGGCACAGAGAGTTCACGCATGGGGAGGCAGGCTCGCTACAATCATTTCTTCAATTGCTTCGCAAAGAAATCGAGCATCGCCTTGTCGGCCTTGATCACCTCTTCGCCCTTGAAGCCGTGACCTGCTCCTTCAAGGAGCAGCAACTCGGCTTCCACGCCCGAGGATTTCAATTTCGCCACGATCCATTCGGCTTGCTCGTGGTGTACATATTTGTCCACGGTGCCATGAATGCAAAGTGTCGGTGCGGCATTCGGCGTGACCCAATTGAGCGGACTGGAACGCACGTGGGCTTTCATCGCCGTCGTCAGATCACCGCCAAGCCAGAGTGGCAGAACCTGGGCCGCGTCCACGCTCTTGCCGTAGCTCTTGGTGAAATCGCTCGGTCCATAGACGTTGACGACGCAGGACACTCGGCTCGAAACGCCAGGGTTCTGATCGCCTTCGAATTCTTTGACATCGCCAGTCACGCCGAGAAACTGGGCCAAGTGCCCGCCCGCTGAACCGCCTGTGACGCCGATGCGATCCGGGTCCAGGTTGTACTTCTTGGCGTTGATTCGCAACCAACGGACCGCGGCCTTGGTGTCGTGGATCGCGGCCGGGAACTGGTATTTTGGAGCCAATCGATACGAGATGGTGACGGCGACGTAGCCATTCTGAGCGAGCTTGAGTGCCGTGGCATTGTACCCTTCGCGCGACCCCGCCCGGAAGCCGCCGCCATGAATGCACAAGACGGCGGGGAACGGGCCGGCACCCTCCTTTGGTTTCGCCAGATTCAGTTTGAGATGCTGATCGTCCGGGTTGGCATACTCGATGTCGCGTTCAAATATCACGCCATCGGGAACAACAACCTTCGGCGGAGCTTGAGCAAAGGCCGAAGTTGTCGCGAAAGCGAGGATGATTGCCGGGAGAGAGCAAAAACGCATGGTGTGTCCTGGAGCAAGCTTCTCGAGTTTCGGAATTGCCGCGAGGCGGCGTTCACTCTTCGAACTCTCGTTTGAAATAGAAATAATACTCATGCACGCCCATCGGCGACGAAGTGCAGGAAACCAATTCCCAACCGGTGCCACCGAGTTTACCAAGGATTTTGTACCACTGCTCCGACGGGTACGCCTTCGTCGCGGGTTCTTCTCCATCGCTACAAGTCGTGACCATGGTTTCGCCCGGCTGCCAAATCACTTCGCGGTATTCCCATCGCTTCATGTGTTCTCTCCCGGTAACGATGCCTTCTAACAATCGTATTCTGAAATCGTCACCCATGACACCGAGAAAGTTTTCATGGACTTGAATCTCAAGGATCACGTGGCCATCGTCACGGGCGGTGCAAGCGGCATCGGTCGAGCCGTGGCCGAGTTGTTCCTGGCTGAAGGTGTACGCGTGGCCGTGTGGGACCGAACGGCTTCGGACTTTGCCACGCTCTCGGTTCAGGTCGATGTCTCGAACTTCGAGGCCGTTCAAGCCGCGGCCCGGCAAACACAGGAGGCTCTCGGGCCAATCGATCATCTCGTTCACACGGCTGCTACTGTCTCGGGAAAGTTTGGCTTTCCGTTCACCAATCTGACGCCTGCCGATTGGCCACGAGTGCTGGACGTGAATGTGATGGGCATGGTACACGTTGCACATGCGTTGGCCCCTTCGATGGTCGAACGCCGAAGTGGCACGATGGTGTTTCTCGCTTCCGTGGCAGGGCAGATCGGCTCGCCGACCGATCCGCCCTACAGTGCTTCGAAAGCAGCAAACATCAATTTCGCCCAGTGTTTGGCTCGCGACCTGGCAGCGCACGGTGTGCGTGTGAACACAGTTTGCCCGGGAATGGTGCAGACACCGCTCAGCAAATCCGTGTGGAAGGCGTGGAGCGATCGCCAGCCGGTTGAGGAAAAACGAAATTACGAAGACTGGGCGGGCGAGAAGGTTGTCAAGGTTGTGCCGCTCGGACGCTGGCAACAGCCCGAGGACATTGCGAACATGGTGGTGTTTTTATCGTCCAACCGGGCCGGCGAAGTGACGGGACAAACCATCAACGTCGATGGCGGCTACGTGATGCATTGGTAGAAGGGAATGCATTGAAAACACTAATCTTCACTAACCTCCGCTAATCATGCATGCACGTTGCTTGCAGTAATGTTTCGGATTAGCGCAGATCAGTGAATATTAGTGTTAAAGTGCGTTTGGGTCGAATTCTTCCTGAACCGTAATCGCTTATTCTTTCCGCCGCTTCGCGATGCGCTCTACCGCGGCTTTGGCTTCCACACTCAGGCCGGCTTCGAGGGTGGATTTCGACAGAGTCTCCAGGAACGCTCTTGCCTCGGGCGTCTCGGACGCTTCCAACACTCGCATGGCTCGAAGCGTCTGAAGTTGCGCGGGTGTGAGCAGTCCGTCCTCGGCCTTGCATTTCGCGATTAGTTTTTCGAGCCGCATGCGCCACTCTTGCGAGATGCCCGCCTTCAACGCCTCTTCCAGGTAGGGCAAGGCGGTCACGCCAAATCGATCGAGGTCCTTCGATGCTTTTTCGCGAACAGCGAAGCGTGGCGAATCCAAGTCCGCGACCGCCTGTTTGAGGCGGCGTTCAATTGCTTGTGTGTCAGGCACCTGAACTTGCTTCGAGACAAATGATGTGCTCGAGCGGCTACAGGCACCCAACGCCCACAGGCTTGGAAGTCGGATTGTCGCATCCTCGCTGGCCAGGTTCTTCCAGTGCTGCTCGAGTTGGACACTGCTCAGCGACTCGGTCTTCGTGGCCCACGACTTGGCGGCATTGGTGATCTTGTCCAGATCCTCAATCGTTCGGCCCAGATAGACGTGGTCGAAGAGAGCGACGCCGTCCATACTTGCAAACGCGAATCCGGTCAGGTTGAAGGGCATGTTGCCGAAATCGGCGAAGAGATCACGCGTGACGACGGTCCATTCGCGTGGCACCTCCGGATGAACCTGCAAGGCCGGATAGAAGCCAAGATTGTTCTGGCCGGCAAAATATCGCCCCCAATCCTGGCCGGAAACGCAGAGTTGGACCATGATGCCGCTGCTATCCGGCTTCTTCCAGGCGAAGCGAAGATAGCGGTACTCGCCCGCCTTCGGTGTCTCGACCACGGGATAATTCCAGCCGGGAATTTGCTCGCGAAATCGCTGTTGGCCGGCCACCTTGAGCGAGCAGATTCCGGAGTAGCAATCTTCACCCCAGGCACCGGCTCGCGTCCCTTCCTGAGTGGCTGGATCGTCGGCATTCAACCCTCGGGCCATGCGACCGGCATCGTCTTCCAGAAGTTCGATTACGGCGGCACCGGACGGATGGGGAGGAGCAATCGGAGCGATCGGGACGAGTCGGCCATCGATGATTCGCCTGCCTTGAAAATCAGGCCCCGGCGCTCCCGAGCCAGGACCGCTGCCAAATCCGCCTGGCAACGGCCGTCCAGGCTGCACGATACGATCGGCATAGGCTGGCAGTGCCACCCACCCGAAAGCGGCAAGAATCAGAGCCACGCGAAAAGAATGAAACGCCATGCCACTGCCCACTTTCGGGGGTAATCGTGTCGATGCTTGAGATCCTAACCCAGCAATGGGCTATCTAACTAGACGAGCTAGCAAGGCAAGTTTCGTAACAGAATTGCAACGGGCCTATGCGAATTGCCAAGCCGGGGGTCGAATCCGTCTAAGGGACTGTGAGCCCTGAATCTTGGCCCTGCACGCTCCAGACCGCCTCCCGCTCACGAGCATGGCTTTACTCCTTCGCTCGGGCATCAGGCTCCAAAATATTTTCCAAAGTGGGCTTACCTTTTGGACCCCTCCGCGCTATATATCATTATGTCGAAAGTGCCCGATCGGGCTGCCGAACGAAATTCTCGACGTTCTGGCAAGTGTTCCCATAAAATTTCACTTCCTTAGCCCCTCACCAGGATGCCCCCATGCGATCCCTCTTACTTGCGAGCACCGTCCTTTGTCTAGGCCTGGGAGCCGCCCAGGCCGACGAACCCAAGGGGCCACGCGCTCAGAAGTTGGCCAAGCTTCAGAAGAAGTTCGAGGCCGACGAGGCGGAACTCAAGAAGAAGCTCGCCAACGCCAAGGAGGCGGACGAGCAGCAGCAAATCACTTTCTTGATGAAAGAACTTTACGCCTTCACTGCCGGTGACGCGATCGAGTTGGCCGAGGAAGCTAAGAAGGACGAGACGGCCGTGGATGCTTGCGTGCTCGCGCTCAAGTTGCTCGGCAAGGTGAAGCTGACCGGCGAGAACATGGACAAAGCGATGGCGCTCATTCTGGAAAATCATGTCGAAAGCCCGAAGATTCAACCAGTTTTGGAGTTCATGAGCGACGCCGGCCGGGCTGGCCGGGATTTCCTCGACACCGTTAAGGAAAAGAGCAAGAACAACGACGTGCAAGCTCTTGCTCTTTTCTACATCGCTCTTGCCAAGGACGCGCAGGCCAGCGAAAACGAAGGCCCGAAGCCCAACGAGAATGTCACTCGGCTTCGAGACGAGGCGGCCGAGATGATCGAGAAGGCGGTTAAGTTGTCGCCGGATGTGAAGGTGGGCACCGGCACCCTCAAGTCGGCCGCGGCAGCAGAACTGGCCTCAATGAAAATCGGCGTCGGCAAGCCGGTTCCGGAAGTCGAAGGCATCGACCTCGACGGCAAGAAAGTGAAACTCAGCAGCTTCAAAGGAAAAGTCGTGTTGTTCGACTTCTGGGCAACCTGGTGCCCACCTTGCGTAGCAATGATTCCGCACGAACGCGAGATGGTGAAGAAACTCTCGGGTAAGCCATTCGCATTACTCAGCGTGAATGTGGACGAGGATCGTGCCATGTTCACGGAGTTCCTGGAGAAAGAAAAGATGCCGTGGAGCCATTGGGTGGACGGAGGTCGTGGCCCGATTTCCAAGATGTTCAAAATTCGAGCATTTCCCACGTTGTTCCTCATCGACGCGAAAGGCATCGTGCGCAACAAGTGGACTGGCTCGCCCGGCAACGAGGTGATGGACAAGGCGATCGAGGAACTCGTAGCCGAGGCGGAAAAGGGCAAATAGTAGACCTAACAATCGACTTGAAAGTAAAGACGGAAGAACGCTCACGCAAAGGCGCAAAGAGATGCAACCATTGACCTGCATTCCTTGGCCTCTTGGCGGCTTTGCGTGAGCAGATTTTATTTTCTCAGGTGAGACCATGTCCCTGGCCATTCGTTGCAACAGCTTGAAGAAGACTTACTCCGGCCGTCCTCCGGTGGAGGCCGTTCGCGGTCTCGATCTCGAAGTCGCGGCCGGCGAATGCTTCGGGCTATTGGGCCCAAATGGTGCGGGCAAAACGACCACGATGGAAATTCTGGAAGGCTTGCTGACAGCCACCGACGGCGAAGTGGAAATCCTCGGCTCCAATTGGAAAAACGGCGCAGCGGATATTCGTCGTCGGATCGGCATCTCGCTGCAAGAGACCAAGCTCTCGGACAAACTCCGGGTTCGCGAAGTCGTGACGATGTTCCGCTCCTTCTATGCCAAAGGTCTCGACCCGGATGAAGCCATCAAAAGTGTCTCGCTGGAAGAGAAGGCCAATTCCCAGGTCGTGAAACTGTCCGGTGGGCAACGGCAACGGCTCGCGGTTGCCTGTGCCATCGTCGGCGACCCGGAACTGTTGTTCCTGGATGAGCCGACTACCGGGCTCGATCCGCAATCGCGGCGGCAATTGTGGGAGATCATCAACGGCTTCCGCGCGTCGGGCCGCACGGTGTTGCTTACGACGCACTACATGGATGAGGCGGAACGTTTGTGTGATCGCGTGGCCGTCATCGATCGAGGCCAGACGATTGCACTGGGCACGCCGAAAGAATTAATCGCCCGCCTGGGTGGGCAGCATGTCATCGATTTCTCGCTAAGCGAAGGACCACCGGTTACCGCGGAGGAATTCGCCTCGCTGCCATCCGTGAGTGCTGCGCGTTTGAACGAAGGACAAATCGGCTTGTCGGTTTCGGAGCCGCACATTGTGTTGCCCGCCCTCCTGCGCCATTTGCAGCAAGGTGGCCGCGAATTGGCGACGCTCGTCACACGTCATGCGACTTTGGAAGATGTGTTTGTAAATCTGACAGGTCGGCATCTGCGGGATGATGCATAAAGTTTGGATCACTCATCAAGCAAAATGCACTTTGAGTTCCTTCGGAAATACGTTCCATGTTGTTTGATAGGTCGCCTCGAGCGGACACGGGATGTACCATGCCGGTGGAAGGAAAATTGGCATGTCCGGGAAGGTATCGCCAACTGCGACGGGCTGAACATATGCAACCTTCTCCGCACTCGCGTCGTAACCCACAAGGGTCAGTGGCTTCTCGACCGACAGAGTGAAAGAGTCTGCAGAGAACGGTCGCCAGATGAGGGGATGAATACCATCGGGGGTTCGTGGACCCGGAGGAAAGAGGTCCAATACGAGGAGATGCACTCCTCGACGAATCAACTTCCGTGCTTTGCGAACGAATGTTCGAAGCCGATCGACACTGTCCTTGTTGCCTGGTGAAACAATCTCGATGACCGCCAGGAGTTCACCCTCCGCCAATCGAATCGCAATGCGATCGGCCCGTTGTGCATACGCTGCTGTGTTTTCGCCCTTGGAGATGACCAGTGTCGAAGGTGGTGTTTCGGCGACTGCAACTCCCGAGTTGCCTTCAGGGAAGTCGGGCAATCCTCGCGATGATTTCAGAGCCAGGACGTCGGGAATCGGCCCTTTCGCGTCCTGTTCACTCATGGCAAAAATACCCGGCGGTAGAACTCCTCCATTTAACGCATCGCAAATCGCCTGAATCCAGCGTTGATGAAAAAAGTGGAACGTTCCCGCTCGCACTCGAGTCCAATCGTGAATTGGCATCTAGTTGCCTCCGAGGGATACAGCGCATTGTAACAGACTAGTGGCGACCTTGTTATGCCACTCCCGCCAACCTCGCCTTAGAGTCATCCGCAACCTCCGCGTGTAATGATCGGCCGTGAGCATCCATCGTCACGACGGCTGGAAAGTCCTTCACATGCATCTCCCACACCGCCTCCGGGCTGCCGAATTGTTTGAGATAGACGTTGGGTACTTTCTCCACGCAACGTGCATAAATCTGGGCGGCTCCGCCGATCGCATGCAGGTAGACGCAGCCATATTCCTTGCACGCGGCCAGGGTTTTCGCCCCCATACCGCCCTTGCCGATCACGGCCTTCACGCCGAATCGCTTGATGACATCGGCCTGATATGGTTCCTCGCGAATGGACGTTGTCGGACCGGCGGCCACGACTTTATAGCGTTCCTGTGTACCATTCAGTTTCATCGGTTTCGTGTCCTGTGTCGCAGCCGCAGCCGTGTCTTGATTGGGCAAACCGAGATCGGTTGCAGGCACGCGTTCTTCCAGCACCACGGGCCCGCAATGATAGATGACGGAATTGTGCAGCACATCTAAATCGCCACCTTTATGTAAGTACTGATGGACGGCATCCCGGCCCGTGAAAACCACGCCACTCAATAACACAATATCGCCGGCCTTCAGACCTCTCACATCCGCTTCGGTTAGAGGAGTTTTCAATTTCACGATGCGTGCAGTGCTTCCACCCTTGGAGCCGAGTTCAACGAGCCCTTTATCCGCTGGTTCTTCAAACGGTTTGTCGAACTCGCCTGGTGCCTGATAAAGCCAATCACGCACGTCACCGGATTTGGCATCGAGCACGACTCCGCGCCGGCGATACGCCCAGCACATGTAGGCAACCGTGAGGAAGAACGAGGCCGGTAGCCGATTGATCGCACCGACCTTGCAAGCACCAACCGTCAGCTTTCCGCCGAAACCCATCGGGCCGATGTTGAGCTGATTGGCAGCCTCCATCACGCGTGCTTCCAACTCGGCCAGTGTCGGATCGGGGTTCGTGTCATCGCAGGTTCGCAACAACTGATGCTTGGCGAAGTCGTAGCCCCCGGCACGGTCCCCGCCGATGCACACGCCAAGGAAACCCGGGCCGCAGCCTTTGCCCTGTGCTTGCCACACGGCATCGATCACGCAGGCGAACACTCCTTCGAGATCCCGGTCGGCCCGTTTGCCATTAATGGTGGCAGGCAACGAATACTGGGCACTCATGTTCTCGCAGCCGCCCCCTTTGAGAATCAGCCGCAAATCAATGGTCGCGCCGCCATGTTGGTGCCAGTGAAACACGGGACTGCCTGGCCCGAGATTGTTGCCCGAGTTGTGGCCCGTGACGCTATCGACTGAGTTCTGACGCAAATACCCCAGCTTGGTGGCCTCCACCACGGCCGCGTTGCAGCTTTCCTCGAATTCAATTTGATCGAAGCCAGGCGGGGTTTTCACGTAGAAGGAGATAGTTCCGGTGTCCTGGCAAATTGGGGCGGAACGCCCACGCGCGAGAGCGATGTTCTCGGCGACCAGCTTGAGTGCCAGATCGGCCGAGCTGCCGGGTGCCTCGAGTGCGGAGTGTAAATCGAGCACGGCCGTGACGTCCGGCGGAAGCACCGTCGAGGTGCGGCGAATCAGTTCGAGAACGTTATCGAAGAAGGCGGATGGTTTCATGATTGTCGGCTGCCTGTGGAAGACGGACAAAGTGCCATTGTAGAGGCGGATGGCACGCGAGCCTCCGGCGTCAGCCGGGGGAGTGCATTACTTTGCTGGAATCTGTTTTCCTGTAGAGGAAGTGCTCCCCCGGCTGACGCCGGAGGCTCGCTTTCGTATTCGGCGAAAATAATAGCAAAACAGCTTTTCAAGACCCGGCTTCCCGCGTCAAGATTTCCCCGCGAGCCGCGAGGATTTCGTGGCGACGAGATTCCAACCTTGTTGGCCGAATGCTCAAGTTCGGAATTTCGTGCCCGCGAAGAGTGCTCACCTCGAAAATCGCCGTTTCTTTCGACGATCCGAGGCCTCGTGGCCGCATCTCTTTCCCAGCTTACGCAGCCTCCTGCCACTTGGAACGATCGTGCCAAGCTTTCCGGTTTTATTCAAAGGTTGGAGTGTGCGCGATCCGAGAATTATTCTGAGTCGTAGAGCATCCCAAGGCCGGTCGGGCGATTCCCGTCGGCGATCAACCTGGGCGCATCGTCCGGAGTAGGTACGTATGAAGCGAACCGCCGCTGCCCTCATGTTTCTCGCCGGTCTCGGCGGGTGCATGACCCCCGACAAAAAGTCGGAAAACCCCATCGCCAGCCGTGGCATAAAGCCCAATAGCGGGGCTGCCGTGGCCAAGGGCTATGTTGGCCCGAATGGCGAGCCCATCACACGGGCTGCTGCATTCCGGGGCCAAGAACCCGGGATCACGCGAGCCGATGGCCGCAATATTTCCAAGGGAGGCATCGTCACCGTTGGTGGCGATGACCATCCGGACAAAATTGAACGCACCGCCCGTGGCGGCTGGGTTCCAACCGGCACCGATGGCGTTCCGGGCTTCACGCCTGGCCGCGGCATCCTGCCCGTTCCCGGCATGGGGCCTTACGGTGCTGTCGCCGCCATCGGAGCGATTCCGCAGGGTGGCATGATGGCCCCGATCAATGCACGGACCTCAGTTCGCTTCAGCGAGCCGCTGGACATGCGAATTAGCTGGTACGGTCCGGACGGCAAGAGCGACACCGTGCTGACCACCCCGGCCCGTTACAACTTTCCTCAGGGCGGGATCTATCGTCTGAAGCTCTCGAACATCGGCAAAGGTGCAACGGACCTCTACCCGACGCTTGAGATCGTCCCGGCCACGATGAAGACCGCGACGTTCCTGGCTCACAGTTCAGTTCCGGTTTCGTTCACGGACGAGGACTTCGAGCAAGTGACCTCCGGGAACTTCCTGGTGAAGGTCATCTATCTGCCCGATCCGCAGTTCCAGGACATCGCAGCGGTCGCCGGCCCGGCCGAAGTGATCTCGACTCGGCTCGAACCGGGTGTCGATCCAGTCGCGGAAGCCCGTCGTCGCGGAGAAATCCTGGCGATCATCCGCCTGGGTAACATCGATTTGGAAGCGAAGGGCACGCCGTCGCTGGATACGCCGAACCCATATGCCATGCCGCCGCGAATGCTGCCGGCTCCGGTTCCAACCGGCCCGGGTGGAATCTCGGAATTCGGCCCGCCGCCGTCCGCCGGTGGCCCAGCCCCAGAAGGCTTTGGCCCGCGTCCGATGCCGAAGAAGCTGCCGGAATAGTGTTTTCAAAGTGATGTAGGGTGGGTGAAGGCTTTGCGAAACCCACCGGACGCCGCATGAAGCATGGTGGGTTCCGCAAAGCCTCCACCCACCCTACAGATTATTTCAAGGGTTTAGGTTTTAGAGTCTCGGGTTAGGCAGAAACAAGGATGTGACTGCCTAACCCGAGACTCTAAATCCTAAGCCCTCTTTCGGTGAACAGAGGGGGAGACATCAGATGAATATCGGCCTCTTAGCGTTAGCATTGAGTGTGAGCCAGCCCACGGCCTACCCGCCGGGCATCGCTGGCCCGCCGATCATGCCCGCGTCTCCGTTCCTGTTCGTCAAAGTCTCGGGCGAAGAAGGATCGAAAGTCACCTGGCATCCGCTCTCGGCGGAATCCACGGAGACGAACAGCACGGTCGGCCTTCGGCCCGGCTACTTATACCGCTTTCAGTTCGCCGATTTCCCCGGTGCCAAGGGGACCATTCTTTATCCCTCGATCGAAATCCGTGGCACGTTAATTCCCCGACCCGGGATTCCGGACGTGGCGAAACATCCAGTGCCCATCGCGATTTCGGAACGCGACATCGAGCAGATTCTCGATGGCCGGTTTATCACCAAAATCTATTATCTCGAAGATCCTGATCAGGCGATTCCGATCGAGGGCAAGGCCGGCGAAGCTTTCGAAAATGCCGCGAGCAGCGAGGAAGACGCGATCACAGAAGCTCGCATGCGTGGCCGGCCGATGTTGATTCTGCGAATCGGCGAACGCCCATTCACCAAGGAAGAACTCGCTCGCGAAAACGTTCTCGGCACGATCCTCTTTCCGGGTGCCAGGCAAATGCCGATGCCGGCGGCTCCGCCGATCTTCCCCTTTTGCGGAGTCATGCTCTACGATCCGCTGCTCGGCCCGAAAGCCGCCGCCGAGGAGTGCCTGAAGGATGGCGGCGATGTCGGCGCTCGGCTGGGTGAAGGCCCCAATCGCATCATCGGCGGCCTCGATCCGACCGACACGGCCATGATGTACACGACACGTAGGGGCACGAAGGTTGTCGCATCGAATCGCGTTGGCATTTGCGTTCCCAGATTCGTGGCCGCCCGCGTCGATGTGGGCAGCACCGGGCATCATTCCATCCACGGTCCGGAAGCTTACACCTCGCTTCAACCGGTCTCGGCTCTCGATGTTCGCACATTGCCCGGCGAAATTCGCGGCACCGAAAAGCTGGTCGGGCTGATCGGCACGAAGCGTATCAACATGATGGAAAGTCGAGAGGGGCCTGCCGCCTTGATCCAGTGGTCGGGCCGACCTGCCGGACTGTCGAGCATCAAGGGCGTGGCCTCGATCGCGATGGCACGCGGGCCGGAAGAGATCACGGCCTACAAGGGCCAGGTGTTGCTGCTGGAAAAGAGCATCGACCCGACTCATTCCCACAAGATCGGCGACGTGGTGACCATCACATTGAAGTTCTCGAACCCGACCACGGAAGAGATGACCGACATCTTCATCGCGGACAGCTTGACGGGCCGGCTGGAGTATGTCGAAGGCTCAACGAAGTCCACTTTCCCGACGACCTTCACGGCCACCGCCAACAAGGCCGGGTCCGTGGTTCTGCGCTGGTCGGTCGATGGGATTCTGAAGCCCGGCGAAAGCGGCAAAATCACGTTCCAGGCGAAGATTCGCTAGTCGAGTCTGAAGCGCAAAGCGAAGGCGACGCTGATTCCACGAGGAACAGGGTCGCCTTCGCTTTGTGCTTCAGGATCGATTTCCTTCCCAATCCCTCGCTTTACGATTCGCGAAGTTTGCCTAGACTCACCCGACCGATCCCTTCTACTCCATGCGAGACCCACGATGTTGATGACGTTTCTCCAGGCAGGGCCAATCTTCGCCCAGGCCAATAGACAGCCGCAGGCCGGAGGGCCCGATGCGGGAATGATGGCTGGACTCTTCATTTGCTATGGCGTGGTCATCGTGCTCGCCATCGCCGTCAACATCATGTTTTTGCTGAACCTTTCTCGCTGCCTGGCCCAGTGCTCGCCGCGAAACCGAACGATGGAACCTGGGCAAGTGTGGCTCAACCTCATCCCGCTCTTCGGTATCGTCTGGATGTTCATCACCATTATTCGAATTACCGAATCGCTCCAAAAGGAATACCGGTCTCGCGGGCTACGCCCCGAGGATCCAGAATTCGCGAAGATGACAGGTATCATCTACATGGTGCTAAGCCTCATCGGCTGCGGCGGCATCAATTTGATCTTCTTCATCATGTACTGGCTAAAAATTTCGGCCTTCAAGAACGAATTGATCAACAACAAAAAGGGTGGCGGCATCGAAGATGACTACGATGATCAGCCGCGCCGTGGACGTGGGCAACGAGATGCCGTGGATGATGACGACGAGGAAGATGACCGCCCGCGTCGCCCTCGCCGACCTCGCGATGACGATGACGATTGATTCTTATGCCATCGCCTTGCGAAGTTCATCCAACACGCTGCCGATCGGGATTCGTCGCTGTTGCAACGTGTCCCGATCGCGGATGGTGACGGTG
>Ga0163152_10004615_pt1 | contig 16902 bp, 12 predicted proteins | sample OliLakLV19MP8IB2_FD_148635 | JGI IMG/M metagenome (GOLD analysis project Ga0163152, IMG submission 148635) | Freshwater microbial mat bacterial communities from Lake Vanda, McMurdo Dry Valleys, Antarctica - Oligotrophic Lake LV.19.MP8.IB-2 | ecosystem: Environmental > Aquatic > Freshwater >... | reverse complement strand
CCGAGCCCGGCTGTCGCGTCGAGCGTGCAGCCGGGCTCGGGCATGACCGGCATCTGGGAGGGCACGACGGTTCCGATCGAAGCGCTCGACGGCACGCTGCGCCTCGAGACGCCCGCCGTGGGCCGCGTGCGCGTGCGCCTCGACGGCGCGCAGCGCGAGGAAGGCCGCCTGACCGCGATCGGACAGGGCCGCGTGTGGCTCACCACCAAGGAAGGCCCGATCCAGGTCGAGAGCTCCCGCCTGCGCGGCCTGGAGCAGATCGCCGAGGTCGAGGGCCAGGGTGCGATACCCGGGCCGGCCTCCGCCCGCCAGCGCGTCCGGACTCCGGGCGGCGTGTTCTACGGCACGGTCGTGTCCCGCGAAGGGCGCACCGTGACGCTCGTGACCGACGCCGGCGCGCGCCTGACGGTGGACGCCGACGAGATTTCGGCCGCTGAGCCCGCTGCGGCGCGCCCTACGCGGCCCTGAGAGCCGCGAGAGAATTCATCGGACGGCCTCTCTGGCCCTGTGGGCGCCGCGCGGAACCGCGCGCGGCGCGTCGAGGGCTCGAATTCTTCTCACCCTCTGAGGCATTACCGGGCGGGGGCGACTGCCTCGATAACCCCCGCGTCACCGAGGGCTAGGATGGTTCCTCGCGCTCTGTGGCGCGACCCCTCCCCGGCATGCTCAAACTCGTCCGCGCGCTCCTCCTGCTCGTCTTCGTCGCCCTGCCCGTCCTGGCTGCGGCGGACGAGACGATCACGAACTTCAAGAAGTACTTCAAGACGTACCAGGACACGCCCTCGCGCGTCGAGGCCGTGCTCTCGCTCGAGGGCGTCGACGACAACCAAGTCGTCGCCGTGCTCGTGCCGATCCTGAAGGATCCCGAGGGCGAGGTGGTGCGCGCCGCCGTGAAGGTGCTCGCGAAGCTGCCGTCGCCGGGCACGATCGAGGCGCTGTTCGCGGCGTACAAGAGCGAGAAATCGGACATCGGGCGCGTCGGCATCCTGCGCGCGATCGGCGATGGGAAGTACGACGGCGCGCTCGCGCTGGCGCAGAGCGCGCTGACCGACAAATCGTGGGAGGTGCGGCGTCACGCGCTGCAGGTGCTGGCCGTCTCGAAGGAACCGGGTGCGGACGCTGCGTGCGCGCCTCTGCTCGACGACCCCGAGCCGGCGGTGCGCGGGCAGGCACTCGAGACGCTGACCGCGCTGCGCTCGCCGCTCGTCGTGCCCAAGGCCACGCAGCTCCTCAACGACCCGTTGTGGCAGGTGCGCACGAGCGCGGTGCAGGCGCTGACGAAGATCCGCCACGTGGACGCGGTCGCGCCGCTCGTCGCGCGTCTGCAGGTGGAGGAGGGGCGCCTCACGCCCGAGATCGTCGAGGCGCTCTCGAACCTGACCGGGCTCGAGATGGTCGAGGCCCTGGCCTGGAAGAACTGGTGGGAGGCGAACAAAGCCACGTTCGTGCTGCCCACGGAGGAGGCCATCAAGTACCTCCGCACGAAGCGCGTGGCGAAGACCGGCGCGCCCGGCTGGGACATCACGAAGTCCGGCGTCGGCGACTACCACGGCATCCAGACGCCCAGCCGCTCGGTCCTGTTCGTGATCGACGTGTCGGGCTCGATGGAGGCCGAGGTCGTCGAGAAGGAACGCTTCAGCGACGGCAACTACCCGAGCTTCCAGCGCATCGACATCGTGAAGACCGAGCTGATGCGCACGATCGAGCGCCTGCAGCCGTTCGTGAACTTCAACGTCGTCTCGTTCGCCACGAAGGTCGACCCTTGGAAGCGCGGCAAGCTCGTGCCGGCCAACGTGCTGAACAAGTCGGCCGCGAAGGACTGGGTCAAGGGCTTGATCGCGATCGGCGGCGCGTCGAAGGAAGTCATGGCGTCGGTCGGGCTCGTCGGCATGGCGAACCTCGACATGGGCAAGACGAACACCTACGGCGCGCTGATGACCGCGATGGGCATCGATCCGACGAAGGGTCCGACGACCGGCGACAAGGACTACAAGACCGAGATCGACACGATCTTCTTCCTGTCCGACGGGCGCCCGACGGTGGGGGAGTTCGTCGATCCGGACGACATCCTGCGCGAGATCAAGGCCGCCAACGAGCTGCGCAAGATCGTCATCCACACGATCGCGATCGGCGAGTTCCAGAAGGATTTCATGCGGCGCATGGCCGAGGAGAACGGCGGGGTCTTCGTCGACCTCGGCAAGTAGTTCCGGCACCGGCTGGAACGCCTGCGCACGCCTGGAATGGGCGTGCCGGACCGGTTGACGCCGCACAGGTCCGCTCGTATCGTTCTTCGCCCTAGGGTCGGGGCGTAGCTCAGCTTGGCTAGAGCGTTGCGTTCGGGACGCAAAGGCCGGAGGTTCAAATCCTCTCGCCCCGACCATCTCCCGCTCGAGGGTCCAAGAGGCCCGCGCCGAGGAGATCGAGTGGCTTCCGCAGCGTCGGCACGGAGAGGCCGTACGATCGATTTTTTCTCGGCCTCTCCGATCCTGGTGGCGCCGCTCCGCGGCGCGAGAGACTTCGAATTCTTCTCAGTCTCTGAGTGTCCGTCCCGAGCACACCGCGACGGTGAGCGTTGCGTGACCGGGAGCCGCCGCGGAGGCCCGCCGTTCAGACGATCGGCTTCAGGACCATCCGGCCGTACGCGATGAACGCCATGAGGAGGCCCAGCACGCCGCTCATGACGATGGGCGTGATCTCGCGGTACTTCATGTGCACCCCGATGAACACGAGGCTCTCGATCGCCAGGACCGTGGCGGCCACCACCGTGAGCTTCGGCTGCCAGTGGAAGGCGGCTGGGACGATCAGCCCGACCGCGCAGACGAGTTCGAGGATGCCGAGGGCCGTCCAGGCTTCCCGCGGCAACGCACCAAAGGACGGGACGTCCGCGCTGATCTTGTCGAACAGGAAGACCTTCATGACGCCCGACGCTCCGTAGAGGAGCGCGGCGAGCACCTGCAGGACCCACAACAGGCTGTTCATCGTGTGCGTCCTCCCGTCTGCGTCGGCGCGCGCAGGGCGGTTTCGCCCCGCCCGATCCAAGTTCCGAGCCCAGCGAACTGCTTCGTGGAGGGGCCCGTGACATCCAGCGAGCCCTTCATGACGGGCCGGTGAGGTTCATCTCGTGACATGGAGTGGCTTCCGCACGCCGGGCTGATCTTCGGGCCGGCAGCGGGCGATCACATACTGGCCCACCACCCCGATGAGCATACAAGGTCGAGTTGTGGCCACCGCCTGCCCGGCTGCGGCATGCGACCTCTCGGCCTGGCCGCGTCGGCCGGCGTTTGGTCCGGATCGAGCCGGCGCCGATCCGGATTCATGCGAGAATGCGGGCGATCGAATTCCACGAGCCGCCCGCCGGTTCACTTGTCGGGAGAGCGGCTCCGCATCCTCGAGGACCCCCCATGTCGATCCAGGACCGTTGCGTGCGTCGTCTTCCTTTCGTCGGCCCGATCGCCTCGCTTGCGCTCGCCTGGATCGCTCTCACCGCAGGAGCGCGAGCGAGCGACACGCAAGTGATGCTCGACGGCACGTTCGCCCCCTGGATGGTGAGCCAGAAGATCGTCGACACGACGCCGGGCGCGGGCGCGACGTTCACGAGCACGACGCAGTCGTTCGGCGGGCCTTCGGGCGACTGGCGCGAGACGAGCCACACGTACGCCGACGGGACGATCCTGGTCGCGCACGTCGATTCGCAGCACTACTACTCGAACAACAACGTCGCGATCTGCAAGGTCGACTTCGCGGCCGACCTGATCCACCACACCGGGGCAACGGTGGGCGGAGCCGTCTCCTACCGCCTGTGCGTGGAGCAGAGCGGCTCGTACTACGGCGGCCCGTCGATCAACGTGTTCGATCCGCTCTGGGCGTCGTACGTCCAGCCCGGCTTGACCCCCGCAGACTTCACGCTCTTCGCCGGCAGCGGGCCGTTGCGTCCCGACTTCTCGTGCACGCGGCCCTGGACGGTGTTCGGCTTCATCACGGGGAACTCGGCGACGGGCGGACCGGTCACGAAGGTCAGCGGCATCGACAACTGGATGGTGACGCTCCACCTCGATCGGGTCGCCTGGTTCGACGACGCGTTCCCGCCCGCCAACTGGACGTCGGCGAAGCTCATCGACACGACTCCGGGCGCCGCCGCGACGACGACCAGCATCACGCAGCCCACCGGCGGCGCCAACGGCCCGTACCGCGAGACGACGCACACGTGGAGCGACGGCACGATCGTCGTCGGCCATCTCAACGCGTTGATGGTGCACGATCCCGTTCCGGAGCCGGTCTATTCCGTCACGGTCCGCCTCTTCGCCAACCATTTGACGTGGTCGACCATCGGCGGTGCGGTCGGACTGCAGTTCGCGGTGCGGCAAGGCGGCAACTGGTTCGGCGGGCCGACGATCAACGTGTTCGTCCCGTCGTGGGTCACCTACGGCCAGGACCTCGTCTCCGAGGACTTCACGAACCTGCTCGGTTCCGGCCCGCTGCGGCCTGACTTCTCGACCACCGGTGGACTCCTCGAATTCGGCTACCTGACGTCGAACTCGGCCAACGGCGGTCCGGTGACGAAGGTGCTCGGCGTCGACGAGGTCTTCGTGCGCGCGAACCTCGCGCCCTTGTGCACGGGCACGCTCGGGGCCAGCGGCTGCTACGGCGACGATCCCGGCAGCCCGTGCCCGTGCTTCCCCGGCGTCCCCGCGGGCGGGCCCGGTCGCGGCTGTCCGAACTCGGTCGAGGCGCTCGGGGCGATGCTCGTCGGCTTCGGCACCGCGTCGATCGCGAACGACACCGTCGTGCTGCAGGCGCAAGGCATGCCGAACTCGTCCTGCCTGTACTTCCAGGGCGCGGGGTTCAACAACGTGCTCTTCGGCGACGGCAAGCGCTGCACGGCCGGGGCCACGATCCGGCTCGGCACGACGAGCAACCTCTGCAACTCGTCGCAGTACCCGGCCGGATCCGAAGCGCCGATCTCGGTGCAGGGGAACATCACGGCTCCTGGGATCCGCACGTACCAGGTCTGGTACCGCAACGCGGCCAACTTCTGCACGTCGTCGACGTTCAACCTCACGAATTCACTTTCGATCAACTGGACGCTTTGACCGCGAGGCAGCGATCCGGGCATCCACGCGCTCATCGCGGCGGCGCCGGAGTGCAGGGTGCAGCCTTGAACTGCCGAGCGTCTCCGACGCGGACGGCGGGGCGCTGAACCCCGCCTCGGGTCATGCCGGCGGCAAGGCCGGCGTGTTCGGACACGGCCGGGGGCCAGCGACGTCCTGCTCGTCTCGCGCGTGCGCGAGACCGTGACGCTCCGCGTACAGCTTCATATCGTGCCACCGAACTCGATTCCGTGTCAGAATCCTGGCGTTCGACCCCCCCGCAACCCTCGGCCTTCCGTCCCCCCGGGGCGCAAGCCGGTCTTCGAGAACGACCATGTCCATCCTCGCTTCCTTTGCACTGCGTCTCCGCCCTGCGGCCCTCGTCGGTGTGATCGCGCTCGCTGCCGCCGCGCGAGCGAGCGACACGGTCCTTCTGTTCGACGGCACGTTCGGCGCCGGGCTCGTGAGCCAGAAGATCGTCGACACGACGCCCGGTGCGGGCGCGACGTTCACGAGCTCCACGCAGTCGTTCGGCGGACCCTCGGGCGACTGGCGCCGGACGAGCCACACGTACACGAGCGGTGCGATCGTCGTCGGGCACTTCGATCCGCAGTTCACCCACAACCCGGCCGCGCAGCCGATCTGCATGATCGACTTCGCGGCCAGCCTGGTGCACCTGACGGGCACGAGCGTGGGCGGGGCCGTCTCGTACCGGCTGGGCGCGCTGCAAGGCGGCGCCTACTACAGCGGGCCGACGATCGACGTGTTCAGCGACCTGTGGGCCTCCTACATCCAGCCCGGGCTGCGCGCCGTCGACTTCAGCCTGGTCGCCGGCTCCGGGCCGTCGCGGCCCGACTTCTCCTGCACCGGCGCGCCGATCCAGTTCGGCTTCCTCAGCGCGAACTCGGCCAACGGCGGGCCGTTCACGAAGGACAGCGGGATCGACGACTGGACGGTGACGCTGCACATCCTGACGACGACGTACACGGACGGCACCTTCACGCCCAGCGACTGGACCTCGACCAAGATCATCGACACGACGCCGGGCTCGTCCGCCACGACCTCGAGCGTCACCCAGCCCTCGGGCGGATCACCGGGGGCGTACCGCGAGACGACGCACACGTGGTCGAGCGGCGCGATCCTCGTGGCCCACGACAGCGCGGTGGCCCTGCACGACCCGAGCATCGAGCCGGTCTACTCGATCGATTTCTCCGCGCAGCTGAACCACCTGACGGGTACGAGCGTCGGCGGCGCGGTCGGCGTCCGCGTCGGCGTGCGACAGGGCGGCGCCTGGTACGGCGGCCCGACGCTCAACGTCTTCCCGGCGACATGGGGACCGTTCTCGCAGAACGGCCTCACCGCGAACGACTTCCAGTTCCTGGCCGGCGGCGGGCCGAACCACCCCGACTTCACGAGCACGGGGACGATCCTGCAGTTCGGCTACGTCACGGCGAACTCGGCCAACGGCGGGCCCGTGACGAAGGTCGTCGGCATCGATGGCTGGACCGTCCGCGCGAACCTCTCGCCGCCGTGCAGCTCGACCGTCGGCGCCACGGCCTGCTACGGCGACGACCCGGGCAGCCCGTGCCCCTGCTTCCCGGGTGTTCCGGCAGGCGGACCCGGACGCGGCTGTCCGAACTCGGTCGAGCCGCGCGGCGCGCTGCTCGTCGGCGTCGGCAATGCATCGCTCGCCAACGACACGGTGGTCCTGCAGGCCACGGGCATGCCGAACTCCTCGTGCCTCTACTTCCAGGGCGCGACGTTCAACAACGTCCTATTCGGCGACGGCAAGCGCTGCGTGTCCGGACAGACGATCCGGCTCGGCACGAAGACGAACATCTGCAACGCGTCCCAGTACCCGTCCGGATCCGACCAGCCGATCTCGGTCAAAGGCATGATCACGGTGCCGGGGATCCGGACGTACCAGGTCTGGTACCGCAACTCCGCCGCGTTCTGCACGGCGTCGACGTTCAACCTGACGAACTCGCTTTCGATCAACTGGCTGCCGTGATCGCCGGCCCGCGGGGCGCGCGGGCGGAACGAGTTGCGAGCCACCCCCGGCAGCCCTTCGGGCGCTCCTCAACGGAACGCCCGCTCGGCGCGCCGGGCGGGGGCTGGTCGCGCGCACGAGAACTGCGCCAGGACCGGAGCTGGGCCTTCTTCCGCGGGCGCACGTGAGCTCGATCCTCCCGCGGCGGCGGTTTCCCTGCTCGCGTCGCTGCCAGCCGGCGCCGCGCCCCGAGGCGCGCGGCGCCGTCCACGTCTCAGGGCACCGGCTGGAACGCGTGGTCGTACACGTAGTTCCCGATGATGTTGCCCATCTGGATGCCGCCGGTCTTGTCGAAGCTCCAGTGGATGCCGAGGTAGATGCGGCTCTGGCCGTTTTCCTCTTCCGGCTCCGACAAATTCGAGAACGAGCGCGGCAGCAGCGGACGTACGGCGCCCGTGTTGTCCGTCGTGACGCCGTTGTACTCGTCCGACACGAACGTGAACGGGATGTCGTTCGTGCCGTAGAAGCGCCGCAGGACCTGGAACAGCGAGCCGCCGAACGTCGCGTGACCGGACGGATAGGCCGGGAACGGCGGCGTGAAGTTCGTGCCGGTCAGGTTGCTCGCGGGCGCGCACAGCGGCAGGTACGTCGTGTCGCCGCTCGTCGCCGGGTTGTCGTCGCCCAGTCCGCTGGGCCCCGTACCGGCATCGGCCTCGCGGATTCCGCAGACCGGACGCCAGTACTTGTAGAAGTACTTCGATTCCCAGCTGCCGAGGCCGGCGTCGGCCATCGCGACGTTCAGGATCGCGAGCAGCCGCGCCAACCCGGTCGCGTTCGTGCCGCGCTCCGTGGCGATCTGCACCGCGATCTGGTTGTAGAGGCGCGGCGGCGCGCACAGGCTCGGCACGCCGTCGTAGGCCCAGTAGATTCCAGCGTGGGTCTGGTCGGCCGTGCGCGTCGTCGGCGTGACCGTGCCGTCGCCTCCAATGGCCACGACCTCGTTGTACGCGGCTGCGTACTCGGGGCTGTCGAGGGCCGGAGGCGGGGGAAGGCGGAACTGCTCGGCCGACGTCATCACGAACGGCAGGACCTGCGACCAGTTGGCGCCCAGCGCGACCGCCTGCTGCGCGACCGGATCCGGCCGCCATTCGCCCGGGGCGTTGCCGGGGAAGTAGTCGACGCCGACCAGCGGCTCCGGATGGTTCGAGCCGTCGTTCGCGCGCAGGAGCAGGATCGCCGACGCGGCGTCCTGACCGAGCGTGATGCCCTGCGTCTTGGCCGTGCCGGCCGGAACCTGCGCCAATTCGTCGTTCAGGTGCACGTCGAAGATCGCCGACTGCGACGGATATAGCGCCACGAGCGTGTCGCGCGCGGCCTGCGCCACGCCCGCGCGCAGCGACGTGCCGGCCGGCGCGGGGTCCATGCCGACGTAGCTCTCGTAGCCACCCTGGATCGCGTTCACGACCTCGAAGATCGCGATGTGCACGATCGCCTCGGCACGCGCGGCGCGGCACGGGCCGACCTGCTGTCCGAAGGTGTGCGGCGGGCCCTGGTTCGAGGGCATGTGGTCGAGGCCGGTCGCATCGATCGCGATCCGGTTCCATGTGCGCACTGCGGCGAGATCGGCGGCCGCAGCCGCGGCTGCGCCACCGTCACCACCGCCGTCCGAGTCGCTGCACGCTGCAGCGAGGACGAGCGCGAAAACCGGGAGGACCTGCGACGCCGTGCGCCGTGCTCGGCGGTGAAGTCCGCCGTTCCTGTTACCCTTGACGAGAGGCGACTCATCCAGCCGTGTCATCGACGCGTCCATGAAGGTCGGAATCCGTACTCGGGACCTGATGCGAGGGGGAGTCAGGCGGACGGCTCTCGTGGAGGAGACGTCCAACGAGGCTACGGTACCCGGAATCCACGCATTTGGGGCTGCTTTCGAGCCAGGGCGCCATCCGGCGGAAGCTCGTGAACCGGCACGGCGCTTGCGCCTGCGATCTCTGCTCTCGACGGCCCGATCATGCGTTCGCTGAAAGCTCTGCTCCTCCTCGTCGCATCGGCTGCGGTGGTCGCCGCATCGTGCCTTCTCCTTTTCGACGACGACGCGCCGATCGTGGCCCCTGCGGCCGTCGTCGCGCCGCACGCGGAGGTTGCGCACGTCGTCAGCGTGAACGAAGCTGCTCCCGACGTTTCGCGCGAGGCGGTTGCACCGACATCGGATGGGCAGAGCCCGATCGTGAGCGCCGGCTCTGCGCACGAAACCGAGCGTTCCTTTGCCGGGCGCGTCGTCGACCAGCGTGGTGAGGCTGTCGCGAACGCCACCGTCTACGTCGCCTCGTCCGAGCGCTCGGGCGACGTGCCGGTGGAGAACCTGGACCCGACGCAGCTCGCGTGGGCGCGCCGCGCCGACGCGACGACGGACGCAACGGGGCGCTTCCGCATCGCGCTCGTCTCCGCCGGCAGCACGCGACTCGGCGTGCGCGCTCGCGGTTTCGCGCCGCACGACCGCACGCTCTCGAACCTCGACGCGTTGCAGGACGTCGGCGACGTCGTGGTCGACGACAGCGTCGTGCTGAGCGGGCGCGTGCTCGACCCGGCGCGCCGACCGGTCGCGGGAGCGCTCGTGCGCCGCCTGGATCCCGACGCCCGATCGGCGGTGATTCTGGGCCCGTCGATGGGGGACGTGGTCGCGACCACCGACGTGGACGGCGCATTCCGCGTCGACGAGGTCGGCAGCGGCCGCTGGATGCTGCTGATCCGCGCCGAGGGCCACCCCGACAAGCTCGAGCGCGGGGAGACGTCGCGCCCCGGGCAGATCGTGGACGGCCTGGAGCTCGTGCTCGAGGACGGCGCCGAGATCCGCGGGCGCGTCGTGCGTGCACCGCCCGAAGTGCTGCGCGAGTTGTGGGTACGCGCGGTGCCCGTGCGCGCGACGGGCCGGGATCCCGTGTACGCGGGTGCGCCGATCGACGAGGCCGCGCTGCTCGTCGTGCCGCGCAGTGCGCGCTGTGCGGCCGACGGAAGCTTCGTCGTGCGCGGGCTGACGCGCGAGGCGGCCTACCGGTTGTCCGGTCGCGAAGGCGAGAACGACCTGCTGGGCAGCGCGCGCACGACGTGGGTCGACGCGCGCGCGGGTGCGGGCGGCGTCGAGCTCGTCTACGAGCCGCCGACCACGATCGTGTTCCGCGCCGTCGATGCCGCGACGTCAGAGCCCGTGACCGATCTCGTCGTGATTGCGCCGGGCGCGTCGTACGCGTTCGATCGCGACAGGGGGCAGCACCGCGTGCGCCTCCGCGCGGAGCCCGGGCGTACCGTGGGGATGGATGACGAGACGCTCGACCTGTACGCGCTGCTGATCGACGCGCGCGGGTACGAGCCGGTCCTGCGCGAGGACGCGCGTCGTCCGATCGTAGGCCGCGAGCTCGATCTGGGGGTCATCCGGCTCAGTCGCGCGCCGATGCTGACCGTGCGCGTCGTGGACGGCGCGACCGGCGAGCCGGTGGTCCGCGCTCGCGTGGTGTTGAGCTCGGAATCGCGCGAAGAGTCGGACCTTCCGCCCATCGAGGAGTTCACCGATGGGTCAGGGCGCGCAGAGCTCCGTAACCTCGGTGCCAAGCTGTCCCTCCTCGGCGTCGCTCACCCCGCCTATGCGCCCTACCGCGGCGCGACCGCGACGCGCGAGGGCGAGACGACGGTGCGGCTTTCCGCCGGTGGCAGCGTCGTCGTCGAGGTTCGCGACGCGCTGGGCGCGGTCGTCCCCTCCATTCCGATCGAGCACGTGTGCGCGAACGACGAGATGGAGCTTTGGGTGCTCCACGCCTTCGGCGAGGCGCGGACTGACGAACTCGGCCAAGTCACCTTCGCGCGCTTGAGCGCAGGCCCACACCGATTCCGGCTCGGGGACCGCCCTGATGGAGCGCAGGGCGAGGTTGCGGTGGCAGACGGGGTCACGCAGACCCTCGTGCTGACGGTGCCCATGCGGGGCCGCTTGAGCGGGCGCGTGATCGAAGGAGGCCAGCCGTTGTCGGGTGCCACGCTGCGACTGGTCCAGCGGGGCGTGGTCCGTTACGAACTGACCGTACGCACGAACGGACAAGGCGAGTTCGCGCTCAACAGCCTCGAGCTCGGCGAGTACGACGTGCACCTCACGCACCCCGCGCGAGCCATGGCGTTCGACCGGAGTGTTGGCGTCACCGACGTGCACAACCGGCTCGACATCGATCTGCCGCTCGTCGCGATCGAGGGCCGGGTCGTCGACGAGGAGGACCGCCCGCTGGCCGGCATCCGACTGCGCGCGGAGTCCGCGAGTGGGGGAGGCGCAGGGGATGCGCGCGTGCAGAGTGACGCCGATGGACGTTACGTGCTGTCCGGCGTCCTGACCGACGCCGACGTGGTCGTGCATGCGGAGAGCGAGCACCATCAGCCCGCGCAGTCTCCGGTCCTTCGCGTCTCCCCCGGTCAGCGTGTGTCCCGCGTCGACCTGAAGCTCGTCGCGGGCGCGAGGCTCGACGTCACGATCGTGCATGCCGATGGCCGGGCGGTGGGGAGCAGTTTCGTCCGCGCCGAGTTCGACGGATCCGGAACCTCGCAGATCGCGGTCGCCGACGCGCGCGGGGTAGCGCACTTGCGGGGATTACGGCCGGGCTCGTGGCGGGTGCGCGTCGACTCCGGGCCGGAAGGCACGTCGGCTGCCGAGCAGATCGTCGAGGTCCGTCTCGGAGCGTCGAACGTGGCGCGGCTCGAGCTGCGCTGATCTCCGCGGCAGTCGCTACGATCAGCATCGGCGTACAGGACGCCACCCGTCCGCGGAGAGGACCGAGTCCACCTGATCGACGTTCCGACGTACGGTTCTCACGAACCTCCTCGCCCGGCGCAGCGGACCACGGGCACCCACGCAGGAGGTCCGTCATGGCCGATCGTCATTTCCCCGTCCGTCCGAACCTCGAGCAGCTCCGGCACCAGGCGAAGGACCTGTTGCGCGCGATCCGGCGTGGTGAGCCGGCCGCGGTCGCGGAGCTCGCGCAGCACCATCCGTCGCGACCCGAGCCTGCCGTCGCGAAGCTGGCCGATGCACAGCTCGCGCTGGCTTTGAGCTACGGGATCGCGAGCTGGCCCCGGCTCGTTCTCGCCTGTCGATTGATCGACGCGATCTGGCGCGACGACGTCGATGCGGTGCGCGAGCTCGTGTCGGCGCACCCGGAGCTCGTGCACGAGGACGCGCGCGGCGTCGTCGGCAACTGGGGCCCGCCGATGTCCTACGCCGCCAACCTGGGCCGCGACCGGATCATCGACATGCTGCGCGAGCGGGGAGCGGCGGACCTGCAGCACGCGTTCGACCGCGCCTGCCTGCAGGGCCGGCTCGAGTCCGCGCGGCGCCTCTACGCGATGGGTGCGCGTCCCGCGCGCGATGCCGTGATGGGACCGGCCGAGTCGCTGAGCGGCGCAGGCATGGAGCTCCTCTTCGAGATGGGGGCCGAGATCAGCGACGAACACGGCGACAGGCTCGCGCCGGTGGCGATGGTGCTCGAGACCTACAGCCGCAATCCGCCGGGCAAGCACCGCTGCCTCGAGCTGTTCGCCGCGCACGGCATCGCTCTGCCGGACACGCCGGTCATGGCCCTGCACCGCGGCCGCATCGACCTGTTGGACGACCACCTGCGGCGTGATCCCGGCCTGCTCGCGCGGACGTTCTCGCACGCGGAGATCTACCCGCCCGAGCTGGGCTGCCATGCGGACGAATCCCTGGCGCTGCACGGCACGCCGCTGGCGGGCACGACGCTGCTGCACCTGTGCGTCGACGGCGACGAGATCGAGATCGCGCGCTGGCTGATCGAGCGCGGCGCCGACGCGAACGCGCGCGCCGCGATCGATGCCGAAGGATTCGGCGGGCACACGCCGATCTTCGGCTGCGTCGTTTCGCAGTCCTATCGTGTCGGCCGGCGCGACGATGCCGCGTTCGCGCAGCTCCTGCTGGACCACGGCGCGGACCCGAAGGTGCGCGCCTCGCTGCGCAAACGGCTGAGGTTCGTCGCGGACGAGACGCTCCACGAATACCGGCACGTCACGCCCGTGGCCTTCGGCCGGCGCTTCCACGATCAAGACTGGGTGAGCAAGTCCGTGCTCGCGCTGCTCGCCGAGCGCGGCGGCCACGAATGACCGCCCCCTGGCAGGGAACCGGGAGGCGCGGCTAGGCTGCGCGACCTTTCCCTCGGTCCTCCATGGCCCCGCCCACGACGATCACGATTCGAGTCTCACCGTCCCTGCGCGACACCTGCGGCAGCTTGGAGTTCACGCTCCCGGCCGAGGACGTGCAGGTTGTCCTGGCCGAGATCGAGCGGCGCCATCCGGCGTTGCACAAGAGCGTCTGCGACGAGACGGGTGCGGTGCGCCGCCACGTGAACGTATTCGTCAATTCGGCTCGCATGCGCGACCGGGACGGGCTCGACACGCGGCTTGTGCCGGGGGACGTCGTCACGATCCTGCCCTCGGTCTCAGGAGGTTGAACATGCCCGAACGCGTCATTCTCAGCATCGGCACCAAGAAGGGCCTTTTCGTCGCCGAGGCGCCGCGCACGCGCAAGAAGATCGCGCTGCGCGGGCCGTTCGGCTCGGGCGTGGCCGTGTACTCGACGCTGATCGACCAGCGCGGGAGCACACCGAAGATCCTGGCTTCGAGTTGCAGCGCGTTCTTCGGCATGAAGGTGCTGCGCTCGACCGACCTGGGCAAGACTTTCAAGGAGACGAAGTCGGCGCCCGCGTTCCCGAAGGACGACGGGCGCGCGCTGGCGAACATCTGGTCGCTCGAACCGGGCCCCGACAAGAAGGACCTGTGGTGCGGCGTCGAGCCGGCCTCGCTGTTCAAGAGCCGCGACGGCGGCGACACCTGGGAGATGGTCGAGGGCATCAGCAACCACGCGCACGCGCGCAAGTGGCACCCCGGGAACGGCGGGCTGTGCATGCACACGATCGTGCCGGACGGCAAGCGGCTGCACGTCGGCATCTCGACCGGCGGCCACTACCTGAGCGAGGATGGCGGCAAGACGTTCAAGGCTTCGAACCAGGGCGTCGGCGCCGGATTCGTGCCCGACCCGTATCCCGAGTTCGGCCAGTGCGTGCACAAGATCGCCGGCCACGTGGACGCGCCGGGCCGGTTCTACATGCAGAACCACGGCGGCTGGGACGATCGTCCGGGCATCGGCGTGCTGCGCAGCGACGACCACGGGCACACGTGGCGCTCGATCGCGAAGGGCCTGCCGTCCGACTTCGGCTTCCCGATCGTCGTGCACCCGCACGACGCCGACTCGGTGTACGTCATGCCGCACGAGCCCATGACGCGCACGTGCCCGGGCGGCTCGCCGGCCGTGTGGCGCAGCGAGAACGGCGGGAATTCCTGGTCCAAGCTCGCCGGCGGCATGCCCAAGAAGGAGAGCTTCTTCACCGTGCAGCGCGACGCGATGACGGTCGACGAGCTGAAATCGCCCGGGCTCTACTTCGGGACCACGACGGGTCAACTGTGGATGGGGCGCGACGGCGGCGAGGAGTGGGAGTGCCTGTTCGACTCGCTGCCCCCGATCCACGTCGTGAAGGTCGCGGTCGTCTGACCGCCCTCTCGCGCGCCTACTCCAGGACCGCGATCGGGCGCCCGTTGCTGGATTTCGGCAACGGCAGGAAGCGTCCGATGGCGAAGGCACCCGGGCCCGCGAGCAGGATCGGCACGAGCAGCCCGATCAGCGCCAGGTTGTACTCGTAGCCCTGGTTGGCCAACGCGAACCCGTTCTTCCCGTGCACCTGCACGACCGCGCCGATCATGATCACGATCAGCGAAGCGGCCGAGAAACGCGACAGGAAGCCGATGATCAGCCCCAGGGCCGCCGAAGCACTCGCCGATCGCGACGGGGTAGCCGATCGGTCCCATCATCTCGACCGTGGCCGACAGGCCGTGGCCGCCGTACATCCCGAACACCTTCTGCGCGCCGTGATAGAAGAAGATGATCCCGACGATCACCCGCACGACGAGCAGCGAGAATTCGACGGCGAAGCGATCCGGGGTGCCACGTGTCATAGTTGTCCCTCGGCCTCTTCCCTCGAGAGCGCAGATGGGATCGCGTCGCGGGGGGCGCGTCAAGCTCGACGCCGGGTTCGAATTCTCCTCACCCTCCGAGGAGGACGGGCCAGACGCACGGCCCCCGGATGCGTACGATGGCGGCGATGCGCTCCGTCACGCCGAACCAGAGCCCGTTCGCGCGCGCGCTCCGCATCGTGCAAGTCCTTGCGGCGCTGGCCCTGCTCGTGCTCGCGGCCTGCACGAGTTCTCCCAGCTCGAGCACCGACTTCCTCGTCCTCGAATCGCAGAAGTTCACCTGAGGCGCCGCGCGCGGCCTCGGTTGAGGCTCGCGCCTGGCGCCCGTGCTGGCGCTGCTCGACGAAGTGCCGGGGGTCGCGCAGAGCCGCGTCGACTGGACCGGCCGACGCTTCCTGCTCGAGCTCGAGGCGCACGCGCGCGCGGACGAGATCCTGCGGCGGGCGCGGCTCGTGCTGGGCGGCGACGTCCACCGCCTCGAGCCGAGCGAGGAGATCGCGGCCGTCGCCCGCTACCGGCGGGGCGAGCAGTGGATGCTCTCCGGCGAGACTGTCGCGCTGTCGCAGGCCGAAGCGCGCGTGCTGGCGCAGCGCCACGGCAACGAGGCGGCGCGCGCGATCGGCCTCGACGCGCAGAAGACCGCGCGGTTGATCGCCGTGATCGAGGGCGAGGTGCGGGCGGCCTTCGAAGGCATCCATGCCGCAGGGCGCGGGTTGCCGGCCGACCAGGACGCGCTGTTCGCTGCAGTGGCCGAGCGCACGTTGGCGAAGGCCCGCGCGTTCCTCACCCCGGAACAGCTCGAGCGGCTGGAAGCATCCGTGAGCCAGGGGATGTGGGGGCGCTAGACCCCTCCGGCGCGCTGGCCGGGGCGCGCCCGCGCGGTGGCCCCGCGGCCGGCGGGCCGGCCAGGCGGCGCGCGGAATTCGGATTTCCTGTCGCTTCCCCCGCCCCGGGGCGTCATTCTAGGAGGTGTTGCGGGCGGCGAGGCCGCCCGCGGGTGGATGCCCGACGGTCCCGGCCCCTCAGGCCTGGGTGACCGCACGGCGCGCCCGAGCCGCCAGGTCCTGGAGGAGCCCGAGTCTCTCGGGCGATCGCACTCCGGCGCGGCGCCCCGGCTCCCGCGAGGAGCTGGAAAGGGGTCTGCAGGACCCCGTTCGACCGACGCTCCGCACGAACGCTGACCTCTGCGAAGGGGCTCCGCGGTTCGGACGGAGCCCGCGGGCACGAGGCCCGGGGGCGCGGTTCTCCGCACCCCGGGAACCGCGCGCGCGGCGGCTGCGTCGCAGCCGGCGGACGGGCACTCGGCCTGGAGCTCGCTCGGCGCCGCAGCGGGGTCGTCGCGGCGCGGGCTCGGCGGTGCCGAGGTCCGACCCGCGGATCCGCACATTCGCAGAGGTTCCTTTTGGCTTCCGAAGACACTCCGGTCCGACCGTCCCGTTCCAAGAATCCCGGCGCTCCCCCGCGCGAGGCGGCTGCGCCGCGTCGCGAGGCCGCTGCGCCGCGTCGCGAGGTGGCTGCGCCGCGTCGCGAGGTGGCTGCGCCGCGTCGCGAGGTGGCTGCGCCGCGTCGCGAGGGGGCTGCGCCGCGTCGCGAAGCGGCTGCGCCGGCCGAGCCCCGCTCGCCGCGTCCCGCCGCCGGCGAGGCCGCACCGTCGGGTGCTCCGCCGCGCGAGCAGGGCGGTTCCGCCGGCGAAGGCGGCGTCGACTGGCGACGACCCGATCGACGGCGCGGCCAGGGTCGCCGCGGCGTCGATCGGGT
>Ga0163152_10004612_pt1 | contig 16914 bp, 18 predicted proteins | sample OliLakLV19MP8IB2_FD_148635 | JGI IMG/M metagenome (GOLD analysis project Ga0163152, IMG submission 148635) | Freshwater microbial mat bacterial communities from Lake Vanda, McMurdo Dry Valleys, Antarctica - Oligotrophic Lake LV.19.MP8.IB-2 | ecosystem: Environmental > Aquatic > Freshwater >... | reverse complement strand
TCCGCGGGCGAGGCCGAGAAGGAGTCGATCGTACGGCCTCTCTCATCCTGGTGGCGCCGCTCCGCGGGCGAGGCCGAGAAGGAGTCGATCGTACGGCCTCTCTCATCCTGGTGGCGCCGCTCCGCGGGCGAGGCCGAGAAGGAGTCGATCGTACGGCCTCTCTCATCCTGGTGGCGCCGCTCCGCGGCGCGAGAGACTTCGAATCGATCGTACGGAGGCCGCTTTCGGGCGGCCTCCGCTCGTTCTGACGCCCGCTCGGCGCCGATGTGAGGTGGATACGCGGCTCGCGGAACCGCCGCGACCCTCATCGGTTCCAGGACCCGACATGATCCTCGCCCTGCTCGCCCCTCTTCTCTTGACGTTGTCGCCCCCCGCCGAGGAACCGCGCCCTGCGCCGGAGCGGGTGAAAGCGGCCGTGACGGAGCTCAAGGACGCGTTCGCCAAGCCTGAGGCCGGGCCGCGAATCCGCGCGATCGAGGGCGGTGCCGACCTGGCCGACGCGGACGTCGTCGCGCACATCGCCAAGGGCCTCGACGACCGCGACGTCGCCGTGCAGAAGGCCGCGATCGAGGCGCTACGCTTCAACACGCACAAGAAGTCGCTCGACGCCCTGCAGGCGCGCGCGCGGCAGAAGGCCGCGAAGGACGACCTGACCGTCTACGCCACCCTGATCCGTGCGGTCGGGCAGCACGGCAGCCCGAGCTCGATCGATCTCCTGACCGAGAACCCGTGGTCCACGCCCGACGCCCTGGTGCTCGAGGCGAAGATCCTGGGCCTCGCGCGCATCCGCACGAACGAGGCGGTCAAGGTGGTCGTCGACCTGATGGAGATCGCGGGCCCGCACAAGATCGAGCCGTTCATGCCCAGCTTCCGGCTGGCGCTCTGGTCGCTGACGGGCACCGACCAGCGCGGCGCGCGCGAGCTGTGGCTGCAGTGGTACCGCGAGAACAAGGGCAAGCTGAAGGTCGCGCCCGAGCCGGCCACGGAGCCGCCCGAGCTCGCGCGCCGCTGGCAGCGCTACTGGGCGAAGCCCGGCACGGAAGCGGCGGACGGTCCCGGCAAGCGCCGCGAACGCGGCGACAAGGACAAGTAGCGCGCGAACGGAGGCGGGCCCCACGTGGGGCCCGCGCTCGCAACCTGGGAGTCTCGGCCTCTCAATCCTGCCAGGTCTTCTGCACGACTCCGTCCTTGAACTCGACGTACGCCGCGCCCTCGATGCGCTCCGTGTCGTCACCCGAGAAGACGAAGATCAGGCTGCCTTCGCTGCGCTTCGTCTCGGTGTAGGCCCACTTCCAGATCTCGGTGCCGTCGTCGATCTTCGTGCGCGAGGTCGGTTCGCCCAGGAGCGCGAGCACGTAGGACTGCGTTCGCCCGGGCTCGACCTGCTGCAGCGTCGAGGCGCTGACGTAGCGCCCCGATCGCTCGCTGTGCGAGTCCACGTTGATGATGCAGGCCGGGAACAGAAAGGCGGCGACGAGCGCCGCCGCGGTGGTGGGCAGGATCCGTGCGAGGGTTGCGTTCATGGTTGGGTTCGTGCGCGGATGGGATGGATGGGGTGGCTCGCGGGCAGGCCGCCCTCCCAGGAACCGCGCGAAGCCCGCTGGGGTTGAAGACAGGTTACGACGACCAGGCTGCGCGATTTTTCCGATCTCGTCTGCAACCGGTACGGCCCCCGTACGGTCTTCGGGGTGTGGAGCCCCGCAGCGGAATCCTGTGCCTCGAACCGGGATCCCCGTCCTGGCCCAGCGGCCTGACCCATATCGAGGGGGTGCCCGAACGCCTGTGGGCCCGCGGGCGCGAAGAGCTCCTCGCGGAGCGCCCGCGCGTCGCGATCGTCGGCACGCGCGGGCCGAGCCCCTATGGCGAGGCCCAGGCGGCGCGCTTCGGTCGCGAGCTGGCCGCGGCGGGCATCGTCGTCGTCTCCGGCATGGCGCGCGGGATCGACCAGGCCGCGCACCGCGCCGCGCTCGACGCCGGCGGCGCGACGATCGGCGTGCTCGGCAGCGGGGTGGACCGACCCTGGCCCGACGGCGAGATCGCGCGCCGCATGGCGATCGAGGGGCTCCTGTTGAGCGAGTTCCAGCCCGGCACCGATCCCCGCCCCCACCACTTCCCGTTGCGCAACCGCGTGATCTCCGGGCTGTGCCACGGCGTGGTCGTGATCGAGGCAGCGGCCGCGTCGGGCTCGCTGATCACGGCGCGCTGGGCCGCGGACCAGGGCCGTCAGGTGTGGGCGCTGCCGGGCCGCGTCGACCATCCGCTCTCGCGCGGGACGCACCGCCTGCTGCGCGAGGGCGCCGCGCTCGTCGAAGCGCCGGACGAGATCGTGCGGGAAGTCCTGGGGATGGACTCGGCTCCCCCGGCGCGGTCGGAAGCCGACGCGCGCGCCGAGCTGCCCGAGATCGCGCGCGCGATCCTGCTCGCGCTGCAGGGCGAGACGCGCGACGCGAGCGAGCTGGCCGAGCGCGTGCAGCGTCCCGCGCTCGAGGTGCTGGCGGCGATCGTGGAGCTCGAGATGCAAGGGCGCATCGCGCGCGGTCCAGGCGGGCTCTACCGGTGCGTGACGTAACCCGTGCCGAGCGGGCCCGATCATGGCCTGTGCCGGCCCCCGCGAACACATCATGCTCCGCTCAAGGGCTCCTCAGTGAGGCGAGCGCCCGCGAAGGCGCTCGCCGACCGTTGTGTCGCGGCTACTTCAGCCGGATGAATTGCGCAACGGAAGGAACACGGACGGTCGGTGCCGAAGTGAGGTGCGACACGACGAAGAGCATGTAGTACCCCGGAGGGCCCAGGTCCTCCGGTGGCGCACTCACGTTCAGGATCTCGATCCCGGTCGCCTGCGAGTAGTCAGACGGGGTGAAGTTCAGTTCGATGTACCGCTGACTCGTGTCGAACGCGAAGACGGTGGAGGCGGGTCGCAGGAGCACGACGGCGTCGATGACCTCGTTCGGCCCTCGACTGACGTCGACGGTGAACCCAGCAGCGAAAGCGAGCTCGCTTGCCGACACGTTCATGATGCTGGGACGGAAGCCCTGGAACAGGTACGGAGGTGAGAAGACTTCACCGGTGAAGGACTCATCGGGCAGACCGGGGCTTTGGCCTCCTGCCACGAGCACCTTGCCGTCCGGCAAGAGCACGGCCGCATGCCCACGGAGTCGAGGGACAGGGGGCGTCGTGAGCGTCCGAGGAGGAGAAGACGCCATGTCCGTCACGCCCCAAGCAGAGCTCAGTGAGCCCGCGGGCCCCGGTCGCACGAGCTGGGGGATGAACACGGGCGCGACGGGCGGGAGAGGGGTATGGTTACCGTTGAAGACGCCACCTCCCACGACGAGGACATCGCCCGTCGGCAGCACGACCGCGCTGTTGTTGAGGCGTCCGATCGGTACCGGCGCCGGGGCCGGAATCTGCTTGGGGGCCCAGCCGCCGACAGTGGGATCGAACCCGATCTGAATGGCGTACTCGGAAATGGTTGTGTTCAGGAACCATCCGAGAGGCCCGTAGGTCGTACCACCGACTGAGATCACGCGGTTTGTCCCATTGAAACCCGAGGCTCCCACCCGGTCATGCCTCAGGATTGCAGCCCCTTGGTTTCGGTCTGCGTTGTCAAACGGCCCGTCCCAGATCTCCCACGTAGCTGGCGACGCATCGTAGCGCGGACGAACGAGCCATGTCTGCCCGGGAATGGCCGTGCTCGGTTGAACCCCGTACGCGACGTTCGTGTCGTGTGCGACGAATACGCTCTTCGTGAAGGAGTTCATGCCAACTCCAGCGTTGGCGAACTGGAGCGCAGCCGGCGTTGTCTTGTGCTGGACCAGGGTCGGCTGTCCGACCAGGCCGCCTTGCGCTGCGTACGTCTCGATGGGGGGAGCGGGTGCCGCATGCGGAGGTGGCACGAATCCCGAGACGAACGTCTGGCTCCAGGCCGATCCCCCCGGCGATGAACGAGGGGAGAGCGCTTGCCAGAACTCGAGGCCATCGTCGATCGTGGACGACGTCGATCCTCCCAGGACGAACGTCGATCCGCTGGCAACTGCGCCGAAGATCGGACCCCTGCACAACGCGATCAACGTCGCTCGATAGCGGCTGACGTTCATCACGGCGTTGGTGCGCCAGGGCGTTCCCCCTGCTTGCGTCTGAGCCTGATTGCACGGAGTGCCGGGAATGGTCGCAATCGGCGGAAACTGGAGGCCGGCCGGGAAGAAGCGCCACGTCTCGTTGCCGATTGAGCCAGCGGTGGCCGGCACCCCCACGACGACCAGTTGTCCCTCGTCGTCCCACGTCATCGAGATCCCCCCGACGTCGCGGCCGAAGGGGGTCGCACTGCTGGGGATGTTGAACAGGCGGGTCGGATCCGAGGGCATCCACAGGAACGTCCGGTTCGTGTCTGATGGGGACTGGTCCGAGAACTCACCCCACATCAGGACGCATCCCCGGTAGGGTCCGTGTGGGATGAGAGCGCCGTGCTGCAGTCTGACGGGGTCTACGTTGTTTACGTCTGTCTCCCCGGCTGCGTTCTGCGCATCGCAGTTCCAGTCCAGGACCCCCGTCCAGGAACCGACGGTCGATGGAGTCTGGCCCGTGGCCGAGGTCACGAGCAGCGACGTGAAGAAGGCCAGGGCGAATGAAAGAAGCCGAACCATGCGTCCCAGCGCCCGAAGGCGGCAGGAAGGCATGGGCGTGCGAACGTGAAGCATGGCGACGCCATCCTCGTGGTTGTAGGCGGAACCGGCGAAGGTTGAGGCCGGACAGGCGGCCTCAGGGAAGGGCCTCCACCGAAATCCGGCACGAGTGTGGCCACACACACAAAAAAAAAGTCAAGCTTGTTCCGGGGACCTGCTCGTTTCCGTCGCCTTGCTTCCCGTTTTCCGTCCGCGCTGCCATGCCCATCCGCTCGTTGTTTGCCGCTCCATTCTCTTGTTGCGTGATCGCGCTGGTCTCGAGCGCGTCCGCCGCGCAGGACGTGCGGGCAAGAGACGGAGCGCATGGCTCCGTCCGGTTCATCGAGAACCTCGGTCAATGGCCCGCGGACGTGCAGTTCGCGGCGGATGTCGGCGGCGTGATGGCGCGAGCGGAGTGCGGGGGCTTGGGGTTCCACTCCGTCTCGGCGAGCGGCGAAGGCCACTACGTGCGCCTGGTCTTCCCCGGAGCAGGCCCGATCCCGCAGCCGCGGGGAGTGAATGCCCTTCCGGGCGTTCACCACTACTACCTGGGCAACGACCCGTCACGCTGGCAGCGGAATGCCCGCGCGTTCGCACGCGTCGAGTACGCGGACGTCTACCCCGGTGTCGATCTCGTGCTGTACGGCAACGAAGGTCGGCCCAAGTACGACCTCGTCCTCGCGCCCGGCGTCGATCCGTCCGTGGTTCGTGCGAGGTGGCTAGGCGCGGACGATGTTCAGGCCTCGAGCGGTGGCGTGGGCTTGCTCCTGGGCTCCGCGTCCCTGCAGGAGATGCCTGTCGTTGCGTGGCAACCGCTCGGCGACGCCAGCCGGCGCTCGGTCTCGTGCGCGTGGGTAGATCTCGGAAACGGTGAGCTCCTGTTGCATGCGGCGGACCTCGATCCATCCTTGCCACTCGTCGTCGATCCCGAGCTCGTCTGGTCGACGTACCTCGGCTCGAGTGTCGGTGGTTCAGCAAGGGATTGGTCGATCCGACCGGCGATCGACTCACAGGGCGACGTTCACGTTCTGGGCGCCACCCGGGGCTTGGATTTCCCCGTGACGCCCGGCGCGTTCCACGTTGCGCTCGGCGGCGTTCCTTCAGAGTGGTGCACCCTGACGAAGTTGCGCAGTCTGGACGGACAAGCCGTGTTCTCCTCCGTCTTCGGCGGAAGCACCTACAATCGCGGGAACGACGTCTCGGCGGACGCTTGGGGACGCAGCGTCGTCGTGGGAAATACGAGGTCTCACAATTTCCCTCTGACCGCCGGAGCCTACGATTCCGACTTCACGGGCGAGGAAGGCGGGTTCGTCCTGCGGTTCTCTCCATCCGGGGACCAGCTCGAATTCGGCACGATCCTCGAGGCGGTGAATGGCTTGGGCAGAGCGCAGGCTTGTGCCTCGAAGCCGGATGGCTCGACCGTGGTCGCAGGTTCTTTCGCCGGGGACCAATTCCCCTCGACCATGCCTCACCTCGGGATCATAGAAACTCTTCCTTATCCAAACGGAGCATTCATCCTCGAGCTGAACGCCTCGGGTACCGCCGTCACATGGGCCCGGCAGATCGGCAGTCAGGCATCGGTACAGGACTTCGTGCTGTCTCCCGACGGAACGGTGACTCTCGCGGGCTTGACGTACTCGCGGCAGTTCCCGACCACGCCTGGTGTTTTCCAGGCGACGATGGCGGGCTTCACTCTCACGAACGCGTTTGTGACGCGCCTGAGCCCGGACGCACAGGACCTGATCTGGAGCACGTTCCTCGGGGGATCGCAGCCCAGCGAATTGGACATCGTATTTGGCTTGAGCCTGGATTCGTTCGGCGGGGTCGCGGTGGGCGTCCAGACCAACTCGATGTCCTTCCCTACCACTCCAGGGACGATCTGCCCCGGACCGCCTGCAACACAAGGCGCATGGGCGGCGGGTGTACTCTGCCGGATTTCGAGCGACGCCTCGCGGCTGATCTACTCGACCTTCACGACGACGTCTCCCTATGTCGTTGGCTTCGGGGCTCCGGTTGTGGACGCCTCGGGCGTCGTCACGATCATTGGAGGGGCTGGATCCATGTTCCCCGGAACACCTGGAGCCTACGACGAGGTCTATGGCCCTGGGCAGCAGTTCCAGATCGCGAGGCTCGATCCGTATGGTCGCCGCTTCCTCCACCTGACGCATGTGGGAGGGGCAGGCCAGAACATCGTGAATGAGATCGCCGAGACCCCTGCCGGACGCGTCACCGTCGTTGGCGAAGTGCTCGCTCCCGGCGGTCTGCCGACGACGCCAGGCTCGTTCCAGCCCGATTTTGCCGGCGGGTTCAGCGACGCGTTCGTCACCACGATGTCTCTCGACGTCGCCGGCGTGACCGAGATCGGTCCCGGAACGCCCGCGTGCCATGGCGCGATCCGTGCGGCAGCCCTGCGCAAGCCGACACCCAGTGCGTCGGACTTCGGTCTCTACTGCAGCGGCGCACCACAGAATTCACGCGGCGCCCTGCTCGTGGGGCGCCCGCGCTCGAGTCCAGTCGTGTTCGGCGGCGCCGACGTCCACGTCGATCGCAGCGCGGGCTGGCGCATGCTGACCGTGCGCACGGACGAGTTCGGCTACGTGGAGTCGTCGCTGCCGATCCCGGCGCTGACTCCCGGGACGACGTACGCGGTGCAGTACGTCTTCGTGAACCAAGCTGACTGCCAGGGACCTGGCCGCCTCTCGTCCAGCCCCGGGCTGCGTCTGGTCATCCAGCAGCCATAGCCATCGGCCTTTCGGCCCCACCGAGCTCGCCGAACCCGAAGCTCAATTCACGCTGGCCACCGTGTACTCGGCCAGGATCATCAGCGCCGCCAGGATCCCGCAACCGATCGCGAAGACCACGAGGCGCCGCGGGATGCTGCGCAGCGCGGGCGAATCGACGGGCTCCGAGTAGAACGCCGCCATCGTCATGATGCCGGCGCCGATCACCGCGAAGAGCAGCAGGTGGATGCCGATGTCGTTCACGCCGCGCCTTCCCCTGCCGGCATCGCCGACGGCTCGACCTCGGGCACGAGCGACTCGAGTGCCTCGCGCTCAGCGACGCCGTACACGTCGAGCCAGGCCAAAATGTTGAGCAGGCCCCCGACCGCCGCGAACGCGAGGCCCGCGTCGACGTAGCGGATGTCGGAGCGCACGAGGTCGTGCCCGTGCAGCAGCTCCAGGATCCAGGCCGGCGCGCCGGCCAGGAACTGCCCGCTCCAGTAGTAGAAGTGACGCTCGCGATCGAGGTTGGCGCCCTGCGCCAGCCACGTGCCGAGCAGGACGAAACCGGCGACGACGGCGAACACGAGCGCGCCGCGCAGGCGCCGCCCCTGCAGCCAGTGACCGAGCCCGGGCACGATCCAGGCGGCCAGGACCAGCAGTCCGGGCGACGGACGCCGCGGCCGCATGCCCTTGGGCACGCGCGCGTCGAAGTGCGCCCAGCACGCCAGGCAACCGTTCAGAAGTCCGGCGAACGCCGTGAGCCACGTGCCCAGGTCGATGCTCGCCGGCCACGGCCGCGGAAACGGCGGCCCGAACCCGTACTCGCGCATGTGCCAGATGACGGCCGACAGGTTGCCGACCTCGGGCGTCAGCACCGGCGCGATCGGCGAGCGCAGGTCCGTCTGCAGGAACTCGAAGGCCATGCCCTGCGACAGGCGCACGCCGAGCAGGAAGATCCCGTTCACGACCAGGAAGGCGACGAGCCCGAAGATGGGGCGGCCCAGATAGACGTGGCCTGCTCCCGGGATCAGCCAGGTCAGGATCGCGGCGACATTCGGGTTGCCCCGTCCTTCCGCTGCGGGCTCGGGCGCCATGGGCGCGTGGTTCTACCAGCGCGGAGGGTCCGGCCGCCACGCTGGCGGCGCGCGGCATGGCCTGCGATGCTCCGCCCGATGAGCGCGCCCCACGTCCTGCGCCTGCGCGTGCGCTACGGCGAGACCGACCAGATGGGCGTCGTCCACCACGCCAACTACGCGCTCTACGTCGAGGAGAGCCGCACCACGTTCATGCGCGAGCTGGGCTGCTCCTACGCCGAGCTCGAGCGCCGCGGGATCGGCCTGCCGGTGCGCAAGCTCGAGGTCCGCTACCGCGCCCCGGCGGTCTACGAGGACGAGCTCGAGGTCCACACGCGCGTCGGCAAGCTCGGCGGCGCCTCGGTGCGCTTCGATTCCGAGATCGTCCGGCCGGCCGACGGATCTCGAATCGCGTCGGTGATGGTCGAGCTGGCCTGCATCGACCTGCGCGACCGCACGCGCGGCCCGGTGCTCGTCCCGGACGACCTGAGGCAAGTCCTCGAAACTCACCTGGCGGCGTCGCGGGCGGACTGAGCTCAGACCGGGTCAGGAAGCCAGGCCGGGCGGCGGCCAGGGGCGCGGCTGGCCGTCCCAGTCGGATTCGCCGTGCACCTCTTCATGGACGCTGGTCCCGGCGCCCAGTTCGGGCACGCGCTCGTCGGGGCGGTGCGGCAGGGCCGGCGCGATCGACTCGAGGAGCCGGTCTCGGCAGGCCGAGCAGACCTGTCCGTTGGGCAGGCGGTTGAACGGGAGGGTGCTGCCGGACGGCAGACCGCAGGTGAAACACAGAGGCGCGGTGCCGTCGACCATCTGGAACCCTAGATCGACGCGCGCGCGGGCCGGCTTGAGGCGGCGGACGGGCTGGAATGCGCCTGCCCCCGCCGCCCGAGTGTCGGCGCGCCCGCACCGCGAGCCCGAGCGCGTGGACACCCCACATGGCCGGGGCGGGGCGCGTCAGGCCGTCCTTTCCGGGAACCCTCCCGTTGACGAGAGATTTCGCCCGATAGGCCTTGGCGAGGACCCCAGGCCCCACCTAGACTCTCCAAAGAGCACCAATCCGGTGCGGATTCACATGTTGCAGCTCACCAAGCGGACCGAGTACGGCCTGATCGCCCTGATCCACATCGCGGATCGGGTTGGGCAGGTCGTGAGCGTACGCGAGATCGGGGAGCACTACCCCCTACCGCGGCGCCTGCTGGCCGAGGTGCTGAAGGACCTGGGACGCGCCGGCCTGGTCGAATCCCAGCGCGGGGCGACGGGTGGCTACGTGCTGGCCCGCAGTGCGCGCGAGATCACGCTGGGCGACGTCGTCGTCGCGCTGGAAGGCGCGCCGCTCGTGACCGTCTGCGAGTCGTCCGACCCGGCCGTCGGGAGTTGCGAGGTCGAGCCCGTGTGCCCGATCCGCTCGCCGCTGCACCGCTTGCGCGAAGGCATCTGGCGCCTCATGGAGCGTACGACGCTCGAGTCGCTGCGATCGCAAACGCCCTTCGTCGAGCTCGACCGGATCCTGCCGTTCGAGCGGGTCGCGTACGTCGCGGCCTCCCACGACCAACCCGCGCCGTTCGCCGGCGCACGGCCGGCACAGTCGTCATGAAACTCCCGATCTACTTCGACCACCAGGCCACGACGCCGCTCGACCCGCGGGTGCTCGAGGCGATGATGCCCTACTTCACCGAGGAGTTCGGCAACGCCGCGAGCCGCAGCCACCCGTTCGGGTGGAAGGCAGAGGAAGCGGTCGAGAAGGCGCGCGCGCAGGTCGCGAGCCTGATCGGCGCGTCGCCGAAGGAGATCGTGTTCACGTCGGGCGCGACGGAGTCGATCAACCTGGCGCTCAAGGGCGTGGCCGACATGTACGGCGAGAAGGGCCGTCACGTCGTCACGAGCCTGACCGAGCACAAGGCCGTGCTCGACACGTGCAAGCACCTGGAGAAGCAGGGCTTCGAGGTCACCTACCTGCAGCCCACCAAGACCGGGCGAATCACCCTCGAGTCGGTCGAGAAGGCGCTACGGCCGGACACGGTCCTCGTGGCGATCATGTGGGCCAACAACGAGGTCGGCACGGTCAACCCGATCCGCGAGATCGGTGCGCTGTGTCATGCCAGGAACGTCCTGTTCTTCACCGACGGCACGCAGGCCGCCGGGAAGATCCCGGTGGACATCGAGGCCGACCACGTCGACCTGATGTCCCTGACGGGCCACAAACTGTACGGGCCGAAGGGCGTCGGCGCGCTCTACGTACGCCGCAAGAACCCGCGCGTGCGCCTGACGGCGCAGATCGACGGCGGCGGGCACGAGCGCGGCATGCGCTCGGGCACGTTGAACGTGCCGGGCATCGTCGGTCTGGGCAAGGCCTGCGAGATCGCGCGCCTCGAGCGCGCGAAGGACGAGGAGCACACGCTCGCGCTGCGCGAGTACTTCGAGAAGCGCGTCTTCGCCGAGGTCGGCCACGTCAAGCTGAACGGCGACCCGGACCACCGGCTGCCGAACAACTCGAACCTGTCCTTCGCGTTCGTCGAGGGCGAGTCGCTGATCATGGGTATCAAGGACCTGGCCGTGTCGTCGGGTTCGGCCTGCACGTCGGCCAGCCTGGAGCCCAGCCATGTGCTGCGTGCGATGGGCGTCGGCGAGGACATGGCCCACAGCTCGATCCGCTTCGGATTCGGGCGCACCACGACCAAGGAGCAGGTCGACTATGCAATCGCTCAGCTGACGCAGGCCGTCCATCGCCTGCGCGAGCTCTCCCCGCTCTACGAGATGGCCCAGGAAGGGATCGACCTGTCCACGGTGAAGTGGGCCGCCCACTAGACATCCCCCCGCTGGCCCGCCGACCATCCCCCACGATCACACCGAAACCGGAAACGACACCACCATGGCCTACAGCGACAAGGTCATCGACCACTACAACAACCCCCGCAACGTCGGGTCCCTCGACAAGGCCAAGGCCAGCGTCGGGACCGGCGTCGTGGGTGCACCCGAATGCGGCGACGTCATGAAGCTGCAGATCGAGGTCGAGGGCGACCGCATCGTCGACGCCAAGTTCAAGACGTTCGGTTGCGGCTCGGCGATCGCGTCGAGCTCGCTCGCGACCGAGTGGATCAAGGGCAAGACGATCGACGAGGCGATGCAGATCCGCAACACGCAGATCGTCGAGGAACTCTCGCTGCCGCCCGTGAAGATCCACTGCAGCGTCCTGGCCGAGGACGCGATCAAGGCCGCCATCGCCGACTTCAAGGCGAAGCGCGGGACCGGTGAAGAGGCTTACACAGCTGCCGCCCAGGAGGGCGCACACTCTTGATCCAGTTGACCGAACGCGCCACGAAGGAGATCCGGCGCATCATCCAGGAGCAGAAGATGTCCGAGGCGACGGCGCTGCGCGTCGGCGTGAAGGGCGGAGGCTGCTCGGGCTTCTCCTACACGCTCGGCTTCGACGACCAGCTCAGCGAGGTCGACCAGCTCAGCGAGGTCGAGGGTGTCCGCGTGGTCTGCGACCCGAAAAGTTTCCTGTACCTGAACGGCACGCAGATCGACTTCGAGGACAACCTGATGGGTCGCGGCTTCAAGTTCGGCAACCCGAACGCGGCCAAGAGCTGCGGCTGCGGCGAGTCGTTCGCCGTCTGATGTCCGCTCGTCGGGTGTTGCCCTGCTCCGCCTGCGGCGCGCCGCTGGAGACCCCCGTCGCGTGCGCCGCGTGCGGGGCCGTGCAGGAGGTCGCGGACGCGGCCACGCCGTTCGACGTGTTGGGCCTCGAGCCGACGCACGCGCTCGACGAGCGCGAGCTGCGCCGGCGCCTGACGAGCTTCTCCCGCCTCGTGCACCCGGATTTCTTCGGGACGGCCGACGCAGCGACGCGGGAACGGGCGGAGCAAAACAGCGCACGCCTGAACCAGGCGTTCGACTTGCTCTCGGACGACGCGCGGCGCGCGGACTGGCTCGTCGTGCACCTGGGCGGACCGGCGGAGAGCCAGGACCGCGCGATGCCGCAGGCGTTCCTGGTCGAGGTGCTCGACTGGAACGAGATCCTGGAAGAGGCCGCCGCGGCTGCGCGGTCGTCGAGCGACGTCGATCCGCGCGTCGACGCGCTGGCGGTCGAGCTGACGGAACGGCGCGGCGCGGCGCAGCAGGCGCTGCGCAAGCTGCTCGACCCGCTGCCCGAGCCCGGCTCGCCACGCCTGACCGCCGCGCGCCGCGAGCTGAACGGGCTGCGCTACCTGGACCGCGCGCTGCGCCAGATCGAATCCCTACGCCTCTCGCGCGCCGAACGGCGCTGACGCGACGGCCGCGCAGCGCGAACGCACGAACACGATGGGCTACGTCGAACTCAACGTCCTGAACAACGCCGTCCCGGCCGGCGCGGCGCCCGCGGCGCTGGGCATCGACCTCGGGACGACGAACTCGCTGGCCGCGATCTGGCGCGACGGCCGACCTGTCGTTCTGCGGCCAGAGGGACGCAGCGGGCTCGTGCCGTCGGTGATCCACTTTCCCGAGCAGGGGCCGCCGGTCGTCGGACGCGAGGCGCGCGACAGCGCGGTGGCCGATCCGCGCAACACGTTGTTCAGCGTCAAGCGCTTCATGGGACGCGGGCTCGCCGACGTGACGCAGGAGCTCGCGTCGCTGCCGTATTCGGCCACGCAGAACGAGCGCGGGCTGATCCAGCTCGAGGCGCGCGGCCGGCGCTATTCGCCCGAGGAGCTCAGCGCGCTGATCCTGCGCAAGGTGCACGACGTCGCCAGCCAGGCCCTGGGCGAGCCCGCGCCGACGAAGTGCGTCATCACCGTGCCGGCGTACTTCGACGACGCGCAGCGCCAATCGACGCGCGACGCGGCGCGCATCGCCGGCCTCGACGTCCTGCGGATCGTGAACGAGCCCACCGCGGCCAGCCTGGCGTACGGCCTAGACCAGCGCGACAAGGGTCACGTCGCTGTGTTCGACCTGGGCGGCGGCACGTTCGACGTCACGATCCTCTCGATCGAGGACGGCGTCTTCCGCGTGCTCGCGACGCACGGCGACACGCACCTGGGCGGCGACGACTTCGACCAGCGGCTCGCCGACTTGGCGCGCACGGACCTGGCGGCGCAGCACGGCGCGGAATTCGTGCTCGACCCGGCGTTCCAGCAGGCCGTGCGGCAGGCTGCGGAACACGCCAAGATCCAGCTGACGAACGACCCCGAGGCCGAACTCCATCTCATGGTGCCGCACAAGCGCATCGCCTGGCGCCGGCGCGTCACGCGCACGGAGTTCGAGGCGCGTACGGCGGACCTGGTCGAGCGCACGATCGATTCGTGCCGGCGCGCGCTGTCGGACGCGAAGCTCCAGCCGGGCCAGATCGACGAGGTCGTGCTCGTCGGCGGCAGCACGCGCATGCCGGTCATCCGGCGCCGCGTGGCCGAGTTCTTCGGCCGCGTGCCGCACACGGAGCACAACCCCGACGAGGTCGTCGCGCTGGGCGCGGCCGTGCAGGCCAACATCCTGATGGGCGGGCGGCGCGACATGCTGCTGCTCGACGTGACGCCGCTTTCGCTGGGGCTCGAGACGATGGGCGGCGCCATCTCGAAGATCCTCGAGCGCAACTCGACGGTGCCGTGCGAGGCCACCGAGGGCTTCACGACGTACGCCGACGACCAGACCGGCATCGACTTCCACATCGTGCAGGGCGAGCGCGAGATGGCGCAGGATTGCCGCACGCTGGGCCGTTTCAAGCTCAAGGGCATCCCGCCGATGCCGGCCGGCATGGCGCGCGTCGCAGTGCGCTTCCACATCGACGCGGACGGCGTGCTGACCGTCAGCGCGAAGGAGCAGTCGACCGGTGCCTCGGCGCACATCGACGTGCAGCCGATGCACGGGCTGACCGACGCGGAGGTCGAGGGCATGCTGAAGGCCGGCTATGCCAACGCAGTCGACGACTTCGCCGCGCGACGCGTGGCCGACCTGCGCACCGAGATCGGCACGATGGTGCTCGCCACCGAGAAGCACATGAACGCGGCGCACGCCGGGCTCGACAAGGAGAGCTTGCTCGACCTGGCCGACGCGCTGGCGAAAGCCAAGGCCGCGGCGCTGGGCAACGACGTGCAGGCGCTGCAGCGCGCGCGCGACGAGTTCGAGCGCGCCGCGCTGCCGCTGGCCGCGCTGCTGATGAACAACGTCGCGCAGAAGGCTCTGATGGGCCGGTCGCTCGGCGACATGTGAGCATCGGCATGGTTCCGGCGGCCGCAGGCCGCCGGGCGGCCACCCCAACCAGAAGTCGACCCTGCCCCCATGGCTACAACCAGGCTCGAGTGGACGAACGTGCACGCGATCGCGCAGCTCCTGGCCGAGCGCTATCCGGACGTGTCTCCCCTCTCCGTGCGCTTCACCGACCTGCACAAATGGATCACGGAGCTGCCGGGATTCGCGGGGGACGCCAAGAAGAGCAACGAGAAGATCCTCGAGGCGATCCAGATGGCCTGGATCGACGAGATCGACGACTGACGGTCCACGTTCGACGCGCAGGGACACGCGCAATGCGCAATCCCGAAGAATCGAGCCAGGCACCGTTCGCCGGGATTCGCGCCGTGCAGGCCAGCCGACTAGGCTCGCGTCCCGGATGATCGCTTCGAAAGGGGTCCTCGCCATCGACCATGGCACGAAGCGCACGGGCTTCGCGGTGGTGGATCCGCTGCGGATCGCGGCCGTGCCGTTGGACCCCTTCGTCGGATCCGGCACGGGCTTGGAGCTGCTGGTGCACCTCGAGGCGATGCTCGACGAGCGCGCGATCGGCACGCTGCTGGTCGGGCTGCCCCAGAACGCGGACGGTAGCGAGGGCGCGCGCGCGCTCGAGGTGCGCGCTTTCGCGAAGAAGCTCCACGAGAGGTTCACTGCGCTCGAGATCGTGCTCTACGACGAGCACCTGACGACGAAGGCCGCCGAGGAGCTCCTGCGCGAGAGCGGCACGCGGCGCGAGGACTGGAAGGGTCGCCGCGACAGCTTGAGCGCGCTGGTCCTGCTGCGCGACTGGCTCGAGTCCGGCGAACCGCGCGGCACGATCGTCTCCTAGGCGTCACATCGCGCCCGAAGGTGTGACGTCAGCGCGGCAGCTTCTCGTCGAGCCAGCGCACGAGCGCCTCCTCGACGTCGCTCGCGCGCGCGTCGAGGAACACGTCGTGGTGCACGCCCGCGAACTCGCGCACTTCGACGCGCGGGCCCGACAACGCGCGCGCCTTCGATGCCGGCGCGATCGGATCGTCGACGCCGAAGAGCACGAGGACAGGCATCTCCATCTGCGAGAGCCGCGGCCCGAGCGCCCGCGCCGCCGCCGCGGCCTCCTCGCCCGCGCGCACCGTGATCACGTCATGCGCGGGTTCCGCGGCCAGGAGTTGCCGCGTCTCCGCCTGCGTCGCGCGCTGGGCCGGATCCCAGCCGATCCGCCCGGTCGTTTCGGGCCCGACCTTCTTGAACAGTTTCATCAACCCGCCCGACGGCTCCGGCAGGTCGAAACGCGGATCGACGAGCGGCGCGACCAGAACGAGCGCGGCGACACCGTCCGGTCGCTCGCTGGCGTAGGCGACAGCCCACAGCGCGCCGAGGCCCTGGCCGACGAGAACCTTGGGCGCATCCGGCTGGCGGTACGCCAAGTGATCCTGCACGTCGCCCAGATCGCGCACGACCTCCTGCACGCCGTGCGTGTGTCCGCGCGGCCCTTCGCTGCGCCCATGTCCGCGCAGGTCGGGCAAGGCGACCGCCCAACCGGATTCGGCCAGGCGCCGGCCCACGGCCAGGAACAAACCGCCGTGTCCGCCGGCATCGTGCACGATCGTGACCGCGCCGCGCGGCTCGCCCGCGGCTGCCAGCTCCTGCACGTGCAGGAGGACGAGCCCTTTGCCGGTGTGCGAGAGGCCGGCTGCCGCGGCCCCGTCGGCGTCGGACTCACGCAGCTCCAGGTAGGTGACCGTCGGCTCGCTCGACATGGGGCGACCAGCCTAGCCGCCGGTCGGCCTGGAAGAAGAGGCCCGAGTCGTTCGCCGTCGACCCCGTCGGCGGATCCACGCGAGCGCCTCGGCCAGCCGTGTTCGCGGCGGGCCGAGGCTCTTGACCGAATCCTGATCCTGGCGGGCGGCGACCTGCGCCGCGAGGAGCGGCACATTCCTCCGACCTACAGCGTCCAGGCGACCCGCACGCCGTTCGTCAGGTTGAAGCTCGCGCTCGTGCAGAACGACGCGCTGTTCCGGTACCACACCTGGTAGGTGCGCTCTGCCGCACCTGGCACTTGCCCGCGCTGCGAGATGGGCGCGTCGGCGGCATCGGGATACTGCGCGCCTGGGCGGTGGCCAAGGTCGCGAAGGCGATCCAGGCGCCGGCGACGATCGATGCGGTGTGGGCGGGCGAGTTCATGACGGTCTCCAGAACGAGGCGCAGGACGGGCCGCTCTCGCGACCCGCCCCGCGCTCGGAAGCGGCGATTCCGTCAGCGCTGCGCTGACGGAATCGC
>Ga0163152_10004604_pt1 | contig 16925 bp, 9 predicted proteins | sample OliLakLV19MP8IB2_FD_148635 | JGI IMG/M metagenome (GOLD analysis project Ga0163152, IMG submission 148635) | Freshwater microbial mat bacterial communities from Lake Vanda, McMurdo Dry Valleys, Antarctica - Oligotrophic Lake LV.19.MP8.IB-2 | ecosystem: Environmental > Aquatic > Freshwater > Lake... | reverse complement strand
AGCGTGGTCTGGTAGCGTTCCCTCTTTCTGCTACATGAGGTAACATCAAATTGCTTCGTTGGCTTCCAGAACCTGCTCCGGTCACATCGACCGGACGAACATAATCGCGTGGAGTAAGACTCGGCTCTCGACTCGTGACAGTCATGCGAATGGCAAGAAACTGCAAAACCCCTGGCGGTAACACAAATTCCGGCCAGTTCTATGTAATCGAGCTGAGACCAGAAACTCCCCGACCCGGACTCGAACCTGGAACAAACCGGTTAGCGATCGTTATTGCGGCGAATCGCTGGACCCTGGAGCCAGCTCAAGGTAGCCGCGAATCCTCACACGATCTGGCTTTTTGCGGGAAAAGCATGTGATAATCATTTCAACGAATCGCGACCATCTTCTTCCGAGAGCGGGCTCTATTCGTTGATCCTGTTGTCGGGTAGCGCCTTTCGGCAAACCACTTGTCTCTGGCAACCCCCATGCCGGCGGCCGGGCCCTGAACCGGATGATCGAGCCGACGGCCCGAGGTTCGCCGACGAGCCCGTTGCGTTGGACGATCAAAAGCACGCATCGATTGGCGGGCGAACTGCGCAAGCAGGGCCATGCGGTGAGTGCGACGTCGGTACGGCGGATGTTGATCGCGATGGATTTCAGCCTGCAAGGGAAGCGGAAGACGCGGGAAGGTCGACAATACGCGGACCGAGACGATCAGTTCCGACGCATCGTCCACTGGGTGAAAGCTCGCCAGCGACGGGGCGAGCCGGCACTCTCGGGCCGTGCGATCGGAGTTGACCCAGTCCAGGCACTCATCGGCCTCGCCCCGAGTCGACCCGACGTGGAATACTTGATTACCGATGGCCGAGCCAGGAAGGGGCAAGTCCGAGTTCACGCAGAGATCGTAAATCTTCGATTGGTATCGATGGGTGTTCGACTGGGCCCATCCTCCGACTCTACGGCATTATGCGAAGCCGTTGAAGCTGTATTCTCAATGCCTTCCTCAGACCGAGCCGAAATGGGCCGTCTCGCAACGGCCCTCTATCAAGAACGCTTCAGCCTGAAACACACTCTTGCCCGACTTCGCAATCTCCTGTGAGTTCCTCAACTGATCGATTGCGTATCGCGCTGGTCGTACACGATTACTACCGTCACGGCGGGCACGCTCGCTACACGGCCGAACTGGCCTCGCGATTACGGCGGGATCACGATGTTCATGTCTTCTCCAACACTGTCGATGATCCCGACACAGGCGGTATCACTTTCCTCAATGCTGGCCATCCTCCCTCGGTTAGGTTTTTGAGCGTTACGCTCTCCCATCCTCGCAAGGACACCTTGGCAACCGACGAAACGCCGAGCCATCCACATCGTTTCGGCAAATTGACGGGCTATTTCTTCGGCGGCTCGTCCCCGCGGCTCCAATGACGCCATTGTTTCGGTGAGAAATGACTCACAATCCTGCACATCCTCCCCCGGTATGACCAAGGCCTCGATCGCAAGCCGTGTTTCACGGCATTGCGGGATGAACGTGCTTTGTCTTCGGGAGTTCGCGGGCCAGTTTGGCCGCGATGTTTGGCGGGGATCTGGGCCTTTTGGGTTTTTACGGACATGTGCTCGCCTCCTGCGAGTAATTGTGTCGGTGAATCCCCGGATCGAAGTTCGACTGCAGAAACTCACCATGTGGATCAGCTTCGTTTGTGATTGCACAACCAGGAAGCTAATTGCCAAATAATTGCGACGCAAGTGCAGTCTGCGACATGAAACGTCGAGGCTTGACGCCCACACCAGTGCGGACGGCGTCAATGCGATCGGAGTCCAATCGATTTCCACGGCCGTTAGACGCTTCGGTCGATGTGACGAATGGCACTAGATGACCATTTCATAAGTCTCTGTGCAGTTGGCCGCCTTTCGGCGTGGGTAGGGACGCGGAGGATAGATCAATCGTTCAAATCGCTGCGGTCGTGAGCCAAACCAAGCTCTCCCGAAGTGTTGTTGGCGTCGTGTCTGACTGAATGGGGTGGCGCGGACCAAAGGCTCTCCCGTGTATGTCCAGCGGTAGGGATGAGCTCGATGCGTGTTGTATTCGTGCATGTATGCCTTCAGCCGTGTCACGAATTCCTCGGCCGATGCAAAGTCGCCTCGTTTGAGCCAGCGGCGAGCGAGCGTACTGAACCAGAGTTCGACCTGGTTGAGCCAGGAGCCGTGCTTGGGAGTGAAGTGAAAGACGTGCTTGTGATTCGGATCGGTGAGAAAGGCGCGTCGTTCGCTGCCGATCTGTAGGTTGCGTTTCAGGAAAGGCACTCCGTTGAGGCGAGCCATGAGTTCGCAGACGTCCAGGCTCCAATGTGTGTTGAGGTTGTCGAGAACCCAATGGAAACGCCGCTGGTCCGGGAACTGCGTTGCCACGTGATCCAAGTGCGCAGCGAAATCTTTGCTGGTCCGCGTGACACCCAGATCCCAAACAACGTGGCCGGTGGGAACGATAAACGAGCCGATCAAAGCGCGGGTGCCGTGGCGGATGTATTCGTGCTCGCGTTTTTCGGGCTTGCCAGGCTGGGCCGGTCGAGTGGGGTATTTCCGCTGGAGAATCTGCATGCCGGTCTTTTCGTCGCAGCAAATCACCAACTCGCCTTGCTGATACAAGACGGGGGCTTGGACGTAGAGGCGGCAGATGTCTTTGGCCTTGGTGTCGAAGTCGGGATCGTGGCTGTTGAGCCAATAGACGCTGCGATGCGGTTTGAGATCGGCCGCGAACAGGATACGTTGGATTGTCGAGCGACTCATGGAGTCGTCGGCATACTGGTTGACCAATTGGGCAGCCAGATCGTCCAAGCTCCACTGACTGGCCACACAGTCATGTTCGGCAGTGGTGCTCGAAGCCAGCGTGAGCACTTCGAGTTGTCTATCGGGGGGAAAAGCTCCGCGGCCGGCCGGGACGCGGAGCATCTTGAAGACCGGGGAGGCCGTGCTCCCGGTAGCGGGTTCGCCACAACGCGACGGTGTTGCGGTTGCAGCCGAACTCGTTCGCAACCTGTAAGTTCGATGGATCGTCGCCGTTGGACAGTCGCAAGATCAGGCGACAACGGAACGCCAAGGCTTGCGGAGTGGAATGAGCCCGCCTCAGGGACTGTAACCGTTGCGATTCCTTGGAGTTCAAAACGACAGTAGGCGCATAGGGATGAGGCATAGTCGGCATCCGTGCCAAAAAGAGGGTGGTCCACACGGCTGGCCAGTCTGACCTGAGTTCCCCGAATTGCCTAGTCCAAAGTTAGCTGCTCGGGGATTTGTGAAATGGCCATCTAGCTTAAGGTTGAGAGGCTCTGCAAATAAATCTTGGAGTCGGGAAAAGCAGGAAAAGCTCGCAATCGTCTTCGATACGTTTCTTGCTCATACCGCGTTCCTCAATCACGTTCAAGAATCCTATTTTTTCGTTTCGCTTTTGCGTGTTTGGCACGCTATCAGCTGTATACGGGTCCGGTAACCGCAACAGGCTCCGTTCCTGCCATCCTGGCAGTAACTCGTAGGCAATCACGACTCAAAATTACAGAAAGCGATCCAATGACCAACTTGGAGATGGTCCGCGCCCGCTTCGCGCACAACGACGGGCTTCCCTTTGCGAATGTTTTGACCGAAGCCAACATTTTGGACGTCCTCAACGATCATGGCGTGAAGTACCGAAATCGCGTGTTCAACCCGGTCACGACCATCTGGGGCTTCCTCTCACAGGTGCTCAGCGATGACCACAGTTGCCGCGATGCCTTGTCGCGAATCATCGCTCACCGGGCTGCCCATGGCGACGCGGTTTGCTCGCCCAATACCGCCAGCTACTGCAATGCGCGGAGCCGCATCCGCACGGACGTTCTCCGCACGTTGGCGATGCGAACAGCCCAGGAGTTACACAGAAGCGTGGCCGATGAATGGAAGTGGAACGGGCGGTCGGTCTTCATTGTCGATGGCACCCACGCCTCCATGCCAGATACGAAGGAGAACCAGGCGGTGTACCCACAGCCGGAGGTGCAGCAGCCGGGGATCGGCTTCCCGCTCGCACGGCTCGCCGTGCTCCTGTCGTTAGCGACGGGCGCATGCCATGATCTGGTGATTGCGCCTTACAAAGGCAAAGGTACGGGAGAAACCACTCTCTTGCGGGCGATGTACGATTCACTGAAGCCCGGTGATGTGCTCCTCGCCGACGCTATATTCGACAACTATTTCTTGATATGCGAACTGCGTGAGCGAGGCATCGATCTCGTCGCTCACGCCAAGTACCAGCGTGCGGACAGCCAGATCGTCGAGAGCCGGGCGGACGGCAGCGTTCTCATCTGGCAACGTCCGAACAAACCACGCGGGATGACCGGAGAGGAATATCGCCGTTACCCCGAGAGTCTGTTGATGCGGAAAGTATCGGTCGATGCGCGCGACTGGAACAATCGCGTGGAAGAGTTCCACGTCATCACGACGATTCTGGACACGTCGATCGACGGTGGACAGATCGGTGATTTGTACGAGCGAAGATGGGCTGGCGAAGTCGATATTCGCTCGATCAAATCGACGATGAAAATGGACATCCTGCGTTGCAAGACGCCGGACATGGTCCATAAGGAAATTTGGACTCATCTGTTGGCGTACAACCTGCTTCGCACGGTCATGGTCGTCGCCGCAAGCGAGAGTGGCATCGAACCACGGAAGGTGAGCTTCAAAGCAGCCAAGCAGGCTGTGATGGCATTTGCTCCCAAGATTGAAGCGGCTCAGCCGGCGGCCCGGGCGGCGTTGATAGACGCGCTAATCGGGGCTGTGGCCTACCATCGGGTCGGCAACCGGCCGGGACGGTGGGAACCGCGGGCAAAGAAACGTCGGCCGAAGCCGAGCACACGGCTGATGCAACCGCGATCGACAGCGAAGCTACCACGCAATCGCTCAAAATACTTTTAAGGTGTCGACACTATCAGGATGGTCAGACGAACCAACGCTCATCGCTTATGCTAGTGCCATTCGTCGATGTGACCGACGCAGGCAACGCGTGGCTTTTCCGGCGGTCGTGACGGCTGAGTTGCAAACGCCGAGTGCTTGGGCGGCGGACGTAGACCAAAGGATGCGAGTGGGCGAAAGGGTTGTGGCAGCGAAGGGCTCAGGTATGCCGGCCGCCCACTGAATGTGTACCTAATTGACACAGGGGTCCTGGAATGGGCTGGCGGACCCCCTGGGGCTGAGGTCCGCCGGCCCATCCGGCCGAGGCAGTTGGCTGTACCCTCGTCAGTCGTCGTTTAGGATCGTGCCGACGCCGCGGCTCTTCGTGAAGAGCCCGTTGCTGCTTAGCCCGTACAGCCAGGTAGAACGTTTCGTTGGACTCCTTCTTGGTGTCGCCCTTGACTTCGATCGTGATGGTCTTCGTCGTCTCGCCCGGGGCGAAGGTCAGTGTGCCGGTCTTGGCGACGTAGTCGTTGTCGCTGGTCTTGGCGGTGCCGTCCAAGGTGCGGAACGACATCGTCACCGCCTGATCGTATTCGGCCGAAAGCGTGACGGTGAAGGTGAACTGGGTCGCCAGGTTCTTCTTGCCCTCCTTCTTGCTCACGTCGCCGATACTGATCCGCGGCTCGTCGTCCACAATGGTTCCGAGGCCCTGTCCGTCTGCGATGGTCGCGTTGGTGGCGCCGCTGAGGTTGACGAAGAACCACTCGCCCGGCTCGGCGAGACGGTCACCGTTCACCAGCACGCTGATAGTCCCGGTCGTCTGGCCGGCGAGAATCGTCAGTGTACCTGAAGCGGCCTGGTAGTCGCTGCCGGCTGTTGCGGTGCCGTTGGCGGTGGCGTAACCGACAGTCACCGTCTGGCTGTATGCGGCGGAGAGGTTCACGGTAAAGCTGACCGCCCGGATGCCGCTGTTGCCTTCGTTGAACGACTCACCGGCGATTGTGAGCAACGGGGCATCCAGCGGCGGCCAGTTCCCGTCGTTGATGAGCACCGAAACCTTGGTGTAACCGTTGGTCACCGCCAGGTCCGGGAAGCCGTCGCCGTTGAAGTCCGCGGCCGCCACGCCCCCCGCATCGTTGTAGTTGTAGTTGGCGATGTAGTTGTGGGTCGGGGGCCGCAGCGTGCCGTCGCCGTTGCCCAGGAAGATATCCGCATACTTCCCACCAAAGTAGGCGGGCGTCATAACCAGGTCGGGTTTGTCATCCCGGTTGAAGTCGGCGAGTGCCATGGGTCCGAAAGTCGTGACGTAGGTCCATGGCGGCTGGAAGGTGCCGTCCCCGTTGCCCAGCTGAATCCTCGCGGCATCCCAAACGACTGTCGCCTGATCGGGCTTGCCGTCGCCGTTGAAGTCCGCCACGGCGATCAAGCTGTCGCCCAAGGCCAAGGGGGGCTGGAGAGTGCCGTCGCCGTTGCCCAGCAGCACATCTCCGGACGCAGTGACGTCGAGCCTGCCGTCGCCGTTGAAGTCCGCCAGCGCGACCGACCTCGGCCCATATCCTTCACCGCCCTCCCAGCTGGTCCAGGGGCTGGCGAAGGTGCCGTCGCCGTTACCCAGCCGCACCGTCACGTTTCCATAGAAGCCTAAATCGCCGGTTTCGTAGCCGATGCCCACGAGATCGTCCTTGCCGTCTGAGTTGAGGTCTCCCACCGCCACGCCTGCCAGGCCAGAATACCCGGGGAGCACGGGCAGCGGCGACCCAAAGGTGCCGTCGCTGTTGCCGAGGAGGACGGTACGCTCCGTCGCGAGGTCGGTATTGCCATCTCGATTAAAGTCTCCGACCGCCAGACCGCCATATCCCGCTGAGCCGGAGGGCCAAGTCCGGGCGAGCTGAAAGGTGCCGTCGCCGTTGCCCAGCAAAACGGAGACGGAGCTAGCGCAGTGGCCAGGTCGAGCCGGCCATCGCGGTTGAAGTCGGCACTCACCACGTCCCACGACCCTCCCGCGTCGTAGGTCACCGCGGGGCTGAAGCTGAGCAGGCAACGATCTTCCAAGGCTTCGAGGCACGGTCGCGAAGCCGGGGGATGCCGGCGAGCCGGTCGCCGATGTGTTGAAGTCGAATTCAGGGACTTGAAAAAGGTGTGGATCGAGATGAATCTCCTTGGTAATTGTGATCGTTACGAAGTCGTGAATGGCTTACGGGCGAGCCGCCGGGACAAGCCCGGCGGTTCCCAAGCCACGTCGCAGCCAGCCGTTGCTTCACTCCTTGCCCGCACCGGGGGAGGAGATGGTCCCGTCGAAGTAACCGATCACCTCGCCGGTGGCTCTGTTGAGCAATCGCTCGCCGATGAAGCCTCCGGAGGTGCCAGCGAACCGCCCCGTACCGCCGGTGATAATACCAATCTCCACGACGTGGCGGAGGCCGTTTGGAAGGAGGCTGGATTGGACGAGGACGTCAGCGAATACTTCGTCGCCGTTGGCCGCCGTGAACGTGTAGGTTCCACTCCCGGTCTGAAGCACGACGTTTACCGTGAGCGGGAAGTCGAAACTGAAGTGACCCAGTTGGGTAGCTTTCCCCGTGCCGCTGGCGACCACGAGCGATGTCGGGGTGCCGGGAATTGGGGCTTGGGTAAAACTCCCTTCATAGATGCCGTGGAAAGGCACCTGCTCTCCTGCGGCCACGGGGCCGACGAGCCCCAGGACGGCCACGACTGCCAGCGCGATACGAGTTGCGGAACTGAAACGAAACATGCTAACTCTCCTTGTGGTCTGCGATACAATGGAAAGACAACGTTCCCGGCGCGCAGACCAAGCGCCGGGGCGGTGCCGGGCCGGTGGGGGCTCGCTTGGCAGAAAGGACCCCACCGGCCGCTTTGTTTTTGCAGTTAGCGATCAGCGTAAGGCTCGGTTGGAAGTTGCTGGTCGTCACTTTCCAACCGGCGACTTGGCAGCCGACGCGATCAGAGCGTCCTTGTCGTCTACGAGCAAGTAACCGAATTCCACAAGCCATTCGGCCTGATGGGCGAACGCGCGGACGTAATCGCCATGCTTCATGAACCGGTCGTGTCGATCGACGTAGGCGCCAGCAAAGACGTTTCCTCCGGCGGGCGGCGAGTCCGGACTGACCGCGTAGAATCGGCCGCGGCCAACCTCGACGTCGGGAAGCCGGATGCCGCCCAAGGCGTTTCCGACCGCATCGCGTCGGATGGAAGCATCGCCGTAGGTGGGCTCGCCTACCTTAGGGAGAAGCCACATGCTCGGTGGGGGCAAGGAGTCCGGATCGACTATCCAATCATCCAACGCGCTGAACAAGGCCCTGGCGACCGGGTTCCAATCCAACGGATTGACGTAGAAAAGCGGATTTTTCTCGACGCATTCGAAGGCGTCGGTGACCGATAGCTTAAAGTCGGGCGACACGCCTGAGATGGCGGCCAATTCGACCAGCGAGTCGGCCAAGTCGGGCAGGAAGGCCGCGGCACCCGGCAGACCGTTAGCGGCAGTCGTTCCCCAGCTGAAGTGCGAAGCCCCGGCGATCTCGTAGGATCGGTACGAGCGGGAATCAGCGAAACGGACCAATTCGTTTCCCGCCCCCCCTCGGCCAATATCCTGCTCGGTCGCCATCTCGATGACCAAACCGTCTTCTGGCGGCGTGGCCGCGCGGCGGATGATCGGTTTACGGAACGTCACTTCTCCCGACTCAGAGATCGTCGGCCAGAGATCATAGGTGCCTGCCGCGCCGCCGATGAACCAGCCATCAAACAGCGGCACATGATGAGCGCCGCCGCCGTTGGCCAGGCTCGGTGGATCATTCAGAAGCTGGCGCAGCAGTCTGCCGATTTGTGACTCGCCGAAGGCGATGACCCGTTTGACTTTGGCGAACGATTGCTCCTCGGTCTCGTACCACATCGTCAGAACGCCGCGACGCAGCTCGTCGGCAAGATCGGCCAGCATGGCTTTGCCGACCGCATCGGCGCGGTCAGCAGGCGCCGTCAAGGTCCCCGGTGAGACGTCGTAGAACTGCTCAAAGGCATGGTCGTAACGCACTTTGGGGAACGGTGTAGTGAGACTGCGCGGATCCCAGCGTAAGCCGACCCAGGTAAAGTTCGGCGCCGTCGATCCGTCGCGTGTTCCGCTGCGAAAGAGGAACCGCGGCCCCAGTATTTTTAGCGCCAGCGGTTGCTCGCCTTCGGAACCGCTCGGCCGGACGGAGGTCACCGCGTTCGTGTGCAACGGATCGACCACCACGGTGCCGTTGCCGTCCGCAAGGTTCGCCGGTGCGATGATCCAGACGGGCATGTCGTACTTGTAGACCTGGCCCGTTGCGTCGTAGGGAAGTGTGAGCGACCCCTGAAAGCGGCCGCGGTATTCGGCGTAGGGAATCTCGTTGAACACGACTCCCGGAATTGCGTCGATTGGATGTTTGACTTGAACGCAGTCAACGATGCGGCCGGCCGCTTCGGTCCGCGTCCCCGGCGCGAACAAAATCGCCGCGAGGAGCAATCCCCATTTCCTGCGACCGCCAAGGATAAAGGCCGATCGCGTGGTATTCAGAATGCTGCGGTTCATAAGCATATCCCGTCAAGTTAGAGCGTGGTCTGCGATACAATGGAAAAACATCGTTCCCGGCGGGCAGACCGAGCGCCGGGGAGATGCCGGGCCGGTGGGGGCTTGCTTGGCGGTAAGGCCCCACCGGCCGCTCTTTCAGATCCATTCAACGTCAGGACGCCGAAGATTACTCCGCCAGGAGTTTCTCCGCCTCGCGGCACAGGAACTGGGCGTGCAGCCAGTTGAACCAGTCGTCGCCGAACCGTCCGCTCTTTTCAGTCTTCGGCATATTTGTCGCCATGATCTTCTGCGCGGCTGACAGGGCCTTGCGGGCCTCCGCGGCTTCGCTGAGGTGCTGCCTCGCCGTGGCTTGGAGGGCAAATGCCGTCGCATCAGGGGTCCCACCCGCAGGGTCAGGGTCGAACTTCTTCAGCCACCGCGTTGCATCCTCGTGCCGCCCGGCCCGGTACTCGGCCAATGCCTTCGTAAGCACAAACCAGCGGTAAAACTCGTGCTTATCGGTGCCGGTGACGCTGCGTTCTGCCAGCTTCTGCACGGCGTTCGAGTCGGCAACTGCGTCCGGTGCAAGTAAACACGCCTTGGCAGTGCGGTCCGCGACCACCGGATCGGCGGTGTCACCGAACCGCTCCAACATCTGTCGGCAGACGCGGCGGTAGCTGTCGGTATCGCCAGCGGACAGCTCCAGGGTCGCACTCATGAACCAGTTCCAATGGTCGTCTTGCGCCAGTTCGGTAGCTCGCCGGTACGCCGCGGCCGCTTCGGCCCACCGACCCTGGCGGGCCTCCGCCGTTCCGAGGAGGGCGTAGGTCGGGGCATAGGCCGGCTTGCGTTTGATCAACTCTTTCAGCACAGGGACGCCGCGCTCGTAGTCGCCCGCCTCGCGGCAGAGCATGTCAGCGAGGTGCGGTTCGGCGTACTTCGGGTCCAGCCGGAACGCCTCGCCGTACTCGGCCTCCGCTTCGCGGAACTTCTTCTGCGCGCGGAACACGTCGCCGAAGTTGTGGTGCAGGCCCGCGTCATTCGGCTTGAGCCGGATCATCTCCCGGAACGGAACCTCCGACTCGTCCCATTTGGCCTGCTTCATCAGTGCACCGGCGAGCTGGTCATGGGCCTCAAAGGAGTCGGGCTTGATCTGTACAGCCTTGCGGCAAACCGCCACGGCGTCGCCCAGCCGGCCGAGCTCGGCATACAGCGCGGCCTGCGCGAGCAGCAGTTCGATGTCGTCGGGCCGCTCCACGAGCAGGCCGGTCTTCTGGACCAGCGCCGCCATTTGCGCGGCCTTCTGCTTGCGGTCCCATTCGGCGGCGAGGGCGGGCTTTCCCCAGCCGCGGTATGTCTCGACCAGTCCCGTGGCCAGCACGGCCGACCATTCCGGCGGCGTGGCAGGCAACGCTTGCAGCCCTTCGTAGCCTTCGCGGCAGACCGCCTCCGCCTCCTCGAACCGGCCGCGGGAGCGGAGGAACTCGCCGCGCCGGACGATGATGTCCCAGGTCTGCCAGATGCCGAAACCGTACCGGGCCCGGTGGACGGCGAGCGCCTCGCGGTAGAGCCGATCGATTTCCGCGTCGTGCGGGGCGCGGCCGGCGCCGGGCGCGTCGCCGGCCATCACCAGGGTGTGGGCCAGCAAGTGCTTGGTGTAGGCCGTGTACGGACTGTCTTCTCCGAACAATCGCCGGTATCGCTCCAGGGTGTCGCGGATCAGGGCAATTGCGCCGGGGTAATCGCCCCGCTTTCTCACAACCAGAGCCAGGCTGAACATATTGTGCAGCGTGTGCGGATCGTCCGCGCCCAGCACACGCCGCCCGGTTTCGAACACGCGGCGCATCTCCCCCTCGTCCCCGCGAACCTCGGACAGGTCGAACATACTGTCCAGGGTGTCCCGGTGTTCCGGACCGAGGTGTTCGCGTCGCAGGTCCGCGGCCCGCCGGAGGTGCGGCTCGGCTAAGCGGTCTTCGTCGAGCTGCATGTATGTGTACCCGATGGTCTGGCGCAGGGCCGCCTCGACCATCGGTTGGTCCTGGAACCGACCCTCGATTCTGCCGGCGGCCCGGTCGAGGACGGTCCGAAGTTTCAGCTCCCGTTGTGACTCGCTGTCCCGTGTGTACAAGACGTGCGGGTCCGCTCGGGCCAGCAGGTCCCGGTTGATGAACTCGTTGATCGCCTGGGAGATGGCCGCCTCGGTCCGGGCCTTCTCGGCTTCGCCCTCGGCTCGGTTGGTTTCCGCTCTCGCCTGCCGCTCGGCACCGGTCGCCCGGACCGCCTGCCAGGCACTGACTGCGGCCCCGGCCACGAGTACCGCCGTGAACCCCGCCACGATGGCCAGGACGGCCCGGTTCCGCCTCGCGAATTTCCGCAGCCGGTAGCCTGCCGACGGCGGGCAGGCCTGCACCGTCTCGTTGTTCAGGTAGCGCTGCACATCCGCCGCGAACCCGTTGGCCGTCTCGTAGCGGCGGTTGCGGTCCTTCTCCAGCGCCTTCATCACGATCCAGTCCACCTCGCCGCGGAACAGCCGCGTCAGCTTTGCCGGCTCCGTGTGCCTTTGTGCCGAGATTGACGGTAATGACTCCGTCGAGTCGCTCAGGCGCGTGCTCGGCCTCGGTGGTTCTTCCTCGCGGATGATGCGTCGGATCTCGTCGAAGGCCGCCTGCCGGAAGCGCTCCTTGCTGAATGGGGTTGAGCCGGTCAAGAGTTCGTATAGCAAGACGCCTAAGCTGTAGATGTCCGATCGGGTGTCTATGTCCGGGCTCTGCCCGGCCTGCTCCGGGCTCATGTACAAGGGTGTGCCGATCATCTGGGCGAAGCCGGTGAACAGCGTCTTGTCGGTCAACTGGTGGCCGGCCGCCTTGGCGATCCCGAAGTCAATCACCTTGACCGCCGGCTTCCCGTCGTGGGCGCTGACAAGCACGTTGGACGGCTTGATGTCGCGATGGATGATCCCCTTCTGGTGCGCGTGCTGCACCGCCTGGCAGACCTGCACGAACAGCTCCAGCCGCTCTCGCGGGGTCAGGTGGGCCTGGTCGCAGTACTCGGTGACCGGCAGCCCCCGTACCAGCTCCATGACGAAGTACGGGCGGCCGCCGGCCGTTTCGCCGCCGTCGAAGACCTTGGCGATGTTCGGGTGGTCCAGGACTGCCAGGGCCTGACGCTCGGCCTCGAAGCGGGCCACCACCTGTCGGGTGTCCATCCCCGCCTTGATCACCTTCAGGGCCACCTTACGGCGGACCGGGTGGGTCTGCTCGGCCATGAAGACCGTGCCGAAGCCCCCCTCGCCGATCTGTTCGAGCAGCTTGTACGGCCCGATCAGAGTCCCGACCTGCTCGGCGATCGCCTCGTATGCGGCCGTCCGCTCAACCGGTTCACGCAGAAAACTAACCGGCGCGTCGTGCGCCAGGAGAAGGGATTCGACTTCGTTGCGGACTTCGCGGCGATCGCCGCAGGCGCGATCGAGGAAGGCCGACCGCTCGGCGGGGGACAGCCTGACGGCCGCGTTGAAGATCTCGGTCTGTGACATGGCGATTCCCGCAGTCGGACGTCTCCTCATCATCCCATGCGAGAACGGCGAGTAAACTCCCGGTAAATTTTTTCAAATGGGAGATTTTTTCCCCCGTTCGTGCAGCCAGCAGCGGCGGAGCCAGGCGCGGGCGTAGGTCCAGTCTTCTTCAGCGGTTTTTACGGCGACCCCGAGGATTTCCGCCGTCTCAGCCATCGTGCAACCGAGGAAGTAGCGCAGTTTCACCAGTTCGGCCTTACGCGGCGATTCCGCGGCCAGGAGTTCAAGCACCTCGTGGACCGCCAGGATTTCGAGGAGGTCGCCGGGCGGGGCGACTGGCAGGTCGTCCGGATCGAGTTGAAGTCGCTCGCTTTCCCCACCGCGCTTAAGAGTGGTTTTATGTCGCGCTTGCTCGACCAGGATGCGGCGCATGGCCTCGGCGGCCGCGGCGAAGAAGTGCCCGCGGCCGTCCCACCGCTGAGGCCGATCGCCCCCAACGAGTCGCACGTACGCCTCGTGCACTAGTGCCGTAGCCTGGAGGGGGGAACTTCCTCGGGACGGACGCGACGGGCACGAGCAGCCCCCCGGGCACCGGGAACTTGGTCGCGGGCGTTTCCATCAGCGGCTCCCCGGCCAACCTGGTCGGCGGGCCGACCACCGCGTCGCGGAACCTGATCTCGGGGAACGGATTCGGCTTCGCTGGCGGCAACCCCGCGATCGCCATCGGCGGGGCCGAGGCTGTCGGGAACGTCATCCAGGGCAACTACATCGGTACGACAGCCGACGGGACAGCAGCCCTGCCCAACTCCGGGCATGGGGTAATGGTCTTCAACGCCGGAGACGCCAACGTCATCGGCGGGCCGAGTGCGAGCCCGGGCACCGGGGCCGGCAACGTGATCTCGGGCAACCTGCGCGACGCCGTCCACTTCGAGGGGACGGGCGCTGTACACACCGTTCAGGGCAACATCTTGGGCCTGAACGCGGCCGGCACGACCGCCGTCCCGAACGGCGGCTTTGGAATCTCGGTCAACAACAACCCCGGCGGGCACATCATTGGCGGCTTGGCACCGGGGGCCGGCAATGTCATCTCTGGCAACCAGAATATCGGCATCATTTTCAGCGCGCCTGGCAACGTGGTCCAGGGCAACTTCATCGGCACCGACATCACGGGCACGGTCGATCTGGGCAACGCGGGCGGAATCTTCCTCAACAGTTCGAACAACAATACGATTGGCGGCCCGACGGCCGGGGCCGGCAACCTTATCTCCGGCAACGGCAACATCTTTGCCGGCGGGCAGGGCATCGCCGGCTCGCCCGGGATCGAACTCAATAACTTCTCCGCCGGGAACGTGATCGAGGGGAACCGGATCGGCACAAAGGCCGCCGGGGTCGGGCCGCTGGGCAACAGTCAAGTCGGGGTCCTCCTGACCCGGGCCAATAACACGACGGTGCGCGGCAACACCATCGCCTTCAGCGGGAACTCGGAAGGTTCCACCGTTTCCGGGGTCAGCGGGCTGGCGGTCCAAGAGGGAACCGGCAACGCCCTCTTCGGTAACCGTTTCTTCGGCAACAGCGGGCTCGCGATCGACCTGAACCGAGACGGCGTGACGGCCAACGACGCCGGCGACGCCGACGCCGGGCCGAACAACACCCAGAATTACCCGGTCCTGACCTTGGCGACGACCACCGGCGAAGATGCCACCGTCGAAGGCGCTCTCAACAGCACCCCCAACGCCGCGTTCCTCCTCCAGTTTTTCGCCGCTGCCACCGGCGACCCGTCCGGGCACGGCGAGGGCGAGACGTTCCTCGGGTCAACGACCGTGACCACCGATGCCGCCGGGGACGTGGCGTTCACGGCCGAGCTGCCGGCCGGCACGGCAGACGGGTATGCGGTGTCGGCGACGGCTACGTCCCTCATCGATCACGACAGCAACCCCGCCACGCCTCCGGTGCCGCGGGACACCTCCGAGTTCTCACTCGGCGTGGCGGCCGAGCTGATCACGCGGGTCCAGTTCGACGCCGCCGCCCTCACCGTCGGCGAGCCGGGCGGGCCGGCCGTGGCCACGGTCCGCCGGGCCGGCGACCTGTCCGGCACGGTCACCGTGTACTACGCCACGTCCCCCGGCACCGCGACGGCCGGCGCCGACTACACCCACACCGAGGGCACCCTGACCTTCGCCCCGGGCGAGACCGTGAAGCCCGTCCCGGTCCCCGTCGCCAACGACACCGCGGTCGAGCTGGACGAGACGTTCTCGCTCACCCTCACCAACCCGACCGGCGGCGCCGTCCTGGGCCCGCGGGCCGTGGCCGTCGTGACCATCGACAGCGAGGACTTGCCGGCCGTCGCCTTTGGGGCCCTGACGTCGTCCGTGAACGAGGGTTCCCCCGTGGCCGTCCTGGAAGTCGAACTGTCCCGGTCATCCCCGGAAGTGGTCACGGTGGACTACCAGGTGATCGGCGGGACCGCCACCGCGGGCGACGACTTCTCCCGCCCGGCCGGGCAGCTCACCTTCGCCCCCGGCCAGACGCGAGCGGTGATCCCGGTGTTCGTCCTGGACGACGGAGTTGACGAGCCGGCCGAGACGGTCCGGGTCGCCCTGGTGACGCCTGTCCACGCCACGCTCGGGGTTCCGTTCGTCCACACGCTTTCCATCCTCGACGACGACGATCCGGCGGGCGCGAACGGGGTGCCCGACCGGGTCGGCGACACCAATGCCGAGGCCCGCGTGGTGGACCTGTTCACCGTCCCACGGCAATTCGTCGCGGACCCGATAGAGGCCTCGGACACGGACGTGTACGCGGTCGACCTGCGCGCCGGTGACTTCCTGGCCGTGGACGTGGACGGGATTATCCAGGCCGGCCCCCAGGGGACGCTCTATTACCCCGCGTCCACCACCACCCTGGCGGTCGTCGACCCCCAGGGCGCTACGACCACCGTCGGCCGGTCCCGGGAGCCGGAGGGCGGGGCGTTCACGGACAACCCGGCCTACGGGTTCATCGCGGCGACCGCCGGCACCTACTACCTGCGGCTGACGACGTCGGTGGCGACCCCCAAGGGCTACTACATCGAGTTCCACCGGAACGGGCTGGCCGAGGGGTTGCAGAACGCCGACGTGCTTAACCAGCCGGGGGACATGTTCGCCGGACTGGTCGGCAACCGCCTGTTGTTACGCGGCCCGACCGGGTACGGGTTTGCCATCCGCGGGAACTGGGAACACACCTCGACCACCAACCGGGCCGGGCTGGTGGCCACCACCTACCGGGTCCGGGCGACGAGCGGCCCGCTGGTCCTGGAGACCGCCTTCGGCGACGTCCCGCTGCCGGCGGTCAGGGCGGGTGAGGCGTTCGTCATTAGCACCGGCTCCAACCGCTGGGGGGCCACGTTCGGCAAGGTGACGGGCATCCAGAATCGGCTGGGCATCCCCGGCCTGGTGGACCTGGCGGCCGACTTCGTGGCCGACACCACCGGGGCGGACATCCAGACCCAGATGAACGGCACCTGGACGATTCAGCTCGGGACCAAGCTCCAGAGCGCGAAAGGGCTGACGCAGGCCCTCGGCGGGGTCCCGTACCTCGTTTACGAGTCGGCCTCCCGGTTCGCTATCAATTTCGGCAAGATCCAGGTGGATACGAGTCTCGGCGACCCCGTCGGCCTCCTCGCGGCCCTGGACCTGTCCGACCCGTCCATGTTCCTGAAGGTGGCCAAGGTCGGGCCGGTGTCCAACGTCAAGCTGGGCCTCTCCTGGAACGGCCGGATCCCATTCGCCGCACTCCAACAGCCCGACCTGGTGGAGCCCGCCTTCACGCACTTCTACGGGCACGTTTACGCCTCCGGCGGGTTCCCCCTGTTCGCCGGCATTTCATTCGCCGGGGACGTGGCCATCGACTACGACGCGAACGACGACGGCATCATCCTGGGCGGGGCTGGCGACCCGGACGCCCTGATCCGGGGGGAACTGTTTAACGCCGGGACCATCAACC
>Ga0163152_10004603_pt1 | contig 16928 bp, 16 predicted proteins | sample OliLakLV19MP8IB2_FD_148635 | JGI IMG/M metagenome (GOLD analysis project Ga0163152, IMG submission 148635) | Freshwater microbial mat bacterial communities from Lake Vanda, McMurdo Dry Valleys, Antarctica - Oligotrophic Lake LV.19.MP8.IB-2 | ecosystem: Environmental > Aquatic > Freshwater >... | reverse complement strand
AAGCGGTACGTCGGGTGCTGCGGGCCCGCGACCGTCGCCGACGTCGCGATGAGCGTGCGCTCCGACGCATACGAAAACGCTTCCGAGAGCGAGACGCGGCCGTCCGCGTCGCCGTCGCCGGCGCCGAGCATCGCGGAGACGAGGTAGTGCGTGAAAAACGAAGCCTCGAGCGCCTCCGACTCCTGCGAGTCTTCGCCCGCGGCGCTCGACGTGAGGATCGCGACGCCCGACGCGGCGAGCGGCGCCTCCACATCGATGACGAACGCCGCGGCGGTCGTGCCGCCCTTCGCGCGCGTGACGCTGCCGGAGCGGCACGCGTCGACGACGAGCACGCGCGCTCCCGCGGGCGAGCCGTAGACGAGATCGCGCAGCTCCTTCGTGTCGAGGCGCGTCCCCCGCACGTGCAGCGAGTCGGCGTCGGCGTGGCCCGAGTAGAAGACGAAGAGCACGGAGTCGCCGCCGTCTTCGCGCACGCGGGAGTTCATCCCGATGAGTGCGCGACGAACGTCGTCCGCTTCGCCGTCGACGAGCACGACTACGTTTTCCGCCGGGAACTCACCGTGTTCACGAAGCACGCGCCCGACGCGCTGCGCGTCGCTCTCGGCGTAACGCAGCCGCACCTCGGACGCGTCCCCCTCGTTCGAGCCGACGACCAGCGCGTAGCGGCGCACGGCGGCGTCCGCGGTCGACGCGTGAAACAGCGCGATCGCGACGACGCCAGCGGTGAGGAACGCGCGGATCACCGGTTCTTTCGTACCAGAAACGAGGCCTCGTGGCATCCCGAACCGAGCGCGGAGACGCGGCGCGGATCGTTGCTGGCCTCGTCGAGCGCGCGGCGGGCGGCAATCTCCGGGACGGCGGAGGCTTCCCCGCGATCGCACAGCACCGCGAAGAAGACCTCGGCCGACGGCGCGTCGTCGAGGAGCACGCTGCCGTCGAGGATCTCCCCTCGGACGGCCTGGGGGAGCTCGACGTGTTTGTAGACCGAGACCTGCCCCGCGCCGTCGAGGCCGACGATCGAGAGCGCCCCCGCGCGATCGGTCCAGATCTGGAAACGCACGGAGTCGCCGGCCGTGAGCGCGTCGCCGGGCGCGAGCTGCGAGACGCGGCCACCCGCCGCGCGCTGCGCGAAGATCGTGAGCGAGACGGCAGTGCCCTTGATTTGCGTCGTGTCGACCGGCGCGGGCGGGATCGCGAAGATCGCGATCGCCGCAATGCCCGCAGCCGCGGCAAACGAAACCGTTTGCGCGAGCGCGCTGGAGTCGCGCCGTGCTGGAGTCGCTGCCGGCGCGATCGCGCGGCGGACCTTTGCCGCTTCGCCCGCGATCCACACCTGCTTCGGAAACACCTCCGCGTCGCGGGCGATGTCGGCACGGCGGCCTTCGCACGTGCCGCACGACGAGAGGTGCTCGCGCGCCGTTGCTCCTGCTGGCGTGCCGTCGAGCTCACCCGCGAGCAGGCGGTCGATCGCGAGGTCGGAGAGGTGCGTCATCGGACCACCCGCTTCGGGGTGTCGTCGCCGAGCGCGGCACGCGCGGCGACGCGGAACTCGTCGAGGCGGTTGCCGACCGTGCGGCGCGAGACGCCGACGATCTCCGCGATCTCGTCCTGGTTCATCTCGTCGACGAAGTAGTACACGGCAATCTCCCGCAGCTCGTCCGGCAGCGACGCGATCAGCGCCGCGACCGCCGCGCGATCCTCGGGCGCGGCGCCCGATTCTTCCTGTCGGACCGGCGCGTTCTCCGCAAGGAGCGCCCGCCGCCGGCTCGCATCACGAATCTTGTTGAGGCAGAGGTTGGTGGTCACCTTGTAGAGCCACGTGACCGGCGAGGCCTCGCCGCGGAACGACTCGCGATCGCGCATCACCTTCATGAAGACCTCCTGCATCGCATCCCTCGCGGCTTCCTCTTCGCCGAGGATCCGCCGCGCACGGCGCAAGACCATTGCGCCGTGCCGGCGATACAGCTCCTCGATCGGTGCGAGCTCCACGTCGGCTCGCTTTACCCGTCTTCTTCGACTTCGTATTCGGTTCCTTCGTGATCGACCTTGTTGTCGTCGGTGTCTTCCTTCAACACCGCGATCTCTTCGGTCTTGCCGCTCGCGTCTTTCACGATGATGACGTCGGCCTTCACCTCGGCGGCAAGAGTCAGTCCGGTCACGAAGGCGCGTCGCGTCGAGCTCATGGGTCTCCTCAGTTGGCGAAGTTGGGGCACGGATGCAGCGTCACTTCGGAGTCGTCCGCACGCAGTGCCAGGCCACAAGTGGGGCCGAATCGCAGGCTACCCGATCCTTCGTTCTCGCCGGAGAAGAGCCAGTCGATGCGGCCGCCGACGGGGTGGCAGCACTCGCGGCGCCACAGGAGATCGGTCGCGCCGATGTCGAGCTGCGCGTCGGTGAGGAGGAACTCGACAGTCACGTTGCCGTTGACGGTGCGCGTGTCGTCGGCGGGCCCGATGGCGTTTGCGGCGAGGTCGGCGACGCGTTCGCCGGTGAGGCGCTGATCGCGGATGAGGTCGTCGTTGCGATGAACGCGGCGCGTGACGTCGAGCGCGACGGTGCGCTGTGCGGTGCGATTCGCCGAGTCGAGGACGAGGTCGACCTGCGACGTGCCCTCGAGCTCGGCGGTGATGTCGCCGGCGGCGCGGAGGCGCGAGAACGAGACGTCGTGGCGGATGGCGACGCTCGGGCACGCCGAGTCGTCGATCACCGTCGTGACGACCGTTGCCGCGCCGCTGACGCTGCTGCCATTGGGCGCCGTGCAGGACCAGGCGACGGTGCGCGTTCCCGGAACAGTGCGGCTGCAGACGGCGATCTCGTCGGCGCCGGTAACGGTCGCGGTGCAGCCGGCGTCGCCGCCGAACGCGAAGGCGGACCCTCCGATGGCGAGCTCGGAGGCGTCGAGCGACGCCTGCGACGCTTCGGCGTCGTCCTCGAGACCTCCGATGGCCAGCTCTTCCGCGCCGACCGGTTGGGCCTCGTTGGGACGACAGCCCGCGAGGGCGGACAGGGACAGGGACAGCGAGAGCAGTGCGAAGGGCAAGTTCTTCATGGGCGGGTTCTCCTCGAGAAAAGCGTTCAGAGGGTTGGACCCGCGACGTCGAAATCCCGGCAAAAAGAGTTCGGGCAGCCGTGCCTCACGGTGGCCGCGCCTCTTGAGGCGGCTGAACTAGAACGAAAACGCGATCGCGAAGACAGGGCCGCGAAAGCCGGCCTGCACGGGGTTTGCGCCCTCTTCGGGATCCTCATCCTTTGGCGCGTGCAGCAGGTACGGCATGCCGATGCCGATAGCACCGCCCATTGCGGCGCCCGTCGCGACGTCCGTGAACCAGTGCTTGTCGGCGCCGATCCGCAGGTAGCCGACAGTCCCCGCGAGGATTCCGCCGATCGGCCAAACCAGCCACGCGTGTTTGTAGCCCCGCATCTGCGCGACCGCGCCTGCGCTCCCCACGAGCGCGAACGCCAGCGCCGTGTGCCCCGAGTAGAACGAGAGGTTGTTGTCCGACGGATGGTCGGTCGCCGACTTTTCCTCGTCGGTCTCGAGCGCGTGAACGAACGGCCGCTCCCGTCCCGCGGAGAATTTCACGGCCTGGTTGATGACCGCGGACGCGACGACCGCCTCGACGATCACCAGTGCGTCCTCGTCCCATCCGCGAAGCGCTCCGTGCTGCGACGCGAGGAGCGCATCGCCGCCGAGCACGAGAACGGGCAGCAGCACGAAGTCGAGCACGTCCGACGCCGTTCCCGCGGCGTGCGTGTTTTCCCATCGCAGGTGGTCACGCACCGACCGGTCGACACCGGGGACGGACTCGCACCAACGACATGTTTCGGGAGCGAGTTTCGGTTTTACGAGCTCCGAGCCGATCCACAAAACGCCGCCGATTCCGGTCGCGCCGAGGTCGACCGGCCGGTTGATCGACAGCTCGCGGATCTCTGTGTCGGCGCGTGCCACCGCCGGAGCCGCTGTCAGCGCGGCTACGATCGCCAACCCGAAGATTTGCTGAGACCTTTGGTTACACCCTGTTTTGCGCAAAGGCAGACTCCGGACTTTCTCTTTGTGCAGAAGCATTTACGGTTGACCGAGTGGGACGGTTTCCCATAAGATCCCATCCAGTGGGATATGGGTCCATGTCAGACCCATGTGCTTCCCACGAGTTGGGGTGGGTTTAGTCGCGTGTTTCGGGGTCAGTTCGAGCACACCATTGATTCCAAGGGCCGCTTGTCGGTGCCTGCGCGCTTTCGCGAGGCGTTGGCTCAAAAGAGCGCTGTACCAAGCGGCGCCGACTCCGTAATCATCACCCGATTCACGAAGTGCGCGCGTGCTTTTGCGGTCCCCGATTTCGAGGAGATCGAGCGGAAGCTTCGCAGCCAGCCGCAGAACGAGAAGACCCGTGGATTTCTCCGCTTCTACGTCGGCGGCGCGCACGAGTGCGAGGTCGATCCGCAGGGCCGCATCGTCGTCCCGCCCTCGCTGCGTACGCACGCGGGTCTCGAGAAGGACGTGGTACTCGTCGGCACCGTCGACTGCTTCGAGATCTGGTCCTCCGCGAGTTGGAAAGCGGAAGACGACCGCAACGGCGCCGCCGTCGCGGGAGACCCCGACTTCATTCCGGACATCTGACGTTGCTCGCTCGCCTCCACATGACGACGCCCTCCGAAACGCCGTACCACGTTCCCGTGCTCGCCGACGAGGTGCTCGTCGCGCTCGGGCTCGAGAAGGCGCGTTCGGGCGGAGTCTGGCTCGACGGCACGGTCGGCGGCGGCGGTCACGCCGCGCGCATCCTGGCGGCGACGGCGCCGAAGGGCCGCCTCGTCGGCGTCGACCGCGACGACGCGGCGCTCGCGGCGACTGCTCTGCGTCTCGGTACTCGAACGAGCGAGCGAAGCGAGCGAGGAGACGGAGCGCGCCGGGAGGCCGAAGGCCGACCAAGCGCGAATCGCACGACGCTCCTCCGCGCGTCCTTCGACGAAGTCGAAGACATCCTCGAGCGCGCGAACATCGCGAAGGGCTCGCTCTCGGGCGCGCTGCTCGACATCGGCGTGTCGTCGCGCCAGATCGACGATCCCGATCGCGGCTTCTCCTTCCAGACGGAAGGCCCGCTGGACATGCGCATGGACCGTCGCCAGGACGCGACGGCCGCGGACCTCGTGAACCAGCTCTCGCACGGCGAGCTCGCGAAGATCCTTCGCGAGTACGGCGACGAGAACAACGCGGGCCGCATCGCGACCAAGATCCTCGAGCGCCGCGAGAAGGCGCCTCTCGTCGGTACGAAGGATCTCGTGCAGGCCGTCGTCGCCGCGTTCGGCGGTCGCGAGAAGAAGGGTTCCGTCCACGTCGCGACGCGCACCTTCCAGGCGCTGCGCATCGCGGTCAACGCCGAGCTCTCGTCGCTCGAGCGCGCGCTGCCCAAGCTCTTCGACGCGCTCGCGGTCGGCGGGCGTCTCGCCGTCATCAGCTTCCATTCGCTCGAAGACCGGATCGTGAAGCACACGTTCCGTGATTGGGCGACCGGCTGCATCTGCCCGAAGAACATTCCGGTTTGCGTCTGCCACCGCAAGCCAAGGGCGCGCCTCGTGACCAAAAAAGGCGTGCGCGCCACCGACGAAGAATCGCAGCAGAACCCCCGTGCACGGAGCGCCACGCTCCGCGCCGTCGAAAAGCTCGGAGCCGATCTCGCATGACGCTCTTCGGACGCAAGAAGAACCGCCGCACCACTGTTTCCAGGGGCTTCGCCCCCGGACCCCCACCCTCGCGCTCCGCGCTCGGGCCGCCGTCGACACGCCGGCAAGCGCTGCCGCGTGGCCTCAAGGAGCTCGCCGCGCAGGCCGTCCCCTCCGAGGGGCTCCGCGGCGGCGATCCGTCCGGGCTCCTCTTCGCGCTGACGATCGTCGCCGTGATCGCGGGAGCCGGGCTCTTCCGCGTGTGGACGCGCTCCGAGACGCAGCGCCTGAGCTACGCGATCGTTGCCGCGGAAGCGCGCATGCGCACCGCCGAGAGCGAGCACGCGCGCCTCACGGTCGAAGAGGCGACGCTCTCGAGCCCGATCCGCATCGCGAAGGTCGCGCACGAACGCCTCGGCCTTCATTCCCCTGCGCCGGAGCAGATCGTCGATCTCGGAAAGAGCCCGGTGGATGACACCGAGCTCGCCCTCGCGCCAAGGATGGATCCCTAATCTTTGAGCCGCTTCTCCCCGGTGCGGATGAAGCTCGTGCGGCTCGGCCTGACGGGGGCGTTTGTGCTCGTCGCCGCCCGCTCCGCTCAGCTGGCATGGGCTCCGGATCCGCGCCTGGCGCGGCTCGGCGAACGCCAGTATTCCAGCCCGGTCGAGCTCGCGCCGAAGCGCGGCCGCATCTACGACCGGCGCGGCAACGTCCTCGCGCAATCGGTCGAAGTCGAGTCGCTCTACGCCGAGCCCAAGCTCTTCCAGAAGATGACGCGCGAACAGCGCCGCGCCGGCGTCGTCCGCCTCGCGAAGGCGCTGGGTTTGCCGGAGCGCCAGATCGCCGAGCGCCTCGACTCCTCGCGCGGGTTCGTCTGGCTGGCGCGTCGCGTGGAACCCGCTGTGGCAAGAGCGGTCGCGGCGCTCGACCTCGACGGCATCGGCTCGGTCAAGGAATCCAAGCGCTTCTACCCGAACGTCGAGCTGGCCGGACATGTGCTCGGGTTCTCGGGTGTGGATTCGGACGGTCTCGAAGGGCTGGAGAAGGAATACGACGGCGTGCTGCGGAGTCACGCCAAGAAGTTCGAGCGTCCTCGCGACGCTCGCGGCCGCGGCTATCTTCCCGGTGATGGCTTTTTCGTGGCGGCGGAGGACGACGGCCAGGAGCTGATCCTCACCATGGATCAGCAGATCCAGTACCTCGCCGAGGCCGCGCTGCGCAAAGGCGTGCTGAATTCGAAGGCGCGCGGCGGGTTCGTGATCGTGCAGGACCCGCGCACCGGCGAGATCCTCGCGATGGCCGGCCAGCCCACCTACAACCCGAACGCGTTCGGCAAGCACCGCCCCGACGAGTGGCGCAACCGCGCGGTCACCGACGTGTTCGAGCCCGGATCCACCATCAAGCCGCTGGTGATCGCGGCGGCGCTCGAGCAGGGCGCCATCCGGCCCAACGACATCTTCTTCTGCGAGAACGGCTCGCTCGACGTCGCCGACGTCACCATCCGCGATTCCAAGCGCGAGGGTTGGGGCTGGCTCGACGTGACGAAGATCCTCGGGGTCAGCTCGAACATCGGGATGATCAAGATCGGGCGTCTCCTCGGGAAGGACGCCTACTACGACTCACTCTACGCGTTCGGCTTCGGGAAGAAGTCGGGGATCGATCTTCCCGGCGAAGCGGTCGGCCTCATCCCCGCGCGCAAGCGGTGGAGCTCGGTCACGCTCGCGTCGGCGTCGTTCGGCCACAACCTCGGCGTCACCGGGCTGCAGCTCACCTCCGCGATCAGCGCGATCGCGAACGGCGGCACGTTGATGAAGCCCTACACCGTGCGCCGCCTCATGGGCCCCGGTGGCCAGGTCATCCACGACGTCGCGCCCGTCGAAGTCCGTCAGGCCGTCTCCGCCGCCACCGCCGCGAAGGTCACGGCGATGATGGAGAAGGTCGTCTCCGAGGAAGGCACCGGCATCGCGGCGGCGATCCCCGACTACCGCGTCGCCGGCAAGACGGGCACCGCGCAGAAGGTCGATCCCATCTCCGGCGGCTACTCTGACGAGCGCATCGCGAGCTTCGTCGGCTTCGTCCCCGCGTCGAAGCCGCGCCTCACGATCCTCGTGGTGATCGACGAGCCGAAGACGTCGGTCTACGGCGGCGTCGTCGCGGCGCCGATCTTCCGCGAGATCGCGGAAGGCTCGCTCCGCTACCTCACCGTTCCGCCGGACGGCGCCGGTCGCAGCATCGCGACGACGGGCACGGTCGCCGATGACACGGTGGGCGAAGGCTCCCTGGCGACGCGCGTCCTCCCCTCGCAGACCGCGGCGCTCGACGCGAAGCTCGCCGCCGTGAAGAAGCTCGCCGCGTCGCGTGCGGCGACCGCGTCGGCGAAAATTGCCGAAGACGCGCCCGACGGCACCGTGCCGGACTTCGCGGGCCTCTCGATCCGTGGCGCGCTCCGCGTCGCCGAGCCGCGACGCCTGGAGCTCGACGTGAAGGGCACGGGCCGCGCGCTTCGCCAGGAACCGGCGGCCGGCATGAAGCTCGAGCCCGGCGCGAAGGTCACCGTGTGGTTCGAAGGACGGGGGGACGCGTGAACCTCGCGCTCCTTCTCACGGCCGTTCCGGGCGCCAGTGCCGTGAAGGGCCCGTCGGATGTCGACGTCAGTGGCATCACGCAGGACAGCCGGTCCGTCACCCAGGGCGCGCTTTTCGTCGTCGTCAAGGGCACGAAGGCCGACGGCGCCGCGTATGTCGAAGACGCGATCAAGCGCGGCGCAATCGCGATCGCGTCGGAGGACGATCTCGAGCTCGATCCGGAGATCGTCCTCGTGCGCGTGCCCGATGCGCGACGCGCGGTCGCCCTCCTCGCGGCGCGCCTTCACGGAGAGCCGTCGACGTCGATGGCGATCTACGGCATCACCGGCACCAACGGAAAGACGACCGGTACGTACCTCGCCGAGGGGATCTTCCGGGCGGCGAACGGCAACCCCGGCGTCATCGGCACGATCTCGTATCGCTACGCTGACGTGAACAAGGTCGCCGACAACACGACGCCCGACGCGGTCAGCTTCCAGAAAATTCTCGCCGGCATGCGCGATGCGGGCGTCACGCACGTCGCGATGGAAGTCTCGTCGCACGCGCTCGACCAGGCTCGCGTCGACGGCACCGCGTTCGACGTCGTCGCCTTCACGAACCTCACGCGCGACCATCTCGATTATCACGGCGACATGGAGTCGTACTTCCGCTCCAAGCGCCGCCTGTTCGCGGACCTGCTCGGCGAATCGCCGAAGTCTCCGCGCGCCGCCGTCGTGAACATCGACGACCCGCGCGGCAAGGACTTCGCCGCGGCGGCACCGGTCGGCGTTCGCGTCGTGACCTACGGCCGCGATCCCGCGGGCGGCGCCGACGTTCGCCCGCTCGAGGTGGACATGTCCGAGAACGGCATCCGCGCGCGCTTCGCGACGCCGCTAGGGAGCCTGCGCCTCGATTCGCCGCTCGTCGGCGCTTACAACCTCTCGAACCTGCTCTGCGCGACGGCCGTCGGCATCGCGTTCGGCATCGGGCTCGGCGCAATCGACGCGGGCCTCTCCGGCAATCAGGGCGCGCCCGGCCGTCTCGAGCGCGTCGCCAACGCGAAGGGCGTCACCGTCCTCGTCGACTACGCGCACACGCCGGACGCGCTGGAGAACGTGCTGCAGGCGGTGAAGGGTTTTGCGCCCGGCCGCATCCTCACCGTCTTCGGTTGCGGCGGCGATCGCGATCGCACGAAGCGCCCGCTCATGGGCGGCATCGCGTGCCGTCTCTCCGACGTCGCGATCGTCACCAGCGACAACCCGCGCACCGAGAATCCGGAAGCGATCGTCGAAGAGATCGTGAAGGGCTGCTTGGGGCAGCGCTTCACGGCGATCGAGGAGGCGCGCACGGACCGCGGCTACATCGTCGAAGTGGATCGCCGCGCCGCGATCCACGCGGCCGCGAAGATCGCGCAGCGCGGCGACGTGGTCGTGATCGCCGGCAAGGGCCACGAGGACTACCAGATCATCGGCAGTACGAAGCACCACTTCGACGATCGCGAAGAAGCCGCGAAGGCGTTCGGGGGCGCCGCGTAATGGCGACCTCGACCGCTTTGGCCGGACAGGCCTTCCGCAGCACCGCGCGCGACACCGCGAAGCTCCTCGGCGGCTGGGTCGTCGGCGGCGCCCCGGAGACCGAGCTCACCGGCGTCTCGACCGACAGCCGCACCGTCGCGAAGGGCAATCTCTTCGTGGCGCTCGCGGGCGACGCGTTCGACGGACACGAATACGTCGCGAAGGCGGCGGCGAGCGGCGCGGCCGCGGCGCTCGTGCTCGCGTCGAAAGCCGAATCGCTGAAGGGCGCGGGTATCCCGCTCATCACGGTCGAGGCGGACACGCTCACCGCGCTCGGCAAGCTCGGCCGCGCGCATCGCGACGCGATCAAGGCGCCCTTCGTCGGCATCACCGGCTCCGCCGGGAAGAGCACGGCGAAAGAGATGACGTCGGCGGTGCTCGGCTTCGGCGACCGCAAGGTCTTGAAGACCGAGGGCAACCTCAACAATCGCATCGGCGTTCCGCTGACCGTGATGTCCGCGACCGCGGAGCACGCGGCATGCGTGATCGAGATGGGCATCAGCCTCGTCGGCGAGATGCCGGCGCTCGTCGCGATTGCCAAGCCGAACGTGCGCGTCGTGCTGAACGCAGGAAGCTCGCATCTCGAGTTCCTGAAGTCGCCCGCCGGAGTCGCGAAGGAGAAGGCGCACATCTGGGACGATCGCGGCCAGGACGACTGGATGATCTACAACGCCGACGACCCTCTCGTGTCGCGTGAAGCGGACCAGCGGATCTTCGAAAACCGTCTCTCGTTCGGCCGCCTCGGCGCCGACGTGAAGGTTTCCGGTGTGCGCACCACGGGAATGGGCGAGACCGAGATCGCGCTGCATCTGCGAGGCAAACCTCTGATCGTGACCCTGTCGATCTACGGAGCGCACCACGTCACGAACGCGGCTGCCGCCGCGGCGGTGGGCCTCGCGCTCGCCGTGCCGCACGACGAGATCAAGGCAGGCCTCGAAGCACGTTTCCGTCCGATGCCCGGCCGCGGCGACATCCGCCGGCTCCGAGGCGATGTGACCCTCATCGACGACAGCTACAACTCCAACCCCACGTCCGCCAAGGCTTCGCTCGAGGCCCTCGGCCAGACGCGCAACTCCGGGGCAAAGCGCGTCTTCGCCGCGCTCGGCGACATGCTCGAGCTCGGCGAGACCACCGTGGGCGCGCATCACGCGGTCGGCGTCGCCGCATGCGCTGCCGAGGTCGACCGGCTCTTCCTCTTCGGTCCGAACGCCGTGCACACCGCCGAGGGCGCCAGAGTCGGCCGGAAGGTGACGGAGGCGACCGTCTTTGCGACGCGCAAGGATCTCGGTGACGCGCTGCTCGCCATGCTGCAGCCGGGCGATGCGGTGCTCGTGAAGGGTTCCAGAGGCATGAAGATGGACGAAGTCGTCGCCCAGGTTCTGGCCACCCGGGGGGTCGCGTAATGCTCTATCACCTCTGCGTCTGGCTCGCGGACAACTACCCTTCCCTCTCCGCGCTCAACGTCGTCCGCTACCAGACGTTCCGCGCGATGCTCTCGTTCTTCACGGCGATCAGCATCGCCTTTCTCATCGGCCCGCACTTCATCCGCTGGATGCAGGCGAAGAAAGGCGTGCAGCCGATCCGCGACGACGGTCCCGAGTCGCACTTCTCCAAGCGCAACACGCCGACGATGGGCGGGACGTTCATCCTGCTCGCGATCTTCTTCGGCACCGTGATGTGGGCGCGTTTCGACCATCCCTACACGTGGGCCGTGCTGCTCGTGATGGCCGGCTACGGCGCAATCGGCTTCTGGGACGACTGGAAGAAGATCCAATACAAGGATCCGCGCGGGCTCGCCGGCAGGAAGAAGCTCTTCTGGCAGACGCTGATTGCCACCGTCGCGATGGTCGGCGTGTATCTCTGGGCGCTTCCGACGTTCGACCCGCAGATCGCCGAGTCGCAGCCGATCTGGCGCTACGGCCTCCCGAACTTCCCCGCGGGCAGCCCGACCGAGCTCCACGTCCCCTTCTTCAAGAACTTCCACCCCGACATCGGATGGCTCTACCTGCCGTTCGCGGTCCTCGTCATCGTCGGCACGTCGAACGCCGTGAACCTCACCGACGGCCTCGACGGACTCGCGATTGGCCCCACGATGATCGAGTCCGGAACGTTCGCGGTCTTCGCCTACGTCGCCGGCAACTCCGTCTTCTCGAACTACCTCAACATCGCCTACGTCCCCGGCGTCGGCGAGCTGATCATCTTCTGCGCCGCGACCATCGGCGCCGGCCTCGGCTTCCTCTGGTACAACACCTACCCCGCGCAGGTGTTCATGGGCGACGTCGGCGCGCTCGCGCTCGGCGGTGCGCTCGGCGCGATGGCCGTCGTCACGAAGAACGAGATCGTCTCCGCGTTCATCGGCGGCATTTTCGTCCTCGAAGCGGTCTCCGTGATGATCCAGGTCGGCTACTACAAGGCGACCATCGACCCGAAGACCGGCAAGGGTAAGCGGATCTTCCTGATGGCGCCGATCCACCACCACTTCGAGAAGAAGGGCTGGCCGGAGCCGCGCGTCATCGTGCGCTTCTGGATCATCTCCATCCTCCTCGCACTCGGAGGGCTGGCGACGCTCAAGCTTCGTTGATCGATGAACCTCGTGGGCAAATCGGTGACGGTCGTGGGACTCGCGAAGAGCGGGGTCTCCGCGGCGCTCTTGCTGCGGAGCAAGGGCGCCGACGTGCGCGCCACCGACGGGAAGCCGGCCGCGGAGCTCGGCGATGCGCCGGCAATGCTCGAGAAGGCCGGCGTGAAGCTCTTCGTCGGCGGGCATCCCGACGAGGCGATCGCCGGCTCGTCGCTCGTCGTGACCTCGCCGGGCGTTCCGTGGACCGCGAAGCCGCTCGCGCAGGCGCGCAGCGAGAACATCCCGCTCATTGGTGAGCTCGAGCTCGCGTGGCGGCTGATGCCGGCCGGCGTCGTGGTCATCGCGATCACCGGCAGCAACGGCAAGAGCACGACGACGACGCTGACCGCGCACCTGCTCTCGTCATCGGGAATCGACACGTGGGTCGGCGGCAATCTCGGACTTCCGCTTTCGGAGCTCGTGCGCGCGGGAAAGACGCCGCGCTGCGCCGTCGTCGAAGTCTCGAGCTTCATGCTCGAGACGTGCGACACGTTCGCGCCGAACGTCGGCGCGATCCTGAACGTCAGCCCCAATCACCTCGATCGTCACAAGGACCTCGAGGAGTATGTCTCCCTGAAGGCGAAGATCTGGAAGAACGGCACCCGGGACGCCTGGCGCCTGTTCAACCGGGACGACGCCGCAGTCGCCCGCGCCGCGGCGCAGGCCCCCGGCCGACCTCTCTCCTTCGGTCTGGGGGCGGCGCCCGTCGCGGGTGGCGCGGGTTATCAGTGGACGGCACAGTCGTCCGCGGTCCAGGTGCGCGTCCCGCTCGAAGGCGGCGGCGGCGAGTCCGAGGTGTACGACCTCGCAGAGTTTCCGTCGCCCGGCGCGCACAACGCGGCGAATGCCGCGGCGGCGATCCTGATGGCGCGACTCGCGGGCGCCGCGCCCGCGTCGATCCCGGCTGCGCTGAAGAGCTTCTCGCCGCTGGAGCACCGCCTCGAATCGTGCGGCTTCGGGCGTGGCGTGCGCTTCTTCAACGATTCGAAGGCGACGACGACCGAAGCCGTGTCGAAGAGCCTCGCGGTGTTCGATCGCAACGTGATCCTCCTCGCGGGCGGCAAGGACAAAGGCGGCGACTGGGCCGGACTCGTTCCTTCCGTGAAGGGCCGCGTGAAGCGCCTGGTCACGTTCGGCACGCACAAGGACCTGATCGCCGATGCGCTGGGAGGCTCGACGGAAGCGATTCGCGAGCCCGACCTTGCCGCCGCGTTTGCGCGCGCGACGGACGTCGCGAAGAGCGGCGACGTCGTCCTCTTCTCCCCCGGCTGCGCGAGCTACGACCAGTTCCAGAACTTCGAAGACCGTGGCCGTCGCTTCAAGGCGCTCGTCGCCTCGTGGATCGGAGGCCCGACGTGAGGCGCTACGACTACGGCCTGTTCGTGCCCGCGATCTGCCTCGCCTTCCTCGGGCTGGTCATCGTCTACAGCGCGAGCGCCACGCTTGCGCGCGAGAAGCTCGGCGGCGAGACGTTCTTCCTGCTCCGCCACTGCGTCTACCTCACGGTCGGGCTCGTCGGGCTCGTGACCTTCGCGCACGTCCCCTACGCGAAGCTCGGGAAACTCTCGCCGCTGATGGTCTTCGCCGCGCTGGGCCTCCTCGCGCTCGTCTACATCCCGGGCGTCGGCCTCACGCGCGGCGGCGCGACGCGCTGGATCACCGCGTTCGGCTTCACCGTGCAGCCCGCCGAGGCCGCGAAGCTCGCGCTCGTGATCTACCTTGCGCGCTACGCCTCGCGGCCCGAGCGCTCGCGCGAGGGTGGGGGTCCGGGGGCGAAGCCCCTGGAAACCACAACGCGCGACCTCTCGACGTTCGTCGAGGGCTGGGTGAAGCCCGGCGTCGTCGCTGCGATGCTGATCCTCCCCGTTCTGATGCAGCCCGACTTCGGCACGTCGGTGATCCTCACGACGACGTTCCTCCTCGTCCTCTACGCCGCCGGCACGCGCCTGGTCTACCCGGTGGGCATCGTCGCGACGCTGATGCCGATCGCCGCGTACCTCATGCTCTCCGCCGAGTATCGCCGCCGCCGTCTCACGGCCTTCATCGACCCGTGGAACGACATGAGCAACGCCGGCTTCCAGATCATCCAGTCGCTGCTCGCGTTCCAGGGTGGCGGCGTCGTGGGTCGCGGCCTCGGTGAAGGCCGCCAGAAGCTCTTCTTCCTCCCCGAAGCGCACACCGACTTCGTGCTCTCCGTCGTCGGCGAGGAGCTCGGTTTCATCGGCGTCGTGTTCGTGCTCGGCTGCTTCGCCGCGATCGTGTGGCGTGGGATCACCATCGCCCTGCACCAGGGCGATCCCTTCGGCCGCCTGCTCGCATTCGGACTCACGACGCTGATCGGGATGCAGGCCGCGATCAATGGCGCGGTCGTCCTCGCGCTGCTCCCGACGAAGGGTCTCACGCTCCCGCTCGTGAGCTACGGCGGCACGTCGCTCATGGCGACTCTCGCGGCCATCGGCATCCTGATGAACGTTTCTTCGCACACCGACTTCTCCGCGGGCCCCACCGCGCGTCGGGAGGCGACCGAATGAAGCGATTCGTTCTCGTGCTCCGACGCGGGGGCTCCGGGGGCGCAGCCCCCGGGCGAGGAGGCACGGCCGAAGGCCGGGCCGACGAGCGGGGGGCGTCGGGGGGCGAACGCCCCCTGACGGGAGCGAGCGCAGCGAGCGGAATGAGGGCGACCGAGTGAAACTCTTGTTCGCCGGCGGCGGCACGGGTGGCCATCTGTATTCCGGCATCGCGGTTGCGCGCGAGGCGGAGCGCCTCTGCCCCGGCGTGGAGATCGTTTTCGTCGGCACCGAGAAGGGCATCGAGGCGAAGGTGCTCCCGCGCGAGGGCTATCGCCTCATCCCGATTCGCGTCACCGGGATCAAGGGACGCGGACTCCTGCGCTCACTCGGCGGCATGGTGAAGATGCCGGCCGCGCTCGGCTCGTCGTTCTCGCTGCTTTCGCGCGAGAAGCCCGGGGCGGTCGTCGGCATCGGCGGCTACGCGAGCGGCCCGACCGTGATGGCCGCCGCGATCGCGGGCTATCCGACCGCGATCATCGAGCAGAACGTGATTCCCGGTTTCACGAACAAGGTGCTCGCGCGTTTCGTTCGCCGTATCTACGCGCCGATGAAGGAAGCGGTGGACCGCTTCCCCGCCAAGAAGAAGGTCGTGGTCACGGGCAATCCGATCCGCCGCAAGGTGGTCGACCAGGCGCTCGCCGCCACGAAGCTCGCGGAGTCCGGCCGCCCGCTGAACCTGCTCGTCTTCGGCGGCTCGCTCGGCGCGAAGCGCATCAACCAGGCAATGGTCGAGGCGCTCCCGCTCCTGAAGGGGATCGCGGGCGGCGTGAGCGTGGTGCACCAGACTGGCGAAGCGGAATTCGACGCGACGAAGGCCGCGTACGCGAAGGCGTCGTTCGCCGCAGACGTGCGGCCTTTCCTGAGTGAAATGGGAGCGGAATACGCGAAGGCGGATCTCGTCCTGTGCCGTGCCGGCGCGTCCACGATCTCCGAGCTCATGGCGATCGGAATGCCTAGCATCCTCGTCCCCTACCCGCACGCGATCTACGACCACCAGACACTCAACGCAAAAGCCCTCGAGGCGCGTGGCGCCGTGCGCTGGATCGCGGACGGCGAGCTCACAGGCGAGCGCCTCGCGAAAACGGTCGCCACGCTCGCCGGCGATCCCGCCGCGCGTGCCGCGCTCGCCGCCGCCGCGAAGTCCCTGGGCAAGCCGGAGGCGGCCACCGAGATCGCCACCGAAGTGCTCACGATGGCCGGCTTTACTCCGACTGCGAAGGGGGGCGCGTGATGAGACGGGTGAAACGCGTGCACTTCGTCGGCATCGGCGGCATCGGCATGAGCGGCATCGCCGAGGTGCTGCTCAATCTCGGCTACGCCGTGTCCGGCAGCGACAAGAAGACGTCGGAGATCACCGATCGCCTGAAGAAACTCGGCGCGACGATCCATCTCGACCACGCGGAGTCGAACATCCGCTCGGGTTCCGACCTCGCCGACGTCGTCGTCATCTCCTCCGCCGTGAAGCCGGACAACCCGGAAGTCACGATCGCGACGCGTCTCAACATCCCCGTGATCCCGCGCGCCGAAATGCTCGCGGAGCTCATGCGGATGAAATACGGCATCGCGATCGCCGGCTCGCACGGCAAGACCACGACGACCTCGATGGTCGCAACGATCCTCGCCGAAGCCGGCCTCGATCCGACCGCGGTCATCGGCGGCCGCCTCGATCGCTTCGGATCGAACGCGAAGCTCGGCAAATCCGAGTACCTCGTCGCCGAAGCCGACGAGAGCGACGGCAGCTTCCTCCTGCTCACGCCGTCGATCGCCGTCGTGACCAACATCGACGCCGAGCACCTCGACCACTACGGCACGATGGACGACCTCCAGCGGGCGTTCCAGGAGTTCGCGAACAAGGTGCCTTTCTACGGCCTGGCGATCCTCTGCCACGACCACCCGACGGTGCAGCGAATCCTCCCTTCTATCCGCAGAAGATATGTGACCT